>ERZ773180.378-NODE-378-length-28101-cov-7.735506_pt1 | contig 28101 bp, 18 predicted proteins | sample MGYA00511080_ERZ773180 | MGnify/ENA primary metagenome ERZ773180 (study PRJEB29015, sample SAMEA2738175) | human oral metagenome | biome: human oral; feature: human-associated habitat; material: saliva | place: China | collected 2178 ... | reverse complement strand
TGTACTCTTTCTGCTTTATTAGTTCTTCTTTTGATGCTTTCGTTAACTTAAACCATTCTGGATAATCAAGTATATTTTTACGTCTTATTCGTCTTTCAAAGATTTCGCGAATTGACTGTTTTTCCATCATATTTTTCAATACTCGTTTGATGAAAATAAACTTTCCATCGATACGCTTTTCTACAGTGGATTTAGAATCCGCCAATCGGAGGATATAATAATCCCCTTTTCTGAAAGGAAATCTCAATTTAAACCCATATGTGTTTTCATCAGAACTATGAAAGAAGCGAATTCCAACATCAGGACGAGAATAACGGTTAATACACTGACGTAGTTGCTTTCCATTCGCATCTAAAAGATCAAGTTGAACAACTTCATCCTGATCATCACAAACTGCCCATCCTGCAAGTTCAATATCATTGTAAACACTATACGCAATTTCAATCCTATACTTTATCGACATTAAGCACCTCTGAGTATTTAAAAACACATTTATTATCACACAAAATAGAGAATTATTCTATCGCAACCGGCAATCCGTATGCTTCTTAGAAAAATTACAATTATAGTAAGGATCCCCATTTTCAATGAAGATTCTCCATTTTGAGTTAAACAAATTAACTTCGTTAATAAATCTTTCAATTTTTTCAGGTGTATCCTCTGCACCTCTTGATTTTGACTCATAGTGATGAAAACATGCGTATGGTGCGTAAACGATCAGTTTCTTATCTTCTCTTATCTTCATGCAGATATCAATATCGTTGAATGCTACTGCAAATCTTTCATCAAAGCCTTCCACCTTCTCAAAAACTTCTTTCTTAACTAACATGACCGCAGCTGTTACCGCTGACATGTCTTGCGTTAACATTGCACGAGCATGATATGTCATTCCTTCAGTTTGTTTTTTGAAAATATGTTCAGCTACACCAATCTCGCCGACAATAACTCCAGCATGTTGTAACGTGTTGTCCTCATATAGTAATCTACATCCAACTGCACCTACATCATTCCGTTGTCCATATCCCATCATCTCTTTCAATGAATCCGGCTCGATTAGCTCTACATCATTATTCATGAAGAGATAATACTCTCCTCTGGCATGCCTTACTCCAAAATTGTTTATCTTCGCGTAATTGAATATTCCATCATAATAAACAACCTTAACTTGCGAATATTCTTTCTCTATCTTTTTGTAATACTCCCATGTCTTTTCTTCCGTTGAATTATTCTCTACTACGATAAATTCAAGATTTGGCCAAGTCCCTTTCTCAATCATTGACCGTATCGCTTTATCTAGGTCATCTGTATGATCTTTATTTGGAATGATGACAGATATGAGAGGGTACTCATTGAATTTGAATACAGTATGATACATGCCTAGCGTATACCCATTCTCGATTCTCTCAATCTGAATCTCTGGTAACACCCTTGCGTAATGGGCTCCGATCGCTCTGGCCCCTGCATCATATGCATACATCTTCGACTCAGGATTCAACGCAGTTGACCCTTGATGTGTTCGCCAATGATACAGTATCTTTGCCACGTGTGCTATCTTTCTGCTATGCTCACTCATTCGCAATATGAAATCATAGTCCTGCGCACCATCATACTCTGAATTAAACATCCCATACTTTTCTACGAGTTCTCTTCTAACTCCATACAAATGACAGATGTAATTCTGTGATCGCAACATGTCTATATTAAAGTCTGGCTTAAAGCTTGGATCAAAAACATCATAGCTTTTCTCATCTATCTTATCTTCATCCGAATAGATGGAATCTACCTCTTTATCTGACACTATCTCTTTGGCAAACTCAAATAACGCATCTGGTGTAATTAAATCATCATGATCACAAAGCACAATGAAATCACCTGTTGCCATCTCAACAGCTTTATTTGTGTTCCCTGATATTCCTAGATTTTCACCAATATATCGATACTTGATTCTTTCGTCTTGATAAGATTTGACAAACATCTCTAATTTATTATCTGGGCTTCCATCTGCCATGCACAGTTCCCACTTTACATATGTCTGTGCTTCAATACTATCTATCAACTCTTTTAGGTATCCCTTAGGCGTTCTATACAAAGGCACGACTATCGAAAATAACGGTGCTTCTTCTGCCCACTTGTACTCTTTCTGCTTTATTAGTTCTTCTTTTGATGCTTTCGTTAACTTAAACCAAGATTTATAAGTTACCTTTCTTTGATACAAGTTTCTTATGAATTCTTTTAGTTTCACTACAAATTTTGAATTTCGCAACTTTATGATAAAACTTTCCCAACCCAAAAAAATTTGATTTATATGGAATATGTGAGTCTCATTCCCTATGGACACTTGTAATTCAGCTTGTTTTTTTAATGGTAGTATAATGGAAAATCCATATGAATTCTTATATGTCTTTTGGAAATATTTATTTGAAACATCATTGCGAACTACAGTTGTATATTCAATGTGTTCTTCACGATTCCCCACAAAATACTTAAAAATGGCCACATCCGTCGGCTGATTACCAACGATGAAACCACTTATTTTGATTGAATCATTTTTCTTCATAATACTTTCAAATCGATATTTCATAGTTCAAACTTACCCATATTCTAATTAGAACTGTTCTGCAAATCCTTTTTCTAGTTTCTTAAATGTTAGCATTCCCACTGCCAGTACTGTAAATGACATGATTGCCAAAACTATAAGGCTGTGCATCCCAGGCACTGCATGGTACAAAAATGCATTGCGGTACCCATTTAAAATAATTGTTAATGGATTATATCGAACTAATGTAATTAAAATTGAATTTGAGGCAAACATCTCCAGTTTATATACCACTGGTGTCCCATAAAAACCTAACATTAGTAGAAAATTGATAATATACTCCAAATCCTGCACATATGCTGTAATAGCACTCAATATTAGTCCTAACCCCAAAGTTAAAATAGCCTGTAGGATTGCAAACACTGGCACAAAGACTAAATGCCAACTAATACCAACACCATATCCAATGCAAAATAATAAAATAATAATACAAGAGATAAAGAAGTTAATAAGTCCACTTAGAACAATTGAAATCGGCAATATTTCACGTGGAAAGTAAACTTTTTTTATGATTCCTGAGTTTGCCTTAATACTGCCCACGCAGCTTACAAGAGTCATTTGAAAAAATGTCCACGGTATAATTCCTGTAGCTAGGTAGACTAGATAATCATCCCCTGTACCACGCATTAAGTACGGGAACACAATCGCATATACAATTACCTGTAATAATGGATTAATAAAACTCCATAAAACACCCAAAAAGGAGCCTTTATATTTACCACGTATCTCTTTTCTAATATTTGTTTTTAACAATTCACGATACTTATATATTTCTTTAAACACGGCTTACCTCTCATCAAATACGATTGTTATTTTTTTACTTGTCAATTCCTTGCCATCCTTTGATACAACTTTAGATGTCACATATAAATATCCCATTTCATCTATCTGATCTCTGTAATCATTGGGATTGATATATACACGCCAACCAATTGTACTGGCATCCATAAAACCACTAAACTCTTCGCTGTATGCATTATATACATCCCATCTTTCAAATGGTGATGTATCCAATTTTGTACTGCCAACATAGAGTTCATTATGACTATCCTCATAGTCAGAAATACTCCATCCATCAATTCGTATTTTATGCGTTCCAGAATCAACCCGCGTAAAATCAACAGGCGTATCAATAAATGTGATTGCACGGTACTCAGCTTTCCCAGATTGGATCTCTTGTTTCTTCTTTTCTTTATTGTCAATAGCTGATTGTTTCAAATATTCATCAATGACATAGGTTGGATCGCCATCCAACTTAAATGTACCTTTATAAATCCAAATGGCACGTGTACATAGTTTTTTTACAACCGAAAGACTGTGTGAAACAATAACAATTGTTTTATCGGAATCTCGTAGTTCCTCTAACTTTGCATAACATTTATCTTGGAAGTGCTGATCACCAACCGCCAATATTTCATCAATCAATAAGATATCAGCATCAACGTTAATTGCAATCGAAAATGCAAGTCGCATATACATACCCGAAGAATATGTACGGATTGGCTCATCAATAAAATTTCCCAATTCTGAAAAATTAATAATATCATCCATCCGCGCTTCTATTTCTTTCCTCGTTAGCCCAAAGATAGAAGCATTAAAATAGATATTTTCTCTTCCCGTAAAATCCGGATGAAAACCTGCGCCTAACTCTAATAAAGAGGTTAGTTTTCCACATGTCTGAATCTCTCCACTAGTTGGATAAATAATTTTTGTCATTAATTTTAACAATGTAGATTTTCCAGATCCATTTGTACCAATAAGTGCAACTGTATCACCTTTTTTGATATCCAAACTGATATCCTTTAGTACTTCTAAATTTTGGATTCTATTTTTTCTTCTTGTTACAAGAAAAGCCTTTAAGGAGTTTGCTTTATCGTATTGTACCTTAAAACTTTTCGACATATTTCTTATTTCAATTGCATTCTCTTGGTTCATATTAACATTGACCCCTGTTATTTTTAATATTATAACATCATTCCATTCTTGTTTTCTATCTGATAAGTTTTATATATTATTGTCTACTTCACTTGATAAATATAGAATCCATACTCATTATATAATTCAATCACTTTATCTTTAGCGAACGTAGGGATTGGCGTTGTTGTTCCAATATATTTAATATCTAATTTTTCAAAATCGTTCCATGTTAAATTTGCCTGAATTAAATCAGCCTGTATCACTGAATATTCAGATTTATCACTATCTATCAATGAAATCACAACATGGGCGTAACGATTCCACAATTCTTCATTTTCTTCAACGCCAAGTCTTTCCCAAGTATCTTTATTAGGAATATAGTTTACAGAGTTTACTGTGTGTGCACCAGCAGCAACTAAATATTGTGGAGTAACAAATGAACCAATAGAAACCCATCTGGCATTAGGGTCACTTGCCACAATACGTTGAATCTCCCCGTATGCAGGTTTACTTGTAATTGCATCTAATCCGACAGAAATCGGATTTACAATGATGCCATCTCCGAACAACATGCATGATACTATGATAATCGCAACTTTTTGATACCTATTCTTAGAAAGAATAAATATAAACGCAATTACTGTAAATACTGCAATAATCCATAATGCATAATAACGTATGCCAATTCCTCTCCATTTTGGAAATTCATATATTACCGTAGGAGCTACCGCAAGCACCGCAACAATAATTGATAGCCAAATATTCATCCCATTTTCATCTTGAATTTTTGAAATGCAATAAACAGTAATGATTGCTAGTAAAACCCCTAAAAAGTCTACAGTTCTACTTGAGGTAGAGAATGTAAGCATAAAAATCTTAGCTAGGATTGGCGGTAAACCAATCGTGCAATATATTGTAAACAAAGTAAGTACAGGTGTTAAAAACCAAAGTAATTTATCTTTGCCTTTATATTTTACAAGAACATATATGTATAAGAAGTACCCTAAAGGAAACACACCAAAGATTGTACCCATTTCACTTGGGTTTGCAAAACCACCAAATGGGGTTAATACTGTTGGTACATAATCCAATATTTTATGTAGCGCCATTCCACCATAATCTACTCTTCCACCAGGATACACAGTATTCAATATTGCAGTTAAATATTCAGCACTAATCATCAAATGTCTGACAATCAAGATGACCATCAATAAAATATCAGCGACAAATACAATCCAATCAATCGCCTTAAATCTTTCCCATATATGATTTTCATACAATATCCAAGCCATATATGAAACAATAATCCAACCTGTCGGAACCAACCATGCAGCATATAAAGTACTAACATATTCAGCGCCCATAATTGCTAATATGGTTCCAAAAACTATACGCATCAAAGTTTTCTCTTCCCTAACAAAATAGTAGAACAACGCAATGATTGCGGCCATCAAATATAAGATTCTACACACAGACCACCACATACTAAAGGACGACATTGCAATCAAACATGCTCCAAAAAAAGAAACAAGTCGATTACCACGAGTCGTAACCATGCAGAATTCAAAAATAAATAAGAAACCAAAAATCAGATTATATGACCATTCCCATGACAAACCATAACTAGCACCTAATAAGTAATGGCCCCACAATTGTGGTGATTTAATTATTGAAAAATCAAGTTGTAAACCCGTAGCTGATACATTAGAAACAGTTGTAGCTCTCAAAATGTCATTTAGTGGTCCGTATTTTGTTAACTCAGCTGAGATATATCTTGGTACACTAACCATCCACTCATCACTACGAATAGGTCGTGCGATACCAAAAATAGGTTTAATATATTGTGAACCTACACCAGGTTGAATATAGTTATCCCATTGTCCAACCGAAGACCATGTAAAACAATTTGCCACAAAGAAGATAAATAAAGCAAAGCACAAAATTACCCTATATTTATATATCCAATCGTATAACTTATGTGTATCAACAAAACAATGTAGGGATAGAAAACTAAATACTAAAACTATTATCTCCGTTCGTTTTATAAATACACCTGGCCTAACAGAAAAATTTCTAAATAGATAAACTTCTAAAGAAATAAAAGCCAGCGCAAGAACCCCAAATAAAACCCAGTTTTTTTGCTTGTATGTTTCCATTTTCCCTCCATATATCATCTTTTCGCTATCACAATTAATCAATAAACTCTCAATGTATCTAACACAAGGCATTTGCTATTAGCCATACTATTTTACACTTTTTTGCTATTTATAGATAGCCCAAGAAAAGATAATAAAATTAGTAGATTTATGGCCTCACCCTAGCCACTAGTACACCCTTTTTTATTTCAGACTTTCTCTTATAATGAGTACACTTAAATTTGATTAAATCTGAAGCGCAATATCTCTTAATCAAATGCAAAAGGTATATTCCATCTACGAAAGAAGAGTCGGGGACAACCCACAACTCTTCTTTTAACGTATTAGATTTGGATCAATAAACAGTAAATCTCTATCTAGGTTCCCAAAGCTAGTATATTGTTGCATATACGCTTGATTAGAAAAATCATTATGCCACTGTCCATCATTGATGCCCCAATTTGCAACCCATTTTGGATATCCCGGAACGTCAATGTACTTTGAAAACCAGCTTGAAGAAGCATATATTCCTACAGTATGTCCAGACGTAGCTACGATATCTAAATAAGTCCTTGTAATAGAACTAATTGTTGTTTTATTTAAAATCCACGGAGCATGTCTTTGTTTATATCCATCTGCATCTTCCATATCAAACCAAACCCCTAATGTAGGATGAATTTGAGAAAGGATATTTAAAGTAAACTTTGCCTCCTCAACTGCATCAGCATCTTTTAATGCGTAGGAATATAAATACACTCCATAAGGTATATGTAATTGCTCACAAATTCTCAAATATTCACGCCAATGTTTATCTTCTTTTGTACTATATCCGATACGGATAATTACAAATCCATTTCGGTAATCTGCAAGGTTAATACCATAGTTATGTTCAGAAATATCAATACCCTCAGCCCAGACTGAATCTGAACGTGTCGTCTGTAAAGTTAATATTTCTCCAGTAGAAGGGTCAACGTGGTAGAAATTTCTTCCTTCTCTAAAATTCCAAGTCACAATTTGACCGTTATAGAAATAAACTTGCATTCGTCTTCCGTTTCGAATAATTGACGCAAATCCCGTTTTTGGTTCAGTAACATACGACTCATTTTGATCATTTGCTAAAGATCCATCATCATATTTTTTCATTACAGCTTTAACTTGTAACCCTTGTATATGTAAAGAAAGATTCTCACTTCCAGCTAACTCATTTGCATTTGCCCAACCTAACCATCCAAATTGTTCAATATAAACACGATAGTATAGATTATATTTATTAGCTTTATTTCCTACCAATCGTAGTCGAATGCCTTCTAGCGCACGACCGGAACCTACCGTACCACCTACAACCTGACTTGCATCTTGGTTGTTGATCCATCCAATTGTACTTACATGTGCATCTGCTTGGACACCAATATCGCCAGGTTTGGATCCTAAGAATGTTATCTTGAATGCTTCTAACGCATTCCCTGTATTTACATTTCCTACAACTCCATCATTAATGACTTCCGGTATCCATCCTACATTTGCCTGATGTCCAGTTACCGTATACGTATATGGGAATTCTACCTCTGAATCTCCTAACGGGCTTGGTGCACTTTCTCCATTCTTTACAAGTTTTACCTGAATCGCTTGAACAGGAACTCCGTGTCCTATACTGCCTGCTAGCTCGTTTGAACTTGCCCAACCTAGCCATCCATAGCCCTTTGCGTATGCACGATAATAAATTTGATATTGACTCGCTTGTCTTCCTGCCAATCTCAATCGTAATCCTTCAATGGCTCTTCCTGCTCCAACTGTTCCTAAAGTATTACCGGCCTCTTGGTTATTGATCCATCCGATTCCACTTACATGTGCATCTCCAACAATTCTTAAATCTGCTTCTATCGCATTTTCTATAATTAACTTAGCAGCCTCTAGATTCTTATTGTTTGTATCATTGCCGATTGTTTGTCCATCACCTACAGTTGACAACCATCCTATTTCCGATTGATGGCCTTGGCCTTGTAACGTATAATTCGTCGCCGGTTCTGGTGTACTACTTGGTGTAGGTGTACTACTTGGAACTGGAGTTGGCACAGGACTTGGAGTTGGGGTTGGCGCTACATAATACTTAGCAAAAAAATCTCTTGCTTTCTGTGTTCTATCCTTTGGATCAGAAGCCACTTCATATCTACGCTTAAAAATGTCTGCAGCCTGTGCAGCACCATCTGCTGTATTATCAACTGAAAGTAAGTCATTATAAACCGAACGATAATACGCCATATTTAGTTCTTGTTTCATAAAATCCAATTGAGCCTTTAAATCAGAACGATCTACACCCAATGAAGCAGCATAATTCTCTAGATTTGTCTTACGACCACCACCCCATTGCACAATTCCATAATAGGAACCACCTGGAGAAGATGCATTTGGGTTAAATGAAGATTCAAAAAATAAGTTTGATAGTACACCACTTGCACCAGCCTCATTTAACTGCAGGTCATTTCGTAAATACTGATAAATAATTGTCTCATTATCTTCTGCTTGGACAATTATGCCCTTTCCACTGTATATATTTATCATTAATATGGCAGATATTGTAAAACACAATATTTTTTTTACTAATTTCAGCATCATAATCTCCGTTTCCTCACACGTATCAATCATTTTAGCAGACAAGATATCATTTTAAAACTACAAAATATTGTATAAATCACAAAAAGGTCAATATGCCAGATATCATTATCTGACTATCGACCTTGGTTAGATTATACGTCCTTATTGTTGGAAAAATATTCTCCTTGCATTTTCTTTTATTATTTTTGATAAGCCAAGATACAAACTATATATAATAACGCCAAATATAAACGTCAAAATCGCCATACCAATATGTGCTATAACAAACTTCACTGGTGAATTTACGAGAATTTGAATCCAATTTAGTCTACTCCAGATAGCGTAGAAGAAAGTATTATCATGTGTTAGATATACCATAAATGTAGCTGCCCCAAAGAAGTTAACAATCTTACTGCTACCAATATGCAATCTCATAAATATTGCGAATAATGATATGCTAATTAGTTCGATTCCAATATGATAGTTTGCATATGTAGCAATTGATTGTTGAAATACACCCTGCGATCCTGTTGCGATATAATTCGCAATATTAACATTTGTCGTATTGTAATTAGAAATATAGATTAAACCATAACTTAATAATAATACTATAAAGAAAATGTATACTTTGATATTCCAAAGTGGTTCAAAGCGATGAATGAATCCACCTAACGCAAATAAGAAAACGCCATTCAAAAGAACCCTTAACCCTGTCGCAATAGATTCTATCATTTCTCCAGTCCATCCCATTTCGACGAACACGAATAATACTGCAAGGAAAATTAAATACTCATTCATATCTAGTTTTGCCAAAAATCTGTTTAAGAATAGATATGCAATTACAATAATCATGAAGTAGAATCCTACAAACCAAGCCATATTATTAAATATATCAATATTTAATAGCCAGCTTATACTATTTTTTTTGATTATTTGAACACTGGCTGTCAAAAGAACAAGAATAGTTGCTGCAAACCCTTGCTGTGATAACAACTTACTAGCTGTCTTAAGTAGATTACTTTTGTCCGTCTTTGATATTAAAAAATAACCAGAGATTAGGATGAAAATATTATTTCCAATATAACCAAAAGTCATCGCAATGTTTAATAACTGCATTCGATTGAAAAACATTGGTTGATTCAGTATAGTCTGACTTCCGACTAATTGACCATTCATGCAATGTATTACAATATGGTCTAAAATAATCATTAGTAACGCTAAAATACGTAATAACTCGAAGTTTGAACTTCTAACTTTATTCTCCATAATTTCACCTCTTATATTTAACAAATATAAATATAACGACTTTAAATGGAATTATCAATTTATTATCAATATAGGATTTGTTAAAATATAATAGATTACTTGTAAATTTTACTTTTAGTCCCGTGTTTAGAAGTTAGCACCATTAATCTTTAGGAGCACATTTTTAATAAAGTAATTCAAGTCCAGTATTGATGGGCTTTTTTTATAGTTCAAAAACTTGACAATTCATTTTTATCTATTTCTTTTAATGGTGTAATGGTATTTTATGGCTTATTTCCTTAAGGTTGCTAAACAACAAAACAATACTTATCTCGCTGTTTATGAATCTTTTTATTCGCCTGCTACCAAAGGTACCAAACATCGTTGTATCAGGTCTCTTGGTTCTGTTTCTAAACTGAAAGCTGCCGGTATTGATGATCCTGTTGCTTTCTACAAAGATGAAGTCGAAAAAATGAATCTGGATAACAAGCAAGATAAGATCAAGAAAATTACTTCTGTTTCTCCAAGAAGGTATCTTGGCTATTTCCCTTTGAAATCTATTCTCGAAAAGCTTGATATCAAGAAATTTATTGATCTGTATAAATTCACTACCGATTTTGAATTTGAACTTTATGAAGTTCTTTCTCTTCTTGTATATGCTCGTTGTGTTTCTCCCTGCAGTAAATACAAAACATATTATGAAATCCTTCCTCAGCTTCATATTCCTTATGCATTCAACTACGATCAACTGTTGAGTGCCCTGGCATTTTATGGAAATGACTATGAGAAAATTGTTGAACTGTTCACTTCGAGAGTCAAAGATAAATATTCCATAGATACTGCTGTCACCTATTTTGACTGTACAAACTTCTATTTTGAAATTGACAGAGAAGATGACTTCAGAAGAAAGGGTCCAAGCAAAGAAAACAGGAAAGACCCTATCATTGGGCTGGGCTTATTGCTGGATGCGAATCAAATTCCTGTTGGCATGAAGATGTATCCTGGAAATGAATCGGAAAAGCCTGTATTGAAAGATGTACTGAAAGACTTGAAGGAAAGATATGGGTTCTACTACCTAATGACTACAAAGCAATCAAGGACAGAAACGGCGAGATCATTTATTATTGTAAAGAATGTATCGATGAATTTTCATACACATATACAGATGAAAGCGGAAAAAAGAAAAAAGTAAACATCAAAGAAAAAAGAGTTGTCACATACAATCCGACACTGGCAAGAAAACGCAAATATGAAATAAACAAGCTTGTAGAAAAAGCCAAGGGTCTGTCCGTATCACTTGCAAAGAAAAATGAATATGGGGTCGGTACAAAATATGTCACTTTTAAATCTACTTCAAACGGAAAAGAAACAGAAGATAAAGTAAAGGCCATCATCAATCAGGAAACGATAGATAATGACTTGAAGTTGGCCGGATACAATATGCTTGTCACATCTGAAATAAAGGCAGATGCCAGACAGCTATATGAAACATACCACAATCTGTGGAGGATAGAAGAATCATTCAGAATCATGAAATCAGACCTAGATGCAAGACCTGTTTATTTACAGCTTGAGAATACGATCAAGGGACATTTCTTAATATGTTATCTTACTGTACTGCTGCAGAGAATATTTCAATTTAAAGTCTTGGAAAACAAATATTCCTCTTCAGAGCTGAATGAATTCTACAAAGGATTCCAGTTCGTTGAAGGAGAAGAGAGTTATACAAACATATCCATAGGAACCAACTTCATTACCGAATTATCAGACATGACAGGATTACCTTTAGACAATTATTTTTTATCTCCAACAAAGCTAAAAAAGGTGTTGAACTATAGATTCTGATCTGTAGTTTTACACCATTTTTTAATGTTTAACTCTAAAGTCAGGTTATATAACATTATGTGAGATTAATATAGACACGTCATTATCATCAAAATGTTATCTTTTATACACACAAATCTATATTAAGAATATCTCTACAATCTTCATAAGAAAAATGCAGAAAGAACGATAGACCTTTCACTGCATTTTAATAAATGAATATTTAAAAATCAATTTAGAAAGCTATAAAAATACACTGTACTGTATATAGCGTAATAATAGCCATCACACTGATAATGTATTTATCATATTTTTGATCCACCATAATATAGTTACTTGGAATACACATCAGAACTAATGGAGCGATTGGAATAAAGTATCTTCCTTGAACGCCTTCAACAATTGGGCTCGTCAATACAGTCCATGAAATTGCCATTCCAAAAATAATAAATAGCACAGTTAAGACAGAGACACCCATAAATGAAATTTTATATTTTCTTTGAAGAATTATATCTTCTTCAGCACGTTTCAGCGACAATAATATCAATAAAAATAAATAGATGCTTGTAGTCCAACTTGGAACCATGAAATCTAGCCAGCCTAAATAACCTCCGATGAAGCTTACAATATACCACTTCCACATCACTCTAAAGGTAGATAGGAACAGTCTAAATAATGATGTCGGATGTGTTATAAAATAGGAAACGGAATAACTTTCTGTTTTTGGAATTGATCCACTAAGGGTAATATAAGTAGGCTTATACGGTAAATTTTGAAAGAAATGTGTAAAATATAGTGCAAAGAATCCCACAATAAATAGCACAATCCCCACAAAAACAATCTTTTTCAATATGGATATTTGTTGAACAGAAAGTGAAATTTTCTTTAATGCAAGTACTAATAGTGGGAAGAAAGAAACCAAGAAATATGCATGAGATTTAATGTTGAATAGAATTAACGCAAATAGAGCGATAAAAATACCAAGGATAATAAACCTTTTCCTCTCTTCTTCTTGAAAAGCAAGATGCAATGTCGCAGCGATAATAAATAACGCTGTGATATTAACAAAAACGTCATAGGATAGCGACATTGCTTGATGAATTGCCATCGGCATCAAGGATAAGCCAACAGCAGCTTTCTTGCCAAAAGGGAGTAACTTGATTGCGAAATATCCTATTCCAATATAGAACAACAGATTGAATAATCTAGCTAAAAGGAATGTGAATGCTGTATTGAGACCAAGAATTCTCCCAAAAGTTAATCCAATAGCTGGAACAAAATATGCAGGAGAGTAAACATTCTTTCCATAGAAACGTATTCCAACAAGATTAGTTTTACCTGCACTTTCCGTATAAGAATGAATATAGTGTTCAAAATCATCTCTTGTAAGATATGCCTTACGGTATGCATCATTATTAAAGAATATTGCATCATTTTCACGAACAAGGATTTCTGATTCCTCGTTAGAATGAATCCCCATCAACATATTAGAAACCGTATATGTTGCTTTTGCATGATAAACTTCATCTGGCACTGTACCAGTTGGAAGTATTAGCATGAACATAATCCCCAAAATGGATTCAAAAATAACAAATACCTTCTCCAACGAGTAGTCTTTTCTTAAGAGCCGAGAAATTGCGATAAGAATTGCTGGGAAGAATACAAGATTAAAGCTGATAATTGCTTTCCCAGTTGTAGATAATTTCTTCACATCAGCAAGTTCAAATTTCAATGTTCGAAGTAGAAATAAAGTTACAATCAAAAGAAATATATATTTAATCTTATTGTCTCGGATATTTTGGAATATATTACTAACACCAAAGTGATAGATATAGCCAACAAAGCCCAATATATATATAGTTATTATAATCAACCAAACTTTTAGTATTATCGTATTAACTTTAAGACACACAACAATACTACTAACCAAAAGGATTAATAAAAGGACGGCAGTACATACAAGGTCTTTTCTATCTATATTCAAATTTCCTATTTTTATCATTACTATACCTCAGCATTACATTTCTCAAATTTTAACAAAAATATTAGAAACTATGTATATCTTATTGTATTTACTATTGATTTGCAAATTCATTCCTGTATAAAGCCAACGAATTGCACAGGAAAAATTTCATACATGTTTAGCAGTACTTTTATTAAAGTAAATCTGTACTCTTTATCCCTGCTTTCAAACGATAATCATAGGATTTATCAAACTGATTATTATAAAAAGGATCATGTTGAATAAAATCAGCCCATCTATCTTTCATAAATTGAACTTCACTTAAGTATCTCTTCACTTTTTCTTTCGAGATATCCATACCCCTTGATTTTGATTCATAGTGGAATAATTCTACATTTGGCAAAAAAATATTTTGGTATCCATGCTGTAATAACCTTAACCCAAAATCTACATCATTGAAATTAACAGATAATTTTTCCTCTAATCCATTCAATTCGTCGAAACATTCTCTCCTAAACATTAAACACGCAGCGGTACAACATGCTACATCATAAGGGATTGACAATGCATGCATGTAATCTTGCTGATCATACTCAGCCCGATAATAGCGATGCGCAGCTACTCCACCTTTTCCAGATATCACGCCTGCATGCTGAATGGAAAAATCAGGATATAATAATTTGACGCCAACGCTTCCCACGTGTTTAAGCTGCGCATAAGAAACCATTCTTTCTAACCAGTCGCTGGTTATAATTGATGTGTCATTATTTAATAAAACTATCAATTCACCCATAGATTTCTGGCGAATAGCCACGTTATTAATAGTTGAATAATTAAATGGAATATCTAGATTTATCACACAGATATTATCATGAAGTTTTACAATTTTAGATAAGTATTCCTTTGTTTCTGTTTCAATACTTCCATTATCCACGATGATAATTTCAAAATGATGATAACTTGTCTTTTCAAAAATAGAATCAATACATTTCTTTGTGTCTTCAACTTTATCGCGCATTGGAATAATAATAGATACCAATGGGTTACCTTGTACCTCATATTTTACTGTGTTTGTAATACCATCTTTATTTTTTTCAATTTTACTATTTGGGTACGTTACAGATAAATACTGGCTTAGTGTTTTCTCTTCATTACGTTCCGTAGTATTATCTCCATACAGAATAGAAGAAACATGTCTCCAACGTAATCGTTGATCGCTCAGTTGTAGTAACCACAGATATGGATTCCATGGTTGCCCATCGAACTGTTTTATTATTGAAGCGCGGACAAACCAACAATTTCCAATATAGTTATATCCTCTTAATGTGTCATAGGAATAATCAGGTAATAACTGTGGGCAATATCTTCCCTCATCTTTATTCATAAAATCATAGTCAAAATATACAATATCCGCATCTCTAAAATATTGCACAGCCAATAAATTTTTATCATAAATTTCACACGGAGCATTCATAATACAAACAAATTCAGAGTTAACTTTGCTTGTATCTAAAACTTTCTGTACCAACGATGGATACTGGTTTTCTCTACATTTTTGATTCGAGCTTAAAAATGTGATATCTGAAAACTGTGTACCTCTATCCACCTCTGGAAGATAAGAAATCCACTTCTGATACTCCTGTTTTTCTTCAGGGTTAAAATATTTGCAACCATTTTTTTGGATATTATTTTTTTCATGAATAAATTTTTTTATATACTCTTTTAATATCTCTTTTGGAATACGATAATGATATTCCACCGAAAATTTATTCTATGTTTTTTTTAATAAAGATAATATTGTATTTTCACTCATACTCATAATATTTCCACTTGTATTCTACTTAATTTATAAATAAATGTAAATTTGTTGCTTTGAATTCAATCCCGATTTATATAAGATGGACAGATACCCCTTAAACATCTGTCCATACTTTATTACAATTTATGATTTAACAATATCATCATTTTCTGATAAATGCTTTTTGAGTCTTTCTCTTTCTTCACGATTAAAATATGGTTCTCCAATTTTCTCATATTTAATATTTCTTGGTGAATATAGAGCACTTTGGAGAGAAAGATTCGGGTTATAGTACGGATCACCTTGTTCTAATAGACCTTCCCACTTTTCAATAAATAATCCAATCTCACTTTGGAAACGTTCCATTTTCGCCGATGTATCATCCTCACCTCTAGATTTAGACTCATAGTGATGAAAACATCCATACGCCGCATACACTACTAGATAGCCTGCTTGTCTAATCTTCAAGCAGAAGTCTATGTCATTAAAAGCTACCGCAAAATCCTCCCCAAATCCCGCTACCTTTTCATATACTTCTTTTCTTACCAACATCACCGCTGCAGTGACTGCAGAAAGATCCTGGGTAACCATCGCACGATTGAAGTAAGTTCCATAACTTAACTGATGCTTAAAAGCATGGTCTGCTACACCAATACCAATAATAACACCCGCATGTTGGATCGTATCATCCTCATATAGTAAGCGACATCCAACTGCACCTACATCCTCTCTTTGTGCATACCCCATTAGTTCCTGTAAGGAATCTGGCTCTATTAGCTCTACATCATTATTCATGAATAGATAATATCTGCCCCTAGCATACTGTACTCCAAAATTATTAATCTTGGAGTAGTTAAACTCACCATTATATTTTACAACCTTTACTTGTGGGTATTCTTTCTGAATCTTTTCGTAATACACCCATGTCTTCTCTTCTGTAGAATTATTCTCTACGACAATAAACTCTAGATTTGGCCATGTACCTTTCTCCATCATAGAACGGATTGCCTTATCTAGGTCTTCCGTATGGTCCTTATTTGGAATGATAACTGAAATAAGTGGGTACTCTTCAAAGGCAAAAATCGTATGATAGATTCCCAAGCTCTCTCCATTGACTACGTCTTTGATTTTGATGTTTGGTAACACTCTTGCATAATGTGCCTTGATTGCCTCCGCTCCTGCCTTGAATGCATACATCTTAGATTCTGGGTTAGCAGCCGTGGAATTGATATGTGTCCTCCAATGATACAAAATCTTCGATACATGTCCTACTTTACGCGAGTTTTCGCTCATTCTTAAAATGAAGTCATAGTCCTGTGCTCCATCAAATTGGCTATTGAACTTGCCCACACGATCCACTAATTCTTTTCTTACACCATACAGATGACAAATATAGTTGTTGGATCTTAACATATCGATATTGAAGTCTGGCTTGAAATGTGGTTCAAACAATTTCTTGCCCGTTTCATCAATCTTATCTTCATCCGAATAGATAGAATCTATCTCCGGATCTTTTGTAATTCTATCCGCAAATTCATATAGTGCATTAGGCACCAGTAAATCATCATGGTCACACAGTACAATCCAATCCCCTGTTGCCATTTCCAGTGCTTTATTTGTATTGCCAGATATCCCTAGGTTTTCTCCTATGAAGTGATAACAGATACGTTCATCTTTGAATCCTTCAACAAGTCCCTTCAATTCATCTGTTGGGCTACCATCCGCAAAACACAATTCCCAATTTGAATAGGTCTGTGATTGTATCGAGGATACAAGTTCCTTTAAGAAATTATCTGGTGTCTTAAACAACGGAACAATGATAGAAAACTTTGGGGCGTCTGATGCCCATTTCTTTTCCCGTTGTAAAGACAATTCCTTCTTCGTCGCTTGGGTTTTTTTGTACCACTCCATATAAGTTATCTTTTGATATGTTCTCATTTTCTTACGAAGAATCTCAAAAATAGAACGGTCACCAATGAGATTTTTGAAGATTCGTTTAGCAAGAATATACTTTGAATCAATCTTCTTTGTAACGATGGATTTTCCGTCAGTGATACTCAAAATATATTTTTTCTTTTTTTCAAAAGGAAACCGCAGCTTGAATCCATAGTGATTTTCTTCTGTACTATTTGTTTTTAATTTACCAACATCACCTCGATGATATCTACGTAAAACGTAATTTACCACTGTCCCATCTTCTTCGCAAAATTGAAATGATAGTTCAGTATTTGGTCTTTTGCCAATTGCCCAACCAACAATTTCGATATCCTTATAAACACTATATGCAATTTCCACACGGAATTTTATACTCATTTTTACCTCTCAATAATTAATCATAACAATTATCACATAAATGATAATAAAGTTCTATTCACAATCTCTTTAGGTCGTAATTCGTATTTGTAATCGTTAGATTTGAATTATAATATGGATCTCCATCTTCAAAAAGTTGTTTCCACTTTTTGTTGAAATTAGATAACTCTTCCATATATCTAGCTCGTTGTTCTGGTGTCTGATCTAAGCCTCTAGATTTAGACTCATAGTGATGAAAACATCCATACGCCGCATACACTACTAGATAGCCTGCTTGTCTAATCTTCAAGCAGAAGTCTATGTCATTAAAAGCTACCGCAAAATCCTCCCCAAATCCCGCTACCTTTTCATATACTTCTTTTCTTACCAACATCACCGCTGCAGTGACTGCAGAAAGATCCTGGGTAACCATCGCACGATTGAAGTAAGTTCCATAACTTAACTGATGCTTAAAAGCATGGTCTGCTACACCAATACCAATAATAACACCCGCATGTTGGATCGTATCATCCTCATATAGTAAGCGACATCCAACTGCACCTACATCCTCTCTTTGTGCATACCCCATTAGTTCCTGTAAGGAATCTGGCTCTATTAGCTCTACATCATTATTCATGAATAGATAATATCTGCCCCTAGCATACTGTACTCCAAAATTATTAATCTTGGAGTAGTTAAACTCACCATTATATTTTACAACCTTTACTTGTGGGTATTCTTTCTGAATCTTTTCGTAATACACCCATGTCTTCTCTTCTGTAGAATTATTCTCTACGACAATAAACTCTAGATTTGGCCATGTACCTTTCTCCATCATAGAACGGATTGCCTTATCTAGGTCTTCCGTATGGTCCTTATTTGGAATGATAACTGAAATAAGTGGGTACTCTTCAAAGGCAAAAATCGTATGATAGATTCCCAAGCTCTCTCCATTGACTACGTCTTTGATTTTGATGTTTGGTAACACTCTTGCATAATGTGCCTTGATTGCCTCCGCTCCTGCCTTGAATGCATACATCTTAGATTCTGGGTTAGCAGCCGTGGAATTGATATGTGTCCTCCAATGATACAAAATCTTCGATACATGTCCTACTTTACGCGAGTTTTCGCTCATTCTTAAAATGAAGTCATAGTCCTGTGCTCCATCAAATTGGCTATTGAACTTGCCCACACGATCCACTAATTCTTTTCTTACACCATACAGATGACAAATATAGTTGTTGGATCTTAACATATCGATATTGAAGTCTGGCTTGAAATGTGGTTCAAACAATTTCTTGCCCGTTTCATCAATCTTATCTTCATCCGAATAGATAGAATCTATCTCCGGATCTTTTGTAATTCTATCCGCAAATTCATATAGTGCATTAGGCACCAGTAAATCATCATGGTCACACAGTACAATCCAATCCCCTGTTGCCATTTCCAGTGCTTTATTTGTATTGCCAGATATCCCTAGGTTTTCTCCTATGAAGTGATAACAGATACGTTCATCTTTGAATCCTTCAACAAGTCCCTTCAATTCATCTGTTGGGCTACCATCCGCAAAACACAATTCCCAATTTGAATAGGTCTGTGATTGTATCGAGGATACAAGTTCCTTTAAGAAATTATCTGGTGTCTTAAACAACGGAACAATGATAGAAAACTTTGGGGCGTCTGATGCCCATTTCTTTTCCCGTTGTAAAGACAATTCCTTCTTCGTCGCTTGGGTTTTTTTGTACCATTGTGAATACGCTATTTTTGGATTACGAAGATTACGTACAAAATTCTTTAGGTAAGTAACCTGTTTTGAATTCCATATCAAGATACCTAAAGATACAAATGTTATGAAAGCGTGATTAATTGTAAATGATTTTTCCTCATTCCCCGCGTTAATAATGAATTTTGCATTTGGATAATACTGAAAACTAGCTGAAAAACCATATGTATTCGGATATGTCTTGCGGAAATACTTATTTGAAACATCATTGCGAACAAGTTGTATGCACTCTAGTTCTGCCGGTTTTTTGTTCACAAGATAACTATAGATAAGCTTATCCTCAGGATGACCACCAACTGCAAAACCATTTATCTTTATTTTATTATTTTCAAATTTTATACTTTCGAATCTATACTTCATACGCATCTTTACTCACTTTCAATCACTTTAATCTTATCATATAAAAAATCTGTGTATTTATCGATTTTGTATCGATTCTACACAGATTCAATTAATACTGTTCTGCAAAACCTTTTTCTAACTTTTCAAAGATAGAATAACCAATAAATAATATAGCAAACGCCATTACAGCTAAAATAAGTAATCCATTTAGTGCTGGTATTTGATGGTATAAAAATACTGAACGATAACCATTCAAAACAAGAGTTAATGGATTATAACGTACTAAAGTAATCAAAAATGAGTTAGATGCAAACATCTCTAACTTATAAACAACAGGCGTTCCATAAAAACCTAATGTTAATAAGAAGTTTACGATATATTCTAAGTCGTGAGCATATGCAGTAAGCGCTGCTAATGCAAAGCCAAACCCTAATGTTAAAATTGCTTGTAACAAGGCTACCACTGGAATGAAAATAAGATGCCAACTCACACCTAAGCCGTAGGCTAGACAAAAGATGAGTATAATAATGCATGATATAAAGAAGTTGATTAGACCACTCATTACAATTGAGATTGGCAGAATCTCACGTGGAAAATAGACTTTTTTAATAATACCAGCATTCACTTTTACACTTGCCATACATGCAACCACGGTGGACTGGAAGAATGTCCACGGAATAATACCTGTCGCTAGATAGACAATATAATCATCCCCTGTGCCACGCATTAAATATGGAAATACAATCGCGTATACCATTACTTGTAATAATGGGTTAATAAAACTCCATAAGACACCTAGAAATGATCCTTTGTATTTTCCTCTAATTTCTTTTTTGATATTTGTTTTTAATAACTCTCTGTATTGATAAATTTCATTGAACATTTCTTTAATCCTCGACAAATACCGTTACTTTCGCCTCTGCGATTACCTTTCCATCTTCCAAGATAACTTTAGATGTAATATACAAATTTCCCGCTTCATCTACTTGATCTCTAAAATCATTTGGATCTACAGTAGCATACCACCCAATCGTATCCGCATCAATGAAGCCAGCATAATCCTGCGCATATACTTCGAACACATCTTTTCTAGACTCAGGATTGGTAGCTATCAATGTTTTACCAATACAAACTTCGCAATGGCTATTTGGATTGTCGCTGATGGACCATCCACTAATTTTTAACTCTTTTGTGTTCTCATTAACATAAGTAAAATCAATTGGCTTATCAATAAAGGTTGCTCCTCTAGATTCAGCAGTACCTAGTTTGATGGCTTCCTTTTTCTTCTCTTTATTATCGATTGCTGATTGTTTTAGATATTCACTAATGACATATGCAGGAGCACCATCTAAACGAATGCTACCTTTATATACCCAAATAGCACGAGAACAAAGCTTCTTAACAACATCCAAACTATGTGAAACAATCACAATCGTCTTATCAGAGGCACTTAGTTCACTCAGTTTAGCATAACACTTGTCCTGGAAGTGTTGATCTCCCACAGCTAAAATTTCATCGATTAGTAATATTTCTGCATCTACATTAATTGCGACCGAGAACGCAAGACGCATGTACATACCGGAAGAATAGGTACGAATAGGTTCATCAATAAATGCTTCTAATTCAGAGAATTCAATGATGGAGTCAATACGTTTATCAATTTCTTTTTTTGTTAGCCCAAAAATCGATGCATTAAAATATATGTTTTCTCTACCGGAAAAATCCGGATGGAAACCTGCGCCCAATTCAAGAAGTGATGTTAACTTTCCCTGAGTTTTAATCGTTCCCTCTGTTGGATAGATAATCTTTGTCATCAACTTTAACAGGGTTGATTTTCCAGATCCATTTGTTCCAATCAATGCAACAGTTTCGCCCTTTTTTATATCTAAGTTAATATTTTTTAAAACCTCATGCTGTTCTACACGATTCTTTCTTTTTACAACTAACAAAGCTTTTAATGAGTTGGCCCTATCTGACTGAACCTTAAATGTTTTTGACATTTCTCTGACTTCAATCGCATTTTCTTTGTCCATATTATCTCTATTCCCCTATATGTTAGATTTATATAACAGCCGAATTATATAATAAATCACTCTTTACCGTAATTTTATATTCAATTTCACTTGAATCTTATTTTATGTAATAGATGGTAAATCTCATTCTTTTAACCATAAATTCATAGCCAAAATGCGTATTTTTATTACCCAATTCACATTACCAAATTATTATATCCCAAAATTGAATAAAAGCATATTCACCAACGATTCCATTCCAAATCATTCATATCATTTTAATTTTAATTGAATTACCTCCAGTTTAGCCTCATCTTGATTCTTTCTATATCCATAAATAATTTATGCTGGTCCATGCAAATAAATAGCTTTGTCATCTCTTATCATAATTATCAATTCATTATCACCTTAAGATTTGCTAAAATATAATAGATTACTTGTGAATTTTACTTTTAGTCCTCAATTTAGTACACTACAAGTAACATGGTTAATAGATAATTAACCAAGGAGATTTTTATGAAAAGAAATCAATTCTATAAAAATATATACATAACAATATGTATGTTTATAATGATATTTCTATCAACATTCATGTTTTACACTGTCTGGCTTGAATTCGTAATTGAAAATAACCAAACAGGGCATTTGACAGGCCTTGGCAACCTAGGTATGGCCATTATCATCTATGCACTTTTGTATACCATTATCGGTAATTGGATTCAGACTTTCTCGTTAGATGCTGGTCGTAAGGCAAATGTAATTGCTGGGCAAGTATTAACACTATTTACAGTTAATATTATCGAAGTATTAATTTCTATGGCCATTACTGGTCAGTTCCGTTTCTTATTTGAATTTACATTTAGATACTTCATTCTATTCTTAGTACAGGCATTCGTACTATGCGTTTTAGATAACTATATGATTAATCTAATGCGTTATTTATTTAAGCCTTTAGATATCATTGAAATTTACGGAAAACCAAATCAATTGCTTGCAAAGATTTCTGGTATCCCATTTAAATATCACGTTGTAGATTCAATCCATTATTCCGTAGGTGAAGATAAACTCGAAGAGATTGTAAAAAACACTGATTCAATCCTAATAAATGATGTCCCTGCTCATGTTGAAAATCATTTAGTAAAAATGTGCTTTCGATATAATCGACAATGTCATTTAGTCCCAAAGATTTCCGATATTATCATCAAATCATCTTCTGAAATAAATGTGGTGGATACCCCTATTTATGTTTGTAAGAACAAAGGACTATCACTTAGCGAACGTATTTTAAAACGTGCTTTTGATATTATCCTATCTGGTCTATCCTTGATTATTTTGTCACCTGTATTTATCTTAACAGCAATCGCAATTAAATTAGAGGATAACGGCCCAGTCTTCTTCAAACAAGAAAGAAGTTCCTTGGGCGGCGAGCGTTTCTGGATTTTGAAGTTCCGTTCCATGATTGTAGATGCCGAAAAAGATGGTCGTTCTATTCCGGCGGGTGAAAATGATCCTCGTATTACTAAGGTTGGAAAGATTATTCGTGCTTTCCGCATTGATGAACTTCCACAGTTGGTAAATATCTTATTTGGAGATATGAGTATTGTTGGACCTCGCCCAGAGCGTGTCGAGCACGTTGAAAAATACAGCGCGATGATTACTGAATTCACCTTCCGCGAAAAGGTAAAAGGTGGTTTAACAGGCTATGCACAAGTATTTGGTAAATATAATACAACTGCATTGGATAAATTAAAGCTTGATTTGATTTATATTACAAATTACACACCGCTTTTAGATTTACAGATTATTTTTGAAACAATTAAAATCCTCGTACGTAAAGATAGTACAGAAGGATTTAGCCAACAACGCGTACAAGAAATTAAGGAAATGGATGATTCGGAGGATTACATCCAATGATTAGCGCATCAATAGTTTTATACAACACAGATAAAGACCTATTAGAATCTGTTTTAAAAAGTTATCATCCAAGCCAAGAACGATTACTATTGATTATTGATAACAGTCCCACACCAACAGATTATTTTGTAAATATGAAATATGTACACTATATTTTCAATGGGGAAAATATAGGTTTTGGTGCTGCCCATAATATCGCAATCCATAAAGCAATCGATTTAAAGTCTGAATATCATATTGTTTTAAATCCAGATATAGAATTTGATACTGCTATTATTGCAGAATTAAAGAACTATTGTGATAAACATCCTGATGTCAGTTATGTGTTACCAAAAGTTGTTTATCCAAATGGTGATCTACAATACCTTTGCAAACTACTACCGACACCCGCCGATTTGATTTTCAGGCGCTTTATTCCACACTTTGGACATCATAATACACATAACGATCGATATACCTTAAAAGACTCAGGATATAACAAAATTTTTAATCCACCATGCTTATCGGGTTGCTTTATGTTTTTACGCGTCAGTACACTTGAGCAATATCATCTTTTCTTTGATGACCGCTTCTTTATGTACTGTGAAGACTTTGATCTAATACGACGAATACATAGAGTTGCAAAAACAATTTTTTATCCATATGTCACAATCATACATAATCATGCGGCTTCATCGTATCACGATATAAAAATGTTACTCATTCACATCAGCAGTGCGTGTAAATACTTTAATAAGTATGGATGGTTCTTCGATAAAGAACGTGATGACTTTAATCAAAGAGTATTATCTGAACTAGGATTAGAAAAGGAGAAGAAATGATTGATATATTACTTGCAACATATAATGGCGAAAAGTACTTGCCAGAACTTTTATCTTCTCTTGAACAACAGACATATTCCGATTGGAAACTTATAGTCATCGATGATTGTTCGAAAGACAAAACAACCGATATTTTATGTTCTTTCCAAAAAACATCAAAACATTCTGTAGAAATTTCTATAAATTCTAAGCCGGTAGGTTGTGGCAAAGATAACTTTTTCGCACTAGCGAAAAAATCTACTGCTGACTATATTGCTTTCTGTGACCAGGATGATGTATGGTTACCAAATAAGTTGGAAACATGTATGCAGGCAATGCGTAATGCTGAAAAAGAAAATACATCTTTACCAATACTGGTCTATAGTGATTTAAAGGTTGTTGATAATGACTTAAACCTTATCAGTCCATCATTCTTTTCTTATTCAAATTACAGAAAAAATCCACAGTTACAACATCTAATTTGCCAAAATCAAATTACTGGATGTACGATACTAGCAAACAAAGCGTTGAACCAGTTATGTATTCAAGTAAAAAATTATGATCAAATATTAATGCATGATTCATGGTACGGCATTACTGCTATGACATTCGGAAAAGTGATTTATATCAACAAATCACTAATTCTATATCGTCAACATGGTAATAACTCTGTAGGTGCAATTAACGCAAATAGTATTCAATATAAGTTACAACGTTTACTAAATCCTATAAATATGCGCCGAAGTAATTATGATCATATCCTAGAGATTAACTACTTCTGTAATATCTTTGCAAAGCAACTACAAAATAATCCATATCATAATATGTTAGTGGATTTTGCAAATCTACAAATAAAATCACGTTCAGAATACCGCAAGGTATGTATGAAATATCAAATCTACAAATTTCCACTATATAGGAAACTTGGTCAATTATATTATGCGCATCACTAATAAAAGACTCATTCAAGAAATTGGCATACTTGAATAAGTCTTTTAATTTTGAATATACAAATATTTTTTGCCTACTCTATTTTTCTCTCCGCAAATATATCTTTTCTGTCGCCGATATTATGAGTGTTAACTTATCGCCATCAAGTTCATAACTAATTGTTTGGTCACCACCTGTAATCTTTCCATCTTTCCAGGTGAAAGGTAATCTATCGTTTAACATCATAAATGTACCTGTGCCATCTTCATTGAAGATGATAAAACCCGTCACATCTCCAACCTTAATTTCATCAGCTAAAATTGCTTGTCCATCCTTTTCAATTTCAACCAATGAATACTGCCCAATAAGGTTCTTATCGCTAGATCCTTTATGACATCCAGCTAGTGTAATCAGTGTTAGAATGGATACCATCAATATTTTAATTATTTTTCTTATCATAGAATTATGTTAACTCATCTACAGTTTGAATACAAATGCATATACCACAAAAATGAGAACCTATCACTAGGTTCTCATCATACTTTATGAAACAGTATCTACTACCATCTCTTCATATTGACGTGTGTAGAGTTCATAATAATAACCCTTTTGTTTCATGAGCTCTGAATGTGTACCACGTTCAATTATCTTACCATCACGAACAACTAAGATGACATCCGCATTTACTATTGTTGATAGACGGTGAGCGATCACAAAGGATGTTCTACCCTTAATCACCGTATCAATCGCATCTTGAATAGCTTTTTCTGTAAGAGTATCAATTGAAGCTGTCGCTTCATCTAACACTAAAATACGTGGGTCCGCTAAGATTGCACGTGCGAAGGATAAGAGTTGTTTTTCACCAGTGGATAACATTCCTCCACCTTCACCAACATCACTATCTAAACCCTTCTCCATTTTCTCAATTACAAATGTAGCAGACACAAGATCCAATGCACGCATGATTTCTTCATCCGTCGCATCTGGCTTACCATAACGCAAGTTATCTCTGACAGTTCCAGAGAATAAGTGCGGTGTTTGTAAGACATATCCAATATTGGAATGTAACCAAAGTTGCGAACGCTCTTTCGCATCTCTTCCATCAATGAGAACTTGTCCCCTTGTTGGTTCAAAGAAACGACATACAAGGTTTACAAGTGTTGATTTTCCAGCACCTGTTTCCCCAACAATCGCAACGTTTGTTCCGTGCGGTACTTTGAGATTAAAGTTTTCTAAAACCATCTCATCGCCATCTGGATACTTGAAATCAACATCTTTAAATTCAACATCACCAATGAGTGGTTCCCAATTTTCCTTCTTTGGATTGAATGTATCTCCATATTTTTCAATAACTTCTGGTGAATCCGCAACATCTGATTCAGTATTTACTAGTCTATCAAAACGTTCAATATTCACTTGAATTGATACAAGTGAAGATATTGTCGTAATGACGTTATGTAGCGGATCCATAATACCCAGTGCATAACTCATAAATACAGACAGCGTACCAATTAACATCATATTATTGATTGTTAGGTTACCACCCTGCCACATAACGATTGCTAGAGCGATAGAACTCATCATCGTAACTGTAGAATAGAAGAATGCTTGATAGCGTGCAGCCTGCACGGATACTTGACGCATCTGTTCTGTATCTTTCTTAAATCCATTTCCAATAATGTTTTCGATTACCATTGTTTTGATGGATCTAGCCCCTGTAATACCTTCGTTAAAGTCACTCGTAATTTGGGAATTCAATTCACGCATGTGGCGATTTAGTTTTACAAGTCTCTTCTGGAAGAATGCGATAATGAATATTGCAATTGGGACTAGCACAAATACCATGCACGCAAGTCTCCAACTGATTCTTACCATATTAATCATAACGAACAGGATATAAGAACCATTCCAAACAACATCCATCATACGCCAAGACATGAGTTCACCAATCTTACCAC
>ERZ773180.374-NODE-374-length-28325-cov-18.218288_pt1 | contig 28325 bp, 30 predicted proteins | sample MGYA00511080_ERZ773180 | MGnify/ENA primary metagenome ERZ773180 (study PRJEB29015, sample SAMEA2738175) | human oral metagenome | biome: human oral; feature: human-associated habitat; material: saliva | place: China | collected 2178 ... | reverse complement strand
ATTACAGTGTCATGTTGATGGATCACGTGAGAAGTGGAGCAAAATGTACAGTAGGGTGTATTGAGGTACCACGTTCTGAAGCCAGTGAGTTTGGTGTGATGGCAGTAAACGAAAATCTGAAAGTGAAAGCCTTCGTTGAAAAACCTAAAGATCCACCAGCAATGGTTGGTAAACCAGATACATCATTAGCCTCAATGGGTATCTATGTCTTTGATGCAGAATATCTCTATAAAATGTTAGATAGAGAAGTCAATACGCCTTGTACATCACATGACTTTGGTAAAGATGTGTTACCAAAATGCTTGGAAGAAGGTGTGCTTTATGCGCATCCATTCAGCCGTTCTTGTATGGGCCGAAATACTGAAGGTGAAATTTACTGGCGTGATGTGGGTACGCTTGATAGCTTCTGGCAATCCAATATCGATTTGGTTTCAGAAAATCCACAATTAGATATTTACGATCAAAGCTGGCCAATTCGTGGTAATCCAGTACAGGCTTATCCATCTAAATTCTTCTATAAAAAAGCGAATGTCAAACCGGTGGATAACTCGCTTATTGGTGGTGGCTGTGTGATTACAGATGCATCTATTAGTAATTCTGTGTTGTTTGATAGAATCAAAATTGATGAAGACTCTTCTGTTGATCACTGTGTCGTGTTACCACAAGTACAAATTGGTAAAAATTGTACATTGAAAGACTGTATTATTGATCGCCATTGTATTATTCCAGATGGTATGGAAATCGGTGTGGATAAAGCCCTAGACAGTAAACGTTTCCGAGTAAGTTCAACTGGTAAAGTTGTACTTGTTACATCAGCCATGTTGAAAAAACTGCAGGGTGAAGAAGTCGATAACGAAGAACATTTGGATTAAAGTGCGGTCAATTTTGACTGTGTTTTAAGTGGACTAAAAAGATTGTGCTGTTATTCGTGACAGCACAATTTTAAGTATAAAAGGAAAATTATGAGAGTTTTACATGTTTGCTCGGAGCTATATCCCTTATTAAAAACCGGCGGGCTCGCTGATGTTTTAGGGGCGCTACCTTTTGCTCAAAAAGAAATTGGTATTGATGCACGTATTTTATTGCCGGCTTATCCAAAAATTTCAGCAGGTATTGAGAACACGCATGTCGTGACAGAATTTGATAATTTTGCAGGTCATGTTGTATTACGTTATGGCGAATACAATGGCATAGGAATTTATCTGATTGATGCGCCTCATCTTTATTGGCGAGAAGGGAACCCTTATCACGATACAGATTACAATGATTATGCAGATAACTATAAGCGTTTTGCTTTATTAGGTTGGGTAGGCGCTGAGCTTGCGACAGGTTTAGATAGTTGGTGGCGAGCTGAAGTAGTGCATGCGCACGATTGGCACGCCGGTCTAGCGGCAGCTTACCTCTTCAATAAAGGTCGTCCAGCAAAATCGGTATTTACGATTCATAATCTTGCTTATCAAGGGCAATTCGCACATCGTCACCTATATGAAATTGGCTTACCGGAAGGCATGTTCCATGTTGATGGTCTAGAGTTATTCGGTCAAATTTCGTATTTGAAAGCGGGTCTTTATTATTCCGACATGGTGACAGCTGTTAGCCCAACTTATGCGAAAGAGATTACTACACCAGACTTTGCGTATGGCTTGCAAGGGTTGTTAACAGATTTACGTGAAGCGGGTAAATTGACGGGTATTTTAAATGGGGTGGATCAAGAAATTTGGCACCCAAGCTGTGATCCTTATATTCAGCATCACTATAAATTAAAATCCATCGCGGGTAAGAAGAAAAATAAAGCCGATTTACAAGCTTATTTCAATCTACCACAACAGCCAGATGCTCCAGTATTTGTGATGGTAACGCGCTTAACAGAACAAAAAGGTGTGGATTTATTGATTGCGACAGCGGATGAAATTGTGAAACAAGGTGGTCAATTAGCGATTCTCGGTTCCGGTGCTAAACATTTGGAAGAGGGAATTTGCCAATTAGCACAACGTTACCCAGAAAATATTGCAGTAAAAATTGGTTATGACGAAGCGCTTTCACATTTAATGGTTGCGGGTGGTGATGTAATTTTAGTACCAAGCCGTTTTGAACCTTGTGGATTAACTCAATTGTATGGCTTGCAATATGGCACATTGCCGCTTGTTCGTGCAACTGGAGGATTAGCCGATACTGTCACGAACAGTACAAGTGAAACCATTAAAGAGCGTACTGCAACAGGCTTTGTATTCCAAAAAGCCGAAGCAGATGATTTACGAAACGCTATCCAACATGCTTTTGCATTATGGCAAAAACAACGTGTTTGGGCGATGGTTCGTAATAACGCCATGGCACAGGACTTTAGTTGGAAAAATGCCGCCGCTCAATATGAGCAACTCTATTTAAGCATTTTAAACCAATAATTCAATGGATTGACTCTCCCTTCAAAAATAATCGCCTTTGAAGGGGGATTTTTGTTGTTTTTTTCCTAAAAAAGCTTAAAATTTGCGCGGTTTTTTTAATTGAGGTTTTACTTTCTATGATCATGGACAATTTTGATTCGCCATTTCTCTACAATCGACCAAGTCTTGACGTTGAAGGCGTAAAAAAAGCAATTGTTTATAAATTAATTTTCTTAATTGGTCGTTCACCAAAAGAGGCGAGTCAACGCGACTGGTTAAATGCGACCCTTCATGCAGTGCGTGATTTAGTGACTGAAGGCTGGATTACCACGGCTCGTCAATCTCGTGCAGAAGAAACTCGTCGTGTTTATTACCTTTCTATGGAATTCTTAATTGGCCGTACACTTTCTAATGCGATGATCGCAGAAGGTGTTTATGACGTGGCACAAAAAGCCTTGGCTGAATTAAATGTTGATTTAGAAGAGATTATTGAAAAAGAAGTGGATCCTGGTTTAGGTAATGGTGGTTTAGGTCGTCTTGCTGCTTGTTTTATGGACTCACTTGCAACGTTAGCGATTCCAGCAATGGGTTATGGTATTCGTTACGAATACGGTATGTTCCGTCAAAAAATTGAAAATGGCCAACAAGTTGAACGCCCGGATGATTGGTTAGAAAAAGGCGCACCTTGGGAATTTATGCGTCCATCAAAACGTTTCAGTATTGATTTTGGTGGTCATATTTATTTTGAAGGCAAAAAATGTATTTGGAATCCGGCTGAAAAAGTGACCGCACTTGCATACGACCAAATGATTCCTGGCTATAAAAATGATTCAGCGTCAACGTTGCGTTTATGGTCTGCTCATGGTGGAGAAGTGTTTGATTTAGCCGAGTTTAACCGAGGTGATCACTTAGCGGCAGTAGCGACTCGTTCAGCTAACCAAAACCTTTCTCGTGTACTTTATCCGGATGATTCTACCTGGAATGGTCGTGAATTGCGTTTACGTCAAGAGTACTTCTTAGTATCAGCGTCTTTACAAGATATTCTTCGTCGTCATTTAAGAACACATGGCACGTTAGATAACTTAGCAGATAAAGTAGCGATCCACTTGAACGATACTCACCCAGCATTAGCGATTCCTGAGTTAATGCGTATCTTAATCGATTTACACGGTTATTCATGGCAAAACGCTTGGGATGTGACTCGTCGTATCTTCTCTTATACTTGCCATACTTTAATGTCAGAAGCATTAGAAACCTGGCCGGTAGAAATGATGGCGAAAATCTTACCTCGTCACTTACAAATGATTTTTGAAATCAATGATCACTTCCTTGAGTATGTGAAAACTTATGTCACCACCGATATGGAATTTATCCGTCGTGTATCGCTTATCGAGGAAGGACATCAACGTAAAGTGCGCATGGGATGGTTGTCTGTCGTTGGTTCTCATAAAGTAAACGGTGTAGCAGCAATTCACTCAGATCTCATGGTTTCTTCAACCTTTGCTGATTTTGCGCGTATCTATCCAGAACGTTTTACCAACGTAACAAACGGTGTGACACCGCGTCGTTGGCTTGCAGTAGCGAATCCGAAATTAGCGGCTTTATTTGATCAATATATTGGTTCTGAATGGCGTTGCGATTTAAGCCAAATTGAAAAACTTAAAGCGTTTGCAGATAAAGGTGAATTTAAGCGTGCTGTCGCAGATATCAAATACGATAACAAAGTGAAATTAGCACAATATGTGAAGAAAACACTTAACATCGATTTAGATCCGCATGCATTATTTGACGTTCAAGTAAAACGTATTCACGAATACAAACGTCAAATGCTTAATGTGTTACACATTATTGCTCGTTATAACGAAATGTTGGCACACCCAGAAAAAGATTGGCAGCCACGCGTATTTATTTTAGCGGGTAAAGCGGCTTCGGCTTACTATGCGGCAAAACAAACCATTCGTTTAATTAACGATGTAGCGAATGTCATCAATAACGATGAGCGCTTAAAAGGTCGTTTAAAAGTCGTATTTATCCCGAACTACAGCGTAAGCCTTGCACAATTAATCATTCCAGCAGCAGATATTTCTGAGCAAATCTCTCTTGCTGGAACAGAAGCATCAGGTACCAGTAACATGAAATTTGCCTTAAATGGTGCGTTAACATTGGGTACACTTGATGGTGCGAACGTTGAGATTTTAGATAACGTTGGTAAGGATCATATCTTTATCTTTGGTAATACGGTTGAACAAGTGGAAGCATTACGTCGCGAAGGTTATCGTCCGTTTGATTATTATCAAAATGACGAGCAGTTACGTGAAGTCATTGACCAAATCATTCGTGGTGATTTCTCACCGGAAGAACCGAACCGTTATCATTCTCTAATTCAAGGTTTACAATACCACGATTATTATCAATCCTTTGCTGATTTCCGCAGTTATGTGGAAGCGCAAAAAGCGGTAGATAAAAAATATCAAGATCGTGATGCATGGATAGCAAGTACCATTCAAAATATGGTGAATATGGGCTTCTTCTCATCAGACCGTACGATTCTTGAATATGCGAAAAATATCTGGAAAATTGAACCTTTAAAACTTGAGAAGTAAGTTCTTTTCCACTCATAGAAAACCCTGTCGGATTATTTCCACAGGGTTTCTTTTTATGCTAAAATCCACCGTCAAATTTATTGTTCATTCAGATTAGGAAAAAGTATGAAAGTTTTAGAAGGTGCGGTAGCGGCGCCAAATGCTAAAATCGCAGTGGTGATTGCTCGTTTTAACAGTTTTATTAATGAAAGTTTATTAGAAGGTGCGGTAGATGCATTAAAACGTATCGGCCAAGTGAAAGATGAGAATATCACAATCGTTCGTGCACCAGGTGCGTATGAACTTCCATTAGTAGCACGTCGTTTAGCTGAAAGCAAAAAATTTGATGCAATCGTCGCACTAGGTACGGTAATCCGTGGTGGTACAGCTCACTTTGAATATGTGGCTGGCGAAGCAAGCAGCGGTTTAGGTCAAGTAGCAATGCAAGCTGAAATCCCTGTGGCATTCGGTGTTTTAACAACTGAAAACATTGAACAAGCTATCGAGCGCGCAGGGACTAAAGCGGGTAATAAAGGTGCAGAAGCAGCATTAACTGCACTTGAAATGGTGAACCTTTTACAACAAATTGATGCGGCATAATTCAAATGACAGAGAAAAAAGAACCTGTAAAAAAAGTATCGCCACGTCGTAGAGCGAGAGAATGTGCGGTTCAAGCATTATATTCTTGGGCACTCTCTGGTAATGCACCAGAACAAGTGGAACTCACGTTCGTTGTGGATCAAGATTTAAAAGGTGTGGATAAACCTTATTTTAGCCGCCTTTTCCGTCAAACCGTTGCGAATGTAGAAGCCGTTGATTTTTCAATGAGCCATTATTTAGATCGTACGTTGGATGAATTAGATCCGATTGAAAAAGCGATTTTACGTTTAGCGGTTTATGAACTTCAATTTGAGCCAGATGTACCGTATAAAGTGGCGATTAATGAGGCAATTGAAGTGGCGAAAGTGTTTGGTGCAGATGAAAGCCATAAATACATTAACGGTGTATTGGATAAAGTCGCTCCTGCATTAGGTCGCAAATAATTATTCAAATGTAGGGTAGACAAATGTCTGCCCTTTGTTTTTTGGTGCGCAGATAAAATGAGTACGGGTGAATTTGATCTTATAGGGCGATATTTCTCAATACAAAAAGGCAATCAACACTTTGTTGATTTCAGTATTGGGGATGATTGTGCGATCACTCATATTCCAGAAGGCTATCAGCTTGCGATTACCACCGATACAATGGTTGAGGGAACGCATTTTTTATCTTCCATTTCTCCCCAAGATTTAGCTTATAAAGCTATCGCGACAAATCTAAGTGATTTAGCTGCTATGGGCGCTAAACCAGCTTGGATTTCTCTTGCGCTGACATTGCCTGAAGTTAATGAAAATTGGTTAAATCAATTTAGTCAAAGTCTGTTTGATACATTAAATCAATATGATGTGACGTTAATTGGTGGCGATACAACAAAAGGCCCACTTTCTGTAACCATTACGGCACAAGGTTTCGTACCAAAAGGAAAGGCTTTATTCCGACATAACGCGAAGGTTGGAGATTTAATTTATGTATCGGGCACGTTAGGTGATAGCGCGGCGGGTTTAAATTGGATCTTACAGGGTAAAAATGCGGTCGATGTTGATACTGAATTTTTAGTAAAACGCCATTTTCACCCGACGCCACGCGTAGAATTAGGCCAAGCATTAGTGAATGTAGCGCATTCATGCATTGATATTTCAGATGGTCTTGTCGCTGATTTAGGGCATATTTTAACGAGAAGCCAATGTTCTGCAGAGATTGATTTATCCTTCTTGCCTTTATCTACATCACTCAAAAAAACATATAGCTTAGAAAAAGCAGAAGCGTTTGCATTAAGTGGCGGGGAAGATTATGAACTTTGCTTTACGATTCCCGCAAATAAAAAATCTGAGATTGAGATGTTATCTCAATCGTTGAATATACCTTGTACCTGTATCGGAAAAATTGTTCCGCAAAATAACAATCCGATTACTTTTTTAAAAGATGGACGTGTAATCAATTATCAAGCGCCGTCTGGTTTCGATCATTTTAAGGATAAATAATGAATAGTTCACCACTTGATAGAGTCAGCTTAAAAAATCCAGTTCATTTACTTGCATTAGGTTTTGGTTCAGGATTAATTCGTCCTGCACCAGGTACATGGGGAAGTTTGGCTGGAACGATTTTAGGCTCCGCATTATTAGCTTGCCTTGGACTAAAAATCTTCTTAATTTTGACCGCACTTTGCTTTGTGCTTGGCTGTTATCTATGTCAAAAAACCGCAGATGATATGGGCGTTCATGATCATGGTTCCATTGTTTGGGATGAATTTGTTGGGGTATTTATCGTGTTAGCGGCGATTCCAACTTTATCATTACCTTGGATTGTCATTGCCTTTGTACTGTTCCGTTTCTTCGATATCTTAAAACCTTATCCTATTCGCTATTTTGACCAAAAACTGGAAAGTGGTTTTGGCATTATGGTGGATGATGTTTTAGCGGCAATCTATGCTGTTATCGTGATTGTGATATTACGTATAGTAGGCTTGCCATGCTAAATTTGATGATTATTCATCTTGTTGGTTTACTTTCGCCTGGTCCAGATTTTTTCTATGTCAGCCGAATTTCTGCCATGAGTTCTCGCCGAGAAGCCATTGGTGGCGTGATTGGGATTACTATTGGTGTATTAATTTGGGCAACGGCTGCCGTTTTAGGGCTTGCCATTATTTTTGCCACTATGCCAATTGTTCAAGGCATTGTGATGATGCTTGGTGGTTCGTATTTAGTTTATCTCGGCATTAAAATGGCAAAAGTGAAAACTAATGTGGTTTTTGATGAAAAGCAGAATGCAAATACATCAAATCAATCGACTTTAACGAGCATTATGAAAGGCTTATTGGTCAATTTATCTAATGCTAAAGTTGTGATTTATTTCAGCAGTGTGATGTCATTGGTTTTAGTGAATATTACCGAAACATCACAAATTTTGACCGCACTTGCCGTGATTACCGTAGAAACCTTTTTATATTTCTACATCATTTCGGTGCTTTTCTCGCGTTCTGTTGCAAAACAGTTTTATAGCCAATATAGTCGCTATATTGATAATGCAGCAGGGCTTATTTTTATTTTCTTCGGAATCTATTTAATTTATAGTGGCGTTCAACACGCTTTAATTTGATTAAAAAAGGACAAAACATGACATTAAAAATTGCGATCGCCGGTGCAGGCGGAAGAATGGGGCGTCAATTAATTCAAGCCGTACACAATGCAGAAGGGGCAGAATTAGGTGCGGCTTTTGAGCATAAAGGTTCTTCTTTAGTGGGTGCTGATGTGGGCGAGCTTGCAGGTATCGGTACATTAGGTATCAAAGTATCAGATGATTTAAATGCAGAAAAAGATAACTTTGATTTGCTGATTGATTTCACGCGTCCGGAAGGCACGCTTGAGCATATCGCATTTTGTGTCGCTAATAACAAAAAGATGGTGATTGGTACCACGGGGTTTGATGATGCAGGTAAAGCCGCAATTCAAGCTGCATCAGAAAAAATTGCCATTGTATTTGCATCTAACTTCAGTGTGGGTGTGAATTTGGTGTTTAAACTATTAGAAAAAGCTGCCAAAGTAATGGGCGATTATTGCGATATCGAAATTATTGAAGCGCACCACCGCCACAAAGTAGATGCACCATCTGGCACCGCACTTTCTATGGGCGAACACATTGCGAAAACCCTTGGCCGTGATTTGAAAACACATGGCGTATTTTGTCGCGAAGGCATTACAGGCGAACGTAAACGTGATGAAATTGGTTTCTCTACCATTCGTGCCTCTGATGTAGTGGGTGAGCATAGTGTATGGTTTGCGGATATTGGTGAGCGCGTTGAAATTGCTCACAAAGCATCAAGCCGTATGACCTTTGCAAATGGCGCAGTGCGTGCAGGCAAATGGTTGGAAAAACAATCTCACGGATTGTTTGATATGACAGACGTGTTGGATTTGAATAATTTATAATTCTATTTCTAAATCACTTTCCACCCGACAACAACACAGTAAAATCTCATCGGGTTGAATAAAGGCAAGGGGCGCATTGGCGTAGGAAACCTTGCCTTTTTTGATCTTCACGCGGCAAGAACCACAATAACCTGAACGACATTGATATTCATGGTGAATTTGATGTTGTTCTAAAAAGTTAAGCAGAGAAGTTTGGTTATCGAAATCTAAGGTGATTTGGCGCTGAATAAGATGGATTTTCATGAAACAAAATAAAACAAAATTTTGCTCATTATAGAAGAAAGAGAAGTAAAACTCACGGCTCTTTTGTTGTAATATAGCGAGCTAATATTCATCATAAGGGAAGAACATGCGAACCTTTCTAAAATTAACGTGGATTTCAACCGCACTTTTATTAACGGCTTGTAGCTCGATTTCAAAAGAGCCGGTTAAGCATATTGATATGTATGTAAAGCCTTATTACGATGCCAGAGATGGGCGACTTGAACAGATTAATGTGAACAAAGATATTGATGCGTTATTACTGAAAAATACACAAAAAGATTTTGAAAGTGCGGTCAATATTATTGAGAAAAAAGTGGATTTTGTTTCTCCGATGACAATGTTTGCACTTTCTGCTCGTGCTTATGATTTTGGCTTGCGTGATGAGGCGGTAAAATGGTTTTATCGTGGGCAAAACCGTTTAATCACCGCGTTATATGTGTTGGATTTAGATAAATTGACGGTATCGAATAACACGGCATTTGGGCAATTAGTGGGACAGCATGTTAATCCCTATGCGTTCTGTGATTTGAAGAAACAACACAAGACGGCGCAAGATGCGATTGACTGGGCTAAAAATCATCCGTATCAGGCGGTGTTTTTACCTCAATTACCAAGCAAGCATCCAGATAGAAAACAAGCGTTAAAAGAAGCTGAAGCAAAACTTGATGCACGTTTAGTTGAGCAAGACCGCTATTTTGCTAATCCTGAAAATAAAGCGAAATGGGAAAAAGAACGCCAAGATAACTTGGTGAATGAGCGATTTTGTTGGTGATTTTAAAAAAATTTAAAAATCTTAAGGTTGCTTAAGATTTCATTAAGATTTGTTGTGTTTAATAAGCATCAACAAGGCGGCAAAGAGAATAATCTTTCGCGTTGAAACAGAATTAATTTATGCTTAATTTTATTTAGGAGAACATAATGAAAAAATTTGCTTTAGCAACCCTTTTAGCTTTATCGACTTCAGCGGCATTTGCTGGTTTTAATGGCAACACTGCACAAGGTGGTTTCCAAGGTGGTGATCAAGGTCAACAACTTACTGTTAAACAAGCATTATCTGCAAAAGATAATTCTATGATCAGCTTAGTAGGTAACATTACTCAACAAATTGATGGTGATGAATATCTTTTTACTGATGGAACAGATCAAATTAAATTGGAAATTAAAAACCGCGTTTGGAATGGTTTAAATGTCGGTCCACAAGATAAAATCCGTGTTTACGGTAAATTGGATAATGAAGTTTTTGAAAAAGCAGAGCTTGAAGTCATTAGCGTTGAAAAAGCGCAATAATTCATATAATTTGAAGTGGTGGGCAAAGCCCGCCATTTTTTCGTTTAAATAAAAAAAAGTGCGGTCAATATTATGAGAATTTTGTTAATCGAAGACGATCCGTTAATTGGTAATGGGTTACACATTGGTTTGTCAAAATCTGGTTTTGTTGTGGACTGGTTTACCGATGGCCAAAGTGGATTAAATGCTTTAATCGGCGCGCCTTATGATGCGGTGGTGTTGGATTTAACCCTGCCTAAATTGGATGGTTTAGATGTGTTAAAACAATGGCGTTCAAATAATCAAGATGTGCCGGTATTAATTTTGACTGCGCGAGATACGTTGGATGAGCGAATTAAAGGTATTCAACAAGGTGCCGATGATTATCTTTGTAAACCTTTTGCGTTGGCAGAAGTAGTTGTGCGATTGCAAGCATTAATTCGTCGTCGTTACGGACAAGTCAATCCTCAAATTGAGCATGGTAGTGTTAAACTCGATCCTGCTCAGCGTAAAGCTTGGTTGGATAACAATGAAATTATATTAACAGGGCGTGAATATAAGTTACTCGAGCTTTTTATGCTGAATAAAGAACGGGTGCTTTCACGTTCGACTATCGAGGAAAAACTATCTAATTGGGATGAAGAATTAAGTAGCGGTGCATTAGATGTACATATTTATAATTTGCGTCAAAAACTGGGCAAACAATTTATTCGTACCGTACATGGCGTAGGCTATGCTTTAGGACAAGTTAATGAAAAATAAACGACTGAGTTTTCGTCTCTTAATCGGTTTAAGTTTGACCGCACTTTGCGTGTGGTGCATTGCCACAGCTGTTGCATGGACGGTTGTCAAAAAAGAAGTAAAAGATGTGTTTAATGCACAACAAGTGCTTTTTGCCGAGCGTTTAGCAACGTCTGATTTGAAAAATGTCTTATTAGATGAAAATGCTAACTTTCCACGTGGTGGATTTAAACCGCAGAAACGTCATTACGATAATGATGCTCTAGCCTTTGCTATATTTTCTAACAAAGGCGAAAGACTATTAACCGATGGCGATAATGGCGACAAATTTATTTTTCAAAATAAGACGGGTTTTAGCAAAGAACATATTTTAGATGATGACGATGAATGGCTGATTTATTGGCAACCTGTCGGTAAAGGTGAACTTGTCATTGCGGTGGGACAAGAATTGGAATACCGCGAAGAGTTGGTCAATAAAATGGTCTTCAGTCAAACAGGGATTTGGTTTGCTGGATTACCAGTATTATTATTGGTTGCGTTTATTGTGATTTATCGTGCATTAAAACCAATTAATCGATTGAGTCGAAACGTACAAGCTCGCCGACCAGGTGATGTGTCGTTATTGGAAACTGATGATGTGCCAACAGAGATTCTACCGTTAGTCCAAAACTTAAATCAATTTTTCACACGTACCAGTGAGCAGTTGGAACGGGAGCGCCGCTTTGTTTCCGATGCAGCACATGAATTACGTAGTCCATTGGCGGCGCTACGTATTCAAACAGAAGTCGCACAGTTAGCTGGCGATGATGCACAAACTCGTGAAACGGCTTTAGTGCATTTAACCCAAGGTATAGATCGAGCAACTCAATTAATCGAACAGCTTCTTACACTTTCCCGATTAGATAATCTTAAAGAATTAAATCATCAGGAACCGATTCATTGGTCAGAAATTATAACTTCACTTATCGGTGAGTTATATTTCAGTGCACAGCAACGCCAAATCGAAGTGCAGTTTGATCATCAGGGAGATCCTGCCGTTAAGCAAGGGCAGCCATTATTACTTGCACAAATGCTACGAAACTTATTGGATAACGCCATAAAATATTGTCCTCAAGGCACTCAGGTTCGGGTGATTTTGCAGTCTAATAAAATTCTTATTGAAGATAATGGCGGTGGTGTTTCGCCAGAAGAATTAGCAAAATTAGGGCAGCGTTTTTATCGTCCTGCAGGACAAAATGAAAAGGGAAGTGGGCTTGGATTGTCTATTGTGGCAAGAATAGCAGAATTGCATCACTATCGTTTCCGATTAGAAAATATTGAATCCAACGGACAAGTTAAAGGTTTGCGAGCTATCATTGAGTTATAAAAAAGGGCGTTGAATACGCCCTTATTGTTAAAACATTCCACCAATTAATTCTAATCGACCTTTCTCAACTTTAATTTCTTTGGCAAATTTCTTAATCAGCATTTGTTTCATGTCGCTTTCATCCAAGGTGTAAACAGGCATCCGACTTAATAATGCTGCCACACCATCACTTAATAGCGGCATAACATCTTGGAGTTGCTCCATCACACTATTCGGTTCGCCAGACCAGCGTAAAATTCGCAGGTTTCTTAAATAGAGCGCCCCCTCTTCTGCGTTATATTCTGGAACCGCATCAAAGGTTAAATGCAATTTAGCTGGATAGGTTTTACCGGATAAACGAATAAGCGTATCAGCCAAACCACTCATTTCAACACGATTGCTTTCTGTTTGCCCGATTTGAGTTACTAAATCTTTCAGTGCGTAATCCACAGAAAATAATCCTGGAATACCGAGTTTGTCATTAATTGTGCCTTTTTCACTTAAATACTGGTTAATTTGTTGCTCACTGATACTGAAGGGTGAGGCTTGTACAGATAGCGTGCAGAAACCTAATGTTAGTACGGTAAGCACTTTTTTCAAAAAATGCATATTTTCTCCTTGATTGAAAAAGAATAAAAATTTTGTAGAATGTATCGCTTATCTTTTCACGACACAATAAAAACTTTAATAAAAGAAAATACTCTTGTTACTAATTAAAGGTGTATAGTCCTATTAATTATTAGACAAATGTGTTAGCGTATGTGCAAAAATTTAAGTAGTTTTATTATCTTTTACTTCCGTTCAAACTGATTGCAGGAACGGACCTGTTGGCCGTTTACCGGTTATTTGAATATTTAACAAAGGAAAATCTATGAAAAAATTATTTTTAGTGGCTGTATTAAGTGCTTTGGTGAGTGCTTGTTCTGTCGGTGTAGGTGCCGGTGGCGGCAGTAATGGTGTAGGCGTTGGTGTAGGTCTTGGAACTGGCTTTGGATTCTAAATATCACTTTAGATAAAGCAAAGTGCGGTCAAAAAATCTTAGGTTTTCAAGAAAATTAGCAGAAATCGCTTGATCTTTTGATTTAGATCACTATAATACACCCCATATTTCGGACGCGGGGTGGAGCAGCTTGGTAGCTCGTCGGGCTCATAACCCGAAGGCCGTCGGTTCAAATCCGGCCCCCGCAACCAATAACAAGTTCAGTAAAAAGAACCCCAAATTTGGGGTTTTTTTGTACGAGAAATTTAGAAACTGGGCTTAGGTTCATTGACGAACCTAACCCTTTTTTTATGTCTGAATTTTAAGATTAGGAGCAAAAATTGGCAACATTAGAACAAAAATTGCAAGAGATGCTTCAAGGTGCAGTAGAAGACTTAGGCTGCGAACTTTGGGGGATTGAATGCCAACGTGCAGGTCGTTTTATGACCGTGCGTTTATTCATTGATAAAGAAGGTGGCGTAGGCGTTGATGATTGTGCTGATGTAAGTCGTCAAGTGAGCGCAATTTTAGATGTGGAAGATCCTATTGCGGATAAGTATAACCTAGAAGTGTCATCACCAGGTCTCGATCGCCCATTATTTACGCTTGAACAATTCCAACGTTATGTGGGTGAGGATATCGCCGTGCATTTACGTATTCCAGTTTTAGATCGTCGTAAATGGCAAGGTAAATTGGAAAAAATTGAAAATGACATGTTGACACTTGTTGTTGATGGTCAGGAACACGTTCTTATTTTTGGCAACATTCAAAAAGCCAATGTAATCGCAAAATTTTAAAGGAGAAAAAGGAAAATGAGTAAAGAGATTTTGTTAGCTGCTGAAGCAGTATCTAACGAGAAGTTATTACCACGTGAAAAGATTTTTGAAGCATTAGAAAGTGCGATTGCGCTTTCAACGAAGAAAAAATATGACTATGAAACCGATATTCGTGTATCTATCAACCCTAAAACAGGTGAGTTTGATACATTCCGTCGTTGGTTGGTTGTTGATGAAGTTAAAGTGCCAACCAAAGAAATGACATTAGAAGCAGCACAATTTGAAGATCCTAATATTCAAATCGGTGATTATGTCGAAGATCAAATTGAGTCTATCGCATTTGACCGTATTGCAATGCAAACTGCTCGCCAAGTTATCAGCACTAAAATCCGTGAAGCTGAACGTGCAAAAGTGGTTGAGCAATTCCGTTCTGAAGAAGGCAAAATTGTTACAGGTACAGTGAAAAAAGTAAATCGTGAAAGCATTATTTTAGATTTAGGTAATAAAGCTGAAGCCGTGATTATGCGTGAAGATATGCTTCCACGTGAAAACTTCCGTCCTGGCGATCGAGTACGTGGTGTGCTTTATAAAGTGAATCCAGAAAGCAAAACAGCACAACTATTCGTAACTCGTGCAAAACCTGAAATGTTAATCGAGTTATTCCGTATTGAAGTACCAGAAATCGGCGAAGAAATGCTTGAAATTCGTGGTGCCGCACGTGATCCTGGTTCTCGTGCAAAAATTGCGGTGAAATCAAATGATAAACGTATCGACCCAGTGGGTGCATGTGTGGGTATGCGTGGTGCACGCGTTCAAGCGATTACCAATGAGTTAGGTGGCGAACGTGTGGATATCGTACTGTGGGATGATAATCCGGCACAGTATGTGATCAATGCAATGGCACCAGCTGATGTAACATCAATCATTGTGGATGAAGATAACCACTCAATGGATATTGCGGTTAATGCTGATAACTTAGCACAAGCAATTGGTCGTAATGGTCAAAATGTACGCTTAGCGACACAATTAACCGGTTGGACATTAAACGTAATGACCACTGAACAATTAAACGAAAAACATCAAGCGGAAGATATTAAAGTATTGAATTTATTTATGGATAAATTAGGTCTTGATGAAGAGTTTGCTCAAATCTTAGTAGATGAAGGCTTTACTTCTTTAGAAGAAGTCGCTTATGTTCCTGTGAGTGAACTGACTGCAATTGATGGTTTAGAAGATGAAGATCTTATCGAAGAGTTACAAGGTCGTGCAAAAGATGCGATTACTGCAGCTGCTGCAGCAGAAGAAGAAGCCTTGAAAAAAGCGAATATCGAAGATCGTTTATTAAATCTTGAAGGCATGAATCGTCACATTGCTTTTAAATTAGCTGAAAAACAAATTACTACACTTGAAGAACTTGCGGAGCAAGGTGTAGATGATTTAGCTGATATTGAAGAATTAACCGCAGAGCAAGCCGCTGACTTTATTATGGCTGCTCGTAATATTTGCTGGTTTAGCGAAGAGTAAGGAGTTTAATAATGACTGAAGATGTAAAAAATGCGGATGCGAATGCACCGAAAAAACTAAGTATTCAACGCAGAACAAAAACAACCGTAAGCAGCGCAACTGCTGGCGGTAAAGCAAAAGCGGTACAAGTTGAAGTACGTAAAAAACGTACCGTACCAACAGATGCCGCTAAAAAAGCGGAAGAAGCAGCAAAATTAAAAGCACAGCAAGAAGCTGACGCGGCTGCAAAGAAAGCGGCTGAAGAAAAAGCGCGTTTAGCTGCAGAAAAAGCAGCAGCTGAAAAGGCGAAAGCAGAAAAAGCTCAAGCGGAAAAAGCTGCTAACCCAGCACAAAGTGCGGTTGAAAATAAACCTAAATCGGTTGATCCAGAAAAAGAAAAACGTAAAGCGGAAGAAGCTGAACTTCGTCGTAAAGCGGAAGAACTTGCTCGCCAAAAAGCAGAAGAGCAAGCGCGTAAAGCAGCTGAAGAAGCTAAACGTTATGCTGAGTCTGACTCTTCAAGTAATGATAGTTCATCAGAAGATTACACGGATTATAACTTAAGCTCTCGTTATGCTTTAGAAGCAGAAGACGAAGAAGAACGTCGTAAAGAAAATCGTGGTCGTGGCAAAAATAAAGTAGCTAAAGCGAAAAAAGAACGCGATGACGTGAAAGGCACTAAAAATGAGCGCGAATCTAACCGTAAAAATCAAAAAGACGGTAAATTCGGTAAAGGTAAAAATGGTAAGAAAGGTGCCGCATTGCAGCAAGCTTTCACAAAACCTGTTCAGGTTGTGAAACAAGATGTTGTTATTGGTGAAACGATTACTGTTGCAGAATTAGCGAATAAAATGGCAACCAAAGCGACTGAAATCATCAAAGCAATGATGAAGATGGGCGAAATGGTAACCATTAACCAAGTGCTTGACCAAGAAACAGCGCAATTAGTGGCTGAAGAATTAGGTCACAAAGTGATTCTTCGCAATGAAAATGAACTTGAAGAAGAAGTATTAGGCGATCGCGATGTTAATGCTGAAAAAGTAACTCGTGCACCGGTTGTGACCATTATGGGTCACGTTGACCATGGTAAAACTTCATTGCTTGACTACATTCGTAAAGCGAAAGTTGCTGCTGGTGAGGCGGGTGGTATTACTCAGCACATTGGTGCGTACCACGTTGAAATGGACGACGGTAAAATGATTACCTTCTTAGATACTCCAGGACACGCCGCGTTTACCTCAATGCGTGCACGTGGTGCGAAAGTAACGGATATCGTAGTTCTTGTCGTGGCTGCAGATGATGGTGTGATGCCTCAAACCATTGAAGCGATTCAACACGCGAAAGCAGCGGGTGCGCCTTTAGTGGTTGCAGTGAACAAAATTGATAAACCAGAAGCTAATCCGGATCGCGTAGAGCAAGAATTACTTCAACACGAAGTGATTTCTGAGAAATTCGGTGGTGATGTGCAATTTGTGCCTGTTTCTGCGAAGAAAGGTATGGGTATCGATGATTTATTAGATGCTATCTTACTTCAATCAGAAGTACTTGAATTAACGGCTGTAAAAGACGGTATGGCAAGCGGTGTTGTGATTGAATCTTACCTTGATAAAGGTCGTGGTCCAGTTGCAACCATTCTTGTTCAATCTGGTACATTACGTAAAGGTGATATCGTACTTTGTGGTTTTGAATATGGCCGAGTTCGTGCAATGCGCGATGAAAACGGTAAAGAAATCGATGAAGCAGGTCCATCTATCCCTGTTGAGGTGCTAGGTCTTTCTGGCGTACCTGCAGCGGGTGATGAAGCAACCGTAGTGCGTGATGAGAAAAAAGCACGTGAAGTAGCATTGCATCGTCAAGGTAAGTTCCGTGAAGTGAAACTTGCTCGTCAGCAAAAAGCTAAACTTGAAAATATGTTTAGCAATATGACTGAAGGTGATGTGGCTGAACTGAACATCATCGTGAAAGCGGACGTACAGGGTTCTGTGGAAGCGATTATTCAATCGTTACAAGATCTTTCTACTGATGAAGTGAAAGTGAAAGTAGTGGGCTCTGGTGTAGGTGGTATTTCTGAAACTGATGCAACCTTAGCTGCGGCTTCTAATGCGATTATAGTCGGCTTTAACGTACGTGCGGATGCTTCTGCTCGCCGTATTATCGAAGCAGAAAATATTGACCTTCGTTATTACTCGATCATTTATGAACTATTAAATGATGTGAAAGCAGCGATGAGTGGTATGTTACAACCTGAATTCAAACAAGAAATCATCGGCTTGGCTGAAGTGCGTGATGTGTTTAAACATCCGAAATTCGGTGCAATCGCTGGTTGTATGGTGACTGAAGGTGTAGTAAAACGTAACAATCCAATCCGCGTATTACGTGATAACGTGGTAATCTTTGAAGGTGAATTGGAATCTCTCCGTCGCTTTAAAGATGACGTTGCTGAAGTCCGTAATGGTATGGAATGTGGTATCGGCGTTAAAAACTACAATGACGTAAAAGTTGGCGACCAAATCGAAGTGTTTGAAGTCGTTGAAATTAAACGTTCAATTTAATTTTTAATAAGGCACGCATTTGCGTGCCTCTAATATATTGGAGAAATTGAATGTATATAAAGAATATTAAACTTCATAATTTCAGAGGAATTAAAGATCTTTCTATAAACTTTGATAAAAGCATTAATGTTATTGTTGGAGTAAATGGTATTGGTAAAACATCTATTTTAGATGCTTGTGCTATTGTTTTATCTGATTTTATCAGGAAAATAACTAAAAGTAAGAGTAGCTTAAAATTTGAAGATAAAGATATATATAATCTTGAGTTCTCATCTAGTATTAATGCATCTTTTGAGTTAGAAAACCTGAATTTACAGGTTGAGGGAGGGAGAGAAATTTCTCTTCATAAGACTAAAAAAGGAAAGATTTCTTTAACAAAAGATAATACTACATTCTTTAAATTATTATCAGATAAATTATTGGCTGATATAAATGATAATGTTGCTTCAAGTATTCCTATTTTTGCATATTATCAAACTCATAGAGCGCTATTAGATATTCCTCTCAGAATTAGAAAAAACCACCTATTTTCTGCATTGGAAAGTTATGATAGTTCCTTGAATGGGGATGCAAATTTTCGTTTATTTTTCGAATGGTTTCGAATGCAAGATGACTTAGAGAATGAAAAAATTGTTAGTGTTAAAGGAATACCAAAAGATTTAGAAAAAGATATTACTAAGGTTGAAGATTCTCTTATTTTACTTGGTAGATTAATATCTTCATTTAAGGATTTTGAACATAATTTAAAAGAGTATAGTTCAGAAAAAAAAGTAGGATATAATGATGTTAAACGTATATTGGAAAAGATAAATACTCTTAAGGAAAAGACTTCAGAAGCAAAGAATGATATAGAAAAAAAACAAATTAATTATCATAACATTGTTGCAGATAGTAAAAACTATAATAACTCAGTTGAATTTAAAAAAATTAATTATGTAAGAGAAGCAATAAAGGAATTTATTCCATATATACATAATATAAGAATTACTAGAAATCCGTTGTCAATGGTAGCAGAAAAAAATGATATCGAGATACATATTGAACAACTTTCACAAGGGGAGAAAATACTAATATCTATGATTGGTGATATAGCTAGACGTTTAGTTATAGCTAATCAAGGAATAAAAAATCCTTTAATGGGAGAAGGTATAATCCTAATTGATGAAATAGAATTACATCTTCATCCGCAATGGCAATCCGAGGTTGTCGAAAAATTGAAAAAAATATTCCCAAATTGTCAATTTATTTTGACAACGCATTCTCCTCAAGTCATTAGAGAAGTAGAGAAAGAATCTATATTCTTGTTATCTATTGATAGTGAAAAGAATGCAAGTGTAATTAATCCTAAAAGAACAATCGGATTGGACTCATCTAATGTTCTTTCTGAAATAATGAGTACATTGACTATAAATAAAGAGTTTCAAAGAAAGTTATCTGAATTACATTCTAATATTGATAAGGAGAAATATGATGAAGCTCGTAAGCTTTTAACTGATTTGCAGAATGAGTATTCTGATGTTCCTGAGATTATAAAAGCTAGAAATTTTATTAATTTTATGGAGGATTAATGGTTCCTATAACTAAGAAAACAAATCCGCCACTAATTTTAATAAAGGCATCAAAGAATCATAGTAATTATGATGATTTAGAGAAAACTGCTATACAAGAATCATTGTTGGAAGAGCAGGGAGCTCTATGTGCTTATTGTATGTGTAGAATAGATAAGGATACTATGAAAATAGAGCATTGGAACCCTCAGTCAATAGCTCCCAGTTTAAGTTTGGATTATCAAAATATGTTGGGGGTTTGTAAAGGAGGACAAGGACATCCTAAAAAATCTCAACACTGTGATACAAAGAAAGGAAACATTACAATTAGTTATAATCCTGCTGATAAAGATCACATCATGAAATTAAAGATCAAATATGATAAAGATGGTTCAATATATTCAGAGGATGAAAAATTTAAAAATGAATTAAATGATGTTTTAAATCTTAATTTACCCTGGTTAAAAACAAATAGAGAGAGTGCCCTTATTGGTTATCAAAAAGCATTTAATCAAAAGTATGAAAAACATGTAAATGATAGGGCAACACTAAAAAAAGAAATTAGTAAATTATGCTCTGTAAATAAAGAAGGTAAAAAAGAACCATATCATGGAATTATTCTTTATTTTTTAAATAAAAAATTAAAAAGTGCTAAGTTATGAGTAGAGAATTTAAACGCAGCGATCGTGTTGCACAAGAATTACAAAAAGAAATCGCCATCATTTTACAACGGGAAGTAAAAGATCCCCGTATTGGCATGGTAACCGTGTCAGATGTGGAAGTATCAAGCGATTTAGCTTATGCAAAAGTGTTTGTCACATTTTTGTTTGATCATGATGAAGTGGCGATTGCACAAGGCATGAAAGGGTTAGAAAAAGCGGCACCTTATATTCGTTCATTAGTGGGTAAAGCAATGCGCTTACGCATTGTGCCAGAAATTCGTTTCTTCTACGATCAATCCTTAGTTGAAGGGATGCGTATGTCTAATTTAGTGACAAACGTGGTACGTGAAGACGAGAAAAAACACGTTGAGGAAAATGACTAATGTCGAGACCTCGCAAGCGTGGACGTGATATTGATGGTGTATTTTTATTAGATAAGCCACAAGGCATGTCGTCTAATGACATTATGCAAAAAGTTAAACGCGTATTCCAGGCAAATAAAGCAGGACATACCGGTGCACTTGATCCATTAGCAACCGGTATGCTGCCTATTTGCTTAGGCGAAGCGACAAAGTTTTCACAGTTTTTGTTAGATGCGGATAAACGCTATGTAGTCACAGCAAAATTAGGTGAACGTACAGATACCTCTGATGCAGAAGGACAAGTGGTCGAAACGCGCCCTGTCAATGTGGAAACATCACAAATTTTGACCACACTTGAACAATTTCGTGGTGATATTTTGCAAGTGCCGACCATGTTTTCTGCATTAAAGCACAATGGGAAACCGTTGTATGAGTATGCTCGCGCAGGTATTACAGTAGAACGTGAAGCCCGTCCTATCAAAATTTTTGAGCTAAACTTTATCGAGTATCAAGCACCTTTTCTAACTTTAGAAGTGCATTGTTCGAAAGGAACCTATATCCGTACATTAGTGGATGATTTAGGTGAAGTGTTAGGTTGTGGCGCTCATGTGACAGTGTTACGTCGAACTGCGGTTGCGGATTATCCAACGGAAAAAATGATGACATGGGATGCTTTGCAGGCACTTGCAGAGCAAGGTGATCTAGCACAACTTGATCAATATCTTTTACCGACAGATACAACGGTCAGTAAATTACCCGCATTACATCTAAATGCCGAGCAAAGTAAAGCTATCGGCTTTGGACAACGAGTCAAATTTGCTAATGAAGCAAAATTACATGGTCAAGTGCGGTTATTTTCTGACAAGAATATCTTTTTAGGTGTAGCACTTGTAGATAATAACAATGTGATTCGTCCACAACGCTTGATTACGCAATCTCTCTAACTATTTGCCTTTCTTTTTTAATTCCAGTAATCTCACCTGTAACCTTTTAATTGCAATCTATGTAAATAAGATATTACAGGTGAATTATGGATGCCCTTAACCATTTACGTCAGGAAATTGATGCGCTCGATCGTGAACTGATTCAACTTTTTGCTAAACGCCTCGAACTGGTAACCCAAGTAGGCGAAGTAAAGCATGAAAAGGGGTTGCCGATTTATGCGCCAGAGCGTGAATTAGCCATGTTACAAGCTCGCCGAGAAGAAGCGGCTAAAGCGGGGATTTCTCCACAGCTTATTGAAGATGTGCTACGTCGTTTCATGCGAGAATCTTATTCCAATGAAAATCAATTTGGTTTTAAAACCTTGAATCCAGCCATTAACAAAATTGTTATCGTTGGTGGCTACGGAAAAATGGGGCAGTTATTTGCCCGCTATTTGCGAGCCTCTGGTTATCCTATTTCTATTTTAGACCGAGATGATTGGGATGTGGCAGAGCGCATTTTAACGAATGCGGATGTTGTTATTGTCTCAGTGCCGATTGATCACACGTTAGAAACAATAGAACGTTTAAAACCCTATTTAACGGAAAATATGCTACTGGCGGATCTCACCTCCGTGAAACGTGCACCATTGGCTAAAATGTTAGACGTGCATAAAGGGGCTGTGGTTGGGTTGCATCCAATGTTTGGCCCTGATATTGCGAGCATGGCAAAACAAGTGGTTGTGCGTTGTGATGGGCGTTTTAGTGAACGTTATGAATGGTTGTTAGAGCAAATTCAAATCTGGGGTGCAAAAATTTACCAAATTGATGCAGCGGAGCATGATCACAATATGACGTACATTCAAGCATTACGTCACTTTTCTACCTTCGCGAATGGTCTACATCTTTCTAAACAACCTGTTAATTTAAGCAATTTATTGGCGCTATCTTCCCCAATTTATCGTTTGGAATTAGCCATGATTGGTCGTCTATTTGCCCAAGATGCGGCACTTTATGCCGATATTATTATGGATAAACCAGAAAATTTAGATGTGATTGAAAGCTTGAAGAAAACGTATGAAGAAGCGTTACAATTTTTTGAAAAAGGCGATCGCCAAGGGTTTATTGATGCTTTCCATCAAGTGAGAGAATGGTTTGGGGAGTATTCCGATCAATTCTTGCAGGAAAGTCGTCAGTTATTACAACAGGCTCATGATTTACGACATGTATAAAATAAAAGTGCGGTTGATTTTCACCGCACTTTTGCTTTGTGATTTATTGTCTTGCCAAGCGTAAATTTTGCGGAATTTCCTCAAAGTTAGAACGGAATGGATTAATATCCAATCCACCACGGCGCGTATAACGCGCATAGACGGTGAGTTTTTCCGGTTTGGCGTAATGCATCAAGTCACAGAAAATACGCTCGACACATTGCTCGTGAAACTCATTATGTTGACGGAAAGACACAATGTAGCGGAGAAGTTTTTCGCGATCGATTTGTTTACCCACATAATGAATTTGTACGGTTCCCCAATCGGGCTGACTAGTGATAAGACAATTAGATTTCAATAAATGGCTTACTAAGGTTTCTTCAACCGAGCTATCGGACGTGCAATTTTGCAAAATATCCGCATTAAATTCGTAGCTGTGTATTTCGATATCCTGCTCGTCAATGCAATCGCCAGTTAAAGTATCAATACTTTGTTCTTGATAGTGGGATAATGGATGTAAACGTACTTTGACCTCGCCTTGAGCACAAGCAGATAAATCTTCACGCATAATGCGTTCTACGCTAGTAAAATCAGCAAATTTACTTTGGTTAAAGCTGTTTAAATAGAGTTTAAAGCTTTTTGATTCAATTAAATTTTCACTGCGATAATCAATTTCCACATCAGCAATGGCGACTTGTGGCAAACCTTTTGGATTCAACCAAGAAATTTCATAGGCTGTCCAAATATCGGCCCCTTGGGTAAAAGGCTGTTGTTCGGTAATGCCTAAGCCATCACGATTGAGTTTACGAGGCACGGGTTGTAACAAAGTGCGGTCATAATTCGCAGCATATTCTGTTGCTTGACCGAGTTTTAAAGATTGAAGACTTTTATCTTGATAGTTCATTTGTTTTCCTAAATGACGAAAGCGTTATAAAAAATTCCACGACACATTCGAGACTAATCGACATTGGTCGCATTTAAAGTAAATCACATCAAATAGTGGTGTTTCTAATGCCCAATCGCCACCACATTGTGGGCAACAGCGTTGCTGTTCCGATTCTAAAGAATGGCCTCCGACACGGTATAAATAATAATAGGTCGGTATGCCGCTTTCTTTTTCAATTTCAGCAGCAAGGTAGCGTCCATGTTTAGTAAGCGTGCTATTAACCTCGGCGATTTCGTTTAACGATTCTTTTTCTAAAACCGAACCATTCATTTGCAGCTGATCGCAAGCCTGCCAATTTTCCTGCCATTTAATCAAATCTTGGCTTAAGTGCGGTTGATTTTTTAGCTGTTTATAGAGCGGAATTGGAGAAAAATCATCTCCACTATGCAATGGCGAGCAAGATTGCAAATGTGTGGTATAAAGCATCTGCCATGCAGGATGGCTGCATTCTGCGGTACTGTCTGCATTTAAATCATCTGCAATAATTTGAAAACCTTGAAAATGTAGACCGCTCTTTTCAGCATGTTCCATCGCTTGATTCACAGATTGATTATTGTTTTCGGGTAAAAGGCTATCTTGCTCAGGGCAAATAACGCGCATCGCAAAACCTTGTTCTGCATCTTCTTCCGTTAAATAAAGCGGGATTTCACGGCCGATAATTTGTCCGTTATAACGCCATTGATCTATGAGTGCATTGAGCAAATGGCTTTGTTGGCCAATGTCGTTTTCTAAGGCGGTCAATTTAAAAAAGGGTTCGATCAGATACATAATTTACAGATTGTGCAAGATTTCTTCAATTTGTTTTAAACCGTTTAAACGGGTTTCACTTAAGCGAGAAGCAATACCGAGCTCATCAAAAAATTGACGAATATTAAATTGTTGTAATTGGTTGCTGGTTTGGCCATTGATATTTTGCAATAACAACCATAACAAACCATTCATAATGCGTGCTTCGCTGTAAGCTTGAAATTGAAATGTGTCGTCATTTTGTGGAATGGTCTTAAACCAAAGCCCTGCTTCGCAGCCTTGAATCGATTGCATTTGAGCCAATTCATCTGGAGAAGGTTGAGAAAGATGTTTACCTGCTTGAATAATGAAACGGTAACGATCTTCCCAATTTTTTGCCTGTTTAATGTTTTCTAGCATGCTAATAACTCTAGGGATTTATCTAATGCCGCAAAGAAAGCATCCACATCTTGCGGACTATTGTAAGGCGCAAAAGAAAGTCTTAATGTGGTACGCTCGCCAAGACGGGCTAAGTAAGGTTGGGCGCAATGCTCACCAACGCGTAACGCAATTTTTTGTTCGCTTAGGAGCGTAGCAAGATCTGAAGCTGCAATCCCATCAAAAACAAAACATACTACAGAACTTGGCTGCGGCGAATTGAATAAGCGACAATTCGGATAGTTTTTTAACCGCACTTTACTTTGTTCAGCAAGCTCAACAGCATGCGCCTCGGCGGCCTGAAAATCCCATTTTTTGAGCCAATCTAACACCGCACCAAAACCAATCACGCCCGCAATATTTGGTGTGCCGGCTTCTAATCGATAAGGCAAATCGGCAAAGGTAATACATTCATGGGATACGCGCTCAATCATTTTTCCACCGTAAAAAAGCGGTTGTAATAGGGAAAGCGAGCTCAATTTTCCACTTAATATGCCAATGCCGTTTGGTCCATAAATTTTGTGTGCAGAAAAGGCGATAAAATCCGCATCTAATGCCTGTAAATCAATCTGTATATGACTAATAGCCTGAGCGGCATCCACTAAAACGAGCGCATTGCTATGTTGACGGATTACTCGAATTAAATGCTGGATATGTTGTTCTGTTCCCGTTACGTTGGAAACAAAATTGAGAGCCACTAATTTGGTTTTTTCATTTAAGGCTGCAATCAAGGCATTTTCATCAATTAACCAATTATCCAAAATAGGCAGCACTTTAATTTTTGCTCCGCATTTTTTCGCTATTTCATGCCAAGTAACAAAATTAGCATGATGGTCCGCTTGGCTAATTAAAATCTCGTCATCTGCATGCAAAGAGGGGAGTAAACCGTTGGCAACCAAATTAATGCTATGAGTCGTCCCAGAAGTCCAAATTACCGCTTTTTCATCTTCTGCATGAATTAAGGTTTTAACTAAGTGACGAGCATTTTCGTATTGTGCTGTTTGTGCCGCTTCATACTGACTACGATGCACTGAGCCTGCCGATTGATAAAAAGTACTCGTCGCATCAATTAGTGCTTGAGGTTTTAATGCTGTCGCTGCATTATCCAAATAAACCACGGCATTTGGCGATTTAAAATAAGGGAATTCATTTTTAAATGATTGGTAATCAAAAGCCATGGTTATCTCCGTGTTTGAGTGTTTTTTTCTGTTTACGCCATTCATAAGGGGCAACAGGGTTGGGATCTCGCCACAAGCCGATTTTTTGTTGTTGGGCAAAATCTTGTGCCTGGAAGTAGATTGGATTTTTAGCATATTGTGGATAAACCCAGGCCATGCCGTTTTTAACCATTTCTAAGTTGATATTTTGTTCTTGTAGATAAACCGTTGCCAAAATACGTTGGTAGCGATCATAACCAGAAACTGACAACGTCACATTTTGTTTGAAAATAAGCTGTGAAAGATATTGTTTGGCTTTCTTTCCAAACGGCTGGCCTTTTTCTGGCGCATCAATTTCTTGTAATCGTACTTTGAATTGTTTTTTTGTCGGTAAGAGACAAGTTAAGGTATCGCCATCACTTACACCAACGACCCAACATGCCATTTGGCGTTCAGTAGCGAGTGAAAATTGCGTCCAAAGTGCGGTCAAAATTATGGTTAAAAATAAGAAGAATTTTTTAATCATTTGGAATTTCTTTGATCTGTATCGCAAAATTTAGCTAAAATGAATGGGTAATTTTAACAAAAAAGCGTAAAATAAATTTTAATTGTTATTAAAAAAGTTGATAGAGGAAATATGTTACTCCAAAAAGGCGTTCAACTCGCTCGTTCGCTCATCATTTTATACATTATGTTACTACTCGGCAATTTGATTTCTCACTATATTCCCGTGGGGATTCCAGGCAGCATTTGGGGCTTATTATTACTTTTTTTAGGTTTAACGACTCATGTAATTCACTTGGAGTGGATTTATTTCGGTTCTAGCTTGTTGATTCGTTACATGGCGGTCCTTTTTGTGCCAGTGAGTGTGGGCATTATCAAATATTATGATTTACTCGTGGCCCAGTGGAAAGTTTTACTTATTCCAAACATTCTCAGTACCATTCTGACACTTTTGGTTATTGCATTTATAGGAAACTATTTATTCTATAAACAATCCTTTACCCATAAGCGTAAAAAAGTATTAGAAAGACGCAATCTTCAAGCTGACTAAGGTTTTATTATGCAGTATGCAATTTATCTTTATACCATTTTAACGATTTTCGGATTTTGGCTCGCATTACAAATCAGTAAACGCTGGAAATCGATGATTTTCAATACATTCGTGCTAACTGTATCAATTCTTGTGCTGATTTTAGTGGTTGGCGATATTCCTTATGATGATTATATGGCGGGCAATGCACCGATTAATAATTTATTAGGGGTGAGTATTGTTGCTCTAGCGTTACCGTTGTATGAACAACTTCGTCAAATTGCGAAACAGTGGAAAATTATTCTTTCTGTGGTGACATTAGCTTCTCTGTTTTCCATGTTTACCGGTGCTATTTTTGCAATTATTTTAGGGGCGAGCCCTGAAATGGTTGCGACCGTATTACCAAAATCAATTACTACGCCAATTGCGATGGAAGTGTCTTCACATTTAGGCGGTATTCCAGCCGTTACAGCCGTGGGTGTGATTGTTGCAGGTTTGCAAGGTTCGGTTTTTGGTTATCTCATCTTGAAAAAACTCGGTATTAAACAACAAGAAGCCGTGGGTTTATCTGTTGGTGCCGTTTCTCACGCATTAGGCACGGTAAGCTGTATGGAAGCCGATCCGAAAGCCGGTAGTTATAGTTCGATTTCTTTGGTACTTTGCGGTATTATGAGCTCAATTTTAGCGCCCTTAGTATTCAAAGTTATTCATCTATTTTTATGAGAACCCAATTAGCTGATTTTTGGACTGAACGTTTCCTTCCTGATCCGCCTCGCGAAAAAGATCACCGACCGCCATTTCGTCGTGATCGCGGGCGGATTTTACATTCCGCTGCTTTCCGTTGTTTACAAGCAAAAACACAGATTCATGCTGTGGGCGAAAATGATTTTTATCGCACGCGCCTAA
>ERZ773180.370-NODE-370-length-28600-cov-8.915397_pt1 | contig 28600 bp, 25 predicted proteins | sample MGYA00511080_ERZ773180 | MGnify/ENA primary metagenome ERZ773180 (study PRJEB29015, sample SAMEA2738175) | human oral metagenome | biome: human oral; feature: human-associated habitat; material: saliva | place: China | collected 2178 ... | reverse complement strand
CAGTATTAGCTAATAAAATTGGATATTCATTATTTGAAGTTGCAAAAGAAAATAATTCTTTGAAAGAAGTTTCATATGAATTAAATGAAGTTGCAAAAGTAATAAATGAAAATTTGGATTTTGTTACATTGATGAACAACCCTAATATAGAAAGAATAAAAAAAATCAATTTGATAGATGCTTCATTTGTTGGTGTGAATAAACACATAATAAATGTAGTAAAAATTTTAGCAGATAATCTGCAAATCTCATTAATAAATTTTGTCTTAGAACAATTTGAAGAATTGTATAGTAGATATTCAAATAGCGTTGTTGTTAAAGTTGAATCAGCTTCGCCATTAACTGAAATTCAGTTAGAAAATCTAAAAGAGAAACTTAAGAATGAGTTAGAATTAGATAAAGTAGAAATTAATAATTTAGTAGATGAAAGTCTAATAGGTGGTTTAAAAATAACTTATAATAATAAAGTTGTTGATGCTAGTATTAAGGCTAGATTAAATGCTTTGAAATCAAAAATTTCTGCTGTCTAAAAGAAGTTGAAACAAGGAGGGACATAAATGGCTATTAAAGCTGAAGAGATTAGTGCATTACTAAAATCACAAATAGAAAATTATCAGTTTGAAGTTAAGTCAACAGATGTCGGATCAGTTATAGAAGTAGGGGACGGTATAGCGCGTGTATACGGTCTAAATGAAATAATGAGTGGTGAGCTAGTAGAGTTCACTAAGACTGGAGTTATGGGACTTGCTCAAAACCTTGAAGATACAAATGTTGGTATTGTAATTTTAGGGCCAACTACTGATATTAAAGAAGGAGACGAAGTTCGTCGAACTGGACGTGTTATGGACGTTCCTGTTGGTGAAGAACTAATTGGACGTGTAGTTGACCCATTAGGTCAACCAGTTGATGGACGTGGACCAATTAATATTACAAAACGTCGTCCGATAGAATCACCAGCAGTTGGTGTTATGGGACGTAAATCAGTATCTGTTCCTTTCCAAACAGGTATTAAAGCGATTGATGCATTAGTACCAATCGGACGTGGACAACGTGAGCTTATCATTGGAGATAGACAAACAGGGAAAACTGCTGTTGCTATTGACTCAATATTAGCACAAAAAGGACAAGATGTTATCTGTATCTATGTTGCAATAGGTCAAAAAGAATCTACTGTACGTAGTGTTGTAGAAACTCTTAAAGAACATGGTGCATTAGATTATACAATCGTAGTTACAGCTGCGGCATCTCAACCAGCACCACTTCTTTATATTGCACCTTATGCAGGGGTAGCGATGGCAGAAGAGTTTATGTTTAATGGTAAAGATGTAGTTATTGTTTATGATGATTTATCAAAACAAGCAGCTGCATATCGTGAATTATCATTATTATTAAAACGACCACCAGGTCGTGAAGCATATCCAGGGGATGTATTCTATCTACATAGTCGTCTTCTAGAACGTGCTGCTCGTGTAAATGAAGATTTTGGTGGAGGAAGTATTACTGCTCTTCCATTCGTAGAAACTCAAGCGGGAGATATTTCTGCATATATTCCTACAAACGTAATTTCAATTACAGATGGCCAAATCTTCTTACAATCTGATTTATTCTTCTCTGGTATTAGACCAGCTATTAACGCTGGACTTTCAGTATCTAGGGTTGGTGGATCAGCACAAATTAAAGCGATGAAAAAAGTTTCAGGTACATTACGTCTTGACTTAGCATCATATCGTGAATTAGAAAGTTTTGCTCAGTTTGGGTCTGACTTAGACCCTGCAACTCGTGAAAAACTTGAACGTGGTAAACGTACAGTTGAAGTATTAAAACAAGACTTACATAAACCACTACCTGTAGAAAAACAAGTTATGATTCTTTATGCTTTAACTCATGGGTATTTAGATGATGTTGAAGTTAAAGATATTCACAGATTTGAACAAGAACTATATGCTTATTTAGATGCTCATGAAACAGAAGCAGTTAAACATATAGTAGAAACTAAAGACTTACCAGATGAAAAAGTAATGAATGAAGCAATTGAAGCTTTCAAAAAAACTTTTTCTTAGAATCCAAAAGTAGAGAAAAGGTGGTGAACTAATTGGCGTCACTTAGAGATATTAAAAACAAAATCAATTCTACAAAGAAAACTAGTCATATAACTAAAGCGATGGAGATGGTATCAACATCAAAATTGTTAAAAGCACAAACAAACACTCAGAAATTTTATCCATATATGAATAAAATGCAAGAAGTCATGGGGACAATTTTTGGTGGTAATGCTAATATAAAACACCCAATGTTAGAAAAAAGAGAAGCTAAGAAAACTCTTTATGTAGTAATCACTAGTGATAGTGGCTTATGTGGTGGATTCAATTCTAATATTATTAGAAATTTTGTCAACACAGTAAATGAAAGACACGCTGAAGGTGATTACGGTATTGTAGCAATAGGTAACTATGGGGCAGAATTCTTTAGAAAAAATGGCTATAATGTAATTGATAGTTTTAGAGATATACCAGATGAGCCAAGTTTCACACAGGTTAAAGAGATTACTAATAAGGTAGTAGGTTACTTTATTGATAAAGAATACGATAAAATTTATTTACACTACAATCACTTTGTTAGTATGATTCAACAAGTTGTTACAGAAAGCCAAGTTCTTCCTATAGAAGACACTAATCAATTTAAGGATTCTAACAATAAAGTAACAGGTGCTTACGAATTTGAACCTGGTGAAACAGCGGTATTAGATGTCTTGCTACCACAATATGCAGAAAGTATGATTTATGGAAGTATATTGGATAGTAAAGCTAGTGAACATTCTGCAAGAAAAACAGCGATGAAAAATTCGACTGATAATGCAGGTAATATTATTGATACACTTACGATTAAGTATAATCGTGCAAGACAAGCTGCTATTACTCAAGAAATTACAGAAATTGTAAGTGGAGCAGCAGCTGCAAAATAGTAAATAAGAAAGGAGAAGCTATTAAGTTAGCAAACAACATATGAATAAAGGTTATATTCTCCAAGTTATGGGACCTGTAGTAGACGTAAAATTCGAATCAGGGCATATGCCTAATCTATTAAATGCACTTGAAGTATTTGTAGATAAAGGTGATGGAAAAAAAGAAAAATTAGTACTTGAAGTTTCTTTAGAAATTGGTGATAACGTTGTAAGAACAATTGCAATGTCATCTACTGATGGATTAAATAGAGGAGCTGAGGTTGTAGATACAGGAGCTCCAATTTCTGTTCCTGTAGGAAATTATACATTAGGACGTGTGTTTAACGTGCTAGGAGAAGCAGTTGACCACGGTGAAGAACCTGGAGCAGAAGTACAAAAAGAGTCAATTCATAAAGAAGCTCCAACATTCGAAGAATTATCTACTCACGTTGAAGTATTAGAAACAGGTATTAAAGTTATTGATTTACTTGCTCCATATATTAAAGGTGGTAAAATCGGTCTATTCGGTGGTGCCGGAGTTGGTAAAACAGTTCTTATCCAAGAACTTATTAACAACGTTGCTCAACAACACGGTGGACTTTCAGTATTCACTGGAGTAGGAGAGCGTACTCGTGAAGGTAATGACTTATACTATGAAATGAAAGATTCAGGAGTTATTAACAAAACTGCCATGGTTTTTGGACAAATGAATGAACCACCTGGTGCACGTATGCGTGTAGCATTAACAGGATTAACAATGGCAGAATACTTCCGTGATGAAGAAGGACAAGATGTTCTTTTATTCATCGATAACATCTTCCGTTTTACACAAGCAGGATCTGAGGTTTCTGCGTTATTAGGACGTATGCCATCAGCCGTTGGTTATCAACCAACTCTTGCTACAGAGATGGGACGTTTACAAGAACGTATTACATCAACTAAAAAAGGATCTGTTACATCTATCCAAGCGATTTATGTACCTGCCGATGACTATACTGACCCGGCACCAGCTACAACGTTCGCTCACTTAGATGCTACAACAAACCTTGAACGTGCGTTAACAGAGATGGGTATCTACCCAGCGGTTGACCCACTAGCTTCTACATCAAGAGCTTTAGCTCCTGAAATCGTAGGAGAAGAACACTACCAAGTTGCGACAAGAATTCAAAGAACTCTTCAAAAATATCGTGAGTTACAAGATATCATTGCTATCTTAGGTATGGATGAACTTAGTGATGAAGATAAGAAAACAGTTGATAGAGCACGTCGTGTTCAATTCTTCTTATCACAAAACTTCCATGTTGCTGAACAGTTTACAGGGCAACCAGGATCATATGTACCAGTTTCTGAATCAGTTCAGGCATTTAAAGGTATCTTAGATGGTAAATATGATAATATTCCTGAAGACTGCTTCCGTCTTGTAGGTGGAATTGAAGATGTATTAGAAAAAGCTCGTAAACTAGGAGTAGAAGTATAATACAACAGGAGGTAAATAAATGAATACTTTAAATGTAAGTATTGTTACTCCTAATGGAGAAGCTTACAGAGCTGAGGAAGCTTCTATGGTTGTATTAGGGACTACAAGTGGACAAATAGGGATAATGGCTAACCATGTTCCTATGGTTGCTTCATTAAAAATTGGTCCATTAAAAGTGGTTTTTCCTGATGGAAAAGAAGAAATATTAGCAGTAAGCGAAGGTTTCGTAGAAACACATAAAGATAAAATAACTGTAATTGTTCAAACAGCTGAATTGGACAAAGATATAGATGTAGAGCGTGCAAAACGCGCTAAAGATAGAGCAGAGAAAAGAATTGCTGAAAAACAAGAAGGCTTAGACGTTCGTCGAGCTCAACTTGCACTTGCAAAAGCTCTTACTCGTATAAAAGTTGCAGAAAAATAATTTTAAAAGATATACGTTAGATAATCATTTAATGTATATCTTTTTTTTACTTTCATAATATTTGAAAATCTTTTAAAAATATAGTAAAATTATTTAATTAATACATAAAAGAAAGAGGTTAAACTAAACCATATGGATCTCAGTATCTTAATTAAAATTACAGTAATAATATTATTATTAGGAGCATCAGCGGTGTTTGTAATGTTCGAATTTGCATTAGTAAAGCTACGACCTACGAGAATTAAAGAAATAGCTGAGGATGGAAATAAAACAGCTAAAATACTCCTAAAAATGGTTGATCAATTGGATCACTATTTATCAGCTACACAATTAGGTATTACTATTGTGTCTTTAGGACTAGGTTGGCTTGGTGAGTCAACATTCCACGCGTTGTTTAAACCTATATTTGAAGTGCTTAAGTTGAATGAAACATTAACTCATACTATCTCATTAGTTGTTTCATTTGGATTTATGACATTACTTCATGTTGTATTAGGTGAATTAGTACCTAAAACAATAGCTATTCAGTCTGCAGAAAAAACTTGTTTTAAAGTAGCTTGGCCGATGTATTGGTTTGATAAAGTAATGCGTCCGCTAGTATGGATATTAAATTCATTAGCAAATGTAATTGCAAAGCTATTTGGATTTGAACCTGCTTCAGAACATGATGATATTCATAGTGAACAAGAACTTAGAACAATTATGAAGTTATCTCGTGCTCATGGACAAATTAACGATATAGAGTATCGTTATGTAGAAAGAGTATTTGAGTTTGATAATAAAATAGCAAAAGAAATAATGACGCCAAGAACAGAGGTGGAAGCTATTGACCTGAGCGACTCATTAGGAATCATAACGAGACAAATGAAGCAAGAAGAATATACACGTTATCCAGTTATTGAGAATGGAGATAAAGACCAAATAATAGGGATATTAAATGTAAAAAAATTATTATTTACAGATAAAAAAATTGAATCAACAGAAGATTTAGAGGAATATATAACACCAGCTATTAAAGTGTTCGAACATACTCCAATCTCACAAGTATTAGCTATTATTAAACAAAATCGTGAACATATGATTGTTATTACAGATGAGTATGGTGGAACAAGTGGAGTAGTTACACTTGAAGATATAGTAGAGGAATTAACTGGGGAAATTCGTGATGAGTTTGATGAAGATGAACTAAGTTTAGTTAAAAAACTAAAAAATGGTCACTACCTAGTAGATGGCTGGGTTCCTATACAAGATGTAAATGCATTATTTAAAGTGCAATTACCACACGAGGAAGTAGATACTATAGGCGCATATGTTTATATGCAAAAATATGAGGCTAAAGTCGGAGCTGTATATTCAATAGATAAATTAACTTTTGTTGTTAGAAAAGTTGAAGAACACCAAATCAGAACGTTAGAGGTTTGGAAAGAAAAATAAAAAAGAAACGATTGAAAATTTTCAATCGTTTCTTTTTTTCGTTATTTTTATTTTATCTTTACATAGAAATATCCGGTATTGGTTAAATTAATAAATAATAATATAGAAAATATTAAATTAATATGTTTTAAATATTATTGTAAACAGATTGTAATGGTTTAATAAATTAATTTCTCTTTACTAATCCGAACAATAATGGTATTATATACTTATAATATACGAATTGAGGAGTATGAAGTATAAAATGAAATTAAAACGAAGTGAAAGAATAGTAGTAATGACGGAATATTTATTAAATAATCCTAATAAACTAATTCCTTTAACTTACTTTGTGACGAAATTTAATCAAGCAAAATCGTCAATAAGTGAAGATATTCATATTATAAAAACAGGTTTTAAAGAAGAGAATATTGGAGAAGTAAAAACTCTTGCTGGAGTAAGTGGTGGTGTAATTTTCACACCTACACTAGTAGAAGAAGATGCAAGAAAAATACTTGACGAATTCATTGAAAAAATATCAGAGGGTGATCGACTTTTAGCTGGTGGTTATATATTTATGTCGGATATAGTAGGGAATCCGAGTTTAATGAACAAACTTGGAAGAGTTATAGCTACTGTGTATAAAAATAAAGAAATTGATGCAGTAGTTACAGTGGCTACTAAAGGTATTCCGGTGGCGTACGCAATAGCATCTATATTAAATAAACCAGTTATTACAATAAGACGAGATAATAAAGTTACAGAAGGAACTACTGTTGCGATAAACTATGTTTCTGGCTCTACAAAGAAAATTGAAACAATGATTTTATCTAAGAGAAGCTTAAACAATCATTCTAAAGTATTATTAGTAGATGATTTTATGCGTGGTGGTGGCGTACTTACAGGTATGGAAAGTTTGATGAATGAATTTGATGTGGAAGTTATAGGAAAAGTTATATTAACACAATGTTATGACTCACCTAGAGAACATGAAAATGATTATTTATATTTATCAAAAATAGAAAATATTGATGAGTACAATGGTTCATTTGATGTTAAAATAGGTAATGTAATAGAAAAACTAAAAGAAGTAGAGAAAGAGGATTTAACTAATGAGTAATAAAAGATATGCAGTAATTTTGGCAGCTGGTAAAGGAACAAGAATGCAGTCTAAGTTGTATAAAGTATTACACAAAGTATGTGATAGAACGATGGTTGAACTTGTTCTAGATAGTTTAAATGATTTAGAGATGGAAGATGTAATTACAGTTGTTGGTCACGGAGCTGAAAGAGTAAAAGAAGTTTTAGGTGATAGAACAAAATTCGTACTTCAAGAAGAACAATTAGGTACAGCTCATGCAGTTAAAATGGCAAAAGAAGAATTACAAGATAAAGAGGGTACTACTATTGTAATGTATGGAGATACTCCTCTAATCCGTCCTGAAACTATTAATAACATGTTAGATCATCATGAAAGAACAAATGCCAAGGCTACAGTTCTTACTGCGATAGCGGATGACCCATTCGCTTATGGTAGAATTATCCGTGATGTTAATGGAAAACTTGTTAAAATTGTAGAAGAAAAAGATGCTACTGAAAAAGAAAAACAAATAAAAGAAATCAATTCAGGTATATATTGTTTTGACAATAAGCTTTTATTTGAAATGCTAGAAAAAGTAAAAAATGACAATAAACAAGGTGAGTATTATCTGCCAGATGTATTGGCATTAGTTCGTGAGCAAAAAGAAATAATCGAAACATATTTATGTGACGATTTTGATGAAACTTTTGGAGTTAATGATAGAGTAGCACTGGCATATGCAGAAAATGTAATGAGAAATAGAATTAATACTAAACATATGCTTGCTGGAGTAACGTTAGTTGATCCTAATAATACATATATTGCTCCAAATGCTATTATTGGACGTGATACAACAATTTATCCAAATGTTACTATTAAATCAAACACAGTAATCGGAGAAGATTGTCAAATTAAACCTAACTCATTCTTAGAAAATGTAGTAATAGGAAATGGAGTAAAAGTTTTATCTTCAACAATCAGTGATTCTAAAGTAGGAGACCATACAACAGTAGGACCATATGCACATATTAGAAATAACTGTGAGCTTGGTGAAAATGTAAGAATTGGTAACTTTGTTGAATTGAAAAATACAATATATGGAAATGGTTCTAAGACAGCTCATTTAAGTTATTTAGGTGATGCTACTGTAGGTAATAATACAAACATTGGTTGTGGTACAATTACAGTTAACTATGATGGAAAAAATAAATTTAAAACAAAAGTAGGTAGTGATACTTTTATTGGATGTAATTCTAACTTGATAGCACCACTTGAAATTGGTGATGGAGTTGTTGTTGCTGCAGGTACTACTGTAACTGAAAATGTTCCAGATGATGCATTAGTAATTGCTAGAATGAAACAAGAGAATAAAGTAGGATATGCTAAAAAATTACCTGCTGGAAGAAAATAACAATATATTTTGCTAAAGGAAATGAATAATTGTTATACAAAAAAAAAATTTATTAATCTGTAGTAGTAAAAGAAAAAATTATTTTTAATTTATATATACAAGAAAATATAAAAAGGAAAAGAGTGAATTATAAGTGAAATAACTATAATTTCACTCTTTTTTAACTTGAAATAAAAAGATGAAAAGTATATAATTACTATAAAGAGAATGTGTACTAGAAAAAATAATTGTATTATAATAATAAATGAGGAGGCAAAGCAGTGAAATCAAAACATCAAAAAATATTAGAATATATTAAAAGCTTACCGATTGGTAGTAAAATTTCAGTACGACAAGTAGCCAAAGAATTAAAAGTGAGTGAAGGAACAGCATATAGAGCTATTAAGGAATCAGAAAACCGCGGTTTTGTGTCTTCAATCGAGCGTGTTGGAACTGTAAGAATTCAGAAGAAAGAACGAGATAATGTTGAAAAATTATCTTATTCTGAAATAGTAAATATAGTTAGTGGTCAGTTAGTTGCAGGTCGTGGTGGAGTTCATGAAATTGTTCAAGACTTTGCAATTGGAGCCATGGATTATGAACAAGTTGGTCAGCATATTAGACAGGGTACTTTATTAATAATTGGAAATCGTCCAAAAATAATAGAAATGTCACTAGAAAAAGGATGTGCTATTTTAGTTACTGGTGGATATATGCCAAGTGATAGTATTAAAGCAATAGCTGATAAAAAGAATTTACCACTTATTGTAACACCGCATGATACTTTTTCAGTAACACATTTAATAAACCGTGTTACAAATGACCAAATTATTAAGAGAGATATTATTGCAGTAGATAGTATCTATATTAAAGCAGAAAGACTATATACAATAAATCTAAACAGTACTGTTAAAGATTGGTATGATTTACAGTTAGAAGTTGGTCATACTAGATATCCAGTTGTAAATGAATATGGAAAATTAGTCGGTATAGTAACAGCACGTGATGTATTTTTACAAGAAAAAGATACATTAATAAAAGAGGTTATGGAAAGAAAAGTTGCTACAACTACTCTAGATACTCCAATATCTTCCGTAGCCAATACTATGTTATCTGAAGGGTATGAGCTAATGCCTGTAATAGATAATAAAAATACATTACTAGGAGTTGTTACTAGAAAAATAGTAATAAACTCATTATTAACAAATAATAGATATCAAGAAGGACATAATAATGATACGTTTGATGAAATAATGAGAAAAGGTATTGTACCTCGTGCTGATGGACTACAGGTAAAAGTAATCCCTCAGATGTTAGATCAATTTGGTACTTTTTCTAGTTCTGCTTTATTAAGTATTATTGATGAATCTATTCATATTACAAGCTATAATTACAATAGAAGTGAAGTGTTAATGCAAAACAGCACCCTGTACTTCTTAAAATCAGTACCTTTAGATAGAACAGTAACTACAAAAGTTACAATTTTAGATATCGGTAGAAAAACAGCAAAATTTGATGTTGAAGTATTTGATAAAACAGAATTAGTAGCAAAAGCTATGGTTACATGTCAAGTATTCCAAAGAAACTAATAGAAAGAAGAAATTAAATGACTACAAATTATGAGAACTTATACGAAGAAATCTTTCTTAAAATAAAAGAAAATGATAAGATTATTATTCATAGACATGAAAGACCAGATCCTGATGCATATGGGTCTCAGGGGGGGATGTATCAACTAATAAAAGAGAACTTTCCTGAAAAAGAAATAATAACAGTAGGGAAAGATTCACCTTCTCTTAACTTCTTATTTACGAATACAGAAGTTAGTGAAGAAGATTATAAAGATGCTTTAGTAATAGTAACAGATACAGCTAATTTTCCTAGAATTGATGGAAAGTTATTCACAAAAAACAATTTTTTAATTAAGATTGACCATCATCCACCTTTAGATGAATATGGAAATATAAATTTAGTAGATACAGAAGTATCATCTTGTAGTGAATTAATTTATAATTTTTATACATATTTAAATAAGAAATATGGTGTAAGATTAAATGATGAAGCAGCAAAATTATTATATTTAGGTATTGTAGGTGATACGGGAAGATTCTTATTCCCAAATACATCTAATAATACACTTCAAGTGGCATCAGAACTTATAAAATATAACTTTAATATGAGTGAATTATTAGATAAACTAGAGATAACAAGTGAAAATCTTATGCGTTTTAGAGCATGTATATTTGAAAAATATGATGTCTATCAAGATGGAGTAGCTTATTTAAAAATAACTAAAGAAGATATGGATAAATATGGAGTTGATCCAGGTGAAGTATCTACTGGAGTTAATTTACTGAGAAGTTTAGAAGGATTATATGCGTGGTGTTTTGCGATAGATGAGGGGAATAAAGTTCGAGTAAGAATACGATCAAAAGGCCCGGTTATTAACACTTTAGCAGAAAAATATGCAGGTGGAGGTCATCCATTAGCTAGTGGTGCTACTGTAAAAAATTGGGAAGAATTTGATGACCTTCTTGATGATATGGCTAGAGTTGTAGCAGAATATATTAGAGAGAATAAGTAATAAATTATTTAAATAACTATATTTTCAGAAATTTTAAGAATATATTCAAAATAAAACGTCTTGACAGTAAAAAAATATAATGCTATACTTAAAAAAGTTATAATAAAAACCAATACTCTTATAAGTACTAGGTGAATTAATCAAAGAGAGTGCAGTGGGCTGAGAATGCATATTATGTAATCTAGGAAAATGGTTTGAGTGGTTAATGAAGTAAACAATGATTGTAAACTTTATTCGGGTATCCACGTTATAGGATAAGCTATGTTAGTAGTATGAGTAAAAAAGTAAGGTGGTACCGCGTAAAACGCCCTTATTCTGTATAGCAGAGTAAGGGTGTTTTTTTAAATAATAAAAAAGAGAAAGGATATACTATGATTGAATTAAAAAATGTAAATAAGATTTATAATAACAAAGTTAATGCATTAAAAAATATTAATCTTAAAGTAGAAGAAGGGGATATTTACGGTATAATCGGATATTCTGGTGCTGGGAAAAGTACATTAGTAAGATTACTAAATGGATTAGAGATTGCTACAGATGGAGAAGTAATTATTGAAGGAGATGATTTCAATAAGATTACTGAGTCAGAGCGTCGATTAAAACGCCAAAGAATAGGAATGATATTCCAACATTTTAATTTGCTATGGAGTAGAACTGTTGCAGAAAATATTGCATTTCCATTAGAAATTTTAGGTAAATCAAAAAATGAGATAAAAGAAAGAGTAGAAGAATTAGCTAAACTAGTTGGTTTAGAAGATAGATTAAATGCTTATCCTTCACAACTTTCTGGTGGACAAAAACAAAGAGTAGGGATTGCTCGTGCATTAGCAGGTAAACCTTCAATTTTACTTTGTGACGAGGCAACAAGTGCTTTAGACCCAGAAACAACAGCTGAAGTATTAAACTTGATTAAAGAAATTCATAGAAAAACTAATATAACTGTTGTACTTATTACTCATGAAATGAATGTAATCAAAACAATTTGTACTAAAGTAGCTGTTATCGATGGTGGTACAATTGCTGAAAATGGATTAGTATCTGAAGTATTCTATCACCCAACGCAAGAAGTAACTAAAAAATTCTTAAGTCAAACTTCATTTGCTTCTGAAATTGAAGAACGTGAAAATATTGAAGAATGGAAAAAAGTATTTGCAGATGGTATTATTATTAAATTTACTTTTGATAATAATACATCTAAAAAACCTATCTTAAGTATGTTATTAAAAGAAATTGAGTTTGATTTCACTATTATTAATGGTCATCTTGATAAAACAGCGGATGCAAATATAGGAACATTATTTGTTCAATTACTAGGAACAGATGAAAATATTAAGAAAGTAATATCTAGATTGAATGAATTAGGTATTTTAACGGAGGTGTTATAATGTTTGATTTTTCTCGAGTTAGTTGGGTAAAAGTACAAAGTAAAACAATAGAAACATTAGTGATGACTTTTGAATCACTGGCAGCAGTAGTTATTATTGGGATATGTTTAGGTCTATTACTATACCTTAGCTCTAATAGTAATGGAGCATTTGGACGTATTTTTTATGCAGTTGTTTCAGCAATAGTTAATATTTTTAGAGCAATTCCATTTATTATTTTAATAGTTTTATTATTACCATTTACTAAAACTTTAGTTGGTTCTATAAGTGGGCCTCAAGCAGCAATGCCAGCATTGATTCTTTCTGCGGCTCCGTTTTACGCTCGTCTTGTAGAAATTGGACTACGTGAAGTGGATAAAGGTGTTATTGAAGCAGCTAGAGCTATGGGAGCTAAAAAAATTACAATTGTTACTAAAGTATTAATTCCAGAAAGTTTACCAGCAATTGTTTCTGGATTAACAGTGACGGCAATTGCACTTGTTGGCTCAACAGCGATGGCGGGTGTTATTGGAGCAGGTGGATTAGGGAATCTTGCTTATTTAGATGGTTTCCAAAGAAACAACAATACATTAACATTTGTAGCTACAGTATTAATATTAGTAATAGTATTTGCTATTCAAATACTAGGAGACTTTGTAGTTAAGAGAATAGATAAGAGATAATAAATCAAAAAAATGAGATAGTTTGTGATTTGGTAATCAAACTATCTCATTATTTATTTTTTTTATTTATTTTTACCAAAATACGTTAAAAATAGCTAAAAATATGATAAAATAGTTAAGATGTTAAAACAATAGTAAATTAGCAAAAGGAGGTTATTTATGGTTATTCAATGGTTTCCAGGTCATATGGCCAAGGCAACAAGAGAAGTTAAAGAAAAGTTGAAATTAGTTGATATAGTTTTTGAGTTAGTAGATGCCCGTTCTCCTTTGTCTTCTCATAATATGTATTTAGATGAAGTAGTTAAAGATAAGAAAAAAATAATTATATTTAATAAAATAGATTTATGTGATAGAAAAGAAACTGCAAAGTGGAAAAATTATTTTGAAAACAAAGGCTATGTAGTAGTATATACTGACGCAAAAAATAGTAATAATCTTAATAAAGTCATAGATAAAGCAAAAGAAGAGTTAGCGGAGAAAATAGCAAGACAAGTAGCTAAAGGAATAAAACCTAGAGCAATTAGGTCAATGGTAATAGGTGTACCGAATGTTGGGAAATCGACATTTATAAATAAACTTATAAAGAAAAATGTGGCTAATACGGCCAATAAACCAGGTGTTACAAAAAAACAACAGTGGTTAAAATTAAATAAAGACATAGAACTTTTAGATACTCCGGGAATACTTATGCCAAAATTTGATAATCAAGAAATAGGGAAAAAGCTCAGTTTGATTGGTTCTATTAAGGATGATATAACTCCTTTAGATGATGTAAGTTTGTACTTAATTGAATTATTAAAAAATAATTATCTTGAAAACTTAAATAATCACTATAAATTAAATGTTAAAGCCGAAGATGAAAATCTAACAATTATGGAAAAAATAGCAGAAAAAAGATTTAAAAAAATAGGCGGAGATTATGATTATGATTCAACTATTAAGCTATTAATTCAAGATTTTAGAACACAAAAATTTGGATTAATAACATTAGATAATTATAATGAAATAGTTAATAATGAGGAAAGTTATGAAGATTAATGAAGTTAAAGAGTTACTTCAGCAAGATGAAATATCTAAAGAAGTACTTGAAGAATTACGTAATGATGAACGAAGTGGTGTGAAGAAATTACTGTCAAGCTACGATAAAAGACAAGAAAAAAAACTTTTTTATAAAAAAGAGTACGAAAAAAAATCATTTTATGAAAATAAATGTTATAATAGAGGATGTAAATACATCTGTGGTATAGATGAGGTAGGACGTGGTCCGCTAGCAGGTCCCGTAGTGGCGGCAGCGGTAATTTTAAAGAAAGATAGTTATTTTGAGGGATTAAATGATTCTAAGAAACTATCAGAAAAAAAACGTGAAGAACTATATGATAAAATTAGAAATGAAGCAATTGCTTATGCTATTTGTGAAGTAAATAATGAAGAAATAGAAAAATATAATATATACAATGCTGCAAGAATAGCTATGCAACGAGCAGTTGAAAAGCTAGATGTAAAACCAGACTTTTTACTAATTGATGCAATGCCTTTTGAAAATTACCCTATCCCTAGTTATAGTATGGTTAAAGGTGATGAAAAAAGTGTTTCGATTGCAGCCGCCTCAGTAATAGCAAAAGTATACCGAGATAATTTAATGAAAAAATATGCTAGTAAATATCCACATTATGATTTTGAAAATAATGCTGGATATGGGACAAAAAAACATTTAGAAGGTTTAAGAAAACATGGAATTACGCCTATACATAGACGAGATTTCGAGCCTATTAAATCTATGATAAAAAGAGGAGGCAATAATGGACAATAATAACAATAATATTAGCATTGCAAAGAATTTGCAATCTAGTAAGAGAAAAGATACTCAGGCTAAGCAACGAAATAATAAAAAAATAGATAAGTATAAAAGTTCAAAAGTAGTTGCTAAGAAAAAAGCTAATGAGAGAGTAATTACTAAGCAGTCTGAAATAAAAAGTAATAAAAAAGATTCAAACTCATTAATAAATTCTAAAGAAAATAGAAGTAAAAAAAATATAGCAAAAATTCGTATTACACCATTAGGTGGTGTTGAAGAAGTCGCAAAAAACATGTATATGGTTGAAATAGGCGATGAAATATTTGTTTTAGATGCTGGTCTAATGTTCCCTGAGACGGAGATGATTGGTATTGATGCCGTAATCCCTGATATAAGTTACCTTGTGCGTAACAAACAAAAAGTAAAAGGTATTTTTCTATCAAATGGACATGTTAGTTCTATGGGGGCAATTCCTTATATAATTGATAAATTAAAATGTCCTGTTTATGGTTCAAAACTAACTATTGATTTATTAAAAAATCATTTAAAACATTTAGGAATAAAACGTAGAATTAAGTTCTACTATGTAAAAGAAAATAACAAGTATGAATTTAATAATGCTAATGTTACATTTTTCAAAACTACATATTCAATGCCTGATTCATTAGGAATATGTATTGAAACTAGTCAAGGGAATATTGTTTACACAGGTGAATTTAAATTCGATCAATCAGTAAGTAAAGAATACAAATCAGATATTGTTAAAATAAGTACGTTGGGACAAAAAGGTGTTTTAGCATTATTGAGTGATTCTAGTAATGCAAATGTTAAAGGGTACAATGTACCAGAAAATGAAGCTGCGGAACAAATAGATAATGCTTTTTATAAAGCTAATAAACGTATAATAGTAACATGTTATGCATCAAACTTCTTAACTATTTCTCACATAGTGAAAGCTGCATTAACACAAAATAGAAAAATTCTATTATTAGGTGAAGCAATTCAAAATTCTATCAACACTGCTAGAGATATGAAATATTTAAATATAGAAGATGAGAATTTAATAAGTATTGAAAACTTGAAAGACTATCCTCAAAATGAAATTTGTATTTTATCGTCTGGGGATCAGGGTGAGCCGATTGAAGCAATGAAAAATATGGCTGAGAAAAAAATTAAAGGTATTCAAATAGATGAAGGGGATACTATTATGATTGCAGCAACTCCATCACCTAATATGGAGGTAATGTTATTCCAAACACTAAATCTATTGGTGAAATTAGGTGCTCATGTTGTCACTGCTTCTAAGAGACTTCATGCTGCAAGTCATGCTACTCGTGAAGAGTTGAAGATGATGTTAAATATGCTTATGCCTAAGCACTTTATACCTGTTCAAGGTGAGTTTAGAAATCTAAGAAAACATGCAGAGATTGCTGAGGAGACAGGAGTTTCTAAAGAAAATATCCATATACTGCAAAAAGGAACAACTTTAGAAATAAGTGGTAATAAAACAAAAACTATCCCTAATAATGTACCTATAGGGAACGTACTTGTTGATGGTCGAGGAATTGGAGATGTAGAGGATAGTGTTCTAAAAGATAGAAAAGTACTATCAAATGATGGAATATTTGTTACTTCATATGCTATAAGTAGAAAAGAAAAAACATTAGTAGGAAGACCATGTATTCAAACAAAAGGTTTTGTATATGTTAAGAAAAGTGCAGAGCTTATAAAAGAAGCTGAAGAAAAAGTTATTGATTATCTAGAAAATAATCCAATTAAAAATATAAGAGAGTGTGCTGCAGTAAAAGCAGAAATTAGAAATATGTTAGCAAGCTTATTATATGATAATACAAAGAGAAAACCTATTATTATTGTTAACTTTTCATTAGTTTAAAATAATTTAGTAATTTTAAAAAATTAACAGTTTATATTTTATGAATAATCTTTAAAACAGATTATTTCTTGTGGGAGTAATTCAATAAAGTTGATTTCTATTGAAATCATGTTTTTGAATTACTCCCAATATTAATATCAAATAAGTGGAGGTGAAGTGTTATGTCTAGGGTTATAGCTCATATAGATATGAATTGTTTTTATGCTAGTGTTGAAGAAAAATACAACCCAGAATTACGAGGGAAACCGTTAGCTATAGCTGGAACAGTAAAAACTAGGCATGGTATAATAGTCACTTCTAATTATGAAGCAAGAAAACTAGGTATAAAAACTACAATGCGAGTTGGAGATGCAAGAAAGATTTGTCCAACAATAAAATTTCTTCAACCAGATATGGAAAAATATCAAAGAGAGTCTAAGTTGATTTTTGATTTAATACGAGAATATACTACAAAGGTTGAGGTAGTTTCGGTGGATGAGGCTTATATAGATCTTTCTGAATTTGAAGAGCCGATAAAAGTAATTGCAACTATACAAAGAAGAATCTATAAACAACTAGGGATGCCCTCTAGTGTTGGGGTTTCATTTAATAAATTTTTTGCTAAAATGGGTTCTGATTTGAAAAAGCCATTAGGTTTTACTATTATTAATAAAAAGAATTATAAGTCTATATTATGGGATATGGATATAGGTGAAATGCATGGTTGCGGAAAATCTGCAACAAAGAAATTAAAAAAAATGGGTATATCAACTATTGGAGATTTGGCGAATGCTAATGAAGTATTATTACATAGTATATTAGGAATTCAGGGCTTACGATTAAAAAAATGTGCTAATGGTGAAGATAATAGAGAATTAAAATATACTGTGGAACGAAAATCAATAGGTAATTCAAAAACTTTTTCAGAAGATTTATTAGAAGAAATCGAGATAAAGAATCAACTAAGAAAATTGAGCGAAAAAGTTAGTAATAGAGCAAAATCAAGGAATTACGTAGGGAATAATATCTCAATAGTTATTAGGTCCTCTGATTTTAAGAATATTACACGTTCAAAAAAGATATCAGACTATATCGATAATACTGATGATATTTATAACAATGCATTAGAGTTAGTTTTAGAAAATTATGATTTTTCCTATCCTATAAGATTATTAGGTGTATCACTTAATGATATTAAGAAAAAAGATAACTTAAAGGTACAACTGGATATTTTTGATAAAAAGAGTTATAAGGAAGAAGAAGAGTTTAGAAAATTATCAAAAAAATTGAAAATGGAATTTGGAGATAATATAATTACAGATTTTAATAATCTTGATGGTAAAAAAGGTAAGACAATTATTACTACAAGTTTTAGCAAAGATTTTTTAGAATAAGGATTTTATTAAAGAAGGAGAAAGAATGTTAGCAATAAATAAGAGACTAGAGTTAGTAGCAAGCTATGTTGAAAATAAGAGATTAGCAGATATAGGTAGTGATCATGCGTACTTACCTATTTTCTTGGCTAAAGAAGGAAAGATAGATTTTGCTATAGCAGGGGAGATAGTAGAAGGACCACATAAGGTATCGATTAAAAATGTTAAGGAAGAAGGATTATCTAATACAATAGATTGTAGAAAAGCAGCTGGATTAGATGCAATTACTCTAGAAGATAATATAGAAGTTATTACTATTTGTGGTATGGGTGGAAAATTAATTTCGGATATATTAGAAGATGGAAAAGATAAATTAATTAATAAACCCAATTTGATATTGCAACCAAATGTTGGTGAAAGTTTTGTTAGGGAAAAATTACAGCAATTAGGGTATAACATTGTAGCAGAAAATATTATGGAAGAAGATGGTCATATTTATGAAGTTATAGTTGCTAAAGCAGGAGAAATGAATCTGACAGAAGAAGAAAAAGTCTTTGGTAAATATTTACTAAAAGAAAAAAGTGATCTTTTTATTAAAAAACAGAAATTAGAACTGAATAAAATAAAATATATTTTGTCACAATTACAAAAAGCAAAAGAAATTCAAAAAGATAAAGTGGATGAGTTGGAGAAAAAATATAAAGAAATACAAGATATAATTTCTGTGTAGAAAAGGAAGAGGAGGAGATTATGATACAAAGCTTACAAAGCGAACAAGAAGCAAAAAAGTTATTATACCTGAGTGTAAAAATGGCTAAAAATATGCTTTCTTATGGTGCTGAAGTTTATAGAGTAGAAGATACAATTAATAGAATATATAAATCTTTTGATAATATCAGAGCTGCAAATAGTTTGGTTACTTATAACTTTATAATAGTATCGTTTATTTATGATGATACTACATATACAACAATGAGAAGAGTAGTATTAGGGGATAGAAATCTTGAAAAAATTTCTTTAATAAATGATTTATCTAGAAAAATGGTTATGGGTGGCTGTTCTTTAGATTATGCTTTTAAAAAATTAAAAGAGATAAAAAATAAGAATAGATATCCCAATCTCGCAGTAATAGCATCTATGACATTGTCTGCACCATTTTTTGCTATAATGTTCGGTGGTACTTTTAAAGACAGTCTTATAGCATTTGTAATCATGGCTATACAAACGTTATTTTTATTATTTACAGCAAAATTTAAAATAACTTACTTTTTAAGTAATTTTTTAGGTGCTTTTATTGCAACAGTATTAGTGATGTCTTTTGCGAAAATAATAACCATCTATAATCCATTTAGTATTATTATTGTTAGCTTAATGCCTCTTGTTCCAGGGGTTCAGATAACAAACTCGGTTAGAGATTTTATGGCAGGAGATTATTTATCAGGTATGATAGGTGCCCAAGCTGCAGTATTTATTTCAACCGCTATAGCTATTGGCGTTGTATTAGGGTTAAAGATTGTTTAAGGAGGAAAAATGGAATATAATATAATAATTCAATTTGTGGCAGGTTTTGTAGTTTCATTTGCCTTTGCAATTTTTTTTAATGCTCCTAAAAAATCATTATTATCATGTGGTATAGTTGGTGCAGTAGGTTGGTTAGCATATGTATTAACCAAATTAGTATCGGATGTTGTAGTAGGAAGTTTCGTAGGAGCGTTATGTGTTGGAATGTTATCTACTAGTGCTTCTAAACGATTACGTATGCCTGCAACAATATTTATTTATACTGGTATTATCCCCTTAGTCCCTGGGTATGGAATGTATAATACTATGCAAAATATAGTTACAAAAAACTATAATATTGCATTAAAAGTTGGTTTAGAAACATTGCTTCAGGCTGGAGCTATAGCAATGGGGATTTTACTAGCATCAGTATTTTCAGATTCAATAAAAAGGGTAAAAATACAAAGAAGAAGATAAAAAATAATAGCTCTACAAACATATAAATAGAGCTATTATTTTTTTTATGATAAAATTAGCTTAAAGATATAATTAGGAGGGCAATTATGAAACCAATTTTATACTATGCAAAAGACTGTCCAGATACAAAACCATTCGTTGATAGATTAAATGAATTAGGGATTGTTTATGAAGAAGTAGAGGTATTTACGTCTTTAAAAGATTTAAAACAGTTTTTATTTGTAAGAGATACTTATAAAGTATTTGATAAGATTAAAGGGAATATGCAAATAGGAATTCCTTGTTTAGTAGTAAGTGAAACTGAATGTATTTTAGATTTAGACAAATTAAATGAATTATAAAAAAAGGATAATTTTTAAAATTATCCTTTTTTGATTTTTTTATTAGTCTTGATTTTGTTTTCTTCTTATTGCAGCTCCTACAAGTGTAAGTAAACCTAATCCTGCAAGTGCAGAATTTGTACTAGTTTCACCAGTATTTGGTAAGTGTTTAACTTTAACTTTGTTAGGTTTTACAGGTTTATTTGGTTTATTTGGTTTATTTGGTTTATTTGGTTTATTTGGTTTATTTGGTGGAGTTACTGGAGGTGTTTGTGGTGTTGTTTTTTCAACTTCAATAACATTCTCATGCCATTTGATTTCTGGTTTTGTTGGTTCCACTGGTTTATTTGGAACTTCTACAACTGTTGGAGTTGGAGGAGTAGGTTTAGTTGGTTCTGTTGGCGCAACTGGAGGAGTAGGTTTAGTTGGTTCTACTGGTTCTTTTCCAGGTTTTTGTGGTAGACCAACTTGTGAGTTTATTGCAAACCAATAAACTGTAGGTTGTCCAGAAGCATTTGCTCCGTTAGCAGTAAATACTAAATGACCATCTATCATTTTTAATCCTGCACCACCATAGTATAAGTATTTAGAATTTGGATTATCCCATCCTTCTAGTGTAGTAGAAGATTCACCATTGAAAACTGAACCATGTTCAATATATTGATTATCTTTAAGTGAAGTTACTTCTTTAGTATTAGCATCATAAGTCACACTTGAGTTTGGAATTGGAATAAATTTATTATTACCAACATTAACAAATTCTTGGTGTTCAATATTTTCGAATTTTTTCTTAGGAGTAAATGTAATTTCTCCTGTAATTGAATTAATAGAATATGTACCAATTACATCATCTTTATCTTCGAATGTGTATTCCTCAGTTCCGATAGAGTGTCCATTACCTCCTCCAGAAGCGTTCACTGAGGTAGCTGAAGTTACTGATTCTTCGCTAACAGCAAATTCACTACCATTCCAAGTTGCTTTTTGAGTAACTACTTTTAGAGGATTATCTGCAGATATATTAACAGTAACTCCTGATCCAAAGTTTGCAGTTCCTGATTTTGTAACTACAGCATTGTTCTCAATACTCATTGAAGAACCATCTGCATAAGGGTTCCATGTACCGCGTACAACATTTCCATTAGTATCTTTAGCTTCTACTGTTAATTCTCTTGGTTTATCTCCGCTGTCTACATAAGAAGCGCCAGTCCAGTGGTTAAGTGAGTTTAAAGCAACAATAGCATTGTATTTTTGAAGATCAAATTTATTTCCAGCTTTATCATAAAACTCAACATCAACTGCAACTTTAACAGGTTTATCTTTATCTGTAGAAGCACCGACAGTTAATGTTACAGTAGGATCATTACTAACTGCAGCGATTCCTTTACCGTCATTAGAAGGTAAGCTAACTATTTCATATCGGTAAATAACTCTTGTTATATCATTTTTAGATTTATCTTTTTCATTCATATGAGATTGATTTAATCCATCATAAGTTACAACGAATTTATCACCTTCTTTAATTTGAATGTACTCAACTTCATTATTAGCCCATGGACTTGTAGAAACTATATCGTCACTAGTTAATTTATTAGAATCGTATTGAGCTACATTGCTTGTGTTTAATCTAGTTTGAGCTTCACGAGTTAGGTATGTGTTGATTCCGTCAATTTTATGTGTTGCATTATTTTCACGTTGGAATGTTAAATCTTGAACAGTTTCAACTTCTTTTATATCTCTATAATTACTGTCGTTTATATATTTATCATATGCTTCTTTTGCATCTTGAAATTGTTTAAGTAATATTTTGTACTCTGCTAAATTCTTTTCATAAGTTGAAAGATCATTATTGTATTTTGCAAGATCAGAATCATATTTAGCTTTGTCTGTTACATATTTATTGTGTGCAGTATTATATGCTTGTAATTCTTTATTGTATTTAGCTTCATTTTCTTTATTAACAGCATCAGCTGCTTCTTTCTCAGCTACTTTTTTATCGTAACTTTGTTTAGCTTTATTATACTTCTCTTTTTCAGTTGTATAATCTTTAATAGAAGTTTGTATCTCTTCAGCTTGTTTTAAATTATCTTTTACAGCTGTTTCGATATTTTCTTTTACTTCAGTTTTTTCTTTTGTTATTGTTAAATCTTCTTTTTTAGCATCGTCAACAGCTTTTTCTAATGATGGTGTTACAACTTTATAAGTATTTTTTTCTACATTACCTTTTGTTTCAGTAGATACTAATTCTGTTGTTGAGTTAGTTTCTTTTTGTAGATTTTTATCAGTATTAGTAGTAGAAGAAGCTACTGCTTCTGTTGATGATACATCAGCTGCTTCAACGGCACTAGTACCTAAGAAAAAGAATCCTACGGCAATAACTGCTGAAACTACACCTTTTCCTCCTATCTTTCTAAGTGAATAATGAAATTTTTTCTCATTTTGATTATGAACATTTTTCATAATATCCTCCATAGTATAAATATTTTTTTCTGCATCAGTGTTAATAATATTTGATTTTTATAATAATACACATGAGCAACTTATTATACCACGACATCTTATAAAAATACAAGAAATCAGTTTCATTTTTTATATAATTTGAAACTTAAACATTAAATTAGACATGGGGTAACGTATATCATTTTTTTGAAAACATACAATAATAGTAAATAAGCTAGTAAATAGAATTCTAATTAATTATTATCTTTATAAATTCCCTCTTGAAATATCTAAAAAAAAATTTATCTAATTTAGTTAATGGAATAGTTATTTAAGAAATTTGTATTATAATGTATTTTGCTATAAAATATTATTAATTAAAACGTTATAAGGAATTTAAAGATGAATAAGAATAATTTTAAGATACTAATTACATTTGTAATATTAACTTTTTTATTTTTATCACAAGGTTATAGTAATATTTTAAAGCCATTTGATTTAAATGTAATAAGTTATATTCAAAATTTAGAAAATGAATGGTTAACAAAATTTTATAAGATGATAACTATTATCGCTGATACATATCAAAGTGCTATTATCACAATACTATTAGTTGTATTATTATATATTAAAAAGTACTATAGAGAAGCGCTGTTTTTAACGGTAACAATGTCTGCATGCGGACTTGCCATGCCATTGCTTAAAAATATCTTTAGAAGGGAACGTCCTAATTTTTACAGGTTAATAGAAATAAGTGGATATAGTTTTCCAAGTGGACACACTACATCGGCAACAACTATGTATTTAACACTTGCAATTATTCTATTAAGTATCATAAAGAAATTAAATAAATATTTTGTTTTTAGTATTGCAGTACTAGGAATTGTTATTATAGGTAGTTCTAGAATTTATTTAGGTGTCCACTATCCAACAGATGTTATGGCAGGAATTTGCTTAGGTATTAGTATAGTGAGTACAGTATATATTTTATATTATAGTAATTTGAGTGAGGAGGATTAAATAATGAAAAAGGTATTATTACTAACAGGTTCATTTGGAAATGGACACATTCAGGTATCAAATAGCTTAAGGGATGAATTTAAGAAAAATTATAATAGCGAAGTGTCAATAGTAGAATCTGATTTGTTTTTAGAAGCACATCCCAATTTAACACCAATACTAAAAGAACTATACTTATATAGTTTTTCATATTTTAGAGATATTTATGGATATTTATATTACGCTGGAAAAAGGCATAAGAATATGTCTTCTTATAGATACTTTAGTTATCATTATTTAAGGAAACTTGTAGAAAAAGAATCTCCGGATATTATTGTTTCAGTATTTCCTACACCAGCATTGTCTTTATTGGAGAGTACCGATATTCCAATTGTAAATGTAGTTACTGACTATTATTTTCATAAAAGTTGGTTAACTAAAAATGCTTATAGATATTTTGTTTCAAATGAGAATTCAAAAAAGGCATTTGTAGAAGCAGGTGTTGATTCAGATAAAGTAAAGGTTCTAGGAATACCAATAAATACTAAGTTTGATGAAAAGGTGAATAAAAAGAAATGGTATGAAAAAAATAATTTATCTTTAGATAAAATGACGATATTATTGTCTGCAGGTGCTTTTGGGGTAACAAATAATTTTGAAAATACAATTAATAATATTATTGATGTTGGAGGTTTACAAGTTGTTATAATCTGTGGGAAAAATAATCAATTAAAAATGAGGTTGGAGAAAAATTTCGAAGGAAAGAAAGATATCAAAATAATTGGTTACACAGATGATATGAGAGAATGGATGCAAACATCTGATGTATTAATTACAAAAGCTGGAGGAGTAACAATTTCTGAGGCATTAGCTAGTGCAGTTCCTTTAATTCTTTTAAATCCAGTCCCTGGCCAGGAAAGAGAAAATGCGAAATTTTTCGAAAGGAAAGGATTAGCAAAAATAGCATATACAGAAAGTGAAATTATTGAACATTTATCATATTTTTTAAATGAGGAAAATTTAAGATTAATTAGAAAAAAAATGAATATATTTTACATTCCGCATAGTACAGAAAATATATGCAAGGCTATTCTAGATATATTAAATAAAAGAAAAGATAAGTAATACATTATTATGTGAATGATTATCAATTAATTAGGATATTACTTGTAAAAAGGATAGAAAATTGGTAAGATTACTATAGAATAATTTTGTATATGCAAAATCACTGGAAATAGAGTGGAATTGTAGATATTTAATAGAATATTGAGTTAAATTATTTTTTTTATCTGTAATTTACATAGTAATTAAATATAATAGGTCGACTAACAGAATTGTTAGTGGGGACCTTTTATTTTATTTAAATAAATATAAAACATATATTAAAAATACGAGATACTCTAATTTATTCTATATAAAAGTACTTTGTATAGAGTTGTTGAAGCAGGAATTATTTATACAAGTACAAAAAAGGGAAGAGAAGTTTTTAATTATTCTAATAAATTCATATGTAAAAGGTGTAAATCATTTAATTTTAGTGGTTTACACTCTTTTTCATTAAAACTATGATATAATTTATAGTAGAATTTTATGAGGAGTAATAGCAAGATGAAAACAAAGTCTATTCTAACATTATTGGGGAGTACCATAATGCTAAGCGTTTTATATTTGCAAAATCCTATTTTTGGAAGGATACCAAGGAAAGAACGGAAAAAAAAGATTTTAGAATCAAAGAATTATTATAATGGACAATTTAATAATATTGAAAATACACCTTCAATACCCGAAGATACAGGTGTTCTTGATATACTAGGTACTTTTTTATCAGTGCACAAGGACAATAGACCTAAATCAAAAATTCCTCTTATAAAGACAAATTTAAAGAAAATATCAGAGACTAGTGATAATTTTTATATTTGGTTTGGTCATTCTTCATATCTTATTCAAATTTCTGGTGTAAAATATTTAATAGATCCTGTCTTTAGCGGATCGGTTTCACCGGTTCCGGGGTCAGGGAAGGCTTTTAAAGGAGCTGATTATTATGATGTTGAAATGTTACCGGAAAAAATTGATTATCTAATTATTTCTCATGATCATTATGATCATTTAGATTATATTACCGCAAAATATCTGAAAGATAAGGTTGGAAAAGTAGTCGTTCCACTAGGGGTGGGTGAACACTTTGAATATTGGGGATATTCTCCTGAGAAAATTATAGAACTATCTTGGAATGAGGAAAGTCACTTAGAAGAGAATGTAAAAATAATTTCGGTACCATCTAGACATGCTTCGGGAAGACTATTTCCTTTAAATAAAACCTTATGGACATCATATATTTTATATGTAGATGGTAAGAAAATCTTTCTTGGTGGGGATAGTTCATACGGGGAGCATTTTAAGAAAATTAGAGAAAAATATGGTGAAGTAGATATCGCTATTTTAGAAAATGGACAATATAATAAAAATTGGAAGTACAGTCATTTATTTCCTGAAGAAACCTTGAAGGTTTCTGTGGAGCTTGGAGCGAAGTACTTAATACCAGTTCACAATTCAAAATTTACTTTAGCACCTCATGCGTGGTATGAACCATTAAGAGAACTTGTAAAAATAAATGATAAGAAATATAAAGTGCCAATTATAACACCGATGATAGGAGAAGTTATTGATTTAGACAATTTAAATCTTGTAAAACCTAAACGTTGGTTTGAATAATAAAAATATTTTGGGGTGAAATTTATGGAAAAAATTAGTTTAGAAGAGTTTAAGAAAAGGTTATATTATAATGAAGCAGATTTTTCAAATATTATTTTTGAAAAAATGGATTTAGAAAATTTTGATCTAAGTAATAAAGATTTTTCTTATTCAAATTTCATATGTGTGAATTTAAAAGGGGTAAATTTTTCGTTTTCTAATCTTGAGAATAGTTTATTAGATGATTGTAATTTAGAAAACTCACTATTTATAAATTCTAATTTACAGCATGCGTCAATGAGAAGAGCAAATTTGAAAAATGCGAATATTGAGGATGCGAATCTTTATGCTTCGGTACTAGAAGCGGCAAACTTAGATAATATAAAATATAACGAAAAGACTAAGTTTTTTAGTTTGTACTGCCCGGAAGAAGGAGCATTTATAGCATATAAAAAAGGGTTAAATAATAGAATAATAAAACTTTTAATCCCTGGAGATGCGAAGAGAGTTTCTGCAACTAGAAACTGTTGCAGATGTGATAAAGCAAAAGTATTAGAAATTAGTGATTTTGAGAAAGAGAAATACTTTGACGAAGCATGGTCAACAGTTGCAGAAGGCTTTTGCTATAAGCTTGGGGATTGGGTTTATGCCGAAAATTTTAATGAGGATCGTTGGTATGATTCGACAGGTGGTATTCATTTTTGGATGACTAGAGAAGAGGCTAAAAAATATTAATAATAGTTTTAGGAGATAATTGTGAGAGTAGTTTTAATATGTAGATATGATGGAAGTAGATATCATGGATTCCAAATACAGCCAAATAATAATACTGTCCAAGAAGAGATAGAGAAAAGTTTAAGAAAAATTCATAAAAAAAATGTAAGAATTTATATGAGTGGGAGAACTGATAGTGGAGTTCATGCTTATGGACAAGTGTTACACTTTGATACAGATTTAAATATTCCTACAGATGGTTGGGTTAAAGCGATAAATGCTATGATACCAAAGGACATAAGAATAGTATCAGCTAAAGTAGTTAATGATGAATTTCATGTTAGGTATAATAGTATCAAAAAAACATATATTTATAAATTGTACTTAGGCAGAGAAATAGATCCGTTCTTAATTAATTATGTTGGCCAGCATAAATTTAACTTTAACTTTGAAAAAGCTAAAGGAACTCTACAATATTTTATTGGAGAACATGATTTTTCATCGTTTTGTTCAAAAAATACTAGTGTAGAAGATAAAGTTAGAACAATTTATAGTTTCAAGATGGAACGCGATAAACAGAATGATAATATAATTAATTTTGAGATTACAGGTAATGGATTTTTATATAATATGGTAAGAATTATAATAGGTACTGTTCAAGATGTTGCAGCAGGGAAATACGAGCCTGAATATATAGTAGAAATACTTGGTAAAAAAGAAAGAAGCTTTGCAGGACCAAAAGCAGATGCGTCAGGATTATACTTAAAAGAAGTATTATATGATAATAATGAAGTTAATGAGTTTATTAATAACACAATAGATTTATTTTAATATAATATTGAAAAGTAATGTAATGATTAATATTAATTAAATTAGTAAATAGTAAAAAAAATATGTATTTCTAGTTGACGAGAGTTGCTAGATGTGTTAGAATTGAAATGTTGAGTAGCTCCTAAAATAGCTACTACAACCGCACGTATAAGGTATAAAAGTGAGTAATCCACCTTATGTGGCGAGTCTTAGTAAAAAATATTTAAGGAGGTGCAGATATGTACGCAGTAATTA
>ERZ773180.365-NODE-365-length-28724-cov-4.426105_pt1 | contig 28724 bp, 24 predicted proteins | sample MGYA00511080_ERZ773180 | MGnify/ENA primary metagenome ERZ773180 (study PRJEB29015, sample SAMEA2738175) | human oral metagenome | biome: human oral; feature: human-associated habitat; material: saliva | place: China | collected 2178 ... | reverse complement strand
GGGCGACCGTGGGCATCGCGATGGGCGCGACCGGCTCCGACGCCGCGATCGAGTCTGCCGACGTCGCCTTCACCGGGCGCGACCTCGGCCTGATCCCGCAGGCGCTGCGGCATGCCCGCCGCGGCCGGGCGATCATGAACCAGAACATCGTGCTGTCCCTGGCGATCATCGCCGTGCTGCCGCCGCTGGCCATCACCGGCGTGCTCGGCCTGGCCGCGGTCGTCCTCGTCCACGAGGTCGCCGAGGTCGTCGTTATCGCCAACGGGCTGCGCGCAGCGCGTGCCCACAAACGATAGGGGTGGCATCGAACGTCATAACTCAGACATGTGCTAGCGCATATCGATAACGCCGGTACCGACCTCAATATGCTTTGTGCGGGCAGCAATCGCGGAGAGCAAGGGCATGGGTGAGGTACCCTGGGGCGCAAAATGATGCACCCGGAAGTAGGCGCCATTGACACCCAGATCGTCGGCAGCGACCGACAATTCAATAGCCTGATGAAGGGCATCGCGCCCGCTCAGTCCGCGCCTTCCGTCCCGTGCGTAGTGTCCAAAGCTCAGGAAACCGAAGGCCTTCAATACTTACTCTTGAGATTCGAGCCAGTTCTGCGCATCAAGAGCAGCGCGGCAACCGGAACCCGCAGCGGTAATTGCCTGACGATAGGTATGGTCAACAGCATCACCGCAGGCGAAAACACCCGGGAGATTGGTTGCGGTCCCCGGATCGTTGACCACAATGTAGCCCGCCTCGTCCAAGGCCACCTGATCGGCGATCAGCGAGGTGCGGGGAAGGTGCCCGATCGCAACGAAAACGCCTTCGGCTTCCAGGACACTCTCGGAACCATCAACGGTGTTGCGCAGGCGCACGCCCGTCACCGAAGAATCCCCAAGAACCTCCTCAACAACGGAATTCCACACGAACTCGATCTTCGGGTTAGCCGCAGCACGATCAGCCATCGCCTTCGAGGCACGCAGCTGGTCACGACGGTGAACAACCGACACCTTCGAGGCAAACTTCGTCAGGAAGGTCGCCTCTTCCATGGCAGAATCTCCACCACCGACAACGATCAGGTGCTTGTCACGGAAGAAGAAACCATCGCAGGTCGCGCAGTAGGACACACCGCGACCAGAGAACTCTTGTTCACCGGGCACATCCATGTGACGGTATTCGGAGCCGGTCGCCAGAATCACCGTGCGCGCCTGAAGGGTCTCATCCTCAAGGGTGATCGTCTTGATATCGCCCTCAAGAGAAAGCGCGTAGGCATCCTCGTAGCGCACTTCCGCACCGAACTTTTCGGCCTGCTGACGCATCTGGTCCATGAGGTCCGGGCCCATAATGCCCTCGGGGAAACCCGGGAAGTTCTCGACCTCGGTCGTGTTCATCAGCGCGCCGCCGGCCGCAAGCGCACCGGCGACAACAACGGGCTTAAAACCCGCGCGAGCAGTGTAAATAGCCGCCGTGTACCCCGCGGGGCCAGAACCGACAATAACGACGTCATGGATGTGTTCAGACATGGTGTCTCCTATGGGCAAGTTGCGGTTACTTCACTGACAGCTCGCTGATCCACGCCCATGCGCGACCATCTTGCGAGGTTGGCATCTTGCGGAAGGTAATGCTGATGGCATCGGTTTCCACGGGATGTGCCAGTTTGATGTCCGTTGTGGGAGAGAACGTCGTGGTAGCGATTTCTGTTCCCGTACGAGGCGAATTGGGATCTACAGCACGAACAACGCCTTCGCCGCCAGTCGTCGAGGGATCCATCGTCAAGGTGATTTCAGAAACCGTTGACTTCTTCTCGAACTTCACGAGCACGGTGACCGCGCTGTCGTCTAGGAACTGGTTGTAATCGAAGTAGCGCGAGTGCCAGCTGGTCTTTGCGTCTCCATCGATCATGTTGACGGCCATCTCTTCGTGGTCGCCCTTGTCATCCTTCCACGACAGCACAGACACACTGGAGATCACCGGCGTCACAGTTGTCGCCTGTGAAGGATTCTCGGAAGGCTGAGCCGATGCGGAAGCCGAAGGCGAGGCGCTCTTCGCCTGGTTCACGATGTCGTCAACACCAGAGTGCTTGACCGGGCTGAGTACGGTTGCACCCGCCCAAATGGTTGCGAGAACCGTCAGCACTGCGGCAAAGATAATCGTCGGGCGCGTGGGATCAATTCCGCGTTCCGCGCCTTCACCTCCCGAGGCCGGTGTCGCCTGTGCGCGGCCACTATCGCCTTGGCCGCCACCGTTTCCACCACCGGTACCACCGCTGTGGCCGCCTGCAGAGGAAGCACCAGCGTGACCGACGCGCGCGGCAGCCGTCGCCGCCACGCCCTCGGCAGCAGCAGCGCCGCCCACAACAGCACCCTCAGCAAAACCCTTGGGATGCGGTGCGGGGATACGAGAAGGAGAAGGTGTAGAAGGAGACTTTGCGGCGGAAGTTTCGGCCACGGCCTCGGCAGCTGCGGCACCCAAGGGAATACCAGCCGGAGCGGTCGCATCAACGTCGTAGACGCGTGCCGTAGCCGGGAGGGTTGGAACAATGGGAAGTTCAGGCTTGGCCTGGCTCATCTCGACGCGGCCTCGGGAACTGTGGTTCTCCTGGGGAAGCGTGGGCTGTGAGGTAGGAACTTCCGGCGCGGGAGTCTGCGGCGCGGGAGCCGGCTCATGCGGCGCATCGGGATTGACGATCTCATCGAAAGCAGGCACGGAGAGGTCGACGGAGAGCGGAACCCAGCGAGGCATACCTTCGGCAGGGGTGCGGTGATCCTCAGCGGACATGACTTCCTCCTTGCGTGATGCTGCCAGCCTATTATGAATGCTCTCGGGACGCTGCGGCGACGGCGCGGCCGAAAGGAACGCACACAGCGCTGCGGGAAGACGCAAACGAGTGAGCAGGGGACGAATACTGGTTGCAGATTCTTGAGGGTTAATAAAGCGCATCGCAAGCATGTAGATCACGGTGACGACGATTGCCACGACCCCGAACTTCACGCCAGAGACCAGCCAGCGCACCAGTTTCGACGAAATCGTCGTGTAGATCCCCATGAGCCACAGCACGCCAAAACCGACGACTCCAGCCACAACTGCGCAACAGACATAGGTCAGGTAGGAGCGCACAATGAGCGAAGAATTGACGAAGCGATTGCGATTACCAACCCAACGCATCGCAATCAAACCCTGAACGATGCGGCACACTGTTTCACCAAGAGCCGCGCCGATGACCCACCAGCGCACACCCGTTGCAAAGTAGATCGACCACCCAACGATGATCTGCAAAATGGTGGGGACAATGCCCATGAGGAACACGGGCTTTGCGTCCTCGTAAGCGAAGAAGACGCGTTGGCTCATCAGCACGATCCCCGTCGAGGCCACGCCGGGCATGAGGGAAACCAGGATCAGCGCGTAGGAAGAAATCAGTTCGGGCCGGGTCGTATTGGTGACGACCAGCTGCATCATCGGGGCAGCACCCGCCATGAAGATTGCGGCAGCAAGAACCGTCAGGGAGGTAATGAGACGAATACCCGTGTGGTAGTGCTCGGCAACTTCCTCGTCGTTATCTTCGGCGACCGCGTAGTTCAATCGCGTGAAGATTGCAGTCGCAAGAGAAACGGTGATGACTGACTGCGGGAGCATGAAGATCAAGAACGCAGCCGAATATCCGGCCAGACCCGCGATGGGCTGGGGGTTCTGGTTGAGGTAATTATCTGCGATCGAGGCGATGGCGTTCGTTGAGAGAACACCGACCTGGGACACGCCCAAAGTAGCAAATGTCCAGCCTGCAACCTTCGAGGCCGAGCCGAAAGAAGTCCCACGGAAGTGGAAGTCAGGCTTGAATGAGATCCCCGCGCGTCTCATGGGAATGAACAAAACCAGTGCCTGGCACACAACACCCAAGGTCGTTGTCACCGACAAGAGCCAGAATTGCGGGGAGGTGAAGTCTGTGATGGCGAAATCTTCGTGGGAACCCCACAGAGCCAAGAAAGCGGTCAGACCTGCGATTGCAATGACGTTATTGAGCACCGGTGCCCACATATAGGGGCCGAAAACTCCGCGTGCATTGAGGAGCTCACCGAGCAGGTTATAGAGCCCGTAGAAAAAGATTTGCGGCAAGCACAAGAAGGCGAAGGAAACCGCAAGGGAGCGAATTTCCATACTGTAGCCCGGCGCCATGATGATGATGAGAAGTGGCGCAAGAAGGGTCGAAACAAAGGCCACGAGGAAAAGGATTGTTCCGGCCAGTGTGATGAGGCGGTTGATGTAAACCTGGCCCTCATCTCTCTTGAGTGCGCGAACAATTTGCGGGACCAAGACGGCGTCGAAAACGCCGGAGGCAAGGAGATTAAAGATCGTGTTGGGCAGGGTGTTTGCTGTCTGGAATGCAGCAGAGACCGCACCGCCGGCCGAACCCAACGCCGCCAATAGCATTGCGGTCTTGATGAAGCCAAGGACTCGGGAAACCATTGTTCCCGAGGCCATCAATACGCTGGCCCGTAAAAGCGAACCGTTGCGAGCCTGGCTTTCACTCATTCCTGATCCTCTTCATGTGACTCGGATGTCGTCGGCTTGGCCGGGGGACGCCCGGCTTTCACGAATGCTCCGGTGGACAGTGGAACGTTGACTGTCCCTTTTTCAACACCGCCAACGCCGGGCAGGTGCGAAGATTCCTCAGTGGTAGAGGCTTTGAAGCGGCGCCGAACCGTGCGGATAATTCCGCCGACGAAGGCAAGTCCGACAAGAACTGCCATGACGACTGTTGCCGCATCTTCCCATCCGGCGCGCATGCGGACTAAAACCCTTTGCGAATCATCAAGGACGGTTCCGCTGGGTGTCGATACCTTGTACGTCACGCGTATATCGCCCGAGCCGATGGCCGTCACGGGTACTTCAACCGTTGAAGAAGAATTCGCCGGAATCGTGGCCGTCGAGGTACTAGTGACGCGCAATCTGGGATCGCCCGGGAGCAAAGTGACCTCGACATTGACCGGCCACGGCAAAGAATTGCGCACGCGAACAGGGAAATTAGCGCTCTTATTAATGAGGTTGACCGCGTTAGAAGACTCAACCGATACGGAGGAGCTAAAAGTATTGAGCGACTGAATGCTGCTCACGATCGTCTCGGATCGCTGATCCCCAAGGTCTGCCCGAAGTGCGCTTGAAACGGTTGTATCCACCCTCTGGCGAGCCGCATCAACGTTTTCCGTTGCCCCCGTCAAGGGAAGAGTAGCCGCGTAGGCGCCGCTCAACGCGCTCATCTCTGAGCGAAGTGAATCGCTAAAAGGCGAATCTTGGACGGCCGTACGCTCGATGTCTGTCGCCTCGGAGTTCACCAGGTCGCTGAAGGAAATCCCCTCAACCCAGCGGTTATCGAGGATTGCTCGCACGCGCTCAAGCCGGGTCTCGTCCAGTGAGGAAGACCGTTGAAGCGGAACGAAAAGTGTCCGCGACAAGCTCGGGCGCTCGCGGGTGATCATCGCGGTCATGGCCGTGAGGAACTGCTGGGTATCGAGCTCGTCATCAAGGCTTTGGGCATCCCACGAGAGCAGATCCGTCATGGGCGAGAGGGAACTGAGAGCCGTGTAGCTTTCGCCTGAGTGATCATCCTTATCGGTAATGGTCTGACCATCGGCTGAGAGCTCAACTTTCGCCATGGAGGTGAAATTTTGTTCGCTTTCGGGCGCAAGTTCGCCGGGTGGAGCAATGAAGGTTGAGCCAAGCTGCCCGTTCAAGGACTGCTTTCCCCAACTTCCCGAGGTCGTCCATGACACGTTATCGATGAGCTTGGGTGCCGCAGTATTGTTCTGGGTCTGGCTTGCCTCGCCACTTGGTGAGGGACTTGGGCTTTGCGAGGCCTCACTTGCGCTGGCAGAGGAGCTTGGGCTGGCAGAGGAGCTTGCACTGGCAGAAACCGAGGCGCTTGCCGAGGAACGGGAGGACGAGGGAAGGAGAGCCTGCGTCTTGGCAAGAGTCGTAGGAACCTGTGCCCGCGAGTCGACAAGATACTTCATGATCGTGTCGTTATTGAGAGTTGTTGCAAGCGTCAGGTCCGCATCGTTACTGGGTAGAGCCACGAGCTCACGGGTGCGTTCAAAGAAGGTCTGGAGGAAAGCAGCGCGCGTATGGCGATCAGCGGTGATCTCGGCCTCGGAACGAGGGGTAGCGGAAGAGGAAGGAGACGGCGAGGCGCTGGTTGCGGAAGTGGAAGGAGACGGCGAGGCGCTGGCCTCGGAAGAAGAAGCAGAAGGCGTTGGCGAAGAAGACGAGGCGCTGGAAGTTGCGCGATCTTCAGGAACGGTGAGCTCGTCGACCAGAGTTTGCGAGTCGGTCGCGAAAGTTACTCCCGACATGGATGCCGCAGACAGGATCGAATAGGAATCACTGGTCATGCGTGGAGTTGAGGACGTCCAGGGCAAGAGAACATTGACGCGCGTATGTTCAAGGGAATATGCCGAATCCCAGATCAGGATGGAGCGGTCACTTCCCCGGTTTTCATCACCTTCAACGACGACCGTGATACCTCGCGGCCCCCACTCAAAGTCCGAGTTGAAGGGGAGGTCTTCAAAAGGAATCGTCATATGGAAGGGCTGTTCGGCGCCTGGCTTGATCGTTGCTTCCAAGGTTCCCGCATGCACGCGCCGACCCTGATAGGACTTCCCCGTCACATAAGCCGAGAGGTCCGAAGCGGTCAGCGGCGAATAAGTCTGAACATAAGCATCCAAAGACGGGTTCTGGATGGGCTTATCTGTCAGATTGCGGACAACGCCCGAGACCTGCACATTGTTTTGAGCAGTGATCACTCGCGGTTCGAGGCGGTTAATCCGAACGTCCACTCCCAAGGGCTGGGGTGCCTCACCCAAAACCTCCGGTCGCGCGCTGGCCTGGGGTGCAAGCGCTGCGGGTAATGCCGCGGCAGCAGAGGCCTCGTGAGTGCCTGCGGTGGGAAGTGAGGCAAGGGTGGCCGCGCTCGCGGGTTGAAGTGAAAGAAGCAGGGCGCCGAGGGGCACAAGAGTCAGTGCAATTCGAGTGGCTCGCATTCGCGTCATGATGCATCCCGGTAAAGCAAGTCCAAAGCGATCCCGACAATGCGCCTCTCGTTGGGGTAAGCCAAGTCATGCGAGAGCTCACGCAAGGGGACCCAAGCGGCGTCCTCGGCCTCGTGATCCGGATCTCCCTCAACGGTGATGGACCCGGAAATGTAACCCATCAGGTAGTGGTGGACAACCTTGTGGATCCGCCGATCTACGCCGGAAAACCAATAATCGATCGAGGCGAGGTGGCGAATGATGCGCCCGTGAATACCAGTTTCTTCAGCGACTTCGCGAAGAGCGGCTTCTTCGGGAGACTCCAAGCCTTCAAGATGCCCCTTCGGGAGGCACCACTCAATCTTCCCCGAGCGATTCCGTCTGGCGATGATTGCTGCGTAGGGCTGGCCATTGCGAACATCGACAACGATGCCTCCGGCAGAAGTCTCAGAGGAAACGGGAAGGAAATGAGGGGCCGAATTCGCTGCACGCAACGAAGGATGACGACGCGGAGGCTGAGGCACTCCGGGTCGTAACGCTTCAGAAGGTACAGTCATAGTTCCACTTTAAGCGGGATTACCCCTCCGGGTCAGGTCGCACCATCGGTCGAGTGGGAATTACCGCACTTTTTACAGCCTGTGCTATGGCTGCGAGTGACCTTATTCCCGTGTCAACCATGGATGAAGCCGTGATGCGAGCAAGCCAAAGAAGGCCAAAACATGGCATGCTGGAGGGGATGAGTACACAACTGTCGCGAACAATGGGTCAAGCCCGCTCTCACGCACCCCGCCCCTCTGGTTTAGGCGAGGGTGATTTGGGCCTGCTCATGGCCCAGGCGAAAGAGGCTTTCTCTCGTATTCCCAAGGAAATCCTCGAATTAGGCGAGATCTTCACCCAGGCCGGTGAGGAAATCAGCTTGGTCGGGGGACCGGTTCGCGATGCTTTCTTAGGGCTGACCCCTCACGATTTTGACTGCACGACCTCTGCTCGCCCAGAGAAAACCGAAGAGCTTCTTGCTCAGTGGGGACACTCAACCTGGGACATCGGCCGCGAGTTCGGCACCATCGGTGGCAGGCGCGGGAACTTTGTCGTCGAAGTGACGACCTATCGCACTGATTCTTACGAAGTGGGATCGCGAAAGCCCGAGGTTGAATACGGCGACACTTTGGAAGGTGACCTCACTCGTCGCGACTTCACCGTCAACGCTATGGCGATGCGCCTGCCACAATTGGCGCTCGTTGATCCTCATGACGGCCTCTCTGATCTGGCGGTGGGTCGTCTTCGCACCCCGGTCAGCGCACTGCAGTCCTTTGATGACGACCCACTGCGCATCATGCGAGCCGCACGCTTTAGCGCCCAGCTTGGCATTGACGTGGATGAGGACGTCATGGACGCCATGGAATCTATGGCGGGGCGCTTGGAGATTGTTTCGGCAGAGCGTATTCGCGCCGAACTCGAGCGACTGATGATTTCCCCGTGGCCCAGGCGCGGCCTTGAGCTCATGGTCCACACGGGCGTTGCTGACATTGTTCTTCCTGAAGTGTCAGCCCTCGTGTCAACCGTTGATGAACACAACAGACACAAGGACGTCTACCAGCACACGCTCACCGTCTTGGATCAGGCGATCGACCTGGAGACCGACGCGGATGGCCCGGTTCCCGAGCCGGACTTTATCTTGCGTTTTGCTGCCCTCATGCACGATGTCGGCAAGCCGGCCACGCGACGCTTCGAATCCAACGGCACGGTCTCTTTCCACCATCATGAATTGGTGGGCGCAAAAATGACGCGCAAGCGCATGAAGGCTTTGCGTTTCGACAAGGCCACGACGGACGCCGTGTCTGACTTGGTTGCCCTTCACTTGCGTTTCCACGGCTACGGCGATGCGAAGTGGAGCGATTCGGCGGTTCGTCGCTACGTCGCGGACGCGGGAGAACTTCTCGAGCGCCTTCACCGCTTGACCCGAGCAGACTGCACGACTCGAAATAAGCGCAAGGCTGCATTCTTGTCTGCCGCCTATGACGATCTGGAAGAACGTATTGCCGCGCTGCGCGCGCAAGAAGAACTCGACGCGATCCGCCCTGATCTTGATGGGGATCAGATCATGGAGATTCTGGGGATCCGCCCCTCTAAGGCCGTGAAGATGGCGCGCGACTACCTCCTTGACCTGCGCATGGAAAATGGGCCGATGGGTGAAGAGGCCGCGCGCGAGGCCCTGCTTGCCTGGTGGGCATCCGATGAGGTGCGCGAAGTTGCCGAAGAGTATCAGGCTCAGCAGGCTCGCTGGGAAGAAATGGTCGCGCAGAAGAGGGCTCGTAAACGTCGCGCTGCCAGTGAAAACTAAGCCGATCCGGAGCTACCTTTAGGCAATTGCCTGCCTTTCTGCGTAGGCTAGTCACGATGAACCTATGCTGAAAGGCTGGATTTCGTGGCACCTTCACAAGCAAACGACGACCAGGGACGTCGCGCCCTTCCCTCGCGAGCCGAGGCAACTCGACGTCGGCTTGCGCAGCAGGCACGTCGTGAAGGCGAGGGAACTATCCCCCAGACACCTGCTTCTTCTGCGCCAAAGCGCACTTCAGCGGTTGCACGAGTTTCTCGCACTTCCTCGAGCGGGGCAGCAGCCAGTTCAAGCGGAAGTCGGCGGACAAGCACTCGCGCGGCCTCGTCAGGGAGTACCTCACGCGCGGGGTCGACGCGTCCGGCATCACGTACAGCAGCGGCCGGTAAGGGCGGCGGAAAGAAGAAGGGGCCGGCCAAGGGGAAGAAGAAGCGCAGCCTTGCAGCACGGATTGCACGAGGGGCTTTCTACACCTTCCTCGGCCTCATTATTGCCGGCTTTGGTACCTTCCTCATTGCCTATGCTTCGTTGAAGATTCCGCAGGCGGATCAGGTTGCTCTTGCGCAGACGACGACCGTTTATTACGCCGATGGCACCACCGAGATGGGCCGGATGTCGCAGGTGAATAGGAAGATCATCGATTCCAGTACCTTGCCTGACTATGTCTCACATGCCGTGGTTGCCTCGGAGGATCGCACCTTCTACACGAACTCCGGCGTCGACCTCAAAGGTATCGGTCGCGCGCTGGTCAACAATATTAGGGGTGGGGCGCGCCAGGGTGCATCGACCCTGACCCAACAGTATGTTGAGCGCTACTACGTCGGCGAAACGACCGGTTATGTGGGGAAGGCCAAAGAAGCGATCCTTGCTCTCAAGATCAATCGAGAGCAGACCAAGGACGAGATCATTGGCAACTACCTCAACACCATTTACTTTGGTCGCGGTGCCTACGGGATCGAAGCCGCATCTCAGGCTTACTTCGGTCACGAAGCAAAGGATCTCACCCTTTCCGAGGCCGCAATGATCGCCGGGATCATCCCTGCTCCTTCTGCGTGGGACCCGGCAGTCGATGAAGAGAAAGCACGCTCGCGTTGGCAGCGCGTCATCAACCTGATGGTTGAGGACGGTTGGATTTCGCAGGCAGACGCAAACGCTGCTGAGTTTCCAAAGACCATTGATCCCGATACCTTGGGTGGTCCGACGATGGAAGGCCCGACCGGCTATCTCATGGAGCAGGTCCGGACTGAACTCGCGGCAGAAGGCTTTACGGCAGATCAGCTGGCGACCGGTGGATACCGCATCATTTCGACGATTGATAAGGACAAGCAGGATCAGGCTGTTGCCGCTGCAGAGTACATGTACACGGTGCGCGGATGGAATGAAGATTCCATGCACGTGGCTTTGACGTCATTGGATCCCGCTACCGGCGAAATCGTCGCGGAGTACGGTGGCAAAGATTACCTCACGCGCCAGCAAAATGCGGCAACGCAAGACATCATGGCTGCCGGCTCAACCTTCAAGCCTTTCGCCCTGGTTGCTCACGCCGAGCAGGGGGGCTCGATCTACGACGTTTACGATGGCTCCTCGCCCAAGACCTTCAGTGGAATGTCGCGTGCGGTGAGCAACGATTATGGTGTGTCTTGGGGCCGTCAGAACCTGGTGAACGCAACGAAGAACTCGATCAACACCGTTTTCGTTGGACTCAACCAGGAAGTTGGCCCCGCAACCACGAAGAAGGTCGCGATCGACTTGGGAATCCCCGAGGACACGAACGGTTTGGATGATTCGCTGCTCAACGTCTTGGGCTTTGCGGCTCCCCACAACATTGACCTTGCGCACGCCTATTCGACGATTGCTTCGGGCGGAAAGCGAACCACTCCGCACATTGTCCGCGAGGTTCAAAACTCCGATGGCTCCAAGGTCTTCAAGACAAACGTTGACCCGGAGCAGATCTTCGATACGAAGACCATGTCGACCGTCCTTCCTGCGCTTGAAGCAGTGACCGCTTCGGGTGGTACTGCCGAGGCCGCGGCCGCACTCAAGCAGGACACGGGCGGTAAGACCGGTACCTCCGAAGACCAAAAGACCGCGCAGTTCGTTGGTTTCACGCCTGAACTGGTCACCGCAGTGAGCATGTACCAGCTCGATGAGAACGGGAACCCCGTTTCTTTGACGAATATCGGTGGGCTTGGCCAATTCCACGGTGGTGACTGGCCGGTGACCGTGTGGATGCGCTACATGAAGCAGGCGACCGCGAACCAGACGAAGCTCCACTTCGATTGGTACACCCGCCAGTCTGCTACTCCTGTAGCCCCCGCACCCCAGGTTTCGACGACCCCCACTCCGAGCGAGGAGACGCCGACTCCGACCCCCGAGGCAACCGAGTCGACTCCCGGATCTGAGGTGCAGCCAACCCAGACTCCGACCGCTCAAAATACGGGTGCTGCGGGCTCCGAGGGCGGCGGTCCGAGTCGGGCAGAAGGCAGGTAGTTTCGGGGGCTCCATCGGCGCGGACACGTCTTCGAGCGTCGAATGGAGCGCTGCTCAGGCAGCTGCCTGACACCTGTGAAAAAGAAAGACAAAAAGGCCGGGGCCTCCCGAAAGGGAGTGCCCCGGCCCTCTTTATGGTCTTGTCAGACGCTCACTTGACAGCCAGCACGCGGACCTTGAGGTTCGCGGTGACTTCGGAGTGAAGGTTGACCGTCACGGTGTGGTCACCGGTGGTCTTGATCGGGTCAGCGATGATCACGCGACGACGATCGATGGTCTGGCCCAGCTGTTCCTTCACAGCTTCTGCAATCTGAGAAGCAGAGACGGAACCGAAGAGGCGTCCATGTGCGCCGACCTTGCTGTTCACGGTCACAACCGCGGCCTGCAGGGCATCGCGCACGATGCGAGCATCGTCGATGGACGCGATCTCACGACGGCGGCGAGCAGCAGCCATCTGATCGATCTGAACCTGTGCGCCCTTGGTCCACTTGGTGGCGAAGCCACGGGGGATCAGGTAGTTACGAGCGTATCCAGACTTGACCTCGACGACATCGCCGGCGGATCCGAGACGATCCACATCGTGGGTGAGGATGAGCTTGGTAGTTGCCATTTTTCAGTCCTTCCCTTCGAATCAGCGGCCGGTAGAGGTGTAGGGCAGCAGAGCCATTTCGCGTGCGTTCTTGACGGCGCGAGCAATGCGACGCTGCTCCTGGACGGAGACACCGGTGACGCGGCGAGCGCGGATCTTGCCGCGGTCCGAGATGAACTTACGCAGCAGAGCGGTGTCCTTGTAGTCGATCGATTCGATCTTGGCCGACTTCAGCGGGTTGGCCTTCTTCTTAATGGGCTTATTGCGAAGTTGAGGCTTCGCCATGATGTTCTCCTTGATGATCTGAGCGAGTGAACGCTCCCAAGCATGTGTTCAGCACGTGTGTGCGCCGGTTACTTGGCGCGCGGTGCTATTTAGAAGGGCGGATCCTCGGCGAAAGAGGTCGCAACACCGGAATCGGATGTGCGCCACGGATCGTCTTGTGAACCGCCGGCAGGTGCGCCGTAGCTGGCCTGGCTCTGCGAGTAACCACCTTGGTTTCCGTAGCCCTGCTGCTGTCCGTATCCGCCGCCCTGGGAGTAGCCTCCCTGGGGTGCGCCTGCCGAGGCCTGGCCGCCCGTGCGGGTGACCTGTGCCTTTGCGCGACGCAGTGAGGGGCCGACTTCTTCGACCTGAAGTTCGACGACGGTACGGCGTTCGCCCTCGCGGGTTTCGAAAGAGCGCTGCACGAGGCGACCGGTGACAATGACGCGCATTCCCTTTCGCAGGGATTCGCCGACATTTTCAGCCATTTCGCGCCAGACGGAGCAGCGCATGAACAGGGTTTCCCCGTCCTTCCATTCGCCGCTTTGGCGGTCGAAGGAACGCGGGGTGGATGCCACCGTGAAGTCGGCGACGGGTGCTCCGCTCTGCGTCCAACGCAGTTCCGGATCATTGGTCAAATTGCCAATGATCGTGATGACGGTTTCTCCAGCCATTGGATCTCCTTGGTGGGCTGTGTGAGGTGATTGCTCAGGTGAGCGAAGGTCAGTGGGCGTCCGGACGCAGGAGCTTCGTGCGCAGGATGGACTCGTTCAGAGTCATCAAGCGGTTGATTTCCAGCGCAATTTCGGGGGTGGTCGTCATGTTGATGACAACGTAGATACCCTCGGAACGCTTGAGAATGTCGTAGGCAAGACGACGCTTGCCCCAGATGTCGACCTTTTCGACGGAGCCGCCGTTAGCGGTGACCTGCTCGAGGTACTTCTCCATCTGCGGGGCGACGGTGCGCTCGTCGATCGAAGGATCGAGGATCACCATCAGTTCGTATTCACGCACGTTGATACCCACCTCCTGTGGTCTTCGCGGTCACGGTATTTCCGTGACAGGAGGGTCATGCGTTGCAATCACCGGAGTTCCACCGGCTTTTGCACACGGACACATGGGTGTCCGCGAGACTGAGTTCCATCCCGGGTGGGTGGAAACAGTCCAGCGTCCAAGTCTAGCGTTTTTTCAGCTTCCTGTCACGAGCGGTGAATCACACTGCGGCCGGCGATGGCGCGAGCGAATCATCCCGCGGAATGAGCGCATTTCGCGGCGAAAACCACGTGATCCACGAGTTCGTGATCGCTCGAGTCACCATGTACAAACCGGTCACCAAACCAATGAGTACCGCTACCGCCGCGGTCTCACTCAGGTAGGGACGAAGAAGCGTAAATCCCCACAGCGCGGGAAGCAGGATTGCGAGGTTGAGGAATGCTGCCTTTGCCAAGGAAGCTCCGCGCCCTGCACCGATCAAGACGCCGTCGAGCAGGAATGCGTGTGATTGTGCGGGGAAGAAGACCGCATTGACGATGACCGCGGGGATCGCCATGTGGCGGACGACGGCCTCGGAAACGAAGAAGGAAGGGATCCACGGGGAAAGGGAAGCGGTGAGCGCGCCGATGATGACGCCCGCTCCGATTCCCCACCACGCGAGGGTGCGAAGCAGGGTGCGCAGTTGCGAGCGATCACCCGAACCGATAGCGAATCCGACCAGAGTTTGCGAGGCGATAGCAAGGGAGTCGAGAAGGAAGAGCGGGATTTGCCAGGCCGACATGACGACTTGGTAGGCCGCGAGGCCGTTGACGCTGATCGCCGTCGCGCTCCAGATCGAGGTGAGGAAGGCCAGGCGAATTGCGACTGAGCGCGCCAAGAGAGGACCGCCGACGCGCGCAGATTGGCGGATTCCTGTCAGTGACGGACGTAAAGAAACACCCTTGGCTCGCGCCGGTCGGGCGAGGATTGACACCAAGCTGATCGCCATGATCGTTGAGACGATCGAGGTTCCAATACCGCTACCGACGATCCCCAGATTGATCCCGTAGATGAGGAAAGCATTGAGGCCGACGTTGAGGAGGGCACCGACTCCTGCGGCGATGAGCGGGGTGGTCGTGTCCTTCATTCCGCGCAGGACACCCGTGGCCGCCATGGTAATCAGCGAGGCCGCAAGCCCCGGCAGTGATGCGTGCAGGAATGACGAGGCGTAGGGCATGATTTCCTCGGCGGCTCCCAGTGCGCGCAAGAGGGGGGTGCCGATGAGTGCGAGAACTCCAGCCAGAGTGATGCCGATGATGGCGGCCAGCCACATGGCGTGGACGCCGAGCTCGCGGGCGCGTCGCTCGTTTCCGGCTCCCATTGCTTGGGCGGTTTCGGCGGTGGTCGAGTAGGCCAAGAAGATCGACATGCCGTAGACCGTGTTGATCACGATCATGGCAAGTGACATGCCGGCGATTTTTTCGGCGCCGAGGTGACCAACCATTGCGGAGTCGATCGTGAGGAAAAGCGGCTGCGCAATTGTTGCGCCCAGGGTGGGGATTGCGAGGGAGAGGATTTGGCGTGTCAGGCTGGGCTTTTTGCTGTGAGTTTGTGCGGATTCATCGCGCTTAACTGGGGAAGTGCTGGAAATATCCTCGGATGCGTCAGTGAGTGTCGGTTTATCCACGGAAGTGGATTCATCTGTGGATAAAGCCTGTTCAGAGCACTCTTGTGCAGTTGATGCAGCCTGGTTGTGGATTGCGAGTTGTGACTCAGGTAAACCTTCAATCTGCGATTGAGACATGTCTTTTCGCTGATCGGCGCTATCCACTGATTGTCCCTCCACTTTTTATCCACAGACTGTGTACACATCTGTGGAAAGATCATACTCGGAAAATGGCGGCTTTCCGGGGAAAGCCTAAACTGAAGGCAAGCTGAGAATAGGCTTGTGAAAGACGCTTCATCCACAGGTCATGTGGAAGACACGCGGTGCTATCCACAGAGTATCCACAATCCATCCACATTCGTGTTGAACTTGAGAGTGGCAGTGGCGCTCACTTGGCAGTAGGCTCGCGTGTACGCGCTTCGCGTTTAATCCCCATCCACATGCGCACAATCCGCCTGAGGAGAGCTTCACACATGGCATCGGAAGACTTCGATCGCACCCCACCCCAAGACATCGACGCAGAGATGTCCGTCTTGGGCTCCATGATGCTCTCCAAAGAAGCAATCACCGATGTCAGTGAAGAAATTCGTGGAAGTGACTACTACAAGCCTGCCCACGAAATCATTCACAACACGATCATCGACCTCATGGGCCGGGGCGAACCCGCGGACGCGGTGACGGTCGTCGGTGAACTCCAAAGGCAAGGGGATCTGTCCAGGGTCGGCGGGGCCTCGTACATCCACAGCCTGATCGCATCGGTTCCTACCGCAGCAAACGCGGGCTACTACGCACGAATCGTGAAAGAGCGCGCGATCTTGCGTCGCCTCGTCACTGCGGGTACGCGAGTCGTCCAACTCGGTTACGCGGACGCCGGCGGCGATGTCGATGAAATCGTCGATAAAGCACAGGCGGAGATCTTCGCCGTCGCAGAACGCCAAGCGCAAACCGACTACGTGTCGATGGCCGAGATGTCCGAAAACATCCTCACCGAGCTTGAAAAGATCGAACTCAACCAGGGTAAAGTCGCCGGCGTTCCCACCGGATTCGTCGACCTTGATCGAATGACCGGTGGTCTGCGAGGCGGGCAGATGATCATCGTCGCGGCGCGTCCTGCGATGGGTAAGTCCACGCTGGCACTTGATTTTTGCCGCTCCGCCTCCATCAAGCACGACATCACATCGGTCATCTTCTCGCTGGAAATGTCCCAAAACGACATCGCCATGCGTATGCTCTCCGCCGAGTCCTCGGTCTTCATGAGCAAGATGATGAAGGGCGAGATGACCGAACGCGATTGGCGCAAGGTTTCGGAAACGACCGGGAAGATCTCCGAAGCTCCGATCTTCGTTGACGATTCGGCGAATGTCACCATGACCGAGATTCGCTCGAAATGCTACCGACTCAAGCAGCAGCACAATCTGGGCTTGGTCGTCGTGGACTACCTCCAGCTCATGACAACGGGCAAGCAGGTCGAATCACGTCAGCAGGAAGTTTCCGTCCTGTCGCGAAACCTCAAACTTTTGGCCAAAGACCTCGATGTCCCGGTCATCGCTGTCGCACAGCTGAACCGCGGTCCCGAAGCGCGAACCGATAAGAAGCCGATGATGAGCGACCTGCGTGAATCGGGCTCACTCGAGCAAGACGCGGACATCATCATCCTCTTGCACCGGCCCGAATACTACAATCCTGAGGATCGTCCGGGCGAAGCCGACATTATCTTGGCAAAGCACCGTAACGGTGAGACCGGAACAATTCGCGTCCTCTTCCAAGGACACATGGCGCGCTTTGCGAACTTCACCTCTCGCGAGGAACCCGCCTAATGTACGACCTCAATTCGATCACCCCCGCCCAAGCTCAAGACCCCACGATGCCACCCGAACTCATGGCGCAACTCGCGGCCGAGCGCCCTGATCTTCGTCGGCATCTGCTGAAAAACCCCAGCCTGTATCCACAGTTGCGCCAGTGGATTCTTGACTCTTCCGGGGGAACGCTCGAACCGCAGATTCAGTACACCTCGAACATGCTGATTGGACCGAGCGCTTCCGAGATGGGGATGCCCCAAGCGGCGGGGACACCGATCATCGATTACGGCGTCCAGGCAGCGCCAAGCGCCCCGCAGCAACTTCAGCCGCCTCAGTCTGAACCTGTCCAAGCCACAGCACCGCAGTACGCTCCAACGGCGATCCCCACCACGGCCTCGTCAGGTGAAGCCGTGGATTGGAGCTGGCGGGAAACGGCGAATAGCGGGCCACTCAGCGACCTCGAGGCCTTCGCAAACGGAACGCGCTCGCGAAAGCCTCGCGGGGAAAAGAGCGTGCGAAACCGCGTGATTGCGGGGATCGTGGTGGCGGTTATCGTCGCAGTGGGCCTCGTTATTGCCTGGCGCGTCGCATTCTGATCACGCCGTCGACACTGAGCAGCGCAAGGGCGACCCAGACAATTCCGGTCGCGATCCAGCGCGTCGGTTCCATGTACTCGTGGAAGATGCACACGCCAATGACCAGCTGGATGCTCGGGGAAATGTACTGAAGGAAGCCCAAGAGACCCAGCGGGAGTCCCTGCGATGCCTTGGCGAATGTGATGAGCGGAATGACGGTCAGGATTCCCGCTCCGATGAGCATTGCCAGGTGAAGCTGCCAGGACATCGCACCATCGCCGGCGCGCTGAAGGGTGTGGAATGACGTCGATTGGTGGGCAACAAGGTAGGCGTAATAAATCCCTAAAATCGGGATGACGACCGCGGTTTCAATGGCCATTCCATCGAGGGGAGCAACCTTGAGTGCGACCTTCTTTTTCACCAGTGAGTACAGGCCGAAGGATGCGGGAAGCGCAAGCGAAATCCACGGGAGCCGGCCGAGCCCAACGATGATGACAATCACCGCAAGAACGCCCAGGCCAAGAGCAACGCCTTGAAGGCGCGAGATTCTCTCGTGGAGAACGACCATCCCCAGGGCGACCGTGAAGAGGGGATTGATGTAATAGCCGAGCGCGGCATCGGTCGTGTGGCCAATGAGGATCGCGTAAATATAGGTCGTCCAGTTGATGACAACCAGGAAACCTGCGGCGGCAAGCGGCGCCATGAGCGCGGGGGTTCGGATCACGCGCCACATTCTGGGAAGGGAGCGAGTCAGTGCCAGTGCAATCAAGCAGGCGATGAAGGCCCACAGCGCTCGGTGAACGATGATTTCCAGCGAGCCAGCCGGTTCAAGAAGGTGGAAGTACAGCGGGAAAAATCCCCACATGACGTGAGTGCCGATACCTAAAGCAAGGTATTTTCCGAAGTGCTCGTTTCGTGTGGGATGTTCGCTGGCCATAGGTGCAGCGTAACGGTTTGGATGAAAGGGTGCCCGGTCGCGCGTGTGATTTTCGTGTGTGGGCTACCCTGATGGCATGTTCATACGCCCCGCCACTACTAATGATGTGGATTTCATCGAGTCTGCTTTTGACCACGCCCGCGAATTCATGCGGGCGAACGGTAATCCGACGCAGTGGCCCAGCGATTACCCCAACCGCAGTGACGCGCTCAGGGACATTGAACGAGGCGAATGCTTCCTTGTTTGTGATGAACAAGGGCCTTTGGCAGTGTTTAGTTTCGCTCGCGGGCCGGAAGAGGAGTATTCCCAGATTGATGGGGCCTGGCACTTCGATGATGAGTATGGCGTGATCCATCGCCTTGCCAGCGTCCGAGGCCGCGGGGTCACTCGCGTGGTCATGGACTTTTGCGTGGGGCAAGTTCCGTATCTGCGCTGCGATACGCACCTTGATAATGCGCCGATGCGTCGAGCGCTGGAGGCTTATGGCTTTGAGCCATGCGGGATGATTGCGGTACGAGGCCAGTGCCCGCGAATTGCCTACGATGGGTTGTTTTCTCAAATATCGAAATAGTGTCGAGTAATTACTTGCTGAATCAGCGTTCTTCGTTAGGCTGGGGCTGACCTCAACGACGGCGAGGAGGTGTGGTGGTGTCTGATTCGCGGGTGTTGATTCCCAACGATCACCGCGACCTACCAGACCCTGCCGCGTAGCCGCAGCCGCGGCCTCGGCTATTCCCTCATGCCGACGTGGATGGTGGGGATGAAGACCGGCATGGTCAAAGACGACAGGAGCTCCTCAAGGGCTCCACACAATACGCCTAAATCCTTGTAGCGCTGCGCTGTCGCACCTTCGTCGGGAAGCAGCGCGGGTAGGTAGAGCAAGATCTCGTAGTTCTCGCCCTCATAATTCGTAAACAACCCGGTCTCGTCGAAGCCATTGCGTTGATAGAAAGCCAGTCGCCTCTCGCGCTGGTGAAAATTCTCGGCATCGCGAAGCATCGGTTCAATTTCCAGGGCAATCGCGTGTTCGGGGTAGTGCTCCTTGAGTTGGGACAGGATGCGCGAACCATACCCCTTGGAACGTGCGGAACGGTCCGTTGCCAGAAAAATGACAAAGAGTAAATCCTCAGAGTGAATCGTGAGGGTAATCCCGCAAAAACTCGACTCTTGAGCGGGATCAAAGTAAGCCAGAAAATCAATGGAACGACGCAGTGCGAAGGTGTTGAGTACCCATTCAGGCACGAGTTCAGAAGAGGGGAAAGCCTCGGTGAGTAGCGCGCGAACTTGAGGATAGAAGTGTGAAAAACGGCGGACGGGGAGAGTAATTAAATGGGAATCGCAAGAACTCACCCCTTAATAGTAGAAGAAGCCTCATAAAGATCTCATGACAAGTGTCATGTGAAACTTCGTTCAAACGCCACTGTTGCCCTTTGCGCCTCGACGGTTGACTAGAGGCATGAACACAAACACGGATCACTCCACCACACCGGCGATCTTCGCCGAAGGCCTCGTCAAAACCTACGGGCAGGTTCAGGCCCTAAAAGGAATCAACATGCGCGTCGATTCCGGCGAAATCGTCGCATTCTTGGGCCGCAATGGCGCAGGAAAGAGCACGACGATCGACATCATCTTGGGCCTGCAAGAGGCCAATGGCGGCACGGTCGAAGTTTTCGGCATGAGCGCCAAGGAAGCGATTCGTCGCCGCCTCGTGGGAGTCGTGCTGCAAACCGGCGCACTGCCCAATGACTACACCGTCGCAGAACTCCTCAAGCTCTTCGCCCGCGTCTACAAGCGCGAAGAAACCATCGACCCCATTGTTGACGAGACCTACCTCCGACACCTCCTCGCGCGCAAGATTCGCAAGCTTTCCGGCGGCGAGCAGCAACGCGTCCGCCTCGCGCTTGCCCTCCTGCCCGACCCCGAACTCATCATCCTCGACGAGCCGACCGCCGGCATGGACGCAAGCATGCGCAAGGAATTCTGGGAACTCATGAGCGCCCAGGCCTCGAAAGGCAAGACGATCCTCTTCGCCACCCACTACCTGGCCGAGGCGCAGGACTACGCCGAGCGCACAATCATCGTCAACGCCGGCGAAATCACCGCCGACGCCCCGACCGAGGAAATCCGTCGCGCCCACTCGACAACGCGCCTTGCCTTCTCTGTTCCCCGCGCGCGCCTGGGCGAGGTCCGCGCCTCCTTGGCTGCTCGCGCCGAAGAATTGGGAACGACGTGGGAGCTGAGCGAAATTGCCGAGGCCAAGGTCCGCCAATCCGATACCGAAAGTTCCGTGGGGGAGAGCGACGCCGGTGAACAGTGGGTGCGCGTAGAGTTCCGCACGACCTTCTCCGATGAGGCAGCGCGCTTCGTCATTGGCCTTGAGAATGCTCGTGAATTTGAGGTCGTCTTCTCCAGCCTCGAGGACGTTTTCTCGGAGCTCACTCAGTAAAGCCCGCCCGAGCCTCGCAGATTTCCCCACAGCTTTTTACGTATATAAGGATTCAAAATGACAACGCACACTCACGCAGAAACCAACCCCTGGAGCAAACGCACCGCAGTTAGCTCGTGGGAAGGAATCGGGATGCTCACCTGGAAGGCCTTCCTCAAACTGGTGGCAAACCCGGCCATGTTTGGTTTTGCACTGATTCTGCCGATCTTCCTCTACATGATGTTCGGTGCCGGACAGGAATACTCGAAAGAGTGGGCGGTCAACGCCAATGTCGGTGCAACTGTCCTGGTCTCCATGACCCTCTACGGCGTGATGATCGCCGGGGCATCAGCTGCAACGGTCGTCGCCCTGGAGCGCACGTCCGGAACATCTCGCCTCTTCGCGCTTACTCCCGTGAGCTCCGGAGCCTTCATCTTCTCTCGTCTGGTCGCAGCAATCTCCATGAGCGCTGTCGTCATTGCTGTCACCTACGGCGTGGGGTATGCGACTGGAGCGCGCATGACTCCGGCTGCCTGGATCCAAAGCGCCCTGATTGTCCTGGCTGCGGCCATGATGTCAGCGACGCTGGGTCTGGCACTGGGATTCCTCCTGCGCTCGGATACTTCCTTCGCAGTGATCAACGGCGTTGTCGTCTTGGGCGCATTCCTTGCGGGAATGTTCATTCCGATCGACTCCATGGGGACTTTCTTCAAGACCATCGCCCCGGGAAGCCCCTTCTATGGGATCTTCTACCTCTCGCAACTGCCCCTATACGGTTTCGACTCCTTCAAGTGGACCTGGGTAATTTCTGCAGCGGCCTGGTTCATTCCCTTTGTCGTGCTTGCAGTTTGGGCGCAGCACAGGGACACTGATCGCTGACAGCATGAACTTGCCACACGAAGAATTCCAGGAAATAACCGGGAGAGGGAAGAGCATGGATACCACCACAGCCAAAGCATCGTGGACGCAGCGTCACCCGCGCTTGTCCGCAGTGTTGTGGGCACTTCCCTACCTGGCTTTCTTGGCATTTCCACTGGTGATGGTTCCGAGTGTCGAATCTTTCGGCATGACGGTACTGATCCTGGTCCTCACTCTTGCGGTCGCAGTCGCCGATATCGCGATCTACGTCGTGAACCCAACCCCCGAATGGGGAGCACACATCAAGAAGAAGATGTGGATCTCGCACGGGATCTTGCTGGCTTTGGTGGTTTCGCTGGGACTAGTCCTGGTCGCAGCCGGCGCATCGCGAGTGACCTCGGCCCTTTTCATCACCTACTCAATTGCGGGCTGGAACCTTCAAGCCCCCAGGAAATATGTGGTCCCAGGCCTGGTAGCGCTCGTCGGCTGGGAAGTGATCGCCATCTTGCTGCCCATTGGCAGCATTGACGCACTGGCCTTGAGCTACGCCATCATCGCCCTGCTCATGGTTTTGGGCTTAACCCTGGCCGTGCGCCGCAGTTTCGATAATCACCACTCAGAGCAACAACGTCAACGCCAAGCAATCAGCCTGGTTCGCGAGCGCGAACGCCTGCGTTTTGCCGGAGATCTTCACGATATTCTGGGTCACTCGCTGACGGTCATCATCATGAAGAATGAGCTTGCCCAGCGCTTGCTCTCCGTGGGAAAGATTGACGAGGCCAGTGAGCAGATTGCGCAGACCTTGGAGTTATCCCGCCAGGCGAAAGAAGATCTGCGTGGGATCATCGCCGCTTCGCGAAGCCTGTCGGCCGAGGAAGAAGTCGAGTCCGCCCGTGAACTATGCGAGCAAGCAGGGATCGAATTTCTTGCCGATATTCAGGGCGAAATCCCACCCGGCCCCAGGGCAACTTTGGCCGCACATGTCATCCGAGAGGGGACTGCCAACGCGATTACCCACTCTCATCCCTCCACAATCAGCGTTCGCCTGAGTCCTGATGAGGTTCTGGTGGAAAACGACGGGTATTCACGCAGCTATTCACAGGCCTCAGCAGGGGGAGGAGCCGGATTGGAAGGACTACGTCAGCGCGCGGCCTCGGAAGGGGATGTGACCTGGGGGAGTGAAGGGAGCACCTGGGAGCTGCGCTTGGCTTTTAAGGGCGAGGCGCTCTGAGCTGCGTGTACGATTGACGAGTCAAGTACTCGCGCTTCGAAGGACGCCGCATGATTCACGTGATTGTGGTCGACGACCAGGCCCTGATCCGTGGTGCGCTTAGTGCGCTCATTGACCTCGAGGACGACATGGAAGTTGTCGCTCAGGCGGGTAATGGGCACGAGGCCTTGGCTGCAATCGAGGCCCACACGAGCGCACATCCGGGCAGCGAGGTCCCGCTGGTCGTGATCATGGACGTGGAAATGCCCGTCATGGATGGGATCAGTACTGCCACTGCACTGAAAGAACGAGGATCGGCCGCGCGCGTACTCATGGTGACAACCTTCGGGCGCCCCGGCTACGTCCAGCGCGCACTCGACGCCGGCGCATTGGGCTTCGTTGTCAAGGACGCTCCCGCTGCTCAACTGCTCGATGCAATTCGTCGAACCTCACAGGGACTTCGCGTCGTTGACCCCGCACTCGCGGTCGATGCGCTCACGAAAGGCCAAAGCCCGCTCAGCGCCCGCGAAGTCGAGGTACTGCGCGCTTTCGAAAGCGGCGGGACCGTGGAGGACGTGGCCTCGGAACTCATGCTGTCGGCGGGGACGGTACGCAACTACGTGAGCTCGGCGATGGATAAGACCCACGCGCACACGCGCGCCGAAGCGCTCAAGGTCGCGACCGAGAATGGGTGGTTGTAAACTGAGATTCCATGGTAAACAGCTATGGACGTCGACAAGACGCACAGGAAAACATCACTCGCCACATCTTCGTCACCGGAGGTGTGGTTTCTTCTTTAGGTAAGGGATTGACGGCCTCGTCGCTGGGGCGCCTGCTGCGTTCACGCGGCCTGAGCGTTGCCATGCAAAAGCTCGATCCCTACATCAATGTCGATCCGGGAACCATGAATCCCTTCCAACACGGTGAGGTTTTCGTCACGGAAGACGGCGCGGAAACCGACCTGGATATCGGCCACTACGAGCGCTTCTTGGATGTGAACCTCTCCGGCGCGGCGAACGCGACGACCGGTCAGGTCTACTCGACCGTCATCGCAAAGGAACGCCGCGGTGAATACCTGGGCGATACCGTCCAGGTCATTCCCCACATCACGGATGAGATCAAGCGCGTCATGCGCGCGCAGGCCATCCCTGACGCCGAGGGAAACGCCCCCGATGTCATCATCACGGAAATTGGCGGAACCGTGGGCGATATCGAGTCCCAACCCTTCTTGGAGGCCGCGCGTCAGGTGCGCGCCGACCTGGGTCGCGACAATGTCGCATTCGTTCACGTCGCGCTGATTCCTTTCCTGCCTGCGGCTGGTGAACTCAAGACCAAACCGACCCAGCACTCGGTTGCGACCCTGCGTTCGATCGGTATCCAGCCCGATGCCTTGGTGCTGCGTACGGACCGCCCGCTTCCCGAGGGAATCAAGGGCAAGGTTGCGCTCATGTGCGATGTTGACCGTGATGCTGTCATCGAATGTAAGGATGCGGCCTCTATTTATGAGGTTCCCCCGACACTGCACCGCGAGGGCTTGGACGCATTCCTGGTTCAGCGACTGGGCTTGGCTTTCCGCGATGTGGACTGGAGCGAGTGGAACGAGCTGCTTGAGCGCGTCGAGTCCCCGAAGTACCGCGTCGAGGTCGCCTTGGTTGGAAAGTACATCAACCTGCACGACGCTTACCTTTCGGTTTCCGAGGCCGTTAAGCACGGTGGCTTTGCGAATAATGCGCGCGTAGACCTGCGTTGGGTTGCCTCTGACACCTGCGAGACTCCCGAGGGTGCGCAGAAGGCACTGGAAGGCGTGGACGCGATCATCGTCCCCGGTGGTTTCGGCATCCGAGGCATTGAAGGCAAGTTGGGTGCGCTGCGGTGGGCGCGCGAGCATAAGATCCCGACCCTTGGCCTGTGCTTGGGCTTGCAATGCATGGTCATCGAGGCCGCGCGTGATCTCTTGGGGTTGACGGGGGCCTCGTCGACCGAGATGGATCCCGAGACTCCCGATCCGGTCGTTCACACGATGGACTCCCAGGTCGACATTGTTGAGGGCGATGGTGATCTGGGTGGGACCATGCGACTGGGCGCGTACCCCGCAGTCCTACAGGAAGGTTCTATTGTTGCCGAGGCCTATGGCAAGACCCAGGTTTCGGAGCGCCACCGTCACCGTTTCGAGGTCAACAACGACTACCGCGATCAGCTGGAATCGGTTGGCCTGCACATCTCGGGTACTTCCCCCGATGGGAACCTGGTCGAGTTTGTCGAGCTGGATCGCTCCATGCACCCCTACTATGTGGCAACTCAGGCGCACCCCGAGTTCAAGTCACGTCCGACGAAGGCTCACCCGCTATTCGCGGGCCTCGTTCGCGCGGCGCTTGAGCGTCACGTCGAGAAGTACGCCGCGCGAGGCGGGCGCAAGTAAGGGCTTTAGCTCCCTCTTTCCTGGTTTCCTGCTCTACCTCCGGCTTTAGCTCCCTTATTCCTCGTTTAGCTCGCAGATTCCTGGCCTATGAACGCTCATATGTCAGGAGTCGACGAGCTAAACCAGGAGATGGGGCGGGGTGGAGAGGGGCGGGGTGGGGAGGAAGTCAGCTTTGTCATCCTTCCCCAACAACCGTATTGCCGGGCACGAAGATCGGATCAAGCAGGGTCAGACCATGCACGGGACGGCGGATCTTGGCCTCGGAATCTGCCGACGTCGCGGAACCGGCGGCTACAGCTTCGGTAGCCGCTTCCTTTCGCGGTTCGCCATCAATTTGAGCGACCAATATTTCAACCGCACGCCTCAATAGCTCGCCAGGGCGCGTATCAAAGTGATCGACATCGAATAGACAGTGTGCGCGCTCGGCAGACCAACCGCTGGCTACCAGTGAGACATCGCGGCCAGGACGAATCCCCAGGTCAATCAGGGCATTGCACCAGTCATCGGCAGAAATCGTCGGCCCTAAAATGTAGGAATCAATCCGGTTATCACCGGCAATTTGCCCAACGAGCTTACGGATCTCGCGAATTCCCGTCCCACACGTGCGCGAGAGCAAAGGAATCCCAGACTCGCCCGCGGTATCAACAACCGCCTGCCTGAACTGCGAGACGAAGTTCAACGATTGCACATCGGGGCTTGCCGAATGGACGAAAGCAATGTTGCGCGCCCCCGCGTCACGCAGGCGGTGAACCGCGGCACGCCCGGCCTCGTAATAATCAACGTCGATGGACTGGATCGGTGCATTAAATGGCCCAGACCCAGGGGTTCCAATGAAAACGGTGGGGATCTTGCTCTCTGCAACGACGCCCAAACGAGCATCATTGAAGCGCACCTCCATGATGAACAGGCCGTCACACAGCGCGGTCTGCATGACTCGACGAAGCCCCGCGGCGCCCTCGTCGGCAGTGATCAGCAGCAGGTCGAAATCGTGTTCGCGCAAGAGCTGCGCAAGAGTGATCAGCATGTAGTGCTGGGCCGCTGCGTCCGCTCCCTCGTGGTAGGGGACCACTACTCCCAGGACGCGAGACTTTCGCGAACGCAAGGACCGGGCACCCGCATGAGGCTGATACCCCAGCTCTTTCATTGCAATTTGGACACGCTTTTCCGTCTCGGGGGAGACGGCTCGGCGTCCACTCATGACATACGAGACCGTGGTTTGTGAGACTCCCGCTAGTTTTGCAACGTCTCTGCTGGTTGGCTGACGCGCCATCTCAGGTCCTCCCGGTATCTTGACAGGATCGCGTGAACAACTTATTGTGAGTTCCGCATCACATGTGCGGGCGTCGATGCCCGCAAATATTTTTTATCCGACGAATACGTATGCGTAATGAACAATACCAGAAAAACTCCTGAAAATTGTCATTAAGTGAATACGTATGCGTCCGGTCAAAAAGGAGCACAGGTGTACACGAAGAAGCAGTACCCCGGCGCAGTTGAACTCTGCTTCGCACACGAGTTCATCCGCATTGAGGCATGGGGGCGCAATGCGCTTCGTGTGCGCATCGGCCCCTCTGCAGACTTCCCCCAAGGACTAGGAGCCCTCGAAGCGGGGCCCGCCACCGGTCTCGGGACAAGCACGGAAGAAGCAAAGGTCACCGAGATCCCCGGCTACGACACACCCGACGAAGTCTTCACCAACGGGCGTATCAGCGTCGTCGCCAGCCTTGACGGTGGAACAGGAATCGCCCGCTTCCTTCTGGATTTTCGCAAGGACGGCGAATCTATCCTCCGCGAAGCCCCCGAGCACTTCTGGTGGCCAGGCGCCCACGGAATCTACCCCGGTTTCGGCGGACACGAAGTCCACCAGTGCTTCGCCTCCGACCCCAGCGAACGCTTCTACGGAATGGGCCAGCACTCCTACGATTTCCTCGACCACAAGGGAATCGTCTCCGACCTCATCCAGCGAAACGGCGAAGTGTCCATTCCCTTCGTCCTCTCCGACAAGGGCTACGGTTTCTTGTGGAACAACCCCTCCGTTGGCCGCGTAGAATTCGCCAAAGAAAGCACCCGCTGGGTCGCGCAGGCAAGCGAATGGATCGACTACTGGGTGTGCGTGGGCGATACCCCCAAGGAAATCCTCGAGGCCTACGCCGATGCTGTTGGTCACGCGCCCCGCATCCCTCAGTGGGCACTGGGCCTGTGGCAATCCAAGCTGCCTCGACGGCAATCGTGCCGCTGCCGCAAAACGGATCCTGAAACGGCTGCGTGCCGTCGTAACCTGCCAAGAGCAGCAGTCCGGCAGCAAGGTTTTCGCGCAGCGGGGCTTCGCCGGTATCCAGGCGGTAGCCGCGTTTAAACAGGGCCTCGCCCGAAGTATCGATAAAAACCTCGACGTGGCGCTCATCCAAAAAAACATGGATACGGACATCGGGAGAGGTTTTGTCCACACTCGGACGGGCATCGTAAATATCGCGGAAGGCATCGCAGATGGCATCTTTGACGGTCAGACCGACAAATTGGATACTCTTAACGTTGGCACGCTTTGCCTCGACTTTGACTTTGAACGTCTGCTGTAAAGTAAACCAATTGAACCAGTTGATGTTTTTGGCAAGTTTGTAGATATCCCGCTCATTGCGGTATGTCCCTTTGGTTAGACGCAGCAGGATACGGCTGGCAGTACGCGAATGCAGGTTGGCGGCGTAGGCCTGTTCCAATCCTCCGCGGCAGGAAACACCGCCGTCAAACGCTTGAACATCGGTACAGCCGAGGCTTCCGAGTTCTTGAGATAAAACGGTTTCCAAACCGCGCGGGCAGGTGGCGAAAAGTGTATATAAAGTATTCATAGCGTGTCCTTTCCGGACGGGTATTCTGACAATAACGGATTTTCCGTCCCGAAAATTTATTCGGCGGAAAATGCCGTCTGAAATGTTTGGCTGCCGACCGTAATGTCCGCCGTAAAATCGTGCCTGCCTTCTACACAGAAGGGCAGGCGGATACGTGTTGCCCGCCAATCCCCTGACGGCTGCCGCTCAAGCGCATAGCGGTTGAAACCCATATCCATGCCGTCCATGCGGAAAGACGCGCTGACGCTGCCGATGTTGTCGGGCACGCCCTCGGCGCGGATGGCAAACGGCGCTTTGCCGTCGCCCACGCCTTCAAGGCGGAAACGGGC
>ERZ773180.364-NODE-364-length-28727-cov-23.653320_pt1 | contig 28727 bp, 22 predicted proteins | sample MGYA00511080_ERZ773180 | MGnify/ENA primary metagenome ERZ773180 (study PRJEB29015, sample SAMEA2738175) | human oral metagenome | biome: human oral; feature: human-associated habitat; material: saliva | place: China | collected 2178 ... | reverse complement strand
GCAGGAACACCGCGTAGGGGGAGTCCTCGCGGCCCTTGCGCACGACCTCGCGCGCGAAAACCTGAATCGTCGGGTTGTCCTCGCCGGCGGGGCGTAGGTGATCAAGCGGGACGTCCAGGCGGTGCTCGTAAACGGTGTGACCATGGTGCAGGTACGACTCTGTGTGCATGGACACAATGGTAGCGGTTTTACGGCGGTGCCGTTGTGCTCGTTTGTGTTTGGGTGGCGGCGGTGTCGTCGCCGCCCATGGGTGTCGCAGCCAGGAGCCGCCCACGCGCGCTGCGTCTGGGTGTTGCAGGCGAGGTGGCCCGGTGGTTTGAAACCGCGATCGCCTTTGCTTGCTTGTGCCTGTGTGGGTTTGAAACCGCGATCGCCTTTGCGGGTGAGAAATGAGCGTTTTTGGTGCGTTTTTCGGGCGCAGAGGTGTCGTCGGTTTCAGCGGCCCCGTGTTGGGGGTGAGCAGTGGTGTTGTTGGTTTCAATGTCGCCTTGTTTCTGCGTGCTGTGCGCGATATTTGTCGCCCTGCATCGCCCGCTCCTTCAGTGGTGCGCGAAATAGTTAGCCCTGCAAACCCTAAATGGGTCAAAAGCGCTGTAGGCAGGTGTGCTGGGCGAGTTTTTCGCGGAACTGCAGGCCCTCATGGTGGGCGTGTGGTGCGTCCGCAGTGGCTGCGGCCGCCGCTCATCAGCCGGGGGCAACGTCGCATGTAATTCCCCTCAAGGCATTCCAAGTTGTGAACTCGAATCGTTGAAATTCTGCTGTTTGCAGTCTGTTGTAGATGTGGGCTCTGAGGGAATTGCATGCGACTTGTGAGGGGCGGGCGGGTTATGCCTTGCTGACTGGCCTCGTCATGGCTTTTGATTGGAGGCGGCGTTGCCCCACGCCGCAGCATACGGTGGGGTCATGTGAGTGAGACGCGGTAGTCTGTGCCTAATGGCAGCGGGCCGGTGGCCCGACCTCAACGTATGGCAGGTGCTCCATGTTCTTCTGTAACGATGCGCTACACCCCCACGGTAAAGGCCTGGGTGCCGACGAGTGGTGGAAGGGCGCGGTCGTCTACCAGATCTACCCGCGATCCTTCAAGGACTCCAACGGTGACGGCTTCGGTGACCTTGAGGGGATCCGATCCAAGCTCGACTACCTGAAGTCCCTGGGCGTGGATGTCCTGTGGCTGTCGCCGATCTACGCCTCACCGCAGGCGGACAATGGCTACGACATCGCGGACTACTACGACATCGACCCCATGTTCGGCACGCTGACGGACTTCTACCGCCTGCTGGAGGGTGTGCATGAGCGGGGTATGCGCCTCGTCATGGACCTGGTCGTCAACCACTCCTCCGACGAGAACCCGTGGTTCGTCGAGTCGCGCTCCTCCCGGGGGAATCCGAAGCGCGACTGGTACATCTGGCGCGATCCGCGGCCCGGGTTCGTGGGCGGCGAGGCCGGGGCTGAGCCCAACAACTGGGAGTCCTTCTTCTCCGGCTCGGCCTGGGCGTGGGACGAGGCCACGGGCCAGTACTACCTGCACCTGTTCCACAAGAAGCAGCCCGACCTGAACTGGGACAACCCCGAGGTGCGCGCCGCCGTCTACGAGATGATGAACTGGTGGCTCGACCGCGGCGTCGACGGCTTCCGCATGGACGTCATCAACCTGATCTCGAAGGACCCGGCCCTGCCCGACGGCGTCGTTTACCCCGGGCGCGCGTGGGGCGAGGGCTTCCCGCACTTCTCCGAAGGGCCCCACCTGCATGAATACCTCGCCGAGATGCGCCGCGAGGTCTTCGCGGGGCGCGCCGGAACCATGACGGTGGGCGAAACTCCGGGCGTGCGCCGCGACAACGTCCTGCTGTTCACGGACCCGGCCCGGCGTGAGCTCGACATGGTGTTCCAATTCGACCACGTAGACCTCGGCCTCGAAGCGGGAAAGTTCCACCCCCGCCCGCTGCGTCCCGGCGAGCTCGCCGACTGCCTGAGCGCCTGGCAGGAAGCCCAGGGAAGCGTTGGCTGGAACAGCCTGTACCTGGACAATCACGACCAGCCGCGCGCCGTCAGCCGCTTCGGCGACGAGGCGCACCGCTACGCCTCGGCGACCGCCTTGGCCACCGCCCTGCACATGCTGCGTGGCACCCCCTACGTCTACCAGGGCGAGGAGCTTGGCATGACCAACGGGGTCTTCCATGGCCTCGACGATTTCCGTGACGTGGAGGCGCTGCGCTACTATCGCGAGGCTACCGCGGCGGGGGAGGACCCCGAGTCGGTCCTGGCCGGGATGCGCGCCACCGGCCGCGACAACGGGCGTACCCCCGTTCAGTGGGACGCGGGGCCGAACGCGGGCTTCACCGACGGCACCCCGTGGATCGGCGTCACCCCGAACTACACGGAGATCAACGCCGCCACCCAGGTGGGTGACCCGTCCTCCGTGTACGCCTACTATCGGGCGCTCGCGGATATCCGCCACGGCCTGCCCGTCATCGCGGCGGGCTCGTTCGAGCGCATCGTTACTCCCTCGCCCGCAGTCTTCGCCTACCGGCGCACCCTCGACGAGGCCGTGGCCACGGTCCTCGTCAACCTTTCCTCACAGCCCGCGTCCCTCGGCGAGGTCGCGCGCGGGGTGAGTGGCGAGCTCATCCTGTCCAACCGGGACCTGTCCGAGGCCGAGCGAGAGGCTCCCGGCGTTCTGGAACCCTGGGAGGCGCGTGTCTACCTCGCGTGAGGATGCGAGAGGGGCGTCCAGAGTGGTCCTGGCTATGTGTGGCTGGGGAAGGTTGATGGTCCGCTAGCTGTTGTGGGTGCACTCTATTGTGGGGGTGGCGCCGTCGGTTAATGTGCGCTCGTATTTGATTGTCCAGTAGTCCGGGTTCTGGGGGACTGCTTCGATGCGGTAGCTGCCGGGGAATAGGTAGTACCAGCCTTGGGGGTTATCGATCGATACGTCGCCGACCCGCACGCTGCGAAGGTTGTCTAACTCCATGAGGGTGACTGTTGAACCGAAGGATGGGGCGTCAATGTGCCACCAACCAAGCTTGCCATTGGCCTCGTCCTTCTGTGACAGCACGGTGTCGGTCGTGGCTAAGGCTTCTGTGCCGTCGTCGGAGGAAACACGCCCCTCGATGGCGTAGGTGCTATTGACGTTACCGACTGGCTCGATGGATACCGTGCTGGGTGCGTGCGCGTGCGCAGCGTCGGACAGGAATTCGATAGGATTGCCATTCCTGCTGGTGTCCTGGAGGTAGGGCGAATACGACAGTGCCTCGTCGTACTTCCCGGATTCAATGAGTTCCATGTAGCGGCTCCACGCCTCGATCCGCGTCAGGTCTGGCACCGTGCATGAGAACTGGCTGGCCAAGCGCGGAAAAGACTTCCGCGCGGGAGTGCGAATCGGAGGCTGGATCCCCTCCACGTGTTTTGCTGGGCTTCTGTGTATTTCTTCGCAATTACGTGGCAGCTTTCAGCGTCAACTGCAAGCCACTTGCAATACTTATTGAGATTTGACGTGCTTTGCGATTCGGAATCGAATAATCCGTCAATGTGGTCTAAAGTGGTCTAACGTGGTATCATTCAAAGAAAGAGAAAGGTGCCATGATGAGTGCAACAGCATCACTCAATACGAAGATCGACCTCCAGGAGAAGCTCGACTTCCAGGCAAACGCGGAGGCGTTGGGGATGACGCCGTCAGCCGCGATCAAGGTGTTCGTGCGCATGTTCAACCAGTGCAAGGGCTTCCCCTTTGACGTGCGGCTCCAACCGAGGATCAACTTCGATAACTCCGACATCGCCGTGGCCGAGGTAAGCGACGGCCGCCTCGTCGTTCCTGCCGCCTGGAGGGACGAGGATGACGACTGAGAGCCCACCGCGTCCCTACGACGTTTGGCAGATGTCCTTCGAGTACGAGGATCAGCCCGGCGTGGCGAAGGTACGTCCGGTCGTGATCGGCGCCGTCGGCGTTGGACCCACTGCCGTGCCTACTCCGGTACTAACTCAAGGGGCCCTTAACTCAAGGGGCTTAAAACCTCCCACTGAAAGCCGCCTACTTAAAGTCTGTAAAAATCCCTTAAAGCCCCCTGATCTGGTTGATGAACTGGGCCGAATAATCCAATGCCAGCCTAGCCTCGGGGATAAGTGGGCCCCCGGCCACATAAACATGGAAGGCTCCATGCTCAAAACGCAGCTTGACGTCAACTCCCGCGTCCAGTGCGCGGTGGGCAAACTCTACGACGTCGGGCGTGATGATATCGTCGCTGCCTGCGAAAACACGCATGGGGGGCAAGCGGTCAAATGAGCCATATAGGGGGCTGATGCGCGGATCCTTAGTTGCCAGCTTGCCGGCCCAAACCTGCCCTGCCCATTTCAGGCCGGGCACCCCAAGCATCGGGTCGCGAGGCAAAATGTCGGCAATATCCGGGTTGGTCATGGTCACATCAACCCACGGCGAGTACAAAATCAAGCCATCAATCTGGCTTAAAGACAGGTCGCGGCGCTGCATTGCCAGGGAGGCGCACAGGCCGCCGCCAGCAGAGTCGCCAACCAAAATGACACGTTTATAGAGCAGCTGCGCATAGTCTATAACCGCGTTCGTCAGCGCAAACGCATCCTGGGCGCAGTGGGCGGGAGCCAGCGGATAATCCACCACAAGCACCGGCAAACTCGTGCGGTCAGCCAGCCCAGCCACAATATTCCACTGGAAAGCAGACATGGCCTGGACATAGGCACCGCCGTGTAGATAAATCAGTGCGGTATCAGCTGGCGCCAACAGGGGATCTAAATCAGGGCGCAGATCTGGGTCAGCCTGGCGGGGGCGGTGAGCCTGTTGAAATTTTGCGGCCGGGCGCTTGGGGGTGACCCAGGTCAGTGGGCCGTGGATGCGCAGGCAAAAACGCCGGCGCATCCAAAACGGGGCAGGGGCGGGCGCCAGGGGGTGCAGAGCAGCGAAGCGCGTGGCCGCCTGCGAGTTAAGAATTGGTGGCACTAGGCGCTGACTGAGTTTAGCTAGGCTCATTTCAATGGACATGTCTAAATCCTTTTCGGGTATATACCTGGGCTCATACTAGGGCAGGCACGCAGCTAAGGCCCGCAATGAGTCTGTCTCTTACGCCTATGCGTTAGGCTGGCGATAAATACTGGCTGGGTGCGCCGTCGGCACCAATGACGCAAGGAGGGGTCGTGGGGGAAGAATGCGACAAAACCCAGGACATTGCCGCGCACTACGAGCTTATCTGTGCAGATTGGCGGGCAGGCAAAGAAGTCTATTTGGCCGCCCGTTTCGACAAACACGGGCAGGCGGGGCTCGACTTCCTGTTGGCGCAGCTGTCTGGGGGAGGGGATGAGAAAATCCGGGTGCTTACCGCCGCCCTGGCAGCTGAGGTGCTGTCCAAACTAAGGCACCTAGACTTTTACGCGCCCTACTGTGACAGGCTTTTGGGGCCGCTTTGCGCCCTGCTTGCTACCGGGGACGTTCAGCTTCGCCGCAAGGTGGTTATCGCTTTGGGCTGGGTTGGTGGCGCAGGTGAGATTGACGTTTTGGCTTGGGTGCTTTTTAACGACGACGACGCACTGTGCCGGGCTTGGGGTGCGGCTAGTCTCATGCAAATGTCCTTCCACCGCGCTCAAGGGGAGGAGCTTAGGCTAAAAACCAGGGCGGTGTTTGCCAGGGCGATTAGCGAGGAAAAAGATCCTTATGCGTGTGGGCTGATAATCCAGGCGGCGCAGGAGCTGTTTGCTAAGCGCTGGGTGTCGGCAAGCGCAGTAGAGGGGAGTGAACTGGAAAAGATTGAAAAGGGGCGCAGAGCTGCCGTCAGGTTCTTGAGCAAGGGGTAGATGCATGTCAGAACTACATGCAATATCCACAGATTGTCAGATTCCCTTGTGTAATTAAAGTGATGTGCGCTACTCTGATTCAACTTTGTTTTGAACTGGCTGGCGCACTAAGTCGTGTTTCAGCCCTGTTCACCAGCTGAAATACGGGGGCGATCCCAATGAAGGGATTCAAAAAGAAGCCAGCCGTCTTGCCGGCGGCTGAACCTAGCGCGGCCAAATTTGGTGAAGATGAGGCTGCGCCTGAGACTCGCGGTGAGATTCGCTTTGAGACTAGCCTTGAGGGCGGCGCTAAGGGCAGCAGTGAGACTGGCATTGCGGGCCACAAGAAAAAGCGGGCTGGAAGTGGGCTGCCACCCTGGCTGCGCATTAAACCGCGAGACCGCTGGCCGCTGGTGCGAGTAGTGCTGGTAGTGGTGCTGTGTATCAGCGCCGGCTGGTACTTTGTGGACTTTTATGGTGGTAAAGACGCCCAGGCTGGGCAGGCTTTGCCTGGCGGGGGCGCTGTGGCCAGTGCAAGTGCGAGCCGCTCAGGGGTGAGCGCTACGCTTTCACCGACGCCGACATCAATGCCGGCGCCTTCTGCTTCGGTGAAGTGGACGCCTACGGCCCAGGAGGCCAAGAAGCGCGCTGAGGCTTTGAGCATGTCGCTTCCGGCTAAGCCGGAAGAAATCACACAGAATACCGATGATGGTGCTGTGGCCACGGCCAAGTATGCCATTGAGCTATATAACTATGCGTTTGCTACAGGGAATGTAGATGAGTATGCAAAGTTGTGTAAAGGAACCCATAAATCCTGTGCCACAACCCCAGATGTTATTAAGAAAATGCACGCTAATGGTGGGTGGGTTGATAAATTACAGGTGACTTTTACAAGCGGTTGGGTTCGTAAAGATATTAAGGATGAACTTATTGTCCAATTATGGTATTACCAAAGTGACGGGTTTGAATATTCTGGTACTGGTTCTAATTTAGACCTAAAACAGGGGAAACGTGCCGCACTAGTTAGTTTGTCTTATAATGGTAGTAGCTGGCAAGTGGAGATGATCTACGTTGAGAAGCGCTAACTTACGTGTCCTGCTTTTGCTAGTTATTTGTCTTGGAATGTCTAGTTTTGCTTATGCGGACGGGAATTTTGATGGGCAAATAGATAATTCGGGCAGGCATGTTGTTGTTGAAGCTGAGCAAAAGGATAGTGCTCCTGGCTTTGTTGGGGCTACTGGTAGCTCAGAGCTGCCAGAACAAGCGCAAGAAGGTGCGGCTAAGCCTGTGTTGCGGTGCTATGGAAGTGGCGCAGCAGAAGGGGTTGTTTTTGAGGGTAGCGATTTAGATCCCTCACGCTACGACAGTTGTGAGGTAGTGCCTGGTCGACCTCAAGGTGAAGGTGCACCTGTGCAGGCTAAACCGTTTGTGGTTACACGTGAGCAAGTTGCGAAATTATTCGTAAAAGGCAGCGGTGTTGAACGTTATCCAGCTGGACGAACATTAGTAATTGATCACGATATTACGTTTTGGACTAGCGGGAATAAACAGTCCATTACTTCTAACCTGTTAGGCCGTCAGGTAGAAATTGAAGCCAGTCCAGTTAAATACATCTGGGACTTTGGTGATGGGGTAATCCAAGAAACTGACTACCCAGGGTCTCCACCTCCAGCAGGTGGAATCGTTCATCAATTCAAGGATACTGGCAATAATTTCCGGGTCCAGTTAACTGTGGTATGGGTTGCTCGCTGGCGTTTAGTTGGTGGAGCTTGGCAAACTGTACGTGGCACGATTACCACCCATGAATTTAGTACATATTTCGATTTATATTTACCAGATTCGTACGGGGTGGTGCCCGGCTATGAGCCTTCGCCCACGATTGAGCCGCCTGTAGATAAACCTAGGTAGCAGTTTAACTCTGAAAATAGGGGTGAGCTCAGTGAAGAGATTAAAAATTGGTTGGCTGCAGGCATGGGTAGTTGCTGCTTTAGTAAGTTGCATCAGTGCTGGCTTATGCATCATGGTTTTCTATGCTGGTAAAGATGCTCAGGCTGGGCAGGCTTTGCCTCATGGGGGCGCAGCCAGCGCAAGTGTGACAAGTGCGAGCCGCTCAGGGGTTAGCGCTACGGTTTCACCAACACTGACGCCGGCGCCCTCTGCTTCGGTTAAATGGACGCTAACGGCCCAGGAGGCCAAGAAGCGCGCTGAGGCTTTGAGTATGCCGCTCCCGGCTAAGCCGGAAGGGATTACGCAGAATACCGATGATGGTGCTGTGGCTACTGCCAAGTATGCGATTGAGCTATATAACTACACCTATGCGACTGGGAATGTTAATGAATATAAGTCACTGTGTGTTAGTGAAAAAAGGTCTTGTGTTAAAACCGTAGCTAGTGTTCAACGATTGCATAGTAAAGGTGGCTGGGTGTCACCAATAAATGTAGTCTTCACTGAAGGTTACGTTAGGAAAGACGCTAAAGATGTAGTTGTTCAACTACGCTATTATCAGCCAGAAGCCATTGAATATAGTGGAACTGGTGAAAGAAAGTTAATTGCTTCAACAAAATGCGTAGCGCTGCTAACCCTCAAATATGATGGAACTGAATGGAAAGTAGAGGTAATTTACATTGAAGACGATAAGTAAAAGCTGTTAGTTTATCTAAGGCGATTTCAGTGAAAAACTTGAAAATTACTTGTCTGCCTGTGCGGATAGTGATTGTTTTAGTGTTCTGTGTCAGTGTGACTTTGTGTGGTGTGGTTTTCTATAGCCTCAAGGAGGTTCATGCTGGGCAAGCTTTACCTGGTGGTGGCAGTGTGGCTAGTGTGAGTGTCACGATTTCGCCAACATCAACGTCTTCTGCTTCGGTTAAGTGGATATCTACGGCCCAGGAGGCCAAGAAGCGCGCTGAGGCTTTGAAAATGCAGGCACCGGTCAGGCCTAAAGAAATCGCGCAAAACACTGATGAAGGAGCGGTGGCCACGGCCAAGTATGCGATTGAGTTATATAACTATACATTTGCTACGGGAAATGTAGATGAGTATAAAGCTCTGTGCATTAGCGATAGGAAATCGTGCGTTAAGGTTCCGGTGGACGCACTTAAGATGCATAAAAATGGTGGTTGGGTAGATCCAATACAGGTGACTTTTGTTAGCGGTTGGGTTCGCAAAGATGTTACTAAGAATGTAGTTGTACAGCTTTGGTTTTACCGTAATGCTAGTCAAGAGCACTCTGGTCAAGGTGAGCTTCAAAATATTTCTGCTGGTAAGTTCGCCTCTTTAGTTACCTTGAAATTTGATGGCGTTGAATGGAAAGTGCAGGAGATTTATGTTGAAGAAAAACACTAAAAGCTTTTAGCTTGTTAATGGGGCTGACCTTAATGAAACGATTGAAAATCAGTTGGCTGCCTATGCGGGTGACGGTAGTTTTTATGCTTTGTGTCAGTGTGACTTTGTGTGGTGCAATTTTCTATAACCTCAGAGAGACTCATACTGGGCAGGTTTTGGGCGGTGTGGCCAGTGCAAGTGCAACAAGTGCGAGCCGTGCAGGGGTGAGAGGCGCGGCTCCAGTGAATCCGACATCAACGCCGGCGCCTTCTGTTTCGGTGAAATGGATACCTACGCCACAGGAGGCGAAGAAACGTAGTGAGGCTTTGAAAATGCAAGCCCCAATCAGGCCTGACGAAATCGCGCAAAACACTGATGAAGGAGCTGTGGCCACGGCTAAGTATGCGGTTGACTTATATAATTACGCATTTTCTACGGGAAAAGTTGAAGAATATAAGACTCTGTGTAAAGGGACTCATAAATCTTGTGCCACAACTCCGGCAGCTATACAGAAATTACATGCTGATGGTGGATGGGTTGATGAAATGCATGTAACGTTTACGGATGCTTGGGTGCGTAAAGATATTAAAGATAAAGTTGTTGTCGAGCTTTGGTATTACCAAACTGGTGGCATTGAATATCTCGGTGACGGATCAAAAGTTGATGTTAAACAAAGTAAATGGGCGGCATTAGTTACTTTGTCATATAACGGTAGTGGCTGGCAGGTTGAGGAGATCTATGGTGTGCCACAATAGAGTTTGCGCTAATTACTGTAGGGAGCATTTGCCTTAAAAATACTAGTTGGCTATGTTAGAGTGTAAAGCGCTTCGAGTGCGAGGCCAAGGAAGCCCTGCTTGACATGGAGGATCTAATGTTTTTAAAGAGCAGCAAATATCCTGGTATTGAATATGAGGCAGGGGAAGAGATTTTTCTTTCCCCGCAAGAAGCTGGAACTTCTTTCTATTTGGATGTTGATGAAGAGCTAACCTCTAATGATGCGGCAATGGCTTTAGTGGCCTCAACCCTGGATGATGCAGATGGGTTACTTGCAACTGCCAAGGAGTTTTTGAAACAGACGCTGTCAAGTAAGGAAGCCAGTCACTATGAGACTGTCTCATATTTCATGGAGTACCACCGAGGCGAGCTAGAGCCAGATACGCTAGTGGAACTGTTCCCCTCATGTGACATGGAGGCAATGTCATTTGCGCAAATGGTAGATTTCTTGAAAATCGTGCGTTTTGGCAGTTTGCTTGATGAAGAAACAGGCCAGCAAGCTTTCGTCATTGATCTAAGCTTCAACCCTGAGCTAACTGATGAACTATTGGTTGTCTATTTTGATCTAGAAAAACAGGTAGTTTCTCTAGCCCACGAAAGCTAACGTCCCAGCCAAGGGCGAGCGCCGTCGTCGTAGTTTAAGGCTGGCACGCAAGGACTACTTGTATGGCAGCAAAGGCTGGGGAAGTTTATCCCCTGGGGCCAGGGCAGGGGAGAGGCAGCTGGCAGATGAGCCGGGGGCGTCGACGACGACCTTGAAGAGGGAAGGTGGTAGTTATAGCCCTGCAGGCGTGGGTATTTCTGCCTGGAATCACCGGTCAGGAAACTACCTATAGGTGTGGCCCTACAGATGGCTGTTTCACTCGGTGGGGTAGCTGCTGGCCGCCTAGAGTGGTGTGGTCTTACAGATACGGACATTTCGTCCGTTGCCTATAAAACCCCATGTAATAATTATAGGGAAGAGATGATTTTGTAGGTGTTTGTAGGTGTTTGCAATGGAGCCTGATATGCCTAATACCCCCGGCGAGCCGCGTCTAAAGGGCCAGGGCCCGCACCCAAATGGCCACGCCTCTTGCTTAAGTGAGGCCAGCTACCCCAAGGTTTTATCCTGCACTATCGTTGACCAGGCCACTAACCCTGAAGGCACTATCGTGGCTTTCCACGGGGTTAGTGACAACGGCGCCTCACTAGCCGATATTGCCACGCGCTGGGGTGAGCAGTGGCGGGTAGTGCTGGTAGACAGTTTGGGTCACGGCCTCTCGCCGCGTTTTAGCCCCCAACAGTTACAGGCCCCTTTCCAAAGCGCTCTGCAAGCCGCCGCTGAGACGGTTCGAGTCGAGGCGAGCCAAAGCGTTGACGGCCAGGTGGTGCTTTTTGGTCACTCTATGGGTGGGGCGATAGCGGCTGGCGTGGCCGCTGCCCACCCCCAGCTGGTGCGCGCAGCAGTGTTAGAAGACCCAGCCCTACTCACCCCCACCCAGGCCCGCTCCTACAAGGAAAATGCGGGGGAGCTTGTGGGCACCCTGGAGCAGATGAGCGCCGATCAAAGCGGCGCCATCGCTAACCTACTGCTAGCCAAGCAGGCTTATCGCAACTGGCCGCTAAGCGAATACGGGCCCTGGGCGCAAGCTAAAACCCAGGTGGATCGTGACTTTATCGCCACCGGGGTGGTGGGCCTGGCTGGGCGCGAAATAATCAAAGAGCTACAAGTACCCACCTTGGTGCTAACCGGTGACGGCCCCGACGTTTTGCTCGGCCAGGCAGGCCTAGAGAAGCTGGCCACATACGCTAACCCCCACCTGCACACGGCCTTGATCAGCGGCGCCACCCACTGCGTGCGGCGCGATAAAAGCGAAAAATTCCAGCAGGCGGTTAACGGCTTCCTTGCCACGCTGCCTGAAGTATCCGCGAGCGCCTATATTGCCCCCGAAATAGCGGCCCTGGTGGAAGGTATTCCAGCCCAAACCACCTGGCAGGTACAGGCGCTACGTGAACGCGGCGACAAACTACTAGGCGCCCACCCCCAGCTAGAGCCAGGCCACCTAGTTGAGGTAACCCAACTGCCGGTAGGGGATGAAACACAAGGGGATAAAAATAGCGGCGAAACAATTGAGCTGCGCATCTTGTCACGTAAAGGACGCAAGCCGCGCTGCGTGGTGGTGTCGCTACATGGAGGCGGCTACGTTTGCGGCCGGGCCAGGTTCGACGACGCCCGTAACTTAGAGCTAGCCGATCTACTTGACGCCGTGGTGCTAAGCCCTAACTACACCCTGGCACCAGAAGCTAAATACCCCATCGCCGCCACCCAATGCGAGGCAGTTTTAGAACGCGCCGCCACCTACGGTGTGCCCGTGTTTATTTACGGCGACTCAGCTGGGGCTGGCCTTGGCTACCAAACACTCGCCCGCCGCATCCAGGCCCAAAAACCGCTTGAGGTAAGTGGCTTTATTGCTTTAGAGCCCTGCCTGGACCCGCGCCTAAAAACCGCCTCCTACAACCAGTATGCCCACGGGCCAGTGTGGACTAAAACCGCCGCCACCCACGCCTGGAACCACTACGCCCCCAGCGCCCCAAGCCTTGCCCCCTACCCCTACGCGCGGGCACTGGCTGAAAAAATGCCGCCAGTGATCGTGTTTATTAACCCTGTGGACCCGTTGCGTGATGAGGGCCAGGCTTGGGCTTTTGAACTAGTCGACGGCGGCGCAAAGGTAGAACTACACATGCTGGCGGGCACAGTACACGGCTTGCTTAGCGCCCCAAACACCAAAACCTGGAGCCAAGTACAGGCGCTAATCAAAAACTTCGTCAACCAACTAACCCAAAACAGCTAAACCACACCCGGGGGGAGCATCTAGATCAAAAGGGTAAGCACTTATAGCCAGGTGAAACCACAACCAGTCTAACCACTACAGCTAGTTAACTAAGCGGTGCTAGGGTGAAACCATGACGCGCGCGCTTATCACCGGATTTGAACCCTTTGGGCCCAACCCGGTCAACCCCACCCAGGCCCTAGTTGAGCTACTACAAACCCAATACGCCACCACCGGCCTAGAAGCACAGCTACTACCGGTAACCTTCACTGGCGCTCGCGGACGTATCCAGGCCCTGATTGAAGCTAAACGCCCACAGATTGTTTTGTCTTGCGGGCTTTACGCTGCCGCCAGCCAGCTGCATGTTGAACGCATCGCCGTTAACGAGCAAGAAGGCCAAGACAACAGTGGTTTTTGCCCTACCCGCTCTGCGGTAGACCCCGTCGACGCTGATGGCCTGTTTGCCACCATCGACACCGCCGCTCTGCTGGGTAAGCTAAAAAATGCTGGTTTTGATGCCGCTATCTCCTGGCATGCGGGCACCTATGTTTGTAACACCACGCTTTACAGCGCCATCCAGGCCACCAAAACCTATGGGGCTAAAGCTGGGTTTTTACATGTACCCACCGACGTGGACGTACCTAAACTAGCTGCCACGCTTGCCGCCTGGGTGGAAGAAAACTAATGGTTTTCATTGTGGGCCTCACCGGGGGTATCGGTAGCGGAAAATCTAGCGTCGCTAAACTCTTCGCCACCTGGGGCGCCACCGTTGTGGACGCCGACCAGATCGCCCACAACCTACTAGCCCCAGGCAGCGACGCCCTAACCCAGGTAGCTAAGCGTTTCGGCTCCGCCATTATCGACCACGACGGCCAACTAAACCGGGCCGCCCTAGCTAAAATCGTCTTCACTAACCCCACCGCCCGCGCCGATCTAGAAGCCATCACCCACCCCCTAATCGCCGCCCAAGCCTGGAGCCAGCTAACCCAAGCAAACACCCCCATTGCCATCTATGACGTGCCCCTACTAGCCGAACAAGCCCTAGCCGGCCACCTACCGCCCTACGACGGCGTCGTCGTAGTAGAAACCGAACTAAACACCCGCCTGCAACGCCTAAACCAACGCGGCCTAAACCCCACCCAAGCCAAAGCCCGCATCGCCAACCAAGCCAGCGACACCCAACGCCGACGCGTCGCCGCCCAAGCACCCCACCACTGGATCATCACCAACAACACCACCCCCAGCGACCTACAAACCCAAACCAAACAAGTCTGGCAAGCCATCAACGCCCTAACCCAAACCACCCCCAAACCCTAACCACCCCCACAAAAACTGCGCGCCCAGAATAAAACCACCACCCCCACCCAAACCCCCCATAAAATAGGTCCATGCCAGACCTGCGCCGCGCCCAAAACCCCTTCAAAGTAATCAGCCCCTACCAACCCAGCGGCGACCAACCCCAAGCCATCGCCGAAATCACCCAACGCCTAAACGCAGGCGAAAAAGACATCATCCTCCTAGGCGCCACCGGCACCGGCAAATCAGCCACCACCGCCTGGCTAATCGAACAAATCCAACGCCCCACCCTCATCCTCGAACCCAACAAAACCCTCGCCGCCCAAATGGCAGCAGAATTCCGCCAACTCCTACCCAACAACGCCGTCGAATACTTCGTCTCCTACTACGACTACTACCAACCCGAAGCCTACGTCCCCCAAACCGACACCTTCATCGAAAAAGACTCCTCCATCAACGACGAAGTAGAACGCCTACGCCACAGCGCCACCAACTCCCTACTAACCCGCCGCGACACAGTAGTCGTAGCCTCAGTCTCCTGCATCTACGGCCTAGGCACCCCCGAAGAATACGTAGCCCGCATGGTACCCCTCCAAGTAGGCCAAGAAATCGACCGCGACACCCTCCTACACAAATTCGTCGCCATGCAATACACCCGCAACGACATCGACTTCACCCGAGGCACCTTCAGAGTACGCGGCGACACCATCGAAATCATCCCCATGTACGAAGAACTCGCCATCCGCATCGAAATGTTCGGCGACGAAATCGAAAACCTAGCCACCCTCCACCCCATCACCGGCAACGTAATCAACCAAACCAACAACGTCTACATCTTCCCCGCCTCCCACTACGTAGCCGGCGAACAACGCATGAAACAAGCCATCCAAGGCATCGAAACCGAACTCACCCAACGCCTCAAAGAACTACAAAAACAAAACAAACTCCTCGAAGCCCAACGCCTCAAAATGCGCACCACCTACGACCTCGAAATGCTCCAACAAGTAGGCATGTGCTCAGGCATCGAAAACTACTCCATGCACATCGACGGCCGCCAACCCGGCCAACCACCCCACACCCTCCTCGACTACTTCCCAGACGACTTCCTACTAGTAATCGACGAATCCCACGTCACCATCCCCCAAATCGGCGCCATGTACGAAGGCGACGCCTCACGCAAACGCATCCTCATCGACCACGGCTTCCGCCTACCCTCAGCCGCCGACAACCGCCCCCTCAAATTCAACGAATTCGAACAACGCATCGGCCAAACCCTCTACCTATCAGCCACCCCCGGCAAATACGAACTACAACGCACCGACACCCCAGTAGAACAAATCATCCGCCCCACCGGACTCGTAGACCCCAAAATCATCGTCAAACCCACCCAAGGCCAAATCGACGACATCCTCAACCAAGTCCGCCAACGCGTAAACAAAAACGAAAGAATCCTCATCACCACCCTCACCAAACGCATGGCCGAAGACCTAACCACCTACATGGCCGATCGAGGCATCCGCGTAGAATACCTACACTCAGACGTAGACACCCTCCGCCGCGTAGAACTCCTACGCGAACTACGCCAAGGCACCTACGACGTACTAGTAGGCATCAACCTCCTACGCGAAGGCCTAGACCTACCCGAAGTCTCCCTAGTCGCCATCCTCGACGCCGACAAAGAAGGCTTCCTACGCTCAACCACCTCACTCATCCAAACCATCGGCCGCGCCGCCCGCAACGTCAGCGGCGAAGTACACATGTACGCCGACAAAATCACCCCCGCCATGAAACAAGCCATCGACGAAACCCAACGCCGCCGCACCAAACAAATCGCCTACAACAAAAAACACGGCATCAACCCCCAACCCCTACGCAAAAAAATCGCCGACGTCACCGACATGCTCGCCCGCGAAGACATAGACACCCAAGACCTCCTCGCCACCGGCTACCGCAACAACCACAAAAACACCCAAACCAAAACCCACCACGACACACCCCAAACCACCCCCAAACTCAACACCGCCGCCACCACAGACCTAACCAACCTCATCGAAGAACTCACCCAACAAATGCACACCGCCGCCACCAACCTCCAATTCGAACTCGCCGCCCGCCTACGCGACGAACTAAAAGACCTCAAAAAAGAACTCCGCACCATGAACCAAGTCAACTAAACCCACCCCCAAGCACACCCCACCACAAACCAAAACCCAAAAAAGTAACCCAAACCATAAACAAACCCCACAGACACCCACCACCAAAACCCACCCGCGCTCGCGGTATAGTTAACAGTGACCATAAGGGGAGTACTTCCACTAACAACGACGTCGTCATCACGGTTTGCAGCAGGCAAACCCGGCGTCGCGGGCCCAGCTAAGCGGGCGGGAGGAGACCTTCGATACCTGCGACACGTACCGGAGGAGCACCTAAGTGCACGTCCATTTGCTTGGCTGGATTGGCCTAATCACCATCATCGTTGCGCTGATTACGGTGGACATTGTAGGCCATGTGCGCAAGCCGCACGCCCCCACCATGAAAGAAGCCACCACCTGGTCTATTGGCTATATCAGCCTGGCAGTGCTGTTTGGGGTGCTGGTGTGGGCCATCTACGGGGGCCAATATGCGGGCCAGTTCTATGCCGGTTGGCTCACCGAGTGGTCTTTGAGTGTAGACAACCTGTTTGTTTTCATCATTATCTTGGGTGCCTTCAGGGTGCCGCGTGAATACCAGCAAAAAGCCCTGATGTACGGCATTATCATTGCCCTGGTGCTGCGCTTTGTCTTTATTGCCTTGGGTGCGGTGCTGATCTCTCAGTTCAGCTGGGTTTTCTACCTGTTTGGCGCGTTCTTGATTTACACCGCTATCAACCAGGTACGCGAAGGCGCACACAAAAAGGATGAGGGTGAAGACGAGGAGTACCACGAAAACACCTTCACCGCTTGGGTGCGTAAGCTGGTGCCCACCACTGAGGGTTTTGTAGGTAACCGCCTGGTTATTAGACACGGGGGCCGGCTGATGATCACCCCGCTGCTGCTGGTGATTATCGCTTTGGGTAGCGCGGATTTGATGTTCGCTTTTGACTCTATCCCTGCGATTTTTGGTTTAACCCAGGAGCCCTACCTGGTGATGGCTGCTAACGCTTTTTCGCTGCTGGGCTTGCGTCAGTTGTTCTTCTTGATTGACGGTCTACTGGAGCGCCTGATTTACCTGTCTTACGGTTTGGCCGTGATTTTGAGCTTCATTGGTTTCAAGCTGATCAACCACGCCCTACACGAAAACGACCTGTCTTTCCTTAACTCCGGCAAGCCCATTGAGGTTGTGCCCGAGCCTTCGAACCTGCTTTCCCTGGCGGTGATTGTGGTGACGCTAGCGGTGACGGCGACGGCGTCGCTGCTGGCCACGCGCGCTATGCAGCGTAAGCAAAGCCCGCTAAGCCAGGCAGTTAGCGCCGACTCTGGCCGCCGTCACATTCCTGAAGCGGACTGAGTCTAAAAGCTAACTGGCTGAGGGTGCTGGCTGACTGAGTCTAAAAGCTGGCTGACTGAGGCTAAAAGCCAACTGGCTGAGGGTGCTGGCTGGCTGAGGCTAAAAGCTAACTGGCTGAGGCTAGAAGCCAGCTGAAGCTGACAGAGAGGAAAAATATGAGTGCGCGAGTGGGTCACGCTTCCTATACGCCGCCTGCAGTAGACGAGCTTTATTTAGCTCAAGGGCTTAGTTTTAAACAGGTGGCCCAGGCGCGCGCCGCAGGCGAAACCAACGAGTTTGATAACTCTTCTTCGCGCTCTATAGTCGCGATTTTGCGGGCGAACGTATTTACGATTTTTAATGCGATCTTGGCTAGCGCCGTGGTGGTGGTGCTGGCGGTGGGCTCGTGGAAGGATGCCGTATTTGGTTTTGTGCTGCTGCTAAATACGCTTACCGGCACTATTGCGGAGCTGCGAGCTAAACGCGCCCTGGATAATTTGGCGGTGTTAGCGGCCCCTACGGCGCATGTTATTCGCGATGAGGAAGCTAAAGACATTGAGGTTTCCCAGGTAGTACTGGGGGAGTTGCTGGAGCTGCGTAGCGGCGATCAAGTGCCCGCAGATGGCCAGGTGCTTAGCTCTAATGGCTGCGAAATTGATGAGTCGATTCTTACCGGCGAGTCGGTGGCGGTGCGTAAACACGAAAATGATCAGGTTTTAAGCGGCACCACAGTGATTGGTGGTAGCGCCCGTATTCGCGTCACAGCGGTGGGGGAGCACTCCTATGCTAACCGCCTAGCGGTTGAGGCCCGTAAATATTCGGTGGTAACTAGCGAGCTGCAAGAGGGCACTAACCGGGTACTGACCTGGATTTCTTGGGTTATTGTGCCCATGACGCTGCTGCTACTGTGGTCGCAGCTGCGGGTTGCGGGCGGCATTGGTGGGGCCATTGGTAGCGGCCAGTGGAAAGCTGCAGTGGTGTTGGCTGTGGCCGGAGTGGTGGGCATGGTGCCTCAGGGCTTGGTGCTGCTAACTTCGGTTAACTTTGCGGCGGCGGCCATGACTTTGGCCCGGCGTAAGGTGCTGGTGCAGGAATTGCCTGCGGTTGAGGTGCTGGCACGCGTGGACATGCTGTGTCTGGATAAGACCGGTACGCTCACTAGCGGCGCGGTGGAGCTTGACCATATTGAAAGCTGCTTGGCTGGCGGCACAGCTGCTGGCAAGGTTAGTGACGACAGCGTGGTTTTTGGCTCCGGTGCCGACGACGCCGCTGGGGGTAGCGCTGGGACTGGCTCTGGCGCCGTCGTCCCGGCCAGTGCCGACGACGCCGCTCGGGCCGCCTTGGCCTATCTGGTGGGTGGCAGTGAGGCTAACGCTACCGCCGGCGCTATCGCTGCTGGACTAACTGGCCTTGAACCAGCCCAGGCCCGCTACGCTATTGCTTTTAACTCCGCCCGTAAATGGTCGGCAGTGCAAACCCAAGCTGGCGCCTATGTTTTGGGAGCCCCCGAAATCGTACTGGCTGGTAGTGCGGGCTCTGGCAGTACTGGCTCTGGCAGCACTGACGACGCCGCGTTAGAGCGAGTTAGGGCCCTGGCGGGCATGGGTAAACGTGTGTTGGTGCTAGCCCACTCAAACCAGTCGCTAGATCAGAGTGAAAACCCTACGCTACCAAAAGATCTAACCGCCGCCCTGCTGGTGGTGCTAGCTGAGCAGGTGCGCCCCGACGCTGCCCAAACCCTGGACTATTTCAAGCGCCAAGGCGTGGCAGTGCGGGTAATTAGCGGCGACAACCCGGTTACTGTGGCCGCTATTGCCACGCACCTGGGTTTACGTAACTCCGACGGTAGCGAACCGGTTGGGGTTGATGCCCGCACCCTGCCTGCCATTGAAGACACCCAGGCTTTAGCTGACGCACTAGAAAAACACACTGTGTTTGGGCGCGTAACCCCGGAACAAAAACGTGCCTTCGTTAACGCCCTTAAATCTCGCGGTCACACTGTGGCTATGACCGGCGACGGCGTCAATGATGCTTTGGCACTTAAAGATGCTGACCTGGGTATTGCCATGGGCAATGCGGCCCCAGCTACTAAGGCAGTTTCGCGCCTGGTGCTGCTTAATTCCCAATTTGATGCCCTGCCCTCAGTAGTGGCTGAAGGCAGGCGTGTAATTGCCAATATGGAGCGCGTAGCTTCACTGTTCCTAACTAAAACTATGTGGGCGGCGCTGCTGGCGGCAGTAGTGGCTATAACCGGTTTTGTTTACCCCTTCCTGCCGCGTCAGCTGACCATTGTTTCTTCACTAACCATTGGTATTCCAGCCTTTGTGCTGGCCCTGGCGCCCACTAATCAGCGTTACCGCGCTGGTTTCTTGGCTCGCGTGCTGCGATTGTCTGTGCCAGCTGGCGTGATTGTGGTAGCCGGGGTGCTATGCGCGCGCCTAACCCTGATTTTGATGGGGGCTAACCGTAACCAAATCAGTTCGGTATGCACCTTGGTGCTTGTGTCCGGCGGGCTATGGTTGTTGTCTTTGACGGCGCGTCCCTGGGTGTGGTGGCGAGCTGCCCTAGTGGGCCTAATGAGCAGCGCCGCCTTAGCCGTGGTGCTGTTGGCACCGCTACGCGGCTTTTTTGACCTGGCAGCGCTAACCGCAAACTCTTGGCTGGTGCTCGCCTGTGCAGCTGGGGCGGTGTGTGCGGCGCTAGAAACCCTAGGGCGCTACAATGCCTCCCATTACCAAAATAGTCAGCTCCAGGGGGCCTAAGCTGGCTCGCGACCTAAACTGGAGCGGCGGTTTAAGCCGGTAATTCCTAAACTGGCACAAAACCTAAGCCAGAGCTTAATCCGGTGGGGGAGAAGCGTTTAGCTGGAAGTGCGCTAAAGGAGCCAACGAAAAGTTGGCCCCGTGTTTAGGTCTGTGTTTAAGAACGTGGGCGCATAGGCGCGGTAGAGGCGCGTACCACCAGGTCAGGGTTGTAAACGTAATCCTCATGGACAAGCGTGCGGGCTGAGCCCATAGCGTCAAACAGGGTCTGCACAGCCGCATTAGTAATGGCGTTAACTGGTTGACGCACAGTAGTTAGGGCCGGATCCGTGTGGCGCATGAGGAAGGTGTCGTCATAACCCACTACTGAGACGTCGTCGGGAACGCGCAATCCGGCGTCGCGCAAAGCCTGAATTACCCCCAGTGCCTGCATATCAGAGCCGCACACCACCGCTGTGGCGCCGGCGCGAATAAGCGGGCCAGTAGCCACCGAAGCAGCCTCATAGGTGTAGAAAGTTTCTGCCGTTAATGGGTCTTCAACACCGAATAGCTCTTTCATAACCTCCCGGAAAGCAGCTAGTTTCCGGGCTGAGGGAACCACATGGGAACGGCCAGTAAGTAAGGCGATATTGCGGTGTCCAAGCTGGGTCAGGTGGCCTACCGCAGCGCGGATACCGGCGGCGTCACCCGTAGAAAAATCTGGGGCGGCAATCTCTGGGCGGGCACCATTAATAGTCACGAACGGAATACGTCGATCCGTTAAATCCTGGTAGCGGTTAAGGTCGCCTAAATAATCAGCGTGACGGCCGGAGACAAAAATAATGCCGTCAACATCGTGGGCAAGAAGTGACTCAAGATGGTCTAGTTCTGAGGTAGCGCCGGGAGTTTGCGAACGCAGCATGGCCACCCCGCCAGAGGCGGCAATAGCGTTTTGTAGGTTATGGGCGAAAGCCGCAAAAATTGGGTTGGTCAGTTCAGGTAAAATCACGCCCACATTAGGTACGTTGCTGGTAAGCTCTAGTACAGGGCGTTCATAGCCCAGCTCATCAATAGCGGTAAGTACTTTAGCCCTAGTTGCTTCGGAAACTTGGCCCACTCCGTTGAAGACACGCGAAACAGTTGCAGTAGAAACCTGCGCATGTGCGGCGATGTCTGTCATGCGAGTGCGTTGCTTCGACATTGAAGACCCTCTCTAAATACAGGGCTATTACAGGGGAAACTTACCTAACCAATATAGCAATTAAAAATCTTAACGAAAACTGTTGCAGAAACGTTTCAGGGCGTTTACAGTGGAGGGTAATGTCGACCGCTAACGGGAGTGGCGACAACGCAACAACAGGAGTTGACATGCGACGTGGCATAGCGGCGCTTGTAGCCATGATCATGGCAGCCTCGCTGGCTGCCTGTGGTGGCTCAACTGGCGCTACTAAAAACCAGTCTGACGCAAGTACAGCTGTACTTACTGTCTGGGCTGACGATACGCGATATACCCAGATTCAGGAACTAGCAAAAGACTTCACCGCCTCCAGCGGCATTAAGGTCAATGTGGTTCAAAAGTCTGAGTCCAACATGGACCAGGAATTCATTACCCAGGTTCCCACCGGCAAGGGACCTGACGTTACCGTAATGGCCCACGACAAGCTAGGTTCCCTAGTCTCCAACGGTGTAGTTGCCCCCGTTGACCTAGGTGAGAGCAAAGACAAGTTCTCCGATGCTGCCATTGCAGGCGTAACCTACGACGGTCAGACCTACGGTGTGCCCTACTCGGTAGAGTCTGTGGCTTTGGTGCGTAACAACAAGCTCACCACCGCTACCCCCAAGACCTTCGATGAAATGATTAGTGCCGGCAAGAGCGCCGGTGTTAAATACCCCTTCATCGTGCAGATGGGCGACAAGGGCGACCCCTACCACTTCTACGCCTTCCAGACCTCGTTTGGTGCTCCCGTATTTAAGCAGGGTAAGGATGGCTCCTACACCAACCAGCTGGCGCTAGGCGGCCAAAACGGTCTGAACTACGCTAACTGGCTGCGTACCCAGGGTAAGGCTGGGATCTTCAACCCCTCCATCACCTCTGACATCGCCAAGGAGGCCTTCCTTAACGGCCAGTCACCCTATATCGTGACCGGCCCCTGGAACATCAGCGACTTCCGCAAGGCCAATATGGACATCTCCATCCTGTCCATCCCTTCTGCTGGAGGGAAGTCGGCTCAGCCTTTCGTTGGTGTACAGATGTTCTACCAGTCCTCCAAGACTAAGAACCCGGTGCTGGTAGCTAAGTTCTTCCAGTTCCTGCAGACCAAGCAGGCCCAGGCCAAGCTCCAGCAGCTTGGTAATCGTGTACCGGCCATGAAGGAAGTAGCTAAGGAGGTCACCGACCCCGACATTAAGGCCTTCGCGCAGGTTGCCGGTGAAGGTGTGCCCATGCCGGCAATTCCGGAAATGGGTTACGTATGGGACTACTGGGGTACCACCGAGGTTGACATTGTCAACGGTAGTCAGGATCCCCAGGCCGCATGGAACGCCATGATTAAAAACATCGAGTCCAAGTTCAAGAAGTGAGTGCGGATAATGGCTGACACTAAGAAGCAGGCGAGCTATTCGCCTTCACATGCGCGCGACGTTATGCGCCCTGGCTTCATTGCCAAACTAGTTTTGATGATGCTCATCGACGCCCTGGGCGTCTATGGCCTGTTCGCTGCTTGGACTGCTGGCTCTACCGCCATCGCCGTCACCATGGTGATCGGGCTAATCATCATCAACTGGGTTTACTTCTCCAAGCGGATGCTGCCCGCCAAGTACCTGGTTCCCGGCATGGTATTCCTGCTGATCTACCAGGTGTTCGTAATGGGCTACACCGGTTACGTGTCACTGACCAACTACGGTCAGGGCCACAACTCCACCAAGGATGACGCCGTCAACTCGATCCTGGCTGCCGGTGAGCAGCGAGCCGAGGGAGCACCCACCGTGCCCACCGCCGTCGTCGAAAACGGTGACAAACTACAGCTGGTAATCCGTGACGCAAAAACCGGCAAGCTTATGATCGGTGACGCCAAGACCAAGCTCAAGGACGTTGAAGGCGAATCTACTGCCACCGCCATTACCTCGGTTAAGGGTCACAAGATCCTAACCTTCGACCAGATCGTAGCCCGTCAGGACGAGGTAGCTAAGCTACAGGTTCCGGTTAGCGATAAGGCTACCGACGGTCACTACAAGACCACCGACGGTACCCACGGTTACCTGGCTAAGTCCATCTACAGCTACGACGCTAAGAGTGACAAGCTGACCAACACCCACACCGGTGTGGTCTACCAGGCTGACAACAAGACCGGTGTCTTCAAAGACGCTAGCGGCGTTGAGCTCAAGCCCGGTTGGCGCGTATTTGTAGGCACCAAGAACTACACCGAAATGTTCACCGGCTCGGAGCTGGCAGCGCCTTTCGTTAAGGCACTGATCTGGTCCTTCGTGTTCTCCCTGGTGTCGGTGCTGTCCACCTTCGCGCTGGGTCTGTTCCTGGCCATGGTCTTCCACGACAAGCGCGTAAAGGGCCGCAAGATCTACCAGTCACTGCTGATCCTGCCCTACGCCTTCCCGGCCTTCCTCTCCACGCTGGTATGGCACGGTATGCTCAACAAGGACTTTGGTTTCATCAACCAGTTCTTCTTCGGCGGCGCCCACATTCCGTGGCTCGAAAACGGCTGGCTGGCCAAGCTCTCGATCCTGGGCGTGAACCTGTGGCTCGGTTTCCCGTACATGTTCCTAGTGTGCTTGGGTGCCCTGCAGTCCCTGCCCAGCGATGTGGAAGAGGCTGCCAAGATGGATGGCGCTACCGGTCTGCGTACCTTCTGGTCAGTTAAGCTGCCGCTGGTACTGCAGTCCACTGTGCCGCTGTTGATCGCCTCCTTCGCATTCAACTTCAACAACTTCTCGTTGATCTACATGCTCACGGGTGGTGGCCCCAACTACAAGAATATTTCGGTTCCCGTTGGTGAAACCGACGTGCTTATCTCCATGGTTTACAAGATTGCCTTCGCCGGTGGCTCGCCCAACTACGGCCTGGCATCAGCCATGTCTATCTTCATCTTCGTGGTGGTGGGCGTAATCGCCTGGCTCGGCTTCCGCCGTACTAAGGCACTGGAGGAACTGTGATGGCTAAGACCAAGAAAAATCAGCCCAAGCTGCACACTGCCATCACCGGCAAGCGCTGGTGGCAAGAAGTAGGCTGGCGCCACATTGTGGGCGTGCTGGCAGTTATCTATTGCCTAGTGCCACTTATCTACGTGGTTTCGGTGGCTCTAACGCCGCGCGCCACTTTGACCGGTGGACTGTTCAAGAACTTCCAGTTCTCCACCATGTTCGAAAACTTCACCGCCCTGGGCACGGGCAAGTACTCCGTGTTCTGGTCTTGGATCCTTAACTCGCTGATCGTGTCCTCTGTGACCGCTGTGGGTACCGTGCTGATGGGTGCGGCTGCGGCCTACGCCTTTAGCCGTTTCCGTTTCCGTGGCCGTCGCGGTACTCTGACCGGTTTGCTGCTGATCCAGATGTTCCCGCAGATGCTAGCCTTCGTGGCACTGTTCCTGTTGCTGCTGGGTCTGCAGGATGTATTCCCGGCTCTGGGTCTGAACTCTAAGCTAGGTCTGATCTGCGTGTACCTGGGTGGTGCGCTGGGTAGTAACACCTTCTTGCTCTACGGGTTCTTCAACTCCATCCCGCGTGAGCTAGATGAGGCTGCAGAGATCGACGGCGCCTCGCATGCCCAGACCTTCTGGACCATCATCATGCCGCTGGTGCTGCCGGTGCTAGCCGTGGTGGGGCTGCTGAGCTTCATCTCCTCCTTCGGCGACTTCGTGATTGCCCGCGTAGTGCTGCAGACCCAAGACCAGTACACGCTGGCTGTGGGTATGTACGCTTGGGCTTCGGACGCACGTAACGCCCCGTGGGGTATCTTCGCTGCTGGTGCGGTAATCGCGGCTGTGCCCGTGGTGCTGCTGTTCCAGTACCTGCAGAAGTACATTGTTTCTGGTCTGACCGCCGGTGCGGTTAAGGGCTAGTAGCTAAAAGTTAAGGAGGCCTCGGCGTTTTGCCGGGGCCTCCTTGCTGTATGCGGACAGTTAATTTACTTGGCCTCAAGTTTGCTAATATTCCAAACTGGAGCGTAGGTAGTCTAGCTGCATTTCTAATATTTGATGTGGATGAGAAATATCCATATGTAAGGAAACGAAGTGGTGTCGGAGCCTAATATTTTGTCTTTGAAAAACCTATCGATAGAGACCTTGTATAAGCGTTACAACAGATTGACTCAGAGTCTACCAAGGTGTATGCGTTGGCTTGCCTTGGTGTTCGCTCCGGCAGGTATCAGTTTTATTGTTTTTAGCGCTGGTCTATTGAACGTGGCCGGGGCCTTGGTAGTCACAGCAGGCATAGATCATGTGACAGTTACTAGAGAAGGCGTCTCCTATGTAACTTGGTTACTGATCTTAGCTTTCTTAGTTGAATCCCTGAGTTGTTGGGTCAAAGACCGTTACGAAATGCTGCTTACAGTAGTAGTGCGGCAGTTAACCTATCGTCGTTTCCGACAGTTGTTTCAAACTTCAGCTTCTATAGCTGAAGTTCGCGAGCATGTTCTAACCTATCCTGGACAGATCAGCCAGTTTGCCTACGTTGTAGATTTTGCTGTTTCAACAGTTCAAATCATTATCTTTGTTATCGCTTCACTTGTGCTTTACGGGGCAAACGGTGTCATTGCCACGCTGCTTATCGTTGCCTTGGTAATCGTCAGTCTTCGGCTTATCAACCTGATCGGTCGCCTATGGGAACAATATGTTGGGTTAGAAGGAGAACGTAGACGATGGATCCAGAAGGTAGCTGACTCATTACCCCGAGGACGCTATATCCCCAGTTGGGGCACAGCGTTAGACAAGATTTCTAGCATCAGGAGTAGCGAAGAAAAACTCCTGCATGCAAGAGTGCGCCTGCAGGTTCTAAACGGTTTTCTTGAGAAAGGCGCGCTAACCACCATGCTTGCCTTGGTGGCAATAGTGGCTGCTTGGCTCTGGCCGAACGCTGGTTTTGGGTTGGGAATTATCCTGGCAGCTCGCTACTTGTATGCGGCGGTACAAAACAACGTCATTAACTATCGAGTTATCCGTCTAGCTCTACCGATGATGCGTGAACTTGATAAGTTAGAGAAAAGCTCTCAAAACACTGTAAAAGACCAGGCTTCACTCGAAGTTCTAGGTACCTGTGAGGTTATCCCAGCTGATTCTAAACGAGCCAATAAGTTACGCGAATACGTGAGCGTGATAGGCTCTGCATTTGTTCCACGTAATCCGGAGCTATCACAGGCAATTTTATCTGCCTGGTATACCGGCGCTTCGCCGCGTCAAGTATCATTGTTCGCTGAACTGGCTGAGGCTATGGGACTTAACCAAGAGGTGGTCTCACGGTTGTGGCGGGATGTAAAAACCCTGTCATCAGGGGAAAAGCATCGGGCTGCGGTAGCTATTGTCTTGGCTGATGAGCCTAACTGGCTAATTTTGGATGACACATTCGCAGCTCTAGATCCAGCGATGCGAGAAATCGTTGCTGGAAAAATCTTAGCTAGTGTGCCAAACTGTACGCTTTTAGCGAGCTCTGAAGAGTATGTTCCAGGCGCATTAGCTAATCGCGTCTCCCACGCAAATTACGAACTGTCACTTAGTGACTTACATGCTGAGAAGCTAGCAAGCCAAGAACTGGGGAGTTTGGAGGAAGTAGTCGACCTGCCTGATCCTCAGGCAGAAAAGGCAACATTCCAGCGAACACTAAAGCTTTTGTTTGGGCCGCATATTGTCTGGATAGGGCTAGGCGCGTTATTGCTTAGCGGGTCCACGGTTGCTTTTGCGCTTACGGTAGCTCAAAACAATCTGCACTCTGAGATTGTGGGAGTTTCGCTGGGTTGCATAGTGGCCGCAGTGCTTGGTTCTATCATCTTTTTTGGGGCACTTTATCGGGTGCCGATTACTAGATTGACTGCTCTACATGAGCGGGTTGTCTATAGGCTCGACCAATTCGCATCTCCTAGAACTAGTGGCGCGGTTGTGGGGAGGCTAGGGGAAGATTTCTCTGATTTACAAATGTCTGTGCCTGGCGCTGTGGGGTCAGTGTTTTTAGTTTGGGTGCAGTCAGTGCTGCTTATTGCTGGTGCTGTGGCCGGCGCGCCCCTCTTTATGGTTGTAGTTTGTGCGGTAGCTCCACTTGCTTGGCTTGTTGGGCGTCAGGGTTCTAAATGGATTCTTCCGGCGTCGACGGCGTGTGCTAACGCGCGCGGGGAATTTATTGGGGTGGTTAGTGCGCAGGCTAGCGCGCATACTGCGCCGGTTAGTGTTGGTCTGCGTCAAGCAGGAGAGCGTGCCTATGTTGATTCAGAAACCAGCTATGTTGCTAGCTCTATTCAGTTAGCTGATGCCTACGCTCTTCGTAGCGGACTTATTCAGTTGCTTGTGTTGACTTTGAAAATCTCTGCGGTGCTTCTAGTTTCACTGAGCGGTGGAGTTAGCGTATTGATAGCTCCTGCGGCCGTGATTTATTTTGCGTTGACCTTGTCGTCTGGCTTGCAGTCTGTGGTGGAGACATTACAGGAAGTGGGTGTGGTCAGTTTGACGGCTGAGCGTGTGAGGATGCTTGAAGATTTTCAAACAAAACGTTCTCAGGTTCCGGTCCGTCATGGTGAGTTGGAACAGTTGAAGAGTCTTATTGATTCGGGTTGTTCTTTAATCGCTTTGATTGGGTCAACTGGTGCTGGAAAGTCTGTCATGCTTGATGCGCTTTACCGTAACTATGGTGAGGATAAAGTTACTGTTATTCCTGAGGTAGATCCGTTAGCTGTTGAAGTATCTGACTTAAGCGGGTTAGAGCTTGCGCGTTCTGTGCTAGAAGATGGTGCTTGGCAGCTTGTTTTACTTGATGAGACTTTGAAGGGGCTTAACCCTGCTGAAGAACGTAGTGAGATTGAGTCAATGAAGCAGATTTTAACTTGTACTGGTAAACAAGCTGTGGTTGTACTCCACTCACGTTCTAACCTTGATTGTTTTGAAGCAGTAGTGAACTTAAATGGGTAAACTTAAACAAACTTTATATTTTTCTGTGCGTTACCTTAATGAAGAAAGAATGCTCTATAGGGCAATGCCATGCCATCGCTGCGCCCCTGACGCTGAGTGCCCATACCTGGTCATCACTCGCTCGCACGCCGGGCATTTGGGTGTATTCATACCCCCACGATGAAACAACCAACTTCAATGTGGATTTTCCCGCACCAGCAAGCCGAAAAGTCGCTACAAAACCAACACGTTTTATCCTGTAACCCTCTTGGGATGCCTGCCGGCGGTCCGCATGGCCCGAGGGCGGAAGGGAAGTGGTCACCCAGATACGAAAAACCGGTGATCCGAGGATCACCGGTTTTCTGTGCGTCACGGGGGACTTGAACCCTCAACCCGCTGATTAAGAGTCAGCTGCTCTGCCAATTGAG
>ERZ773180.362-NODE-362-length-28842-cov-8.404314_pt1 | contig 28842 bp, 30 predicted proteins | sample MGYA00511080_ERZ773180 | MGnify/ENA primary metagenome ERZ773180 (study PRJEB29015, sample SAMEA2738175) | human oral metagenome | biome: human oral; feature: human-associated habitat; material: saliva | place: China | collected 2178 ... | reverse complement strand
TAGAAAAAGCTAATAATGTATTAATTATTAGACATAAAGTTAGTAGTATATCGATATCTACACGAATATCACTAAATAAGTTGGGTATATAATTAAAAATGTTTGTTAAATATACACTTGTATTTAAATTTGTATAAGTCATAATATAACACTCCTAGCTTAATAGTACCTTAAAAGTATAAAAAAGTCTATTGATAATATTTACATAAACTCGTTATGAAAAACAATAAATAAATTTAAATTTATACATTAAGAACTTAAAAAAAATTAAAGAAATTATCATTATGAGTTGAATTTTTATGGATTTATATTATAATGGAATAGAGAACAAAAAAGGAGAATACTAAATGCCTAATAATATTTTAGATGAATTAAAAACTAAATTTGAGGATTTTGCGAGTGAATTAGAAAATATTGAGCCTGAAAAAGTTGATATTACTCAAATTGATAGATTGATCGCATTAGTAGAAGAATTAGATAACGAAATTAAAACAATAAAATAAAAGGTGGATGAGCTGAAGTGGGGGCAATATGCTTTTACTCAGCTTATCTTTATGAATGAGGATAAAATGAAAAAGAAAAACGGTACAAGAAAGTTAAATGTATTACTTACCATAAAAAAAATTGGAATTAATGGTGAAGGAATAGGATATTATAAAAAGAAAATTACCTTTGTAAAAGGTGCATTACCTGATGAGGTAATAGTATGTGAAATAGTTGAAGAGACTCCAAAATATATTATTGGAAAATTGGTTAAAGTAAAAGAACCAAGCCCACATAGAGTAGAAATTAAAAAAGAATATAGTGAGAGTGGAGCATATGGGTTAGCTCATGTAAGTTATGAGAAACAATTAGAATATAAGCGTAATATACTATTAGATGCATTCGATAAATATTATAGAATACCTAAGCCAGATAAATTAGTTTTAAAAACTTTAGCAAGCCCAACAACAGAACATTATCGCAATAAAAACCAATTTCCATTAGCTGTAAGAAATGGTAGAGTAATTGCAGGTTTATATAAAGAAGGAACTAATGAATTAGTAGAAATTAATGAAGATATTGCTTTACATGAAAATGGTAATAAAATCACTGCATTAGCTAAAAAATGTTTAGGGAAATATAAAGTAGCTATATCAACTAATAAAAAGAATTATGGGGTAAAATATATTGCTACACGTACATCTTTTTACAATGGTGATGTACAGTTAACTTTTGTAGCTAATACTGATAAAATTAAAAATCTAGACAAAGTTGTTAATGAAATTAAACGTGAGCGTATAGTTAAAAGTATTATTTTAAATGTAACAAATGATAATGATCATTTAGTAATGGGAAGTGAGAATATTACTCTATATGGAGCAGATTATATTGTTGAGAAAATTGGTGATATTAAATATGAGTTATCAGCAAAATCATTCTTTCAACTTAATCCATTAGCTACGAAAAAATTATATGATAAAGTAGTAGAGTTTGCTAATTTAAAAGAAACAGATGTTGTTCTTGATGCATTCTGTGGAGTAGGGACTATTGGACAATATGTTAGCCGTAAATGTAAAGAAGTTTATGGTGTAGATATTGTTACAGATGCTATTAAAGATGCTAATGACAATGTTAAATTAAACAATTTAACTAACTGTACATATGTAGCAGGAGATGCTAATAAAATTATACCTCGTTGGAAGAAAAAAGGAATCAATTTTGATGTTGCTATAGTAGATCCACCTCGTGTAGGATTAGGACATTTAGCGAAAAACTTATTAAATGTTGATGCTAAGAAAATTGTTTATGTGAGTTGTAATCCATCAACATTGGCACGTGACTTAAAAGTGCTTACTAGAAAATATAAAATTAGACGTATTCAGCCAGTTGATATGTTCCCAGGCACAGCAGCTGTAGAAGCGGTAGTCGAGTTAACTAGAAAGTAAGATAGATAGCTTTAGGTTGTCTTAGGGAGAATAAAAATGAAAAAAAACGTCTTTATTAGGAGTAGGACCAATATATATTCAGTTGTTTAATAATAACAGTATTATTGATATTATACTCTATAAAGATGGGATTTAAAAAAAACTAATTTATCTCAAGATATTATTTTAATAATGATTTAGGAGAAAAAATTATGCCAAATTATATTATGTTACATCAAAATAGAATTAAAGTTAAAATTGCTGATATTGTTGTATACTGTGATGATTTTAAGGGTAATCAAGATCCCTATATTTGGAGTGAGAACTTTCTAAATACATATTGTAAAACTAGCCAAATTAAGGTGTCTAAGCTGAAAAAAGGTGATAAGTTATTTTGGTTTTCTAGACAAGGGAGATTATCAGATGACAGGTGGTTTGTTGACTTAGTATTTATTGTAGATAAGGTAATTTACTGGGAAAGAAGTGATAAAGAAAGAAATGTAGCTGGATATCCTTTTGAGCACTATAATAATGTTGAACTTTCAACAATGGAATATGATGAATATTCTTATGAAGATCACTTTAAATGGGCAAAATTTGACCATCCTAAAATAGGGGATAGACCAAAGAGACGATTTACTATAATTGCTTCAAAGGACAGTTATCAACCACAAACTGAAAATAAGGAATTAATTGAAATATTAGATAGTGATATACTTAAATTATTTAAGCATTCATCATACGGGAGTAAGGGTTTTAAGTGCGAAGAAATTAATAGTGATGATTTAAAGAAAATTGAGAATTATATACTTGAAAACAAAAAAATAAAATTGAAAGGAGTCGATCTGTTTAAATTAAGAAGTAATACTGAGGTTTGGTGTGAAAAAGAGATTTCTAAAAATTAATTTTATGAAATTTATAATGAAAATAGGAGAATATGATGATAGAAAACAGGTTAGAAAGAGAATTATCATAGGGAGAATAAAAATGAAAAAAATGTCTGTATTAGGGATTGGTCCAGTGTATGTAATTAGCTGTTTAATAATAACAATACTATCAATATACATATCTGAAAAAGGTTTTTTGAACTCTGGAAAAGTATATGAGCTAAAAGGACTTATGGTATTAATTGGTATTGTGTGTATTGCTTTAGGTATAATTTTGTGGATAAATGCAGTAGTATCTCAAAAAATGGTAAAAGCAATAAAAAATAATAAGCTTTTAACGACTGGAGTCTATTCTATGGTGAGAAATCCTATATATTCAGCTTTTTACTTTGCTTTAACAGGATTATTACTTATAGAAGCAAATCTATGGTTACTAATATTACCAATATTATTTTGGATATATATGACAGTTTTATTGAAACTAACTGAAGAAAAGTGGTTATTAGATGCTTTTGGAGAAGAGTATATTAGATATTGTAGTAAAGTAAATAGGGTTTTTCCATGGTTTGTGAAGAAGTGACTCATTTAAAAAATAGGAGTGATTAATTTGGATAAAAAATTAAAATTATTAAAAAAAGAGATAATGTCAGATAGTGACAATAAAAAATATACAGATGAAGGTATAGAACCTCTTTTCTCAGCGCCTAGCACAGCAAAAATATTAATAATAGGACAAGCACCAGGAATAAAAGCTCAGGAGAGTAGAATATTCTTTAATGATAAAAGTGGTGTTAAGCTAAGAGAGTGGATGGGGATTGATGATGATATTTTTTATAAATCTGGTCTGATAGGTGTAGTTCCTATGGATTTCTATTATCCTGGAAAAGGTAAAAGTGGTGACTTACCTCCAAGAAAAAATTTTGCTCCTAAATGGCATCAAAAAGTATTGGAATTAATGCCGAATATTGAACTAATTATTTTAGTTGGAAAGTATGCACAGGATTATTATCTGAAAGAAAATAAAAAATCAAATTTAACTGAAACAGTATTTCATTACGAAGAGTATGGTCCATTATATTTTCCAATAGTTCATCCATCACCACTAAATTTTAGATGGCAAAATAAAAATCCGTGGTTTTTAGAAAATGTAGTGCCAAAATTAAAAATAAGAGTTTCAGAAATTTTGGATAAATAAGTAAGACGAAAAAAAGAACAAGTGAAAATTATACGCTTGTTCTTTTTATTTTTTTAACTAGGAAGTAAGTTGAAGTTAATGGTATAAATGTTGATATATTAGTGATAGAGTTTATTTGTAATAATATTTGTTATTTTTGGTATTGTTTCGGTTTTTGCTTGATAATCAATTTTTATTTTTGTACAATAGTTATAGGAATTAATAAGGAGTGAATCTTATGGATAATAATAGAGATTTTGACCGTGAGATAGAGAGAATAAGAGCTATAGAAAATACGAAAGAGTATCAAGATAGGTTAAACTTATTGCGTAATCAGATGAGTAATAATCTGTTTTGGAAGAGAGCACTGCCTATAGTCGCTTTTTTTGCAATTTTAATTATTGTACAATTTAAAGTATATGGAGCTATAGCTGTGGCTTTACTCTATTTTTTTGTTTATCTCCCTCAATCGAAAAAAAGAAAGCAATTATTTAATGGTAAACAACGTACTAATGAAGAAATCTTTACAGAAGATTTTTTAGATCCAGTACTTAAAGAAATTTTTCCAAATGCATCTTTAAATTATCATGGTGGATATCCAATAGATATACTAAAATTTTCTACACCTAATTCAAAAATATATAATCAATTTTGTTTATTAGCTTTTAATGATGCTAGTGATTTAACAGTATGTAATTTACACTCTTATCACCAAGAGACTAGAACAAGAACAGTGGGTTCTTCGACTGAAACATACACGGTAGATGTTACTGATTTTGATGGTCAAGTCTTCTCATTACGTGTAGCAAGTAATTTAAATGGTTATATAAGAGTAGTACCGACTAAAAAATCTTTCTTCTTAAAAAGAGAGGTACAGCACAATTATCCAAAATTATTGCAGGGTGAAGTGAAAATAGATACTGAAGATATAAACCATAATGAGAATTATAATATCTATTGTACAGATGAACTATCAGCGAGAAAATTTTTAAGTCCTAGGGTTTTAGAATGGTTTGATAATAATATATCACAAAATGCCGTAAGTATGTTCGTTAATAATGATAGGTTATATATTTCACTTAACACAAAGTATTTCCTATTTATGCCGCCTACATCATTTGATCAGATTAAACAATTATCTATGGTAGAAGAGTACAAAAAACTTAGAATGGCTGTAGATTATATAAGAAACTTCACAAAAATATTTCAAATACAAGAATAACCAATAAAGGAGAAAGAAAATGACAATTGGAATTATAGTAATAGTTATAGTAGTATTAATAGCTCTTTGGTTTATTAACCAAAGTAACCAGCTAAATAGATATCAAGTTTCAATAGAAGAATCTAAAAAAAATATTGATATTATTTTAGTAAAAAGATATGACACAATTTCTGAAATGTTAAAAGTAGCTAAATCATATGCTAAACATGAGGAAAAAGTATTTACAGAGCTTGTTACATTACGTCAAGGTGGTTCAATTCAAGAAACAAATCAAGTTTTAGCTAACCAAAATGATGTATTAACTCAAATTAGAGCGGTTGGAGAAAGCTATCCAGAACTATTTTCTTCTAAACAATTTGAAAACTTACAAAGAGAAATCGCTGAAGAAAATGAAGATTTAGCAGCATCTAAACGTATCGTGAATAGTAACGTTAGAATAATAAATCAAGCAATAGTATCATTCCCAACTTCATTAGTAGCTTCAATAAAAGGATTAAGACAGTTTGAATTTTTAAATGAAGATACTACAGGAAAAAGAGATCTAAAAGATTTAGATTATAATGTTAATTAATAAACCTAAAAAGATAAACTTAGAAAAAATTATTTCTAAGTTTATTTTTATGGTATAATGAAAAATAAAAAGTGGAGGTTATATTTTTATATGAATCAAAAAGAAAGAATGATAGCAGGGTTGCCATATAAATCAAGTCCCGAATTAAGAGATGCACTATTAAAAGGAAGAGATTTTTGTTTTAAATATAATAATATTTCTCCTTTAGAACGTGAAGAAAGAATGAATATGATAAAAGGCTTCTTTGCCAAGACTGGTGAAAAGTTATCCATTCAATCACCGTTTTATTGTGACTATGGGTTTAATATAAGTATAGGGGAATACTTTTTCTCAAATTATAATTTAGTAATATTAGATATAGCTCCTGTAAAAATTGGTGATAATGTTATGTTTGGTCCTAATGTAAGTTTATATACAGCAGGTCATCCAATCCATCCAGTTAGTAGAAATTCTGGGTATGAGTATGGATTACCTATTACTATAGGTGACAATGTTTGGTTAGGTGGAAATGTAGTAGTTACACCAGGTGTAACAATAGGTGAAAATACAGTTATAGGAGCGGGTAGTGTAGTTGTTAAAGATATTCCGGCTAATGTTGTAGCCGCGGGAAACCCATGTAGAGTAGTTCGCAAAATTAAGGAAGAAGAGATAGATTATATTTACAAAGATAAATTATTTGATGTAGATGACTATAAATAAAAAGCAAACGAGGTAAAATAATAATTACCTCGTTTAATCTTTATATTTCTTCAATTTTATAACTAGTACTTTCTCCATAATAAATTAAAAGAGAGGACGCTAGTTTATTTACTACTTTAATATTATCTGTTTTTAGAACTATCTCAGCCTTACCAGAAATAACATTAAATGCATCTCCACTTTTTACTGAAACTATTTCTATGTTTTTATATTTTAATGATTTCCTAACAAACTCACTAGCTATAATAGTAGAGTCTATTGCCATATGAGGTTCAGCGCCATGACCGCCTTTACCAAAAATTAAAAGTTTATATTGCTTCATATTATTGTTCCTCCTTTAAGTTAGTAATAACCTTATTAGAGTTGAAAGCTAGTGATAAAAATATAGAAGCTGTATGTTTCATCACTTCTTCTTCAAAATCAAAGTTTGGGTGATGATGAGGATATTTCGCAAAAGTATCATTTCCTGCACCAATTAAGAAGAAAGTCCCTGGAACATTTTCTAAGTAATATGCGAAATCTTCACCAATCATTAGCGGTTCAACTTCTTCTAAGTTTAATTGTGGAAGGATTTTTGGTACATAAGATAATAACTCTTCTGTTCCTTTTTTATGATTAATTAAAGGAGGGTATCCACCATAGTAAATAAAATCAATTTTTGTTTCTGTATTTTCATCTTCTAAAGATAAGCATAATTTCTGTATTTTATCTAAAACAAGTTTATGAAGTTCCTTATTGAAATGTCTTATTGTCCCTGTAATACTAGCTTCATTACATGTGCTTTCTAATTTACCTAAAGTTATAACAAGAGTTTCTCTAGGTTTAGAAAAGCGAGAAACTATTTGTTGAGTCATACTAACGAATTCAGCAGCAATTAAGTTGGCATTTTCTTTTGATGATATTTTCACTTCGAATCTATCCGCAGCCGCACAAAGTTCGTTATAGCTGTAACCTAAAGTTCCAAGAGGTAGTGGAGTCCAAAGGTGAGCTCCAAATATTGCATCGACGTTATCCAAACATCCAGCATCAATCATAGGTTTAGCACCGCCTGGAGCTTGCTCTTCACCGTATTGGAAAATAGCTACAACATCATGAGGTAGTTTATCTAGGTTATCCATTAAAACTTTACAAGTTGCAAGTAAAGCTGTAGTATGGCCATCGTGACCACAGGCATGCATAACATTAGGTATTGTTGACTTGTATTCTGTATCTTTCATATCATTAATTGACAATGCATCAAAATCAGCTCTAAAAGCAATTGTTTTAGATGAATCTTGTCCTTTAATTCGTGCAACAATACCATGTAAACCTATATTTGTTTTTATATCTTTAAAACCAATTTCTAATAAGTAATTATTTATAAATTCAGCTGTGTTCTTTTCATTAAATGAAACTTCGGGATGCATATGCATATAACGACGAAGTTTTATCATTTCTGGATAATAAGTTTTCAGTTCATTTTTTATCAAATTTTCTATCATAAGTCCTCCATATTTATGAGTACAATTAATAAACTATATTATACCATAAAAAATATAATAAATAGAAAATTGTTAAAGAAATTGCTTTCAAATATTTTTATTTTTGATATAATATGGGTAAAATAGACACTAGTAAAACTCAATTCGGGGGTGGGAGCATGGATACATTAAATTAATAGATAGAATTTATTAACAAAGGAGTTAATGTATGCATATATTAAATATAGAGAATATAGAATTTGAAAAACAAGGGAAGACATTATTTAAAATAGAGAAATTAAGTATAAATACTGGTGATATTATTGGATTAATAGGGAAAAATGGTTCTGGGAAGACAACTCTGTTAAAATATATAAACAATTTAATTAAAGGTGAAAATAATATTTCATCAGAGTTTTTAGAATTTGGAGAAAATTCTCATCATAGAAAAAGTGGTGGAGAAATTGTTGTAAATAAGATTAGGGAGAGTTTATTGTCAAATGTTGAGTTGTACTTACTAGACGAACCTTCGACGTATTTAGATTATAATAATGCAAGTAAAATAGCTAATCTTATAAAAAGAACTCCAGCAACCTTTTGTATAGCTAGTCACGATAGAAATTTTTTAAATAGTGTTTGTACTAAGTTATGGATAATTGAAAACAATAGTGTAAGAGAGTTTAATGGGAATTATCATGAGTATAAATTTCAAGAAGAAATTGAGATGACTAAATATGAATCAGAATTGCAAAAGTACAAAAAAGAAACAAAGAAAATAAAGAAAAGTATCCAAGAAATGAAAGAAGAACAGGGGAGAAAATCTGGTAAACCAAAGAATATGAGTGAATCAGATTATAGGATTATAGGTGTAAAAACAAAAATTTCCCAAAACAAAAAGAAGTTACAGAAGAAAATATCAAAACAAGAAGATAAGCTACAAAATAATTTAAAACCAAAGCCGTTAAAAGAAAAATATGATATTAAGTTTCTAGAAATTTTCAAGGAAAGTCATAAAAAGAGTTTTTGCATAGATGAGAAGAAGTGTGAAATTGACGGAAAATTTCTTTGGTCATCACCTAGGTTAACATTTAGTAGTGGTGATAAAGTTTTAATTAAGGGAAAAAATGGTTCAGGGAAAACCACTTTTCTAAATTATGTGAAGGAGTCTATTCCTAGTTATTTACAAGTAGCATATTTTGAACAAAATAGATTTGATATTTTTGAAGAAGAGAAAACCTTGTTTGAATTTGTGAAAGAATGTACTACACTAGATGATATAGAACTGAGAAATATACTAGCTTTACTAAATTTTAGAGCTGACGATATTAATAAAAGAATAGAAGTCTTAAGTAAAGGGGAAAAAGTTAAACTTTATTTAGTAAGTTTGCTTTTTAGAAAAACAGATGTATTGTTATTAGATGAAATAACTAATTTTTTGGATATTGTTGCGATAGAGGCTATAGAGAAGGTATTAAAAAAATATCCTGGTATATTAATCATGGTAAGTCACGACATGGATTTTATTGATAATATTGCAACTAAGGTTATAAACATTACAAATAAAGATTTACTAAAATTTGAGTAAATAGTAGTTGGATTATTGGTAAAGTAAATTATTGCCAATAATCCATTTAACATTTGACAAATATAACTATATAGTATATACTATTAATAATTTAAGTAACATATCTTTAATGTGATCCAGAGAGGTCAGCGAAGATTAATTTGTTGTAATGAATATACCAAGTTTAAACATGCTGTCCTGCTCAATAGAGTAGGTTATTTTTTTGAGGTGAAGTATGAAAAAACGAGTTCTTTTTGATGAAGTTATGATTTCTAGAATGATAACAAGAATAGCTAATGAAATTATCGAACAAAATAAATTAGAAGAGATAGTTTTAGTTGGTGTTAAAACTAGAGGTATACACATAGCTAAAAGATTAAAGAAAAAAATCGGTGAATTAGAAAATATTAATATACCAGTTGAGGTATTAGATATTAAATTTTATCGTGATGATTTAGAAAAAAGAAGCAATGAACCTGAGATTAATACATCTAAGTTTAAACTTGACTTAACAAATAAAGTTGTCATTATAGTTGATGACGTGTTGTACACTGGAAGAACTGTACGTGCTGCGATTGATGCGATTATGGATGTTAGTCGTCCAAAAGCTATTAGATTAGCGATATTGATTGATCGTGGTCATAGAGAATTACCAATACGAGCAGATCATATTGGGAAAAATATACCTACTTCACGTAGTGAAAATGTAAAAGTTTATCTAAAAGAAGTAGATGAAAATGATGAGATATTACTAATTTAAATATAAATCTTTTTAAGCTAGTCCAGAGAGGCTAACAAGGGATTAAATTTAGAGTATATACTTTATGAGTATAGCTGTGCTTTGTTGTAGCTATTTTCAAAAATATAATAATTTAGATTTAATAATTGATGATAAGTCATACCTTGTAGCCTTGCTGCAAGGTATTTTTTTATGAAATTATGGAGGATTAACTATGAAAAACATAGTAAAAATGTCTGATTTAACAAATGAGGAAGTTTTTAGTTTAATAAAACGCGGTTTAGAATTAAAAAATGGTAAACAAGTATCTCCAAGAGAAGACTTATACGTATCAAACTTATTTTTTGAAAATTCAACTAGAACAAAACATAGTTTTGAAGTAGCTGAACATAAACATAGATTAAATGTAATTAATTTTGATGCTTCTACATCTTCTGTAAATAAAGGTGAAACACTTTATGATACTTGTAAAACTTTAGAAATGATAGGTTGTAACATACTAGTTATTCGCCATAGTCAAGATGCTTATTACAACGAATTAACTAACCTAAATATACCAATTATTAGTGGAGGAGACGGTAGTGGAGAACACCCAAGCCAATGCTTATTAGATTTAATGACAATGTATGAACAATTTGGAACATTTGAAAATCTTAACATTATAATTGCAGGTGATATAAAGAATTCTCGAGTTGCGAGAAGTAACTACAATATGCTTACAAGATTAGGTGCTAAAGTCAGATTTGTATGTCCAGATATCTTTAAAGATGAAACTTTAGGAGAAGTAGTTGATTTTGATGAAGTTATCGGAGAAGTAGATGTTTGTATGTTATTACGTGTTCAACATGAAAGACATGATTCAAAAATGGGCTTATCTAAAGAAGAGTATCACAAAAACTTTGGTTTAACACAAGAAAGATATGATAAGTTAAAAGAAAAAGCAATAGTGATGCACCCAGCTCCAGTAAACAGAGATATGGAGATTGCTTCTCATTTAGTAGAGGCACCAAAATCTGTAATTTTTGAACAGATGAAAAATGGAATGTTTATGAGACAAGCAATGATAGAAAAAATAATAAAAGATAATAATTTATAATAAAAGGAGAACAATATGTTACTTTTAAAAAATGGAAAAATCTTAGAAAATGGTGTTTTAGTAAATAAAGATATTTTAATAAAAGATGAAAAAATAGTAAAAATTGCCGAGGAAATAGAAAATTCAGAAGCAAAAGTACTAGATTTAGAAGGGAAATTTGTTTCTCCTGGATTTATAGATGTTCACGTTCACTGGAGAGAACCAGGTTTCGAATATAAAGAAAATATTTACCACGCATCTAGAGCAGCAGCACGTGGTGGATTTACTACTGCAATGCCAATGCCTAACTTAGATCCAGTACCAGATAACTATGAGAACTTAAAATTACAATTAGATATAATCGAAAAAGATTCAGTAATTCGTGCGATTCCTTTTGGAGCAATCACAAAAGGAGAACTTGGAAAAGATTATGCTGAGTTCGAAGAATTAGCTGACCATGTATTTGCCTTTAGTGACGATGGTCGTGGTGTACAAGATGCAAATATGATGTTTGAATCTATGATGGTAGCAGCAAAACTAAATAAAGCGATTGTTGCACACTGTGAAGATAATTCACTAATACGTGGTGGTTGTATGCACTGCGGTCGTAGAAGTCGTGAACTAGATTTACCAGGTATTCCATCAGTTTGTGAATCAGTACAAATCGCTCGAGATGTGCTATTAGCTGAAGCAGCAGGATGTCATTACCATGTTTGTCACGTATCAACTAAAGAGTCAGTACGTGTAGTAAGAGAAGCGAAAGCAGCAGGAATTAAGGTAACTTGTGAAGTTTGTCCGCATCACTTAATAAGTGATGAAATGGATATTCCTGAAGATAACGGTATGTGGAAAATGAATCCACCTTTACGTGCAAGAGAAGATAGAAATGCTTTAATCGCAGGATTATTAGATGGAACAATCGATGTTATCGCAACAGACCACGCACCACACGCAACTCATGAAAAAGATTTATCGATGAGAAAAGCAGCTTTTGGTATTGTTGGTAGTGAAACAGCATTTAGCCAACTTTATACAAAATTTGTAAAAACTGGAGTATTCTCATTAGACTTACTAGTAAAACTAATGACTGAAAAAGTTGCAGATACATTTGACCTTCCATATGGTAGATTAGAAGAAAATGGATATGCAGATTTAGTAGTAATTGATTTAGAAAAATCATTAAAAATTGACCCAGAAAAATTCTTATCAAAAGGTAGAAATACTCCATATGTTGGAGAAGAAATCTACGGTATACCAGTTTTAACATTAAGTGAAGGTAAAGTAGCTTATAAAGATTCAGAAGTATTTGATATATAAGAAAAATTTTTAATATAAAAAATAAAGAAAGTGAGAGAAGCTATGTATAGTTACGATAGACAGCTAATTTTAGAAGACGGAACGGTTTATAAAGGTTATGGTTTTGGAGCTAATACACCAATGACAGGAGAAGTAGTTTTCAATACTGGTATGACAGGATATCAAGAAACATTGTCAGATCCATCATATAATGGTCAAATAGTTACATTTACTTATCCATTAATAGGAAACTACGGAATCAATAGAGATGACTTTGAAACAATTAATCCAAGTATTAAAGGACTAGTAGTAAGAGAAGTATGTCACAAACCATCAAACTTTAGAACTGAATATAGTTTAGATGAAGTACTAAAAGAACTAAATATCCCTGGTATCTCAGGTATAGATACTCGTAGTCTAACTAGAAAAATTAGAGAACACGGTACAGTAAAAGGGATAATAACAGACCTTTGTATGGATCCAGAAGAAGAGTTAGAAAAATTAAGAAATACAACATTACCAACTAACCAAATAGAACAAGTTTCTACACAAAAAGCTTTCTTATCATCAGGAAGCGGATATAGAGTAGTTCTAGTAGATTTAGGTATGAAATCAGGTATATTAAGAGAATTAAATGAAAGAAACTGTGATATCGTAGTAGTTCCTCATAATGTAACAGCAGCAGAAATCTTCCGACTAAATCCAGATGGAATTATGTTAAGTAATGGACCAGGGGACCCAGTGGATGTTCCAGAAACAATTGAAATGCTTAAAGAAGTAATACCGAAAATTCCAATTTTTGGTATTTGTATGGGACACCAACTTATTTCTTTAGCATCAGGTGCAAAAACTTATAAATTAAAATTTGGACACCGCGGAGCTAACCACCCAGTTAAAAATCTATTAACAGGAAAAGTTGATATAACATCACAAAACCATGGTTATAGTGTTGATATAGAATCGTTAAAAGACACAGACTTAGAACTTACTCATTTATCAGTAAATGATAAAACTTGTGAAGGTGTAAGACATAAAAAATATCCTGTCTTCACAGTTCAATATCACCCAGAAGCATCACCAGGGCCACATGATCCTAACTATCTATTTGACCAATTTATAGATAATATGAAAACTTTCAAAGAAAGTAAGAAAAAATAATAGCAAATAGATGAGTATAAAAGTTTAGCACTAAGATAATAAGGAGAATAACAATGCCAAAACGTAATGATATAAAAACTATTTTAGTAATTGGTTCTGGACCAATTACAATAGGTCAAGCTGCAGAATTTGACTACGCTGGAACACAAGCATGTCTTTCATTAAGAGAAGAAGGATATGAAGTAATATTAGTAAACTCAAATCCAGCGACTATTATGACTGATAAAGAAATTGCAGATAAAGTATATATGGAGCCTCTTACTTTAGAGTTCGTTAGTAAAGTTATCCGCAAAGAAAGACCAGATGCACTATTGCCAACATTAGGAGGGCAAGTAGGACTTAACCTTGCTGTAGAACTTCATAAAAGTGGTGTATTGGACAGATATGGGGTAGAACTATTAGGAACTAAATTAAGTTCAATTGAACAAGCAGAAGATAGAGAACTATTTAGAAATCTTATGAATGAACTTAATGAACCAGTACCTGAATCTGATATTATTACAACAGTTGAAGAAGCTTATGAGTTCGTTCGTGAAATTGGGTATCCAGTAATTGTTCGTCCTGCATTTACAATGGGAGGAACAGGTGGAGGAATCTGTTATAACGATAAAGACTTAGAAGAAATCGTAAGTAGTGGACTACACTATTCACCAGTAACTCAATGTCTATTAGAAAAATCAATCGCAGGATTTAAAGAAATTGAATATGAAGTAATGCGTGACTCAAATGATACAGCTATCGTTGTATGTAATATGGAAAATATTGACCCAGTTGGTATCCATACAGGGGACTCAGTAGTAGTAGCTCCATCACAAACATTAACAGACAGAGAATACCACATGCTACGTGATGTATCTTTAAAAATTATTCGTGCACTAAAAATCGAAGGTGGATGTAACGTGCAACTTGCACTTGATCCAGAATCATTTAAATACTACATTATCGAAGTAAACCCAAGGGTTTCTCGTTCATCGGCTCTAGCTTCAAAAGCTACAGGTTACCCAATAGCGAAAATAGCGGCAAAAATTGCGGTAGGATTAACACTTGATGAAATTATAAACCCAGTTACTAAAAATTCTTACGCTTGCTTCGAGCCAACATTAGACTATGTAGTAAGTAAAATTCCAAGATTCCCATTTGATAAATTTGAGAATGCTGACAGAAAATTAGGAACTCAAATGAAAGCGACTGGTGAAGTTATGGCGATGGGTAGAACTTATGAAGAAAGTTTACTAAAAGCTATTCGTTCTCTAGAATATGGTGTGCACCACTTAGGATTACCAAATGGTGATGACTTCACATTAGAAGAAATATTAGATAAAGTAAAACAAGCTGGAGATGAGAGATTATTCTTTATCGGAGAAGCTTTAAGACGTGGACAAAGTACACAAGATATTCACGATATAACTAAAATTGATATGTTCTTCTTAGAAAAAATGCAAAATATTATTGATATTGAGCATGAATTAAAAGAAAATGTAGGGAATACAGACCTATTAGAATACGCTAAAAAATATGGTTTCTCAGATAAAGTAATTGCACATAGATGGAATACTACAGAAGAAGAAATCTATAAACTTCGTCAAGAAAATAATATTGTACCAGTATTCAAAATGGTAGATACATGCGCTGCAGAGTTCGTTTCTGAAACACCATACTTCTACTCAAGTTATGAACAAGAACAAGAGTCAATCGTTAGTGATAAGAAAAAAATTATTGTACTTGGGTCAGGACCAATTAGAATTGGACAAGGGGTAGAGTTTGACTACGCAACAGTACATGCAGTAATGGCGATTAAAGATGCTGGATATGAAGCTATTATAGTAAATAATAACCCAGAAACAGTATCTACAGACTTCACTATTTCTGATAAACTTTACTTCGAACCACTTACTCAAGAAGATGTAATGGCAATCATTAACCATGAAAATCCAATTGGAGTAGTAGTTCAATTCGGTGGTCAAACAGCGATTAACTTGGCAGATAAATTAGAAAAATATGGAGTGAAAATTTTAGGTACTGCATTAGAAGAAATTGATAATGCGGAAGATAGAGATAAATTTGAAGAATTACTTCGCAAATTAGATATTCCTCAACCATTAGGAAAAACTGCATTTGATGTTGAAACTGCGGTTCAAAACGCTAAAGAAATTGGTTACCCAGTATTAGTTAGACCATCATACGTACTTGGTGGACGCGCTATGGAAATAGTTTATGAGGAATCAGAATTACGCCGTTATATGAAAACAGCAGTTAAACTTACTCCAGAGCACCCAGTATTAACAGACCGTTATCTAGTTGGTAGAGAAATAGAGGTTGATGCAATTAGTGATGGAGAGACAGTAATTATTCCTGGTATTATGGAACATATTGAAAGAGCTGGGGTACACTCAGGGGACTCAATCGCAGTATATCCTCCTCAAACACTAACTGAAGGTGAAAGAGAAAAGTTAATAGAATATACAATTAAACTAGCAAAAGGACTAAACATTGTTGGATTACTAAATATCCAATATGTAATTAGTAAAGGAGAAGTATTCGTACTTGAGGTAAACCCACGAAGCTCACGTACAGTACCATTCTTAAGTAAAATTACAGGAGTTCCTATGGCGAAACTTGCCGCAGGAGCAATAATAGGAGAGACTCTAAAATCAAAAGGGTATGAAACAGGTCTTCTACCAGAAAGTAAAAATGTTTATACAAAAGTTCCAGTATTCAGCTTCCAAAAACTTAAAGATGTTGATACTACATTAGGACCTGAGATGAAATCAACAGGGGAAGTAATGGGAAGTGACGTTACACTAGAAAAATCTCTATATAAAGGATTATTAGCAGCTGGAATCAAAGTAAGTGATCAAGGAAATATCTTATTTACTATCAGTGATGATGATAAAGAGGAAGCTCTAAATATAGCTAAACGATTCTCTGATATCGGATATAATCTACTTGCGACAGAAGGAACAGCTAAATTCTTAGAAAATAATGGATTAAGAGTAACTGCTGTAGGAAAAATTAACCAAAGCGACTATAGTGTGTTAGATGCAATCTATAAAGGAGATGTTGATGTAGTAATCAACACAACATCAAAAGATAAAGATGTTACAAAAGACGGTTTCAAAATTCGTCGTGTGGCAAGTGAACAAGAGATTGTATGTTTAACTTCATTAGATACTGCAGACGCATTATTAAAAGTATTAGAATCAATTTCATTCAATATTCTGCCACTTTAGGAGTTTAGTATGGATTACGTAAAAATCTTAAAATATGGAAAAATAATAAACTTAACTTTTTATATAGAACACGATAAGCCATTTGAAATTGGTGAAAAGATGAATGAAATATATGATAAAGCATATATGAATGGCTATAATTGGGAAGCATTTCTAAATTATTATTTAGAGAAAAATTCTCCTGAAGTGTTAGAAGGGTTAGAGATGGATCCAGAAGCGGGAATTATTACAGCATACTATGATAATACTTTAGAAAATGAAGAAAAGGCAGAAAAGCTAAAAAATATCATTATTGATTTAATTGAAAATGAAGATAAATTATATAAAGTATTAAAAGATGAAGGTTCAAAAATCAATTGAGATTAATACTTTAACAAAATAAAGATAGAAAAGGTTAGAAGTTATCAGTAATAAATAAAACTACTGAGATTAAGGTTAGTAAAAATACTTAGGGAGAATCTTGAAAATTGATGTTAACAATTATATTTTTAAGTGACTCCCTTTTTTAGAAAAAGGAGTGGGTTGATGGATACTTATTTAACGACAGTAGTAAGTAATGAACAAATTGCGGATAAAATTTTTAGAATAGAATTGCAAGGTGATATAGTTAAAGAAATGAATACACCAGGGCAATTCGTCAATATAAAGGTAAGTAATAGTTATGAATTTTTATTAAGAAGACCTATTTCAATTTGTGAAATTAATAAAGAAAAAAATACTTTTGTTATGGTCTATAGAGCAGATGGAGCTGGAACAAAGAAAATTTCACAGTTGAAAAAAGGTGAAGAAGTGGATGTCTTAGGTCCACTAGGAAAAGGTTATGATGTTTATACACTAAAGGAAGGTCAAACTGCATTACTAGTTGGTGGGGGAATAGGTGTCCCACCATTATATGAATTAGCTAAGCAGTTTAAAAATGAAGGAATTAAAACAATACATATTTTAGGTTTCAATAACGAAAAAGATGTATTTTATGAAGATAAGTTTTCTGAATTAGGGATAACATATGTGGCAACAGCGGATGGTACATATGGAGAAAAAGGATTTGTAACAGATGTTATAAAGAAATATGATATTGCGTATGATAAATATTTTAGTTGTGGGCCATTTGCAATGCTCAAAGCATTAACAACAATGGATGAAGAAAAAATAGGATATATTTCTTTAGAAGAAAGAATGGCTTGTGGTGTTGGAGCTTGTTACGCATGTGTCTGCGAAAAACAAGATGGAAGTATTTCACGTGTTTGTTATGACGGGCCAGTATATGAATCAACAGAAATAGCATTATAGGAGGAAATATGAGCGAAAGATTACGAGTTAAATTACCTGGATTAAATTTAAAAAATCCAATAATGCCAGCCTCAGGTTGTTTCGCATTTGGCTTAGAATATGCTAATTTTTATGATTTAAGTCAACTTGGAGCGATAATGATAAAAGCCGCAACAAAAGAACCTCGATTTGGGAATCCTACACCACGTGTTGCTGAAACATCTAGCGGGATGCTAAATGCAATAGGATTACAAAATCCTGGAGTACATGAAATAATGGAAACAAAACTAAAAGAATTGGAAAAATATGATGTTCCAATAATTGCTAATGTAGCTGGAAGTGAAATAGACGACTACGTTTATGTAGCTGAGCATATTAGTAAAGCACCAAATGTTTGTGCTTTAGAACTAAATATTTCTTGTCCAAATGTAAAACATGGTGGAATTCAATTTGGTACGGATCCAGAAACTGCAAAAAACCTTACAAAAAAAGTTAAGGAAGTATCTAGTGTACCGGTATATGTAAAACTATCTCCTAATGTAACGGACATAGTGTCTATGGCTAAAGCAGTAGAAGAAGGTGGAGCTGATGGTATTACAATGATAAATACATTAGTAGGTGTTAGACTAGATAGAAAAACTGGAAAACCAATAATAGCCAATGTAACAGGAGGTTTATCAGGACCTGCAGTAAAACCAGTTGCTATTAGAATGGTATATCAAGTATCTCAAGCTGTAAACATTCCTATTATAGGAATGGGTGGTGTAATGGATGAGTGGGATGTTATTGACTTTATCTCAGCAGGTGCAAGTGCAGTAGCTGTAGGTACTGCAAACTTTGCTGATCCATATGCTTGCCCAAAAATAATAAATAAACTTGAAAGTGCTCTTGATGAACTTGGAGTGGAACACATACTTGATATAAGAGGACGAGCTTACAAACAATAAAACTATATTAAAGGAGACAAATTGATGAAAAAAGACGTAATTATTGCATTAGATTTTCCAACATTAGAGGATACACTAAATTTCTTAGATAAATTTGATGATGAAAAACTATTCGTTAAAGTTGGGATGGAATTATATTTACAAAATGGTCCAGTAGTTCTTGAAAAAATAAAAGAACTAGGGCATAAAGTATTTTTAGACTTAAAACTACATGATATTCCAAATACAGTGTACGGAGCTACAAAAGGATTAGCACAATTCAAAGTAGATATTCTAACTGTACATGGTGCAGGAGGATATGAGATGTTAGCTGCAGCTAAAAGAGGAATGGTAGAAGGTGGAAGTCCTGATACGAATGTAATAGCAATAACTCAGCTTACATCAACATCTGAAGAAGCGATGAAAGAAGAGCAATTAGTGGCAGCTTCATTAGAAGAAAGTGTAATAAATTACGCAAAACTTGCTAAAAAAGCAGGACTTGACGGAGTTGTTTCATCAGTTTGGGAAGCTAGAATCATTAGAGAAAACTGTGGTGAGGATTTCTTAAAAGTAACTCCTGGTATACGTCTAGAAACTGATGAAGTAGGAGATCAAAAACGTGTTGCAACACCAACTGTTGCAGCAAGTGAAGGTAGTACACATATAGTAGTAGGACGTTCAATCACAAAAGCTAAAAATCCAAGAGAAGTTTATAATCTAATTAAAGAACAATTTACTAAGTAATAAAATATATAAGCTAAGGAGAATTAAAATGACTTTAGAAAGAAAAATAGCTAAAAACTTACTTGAAATAGAAGCAGTTGCATTAAGACCAAATGATTATTTCACATGGACTTCAGGTATTAAATCACCAATTTACTGTGATAATAGAATAACAATGTCTTATCCAAAAATTAGAAGAGAAATTGCTGCTGGATTAAGTGAAGTAATTAAAAAGAATTTTCCAGAAGTAGAAGTAGTAGCGGGGACAGCAACAGCAGGCATTCCTCATGCTGCATGGGTAAGTGAAGTACTAGATTTACCTATGATTTATGTTAGAGACTCAGCAAAAAAACACGGGAAAACTAACCAAATTGAAGGAAGACTATTAGAAGGACAAAAAGTTGTTATTATCGAAGATTTAATTTCTACAGGATTATCTTCGTTAAAAGTTGCTAAAGCACTAGAAGAAGCAGGAGCAGTAGTACTAGGAGTGGTAGCAATATTTAGTTACGAACTTAAAAAAGCTCAAGATGCTTTTGCAGCGGATAAAGTAGAATACCACACATTAACTAACTATAACTTTTTAATTGAAGAAGCGGTAGCAAGTAATTATATTAAACAAGAAGACGTAGAGAAACTTCTTGAGTGGAGAAATAACTTATAATAAATTACAGTTTTTCTGGAGAGAGAAGGGTAAAGTATAATACAAATATAGGAAAATTGTAGCTTCGTATTCAAGTGAAATTATTAAAAATAGAATAAAAAAATTTTTTTATAGTGATATGCATTTAGAAATCTGGATGTTATCCTGTATTGTGCAGGAGATATCCATTTTACTATTGCTTGAATTCTTTTATTGTTGTAGCAATCTATATAGTTATTAAACGTTTTGAAAGATGAACAATTTTTTACAACCATAATATATCTACATTTCTATTCTACCAAAGAAAGTCTCTATAATACTATTATCATAACAGTTTCCTTTTCTAGACATTGATTTAATAACTTTATATTTTGTTTTTATAATAAATACGGTTGATTTTTTTATCAACCGTATTTATTATAAAATCTCTTTTTTGAGTTTTTTGATAATCACCACTTTTTTTGTCTTGAGTTGTGCAGGTTGTTTTATTGTTCAGAAGGTAACTGATTTTTTATTGCTTCAATATTCTGCCTTAATATATTCATTTTCAACTCTTAATCTTATAAGTTGTTTGATTTTTGATTCATTTAATTTAAGCTGATTAGTATAATTTCTGTTTTCTATATTTTTATTCTTAGGTAGATGACCTTTCGTACATTCTTCAAGTTTACTATTATTTAAAGTTTTTTATTTATTAACACATTGAGATAGTGTTTCTGAATTAATCTCAGTTCTGCCAACTACAGATTTAATAGATTTTCCTTCTATAACCTATACGACTAATTCATATTTTCATCAATATTTCATATCTTATTAGGTTATTTAAATTTTAAACTGCAAATAAAGATGATTTATAAAGGTTTCTTTTGTAACATCACAGAGATATTTAAAGGGTATAATTTTTTATATACTTTATTTTAAATTCATAACTATAACGTATGAAAATTCTCCTTATTGATTTATATTTTATCTGATAAAGAGAGTATCTATCATTTTAATAATAAAAAATTATTTTTAAAATTGCTGAAAAAAGTCTTTAGTATAATTATATATAAACTAAATCGTTAATATATTTAAAAACCATATAAATAATCATTTTTATTTACTTAATAAATTTTATTAAATTTTAAAAAATAGTTATATTTATATCGTTAGTTTAAATATTTTTAAATATTTTGTTTAACTTAAATATTAATATATATTAGATATAATGATGAAGGGGATAAAATTATTGTTTTTATTAATATTTTTCTTGAAAACAAATAGATTTAGGTGTATTATAAAAGTATAAGATATATTAAAATTTTATTATTTAATATATCTTTAAGTAGAAGACTTGGGTATTGATAATTAAAATGTAATAATTAAAGAGTGAGAAATTATGGAAGAAATCAAAAAAACATATATTTTTAAAAATTTTTTATGGGCAATAAATACTATCTTTTCACTGGACTCAAAATACATAGTTTTAAATATATTTTCTCTAATTATGAAGGGTGTTACACCAGCCATCTAAGTCTTGTTAACTAAAAAAATAATTAATAGTTTACAATTAAACGATAATAGAATCATGATATTCTTATTAGGATATATTATTATAGAATTAATAGAAGGAGTTTATTCAAATTTTTTTGAATATTATAGAATAAAATTCAATTTAAATATCAATTTAAAAGTTAAAGAACTAATAATGAGTAAAATTTCAAAGTTAAAATTACAAGATTTTGAAGATAGTGAGACGTATGATGTTATAAATAGAGCTAGAAATGAATCAGAGGGGAAGGTTTCATCATTGAGTATTTTTAGTGGGAAGGTTATATTTAAAGATATGATGTTAATTTAATTATGTCAATTTATGTTGCAAGAAGGAGTTTTAGTATGGATTACAGAGATAGTAAATATATATTAATGTACTTAATTATAGCAGAAATTATTTCTTGCTTTTTGGTGTACTGTGGTCATTTAAATGGAGAATTGATAGGATTGTATATTATGATTTTACCAAGCTCTAGTATAGGGATAATAAAATTTTTAAATAAATGCGAAAAATTAATAATTTTTGATTATATCATATTTGCTTATTTTACTATTTTTAACATGTGTATTATTGCACATTTTATAATGATATATAATGGAGTAGACAATCAAAAATTTTTAAATGAATTTTTATTAAATTTGGGGAGCATTGCTAGTATAGCGATATTAGTAGATTCATTTATTCATAGCAATGATGAAAATTATAAGCTAGATGTTTTTAGAAATTTAGCTAAAGGTGTTCATTACTTATTTGCGATATTATTCTTGAACATAATTTTAATAATTTTATTTAGGTTTGATTATTCTAGTACACTGAAAATAGTGGTTATATCATTTTTCTCTATAGCAAGTGCAAATATATTTTTCTTAGGTGAAGAATATTGTTGGAGAGGGTATTTACAGGGAATGCTACAACAAAAATTTGGGAAAAGAAAAGGTATTTTATTACTTAGCTTCATTTGGGAAACATGGCATATTCCGCTGTGGTACACATATTATAAAGTTGATTTTATTGGTAATATAGTACGGTATTTAGCTGTACTAGGACTTACTATTGTTCTAGGATATATATATATGAAAACGAGAAATTTGTGGATATGTGCTTTGATTCATCTCATGAACAACTCAATTTCAGGGGCAATTGGGAGCGTTGAAGTAAATAAAGAAACATTGTTTATTACATCTAAATTGGGATACTTAATAATAATTTTATCATTTGTTTATATAATTATATTTTCAATGAAAGAGTTTAGAGATACATAAAAATTATATTTCGATTATGCTAATAGTCTTGCAATAATAAATAATGAAGGTAAAAAATAATGAAACATGATGATTTTGACTTAGATTTAAAGAAAGTATCAGTCGATGAAAATGAAATAGAAGCAAGTGCAAGGACAATTGTAACGACAACAACTGTATTGTCAGCATTAAATAGGTGTAAATCTGCAGTAAATCCGACTGGTGGTATGACCCAAGGATGTTGTAATAGAAATGTTGAAAAGATAGAAACTGAAAGTAAATTACGTTGTCAGTAGCCTAGTTTAGTAATAATTTATTGCAAGACGTGATATAATAGGTAAGTCTGTTGAACTAAACAGACTTACCTATATTTTGTTAATAGCTGAGGAGGCAAAGCCTCCGAAATAAAAAATCACCTGCTATGCGGATGAGAGATAAAAGTTAAACAATTGGAAAAACATCCTTTCTTGATAAAATAAGAGTAGTTCAAGCTCAAAAATAAAGAAAGGATGTTTTTTTATATGGCAAATAAACATAATAGTTTATTACATACAAAATGGTTATGCAAGATAGAAATAATAGAAGGACATATAATGTTAGATCATATATATTTGCTGTTGTTGATACCACCAAAATATAGTGTATCAAGTATAATGAGATATTTGAAAGGAAAAAATTCATTGATGATATTCGATATGCATTCAAACTTGAAATATAAGTATGGAAATAGAAAGTTTTGGGCAGAAGGATATTATGTAAGTATTGTAGGATTGAATGAAAGTACAATAAAAAAATATATCTGAGAACAAGAATTGCAAGATATTGCGATGAATAAACTAACAACAAAAGAATATACAAATCCATTTGGAAATAAGAAAAAATAAAATAAACCCGTTTAACGGGTAGCAGGAGTCAAAATACAATAGGGTTTTAACGGACGTGTAAGCCAGTGCCTTGAGGTGCGTGTTAGTAACAATGGATTATACCCGCAGAGTAGACCACCTCTTTTCAAGGGTGGTCCTTATTTTCTATTAATAATTCATGATAGAGATTATCAGTGCTTTATGTTATAATTAAATAAAATTATAAGGTAGTGAGGTATAGAAAATGGATAATATTATTGATGTAACAGTTCCAGTAGCGGAAGTTGTTGATAAACACCCAGAAGTTTTAGATATTTTAGTAGATTTAGGATTTAAACCATTAGCTAATCCAATAATGAGAAATACTCTAGGAAGAAAGACTTCATTAAAAATGGGTTCTAAGTTAGCTGGTATAAAAATAGAAGATATAGTTGCTTCGTTAGAAGCTAATGGATATGAAGTAGTAGGATTAAACTAATGACAAAAACAAGAATTGAAGTTTTAAAAGATATTCTATTAAGATTACATAATGGAGCAAGTGCGGACTCTGTACAAGATGAATTCAATGAACATTTTACAGGTGTATCAGCTATAGAAATAAGTTTAATGGAACATGAACTTATGAATTCTGATTCTGGTGTAACATTTGAAGATGTTATGAAATTATGTAATGTTCATGCGAATTTATTTAAAGGTGCTATTAAAACAGTAGAAGTAGAAGATAGTGAACACCCAGGCCATCCTGTGCAAGTATTTAAACAAGAAAACTTAGCGCTAAGAGCGGCTATTATTCGAGTAAGACGTATACTAGATAACTATAAAAATGTTGAAAATACACCATCTCAAGAAGTAGTGATAAAAGGTCTTGGACGTCAGTTGGCTCTGTTAGGACAGTTTGATATTCATTATAAGAGAAAAGAAGAGTTAATGTTCCCTATTATGGAGCGTTATGGTCATGATGCACCACCGAAAGTAATGTGGGGTGTAGATGATCAAATAAGAGACTTATTCAGTGATGCTCTACATGAAGCTCATAAACTACCTAATAGTGATATAGAAGTAGTAAAAGAAAAATTTGAAAAATTTGTTAAAGAATTTGAGGAAATGATTTTTAAAGAAGAATCAATTTTACTTATGATTCTATTAGAAACATTCAATCAAGATGACTGGTTAACCATCGCAAAAGAAAGTGATGCTTATGGATATGCAATTATTACACCAACTGAAGAATGGGTTCCTAAGAGAGAACGTTTTGAAGAGCCTGTAGAAGAAATTTGTCAAACAGAAATAACTGAAGAAGGTGTAATGCAAAAAGTTATTACAACACCAGAAGGTGAGATAACTATTTCATTTAAACCAAATAAAAAAGAAGAAAAAGTAGTAGATAGAACTACTCCTCAAAAATTTGGTAAAGGATACTTATCTGTAGATCAAGCAGATTTAATATTAAATCATCTACCAATGGAAATTACTTTCGTTAATAAAGATGAGATATTCCAATATTATAATGATCATTGTCCTGAAAAAGATATGATATTTAAACGTACACCTAGTCAAGTAGGTAGAAATGTAGAACTATGTCATCCGCCAAAATATTTAGAAAAAGTAAAAATAATAATGCAAAATTTGCGTGATGGTAAAAAAGATAAGTATGAAATGTGGTTTAATTCAGAATCTCGTGGGAAATTTGTTCATGTTGTGTATGCTGCAGTTAGAAATGAGCAAGGTGAATTCGAAGGAGTTTTAGAATATGTTCAAGATATTCAACCATATCGTGATATAGACACAGATTACAATAGAGACTTATAAGAAAAGAGCAACGTTAAAAAATTACTTAACGTTGCTTTTTAATTTAAAATATTTTGTCGAAAACTTGTTTTTTTGCTTTCATACTAGTTAGAGTAATAGCAACTATAATTAATATCGCATAAATTACTCCCAAAATATGAGATATGTTTGGATACTCTAACAACAAGAAAATAGTAGCAGTATTTAATATTATTAGTCCAATAATACAAAAGAATGCAATTATCCCAAGTAATATCTGACTCATTCCTCGAGTACTAAGTTCAAGTATATTATTCCAGTTTAAATAGAGTTTATTAAAATCTCTAGTAAAACTATAAAATGCTATAGCTATACCGGTAATGATATATGAAAAAATAGTAATAATAAATAATTCAATTGATATACCAGCCAATATAAGCATTATCATGAACATAATAATACCTAAAGAAATTTGAAGGAATGTACTTACAATAAATTTTGTTTTTATGTATTTTTTAAAATCCATCGGTAAAGATTTCAAGTGATAGTAATCTTGTTTTTCAAGAGAGATTGCAACACCTGTAAAACTGATAGGACTATACATCATAAGTAAAGCCATTGAAAATCCAAAACAAATTGCAAAAGGATAGAATTCTATTCCAAGTTGGATTCCACCTTCACGTCTTATTTGTATTATAGCTCCAGCAAAAATTATAATAGATAATAGATAACTAGAGAAAATATTAGCAAGAAGTGTACCATGACTAAATAGATTAAAATTACGTTTGATTAATTTTGCATTTAGAGAGGTGTGTTTAGAACTCCTTTCTTTGTGTTCTTTTTGTTTTGAACTTAAAGTTGTTTTATGAACACCAGCTATTCTATGAATATCATTTAAATATTTTTTAGCCACTAAGGTATTCACTAAAATAACTATAACAATAGTAATGATAATCAAGATAAGTAAATTCATATAAGATTCTTTTGTTAGTATATCAAAGAAAAAGTCTCCTCTATATTTTGTTTGCAGTAACATTAAATCATTAGAAGCAAGTTCTTTAGATAAGATAACATACCCTGCTCCTAATAGTAATCCGAATATTATAATAATACCATTAATTTTATTTTTATTTTTTTCAAAATTAGGTATGTATGTAATTGTAGATAAAAGTAATGTTAGGCCTCCAGAAATAATAATAATTATGCATAATGAGTAAATAAGAGAAATTATAATCTGTATTAATGAAAATTCTGTATTAATTGCTATAATAAAGTTAATTACAATCACAGGGATAAATAATCCAGATAGTTGGAAAAGTAATACTAAAAACTTCCCAATAAATAATTCTTTCTCGCTAACGGGTAGCGGTAGTAAAGAATGGGTATCTTTGCTTTCATAAAACATATTTAAAAATGTTGTTGATAGTGTTAAAGCAGTCATTATAATTAAAAATAATAATATGTATTTATAAGAAGGACCTTCTAGAACACTGCTAAACATTGAATTACCGAATAATATATAGAAGACGACTATATTAAGTATATTTAAAAGTAATAGATTATTGAATATTTTCTTTCTAATATCAGCAGTTCCCTTATATTTTTTTCTATATTTTGCTGTTTGCATAGGATTAACATACATTAAGTTAGTAAAAAATAAATTTTTTATGATATTCCAGCGCATACTAAACACCACCTAGATTATATCGATTAGAACTTTTGATTAGGTTAAGATAAATTTCTTCGAGTGAGTTTCCTTCGTGTTGTGCTCTTAACTCATCAAGTGTTCCGACAAAAATAAGTTTACCATGGCTAAGAATACCAATTCTATCACATAGATGTTCTGCAACTTCTAAGACATGTGTAGAAAATAATACGCTATGACCTTGTTTTGTATGTTCTTTCATAAGATTTTTCAAATCAAAGGATGCTTGTGGATCAAGTCCAGTCATTGGTTCATCCATTATCCAAAAGCGAGGGTTAGATAAAAGGGCAGCTATAAGAAAAACTTTTTGACGCATACCATGAGAAAATGAATTTATTTCTTGATGTTCAACACCTATCATGTTAAATAACTTAGAGTATTCGTATATACGCTCTTCTGTTGTTTTTTCATCAAGTTCATAAAGGTTGGCAATTAGAGACCAATATTCATATGGGGATAACGTTAAAAATATGTCAGGGCTATCAGGGACATAACCTATTTGCTTTTTACATTCTAGTCGATTATCACGTAAGTTCATATTATCAAAGAAAATATCTCCGCTACTAACTTCAATTATACTAGTTAAAGCCTTTATAGCTGTAGATTTTCCAGCTCCGTTGTGCCCTATTAGTCCAAATATTTCACCATCGTTAATAGCAAGATTAAGATTGTCTAATGCCAATTTAGAGTCGTATTGCTTTGAGACATTTTTGAATTCTATCATAAATGTATTTCCTCCTACTAAAATTAAGTATTTTAATTATAACAGTTATAAAGACTAAAAGATAGTATTTATAAGAATAACAAGCTTGTATTTTTTAAATGGTTTTTATAGAAGAAGGGGAAATAAATAGATAATTACATTCTAGATACACCTGGAAATGTGAGTTTAAAACTTAAAGTTTGATACACCTGGTAATGTGTAAAAAAAGAAGGTTGAATTATAAAGGATAAAACATCTTAAAAAAATTGAAAAAAATACTTGACAATGAAAAATAAAAGTGTTATTATTTTAAAAGTGAGTGTTTAGGCACTCTGTGTAAAGCCGCTATGGCTTAAAATTTATTTTAAAAATATGAACCACCTGGATGAGTGATTCATAAAACTATCGAGGAAAGGAGGAAACCATAGAAATGCCAACTATTAACCAATTAGTTCGTAAACCTCGTAAATCAAAAGTATCAAA
>ERZ773180.360-NODE-360-length-28918-cov-9.385199_pt1 | contig 28918 bp, 19 predicted proteins | sample MGYA00511080_ERZ773180 | MGnify/ENA primary metagenome ERZ773180 (study PRJEB29015, sample SAMEA2738175) | human oral metagenome | biome: human oral; feature: human-associated habitat; material: saliva | place: China | collected 2178 ... | reverse complement strand
GTAGCTTTTAGTTCGATAACCACGTATGCATGCAGTTGGATGTTATAGAGAATGAGGTCGGCATAGAAATCAGAATCGCCTACTTCAAAATGCTTCTGCTGTGCCACAAATGCAAAGCCACTACCCATTTCCAAAAGATATTTCGTAATATGCGAAACCAATTGCCGTTCAATGTCTCGTTCTGCCATTTTATCTGTCTGCCCCATCATATCAAAGATATATGGGTCTTTCATCAGATAGTTGGCAAGGTCGCTTTGCGGTTTGGGTAATCGCACAGAGAAGTTGCTCACTTTCTTTGCCGTAATCTGCCGTGCGAAAAGGTTGGTTTCAATTTGCATTTGCAGAACATTGCTGCTCCAACCATTGGCAACTGCCTGTGTGATATACCAATAGCGTTCACCTAAAGGTAGTTTGCTATTAAGTAAAATTACATGGCTTGCCCAGTTCGTGCGAACTACGGCTGAGTGCTTGAAGATTTCCTCTATCTGACTGATATCGCTGTGATAGATAGCAGACAGCGTTTCAGAAACATCTCCTAATTGTGCAAGAGGTTCTTGCATAATTATATCTCCCCGAATACCTGCTGCTTGTATTTGCGCAAGAGGCTCTTGCGTAAATTGATTGAGTTCATTTGTGAGTTGTAATACATTATCAACCGAAGGACTATTAAGCAACTTTTCAACCTTACCCATTTCTGTTAGAACCTCCATAGGATAAGCCTTTGCAAACTGGCACATATAGATAAGATTACGAGTGGAATACCCCTTCTTGTCTGGATATTTAGAACGTATCGCCTTAGAAAGATTGTCAATGACTTTGCTTCCCCAACCTTCTTTCTTTTGGAGATAGAGGATAAAATGTCCTACTTTCCAATAGTGGAAGAGCATATCGGCATTAGCCGAAGCAATCAGGCGTACTTGCGTATGCTCCAGGTCAGTACCAATAGCTCGTACAATGAGAGCTAAATCTTGGTGCTCTGTTTTATTTATTTCTTGGCTCATATGGTTTCGGTATTATAATTGATTGAATTTACTCATGGCATTCGCTTTGATGTCGTCTGCAATGTCTATGTATGGTTTCATAGCCTTGTAATCGCTGTGCCCAGTCCATTTCATAACTACTTGCGGAGGAATACCCAATGCTAGTGCATTACAGATAAACGTTCTACGACCAGCGTGTGTTCCAAGCAAGGCATATTTAGGTGCAACTTCGTCTATGCGCTCATTGCCTTTGTAATAAGTTTGGCGTACAGGTTCGTCAATACTAGCCAATTCTGCCAACTCTTTAAGATAATCGTTCATTTTCTGGTTAGTAATGACAGGCAGCACCTTGTCATCTTCAAATGCCACATCCTTGTACTTGTCAAGAATCGCTTTGCTGTGATTATTCAGTTCTATAATCAAACTATCGGAAGTCTTGACCGTTGTAACTTCAATATGGTCGCCTTTAATATCATTCCTGCGGAGGTTGAATACATCCGAATAGCGCAAACCAGTGAAGCATTGGAAGAGGAAAACATCTCGCACACGTTCGAGCGCCTGCTTGTTGGAAGGGATTTTGAACTCTCGGAGACGGTTGAGTTCGTCCCAAGTGAGAAAGATGATTTTCTTCTGTGTGCTTTTGAGTTTAGGTTTATAACTATCGTAAGCATTGTTCTGATGCACACCTTTCTTGAAAGCCCAGCGTAAAAACCACTTCAAGAAACTTAGTTGCTTGCCAATAGTAGAATTGCGCATTTCCTTTACATCACGAAGATAGGTAACATAATCGTTTAGTCCTTTCTCATCAAAGAAATCAAATGTAAGTCCATCACGAAAGTTCATCAAATGATTTTTCACAGCAGCAAATTTCTCGTAAGTAGAATCAGTCCAGTCGTTCTGTCGCCCACAATCCTCCACAAAATCATCAAACACTTGAAAGAAATCACAAGGCAACGCTTCTTTCTTTGGATTAGGTTCTTGGTTCGCAGGTTTGTGCAAAGCATTGAATGCCTCCTTTATCTGTTCGGGCGTTGGCATTACGTCCTCTACCTCAAACCTCTTAAAGATTGACTGTATTTCCGTGTAATACTCTAAGAGCGAAGCATTGATTTCGGAAGCTGATTGTTTCAACTTGTTACTACAACCATTCTTCACACGCTGCTTATCTGCATCCCACTTGGCTGAATCAATGCGATAGCCAGTGGTGAACTCAATTCGCTTGGACGCAAAATTAACGCGCATACGAATAGGCACGTTCTTTGTGATAAGAACTCCGTCCTTCTTCCTGCTCTCCAACGTGAAGATGATATTCCGTTTGATGTTCATATCTTCGGGTGTATTGATTTATGCACCCAAAGTTACACCCTAAAAATGATATTACCAAAGATTTTCCGTGAAATCTTATTTTGTTAACACTTTACGTAAACGCCTATATTACAATAGATTGATGAGATTTGATAGTTTATGATAGTTCAAGAGAAAGAGCCTCTCTCTCCGCTTTACACAAGCGACAAAGTCCCTAAGTTACAATAACTTAGGGACTTTGTCTTTAACCCCAATTTTCCTTTGACCCACTTTTTGACCCACTTTTTACTCCGAAGATTCTGAAAAAGCAATGAAACAACTTTTTCTTGTAAATTATTTTCGTAACATCTAAGTACTTGAATATGAATGATTAATTAAAAAATCAAAAAGATGTGATTCGAACCTTTTATATCAAATCATATCAATTCTTTCAGAAAAAGAGACTCGACCCCTAATTTTGAGTTATAGGTAAGAGCTGTTTTGCATTTTATGGACCAGCAAGACAAGATAGCTATAACATAAACACATTGTCCCCTACTTGCCGTATTTTTCCTCTTATCTTGTGACACACCCTAATAGAAGTATCGTTTCACTTCATGCATTCACTTGTCTTGTTTCTATTTTCCTTTGCAAAGTTAGCAAGGTTGATAGAACAAAAAGTACCTCTTCATTATTTCATAAAATACAAAAGAGCCCGCTATTTTATTTAATTTTTATTACAGCACTAGTTATTGTACTTCTAATAAAAGTTGTATCTTTGCAAGACAAGCTACAATGATAGGATGGTACATAATAGTAATTGCATAGGAAATGGGGGTAATATTACAAATAAAATGAAAATATATTTTTCTACGCATACATATTATGATCCCAATGGATTTCCCATTTATTACTAATAAAAAGATATTCTCCTATGCTAAAAATAAAATTAGTTTCACGAATAACATATCAAGCACAGCAAGAACACCTGAAGAGCAAGTAAATGCGATGTATAATAATTTAAAAATAAGCAAACATGTAATTATGCTCCTGCAGGTCGTGCAGTAGAAAGTCGATATCCTGACAAACAGAAAATATTAAAAGAGGTTTATAGACAAGGACCCAGTAAAGTGTCAAAACATTGTGCAGATTTTAGGCAACTTAATGTTATAGATATAGCTCCTAGTAGTGTATCCAATAGAGCTGCCTTTCATCGCGCACTTCTGAATAATAGCAAAATATCCAGAGTGCTAGATCCATGGACACCCTCCAAGGCGCCTGTCTTTCATATTGAGATTCCACAACATTAAAACTTATATGTATGAAAGAAAATATTATTTCTTTTGTTTTTCTTGTTATATTAACAAGCTGTTTGGCTAATGTGACAAGACATAATTTCATGTCCCCAAAATCATTATATGGTTATTGGAGTTTAGAGGGAGTTACATGGTTAAAAATAACTAGTGACTCCATCTATTTCGTAGACGAAGAAGGAACTTCTCCTATCAAATATTCTATAAATAAAGATACGATTATTTGGTATTTTGATGGGATAATTCAAAAGAGCAAGTATAATATAGTCCAAGATACGCTCTTTATGAAGAATGAAGAAGGTACAACCCAATACATACGTGTAAATGATAAAAGGTAGCGTCCTGAACAGCTATGATGCAACATGAGTTTGGACATATCCTGCAGTATCGTGGTTTTGGATCAGCTGCATATTGGCACGTGATTGCACCAGAAAGTCTAGCCAGTGCTACAATTAAACCATCATCACATTATAAATTTTGGACAGAAACGTGGGCTAACTATTTGTCTAAAGGACATTTTAGAAATGCTTGGATAGGAGGATCTTACTATCCTGCAAAAAACATCAGCACCTTCAATTTGATTAAGATAATAGTTGCTCAAATGAGGGAGAGGTCACATGGTTTTATCTAAATTTAGTATAAAATATTCTTATTCACTATGAGTATGAGCAAAATAAATCTATTTGTGTGTATTTCTATCGTTATTTGTTCATTATCTTCTTGCATACCAATAGGTGACACAAGAGTCCTCGCTGTATTCAAGAACTGTACTAATGACACGGTATATATAGGTGCATCCCACTATGATAATATTGATAGTGTTAGCGAGCAAGTAAGTCCAGTTTATAATTTCGTAGCCAATAATGGTCTTGATATCTCCAATATTTCTTTATGGAAAAGAACATATTTTTGTAGTGATAATTTTATATATCCAGACTCTTTATGTTCAATAGATGCAGACTACTTATTCCACGATACTGACACTTGCTATTTTTTCTTAATAAAATGGGAAGATGCAAAGGGATTCTCCTGGGATGAAATTCGAGCTAAGAAATTATTTCGTAGATGGATTGTCACAAAAGATAAGGAAAGTAGGTTTGATAGGCATATAAGAAACTTGAACACTAACAAGAATTAATACAATATAGTTAGTCCAAGAAACAAAAGTCCCACTATTGGTTTTTCTGTACGAATGTATGATGACCAATTATATTCAATTAGTGCAGGGTTCAGTCCACATATTGTAACAGGTAACGGTAATTTAGATAGTGTACTCAAACATGATTTATATCACCTAGGGCATTCTCGTGCATTAAATGATTTATTCTTGTTAAACTATGGTCTTCAAGGCTTGAATGCATTACTATTAAAAGGAAACTTTGTAGATGAAAGGAATTATTATGAAGATTTTGTCAATTATTATCCATGGTGGGATACACATCCAGTGTGGCAATAAATTAAAATATTATTATTTTTTACTGCCAATTATTTTGTTATACTCTTGCGATATTGGGTATATGCAAACATTTGAAGGTTATAATAGTGCGATCGTGAAGTTACATAATAGTGAAAGTACGACTCGTGTTAGTTGTATGTATTTTCAAGGTTGCTATTATTTAAATTACGGTATTATGAAAGGAGAGTGTACTGTGAATTATGACTCTCTTAAATTGCAGACAAATGATGATAACTTATTAATATATAAAAAGTTGCCCGACAAAGGTATTCATACGTATAAAATACTTAAGGAAGGGGTTCTCTCTATTCGCTTAGGATTTATTCGTAGAGACAAGTCCATTGGCGTTGCAGATCCCTTGGTGTTGTCTATCCTACCATCAGACTTCATTACGTATAATGGTCAACGAATAACCAATGACACTTTGCGCGTGGCATTGAAAATCAGGCTTAAAAGCTTATAGATGACTATCATGAAACAAGCAATATTATCTTGCCTTCACGGACAATTTAGGCAGCATCCTCTCCGTTATGGATGAGGGACTCTTCCTATGAGCCCGTAGGAACTGCTGTTTGTCGCTCTCATCACCTATGGTATTCTCGTGCATTAAATGATTTGTTTTTAGCGAATTATGGACTTCAAGGATTATATGCTTTGATTTTAAAAGGTAATTTTGTAGCAAATAAAAACTATTATGAAGATTTTGTCGATAGTTACAGTTGGTGGCCGACACATTAAATGGCTTGGGCTGTACATGATTTTTATGTTATCTATCCAATCTTGCGATATGGGATTCATACTTCCGTTAAACAACAACAAGTTTAGTTATGACATTTCTTTATCGGAGGACAGTATGGTTAAGGTTCGCAGTATGTACTTCAATGGCTGGCATTACCTTCTCTTTGATTTAAAAGGAGAATATGTAATGAATCCCGATTCCTTAAAATTAGAATTTTGCGATAAGAACATAATAGTAGGGAAATTATTACCCTGTTCAGAAACAAATACATATAAAAAAAATAATACACCTTCTAATCGTTTACTATTTATTTGTTAATCATTAACTATTTACTTATTTGTATTTTACTCTTCGCCTATTCGTATTCTACCCTTTTCTTGGAATACTCCATCCTTTGATGGTACATTGCGCCATAGTTTAACGGCCATGTTCCAGCATTTTTTGCTGTAACGCTTTAGAGAAAACAAGGCTAATCACTCCCCTCTCCCCTTGGAGAGGGGCTGGGGGTGAGGCCGGTTGGGGGGGGCCTTCCTCCACTTTCCTTCCCATAAATACCTATATATAGGTATTGCCCAATTCGTTATAAACACCTAACTTTGCAAATTACATAGTACACTTTGCACTTAACAGGACAAGAAAAAGACAAAAAAGATATGAAGTTTCCCACACGAATTCTATGGGGAGGAATACGTGTTATGGTTTTGTTCATCACTTTGGCGTGCGTTTGTAACCAGTTTGCACACGCCCAATCCACAGACGAGAACATCTCATTGACCATTACCGACCGCAATGGGCAGGCCTTACCCTACGCCACTGTTATCGTAGAGAGTGCCGGCCTTACCTATACTGCCGACGCACAAGGCCGATTACGCCTAAAAACGGCACTCTTTACCACCAAAGGCACGCGCCTAACAGTGTCGTATCTGGGCAAAGCAACACGCCAGTTAACCATTACGCACGATGCTGTGGCGAAAGAAAAGAAGATAAACATCGCACTAGACGACAACAACCTTTACCTGAAAGACGTGCAGGTAAACGCCACGCGCGCACCCAGACACAGCAACTCGTCGATGCTCATTCAGCGAAACACCATCGACAACATACAGGCTTACAGCTTGGCAGACATCGTTCAGGCACTGCCAGGCAAGGCCATTCTCAACACCGACATGCACAATGCCAGTTTCTTAACCTTGCGTTCGGCTCTGCAAGGCGACTTGCAAAACCCACTCGATGCCTATTCGCGCAACAAGCTTAACGACTATGTGCGCAACGCCGCCTTTGGCATTGCCTACGTGGTAGACGGTACGCCTCTCTCGAACAACACCAATATGCAGCTCGACAGCTACGGAAAGTGGGGCGGCATAAAGATGTTCGACCGCCGTTTTAACACCGATAACAACGAGAATGTGGGCAGCGGAAACGACTTGCGCCTTATTCCCGCCTCGTCGATAGAGAGCGTTGAGGTTATATCGGGCGTTGCTCCAGCCAAGTATGGCGACCTAAGTAACGGCGCCGTTATCATCAATCGCCGCGCCGGACTTACGCCTTTCTACGGTAGCGTTAAGGTGCAATACGATATTTTCAATGCTTCGCTGGGTAAAGGTTTCGCCCTTGGCGAGCGTTGGGGTATGCTCAACCTCAACATTGACTATCTGCACAGCACCCGCGACAGGCGCGACAAGCTGAAAACAAACGCCAACATCGCCCTCAACGCCACGTGGACACACACCATTAGTAGGGCATTGGCATGGGAAAACACCCTCTCGGCCGATTTCTCTAAAAACGTTGACGGACTGAAAAGCGACCCCGATGCAACGCTTAATCGCACCCGAACCGACCAGCAGAACCTGCGTTTGGCCCTGCGTGGTGCGCTTTCGCCCCAGCAAAACGGACTTATCGACGGCATCGACTATAACTTTTCGCTCTCCCTGTCGCACCAATACGACATGCACGAAGAGTTTATTGCCAATAACAGACTGAACCTTATCACCGACGCTTACACCAACGGACTGCACGAAACCGATGTTGCGCCACCTTATTACACAGCCCTTTTGGAGATAGACGGCAAGCCCTTGGCCCTCTCGGCCAACGTGGAAGCACGCCGAACACTAAAATGGAGTCGCGCAACACACACGCTTAGTCTGGGTGTTCTTGCACGACACGAGGCCAATCATGGGCGTGGAAAGATTTTCAACGCAGAGACTCCGTTCTACGATGGCGGACAAGGCGGACGTGGCGACCGCTCTTATCAATACCGAAACCGCATCAAATTGAACCAATACGGCATGTATCTGCAAGACAAGTTGGTGTTGCCCACGGCTCACGGAACGTTAAGCACAACGGCAGGCCTACGTCTTGAATACCAAAACCAACGTTTCGCAGCCTCTCCACGCATCAATATGATGTGGGCGTTAGACAATGGATTGAGCTTCAACGCAGCCTATGGCATCAGTTATAAGATACCTGCCACGGCTTTTCTATATCCCGAAAACGTGTACTTCGACCGCCTTGTGTATAGCAATTACAGCAACAACGCCAACGAGCGGCTCTTTATGTACAAAACCAAAGTGGTTAATCCCACCAATCCCAACTTGCTTTCGCCCTACACACACAGCTTTGAAGTGGGTACAGCCTATGCCAATGCCAACTTCAACACCTCGCTAACGGGTTATCTTAAAATAGACTTGCGTGGCATTAGTTCAGAAGCTGTGCTCGATACGATGTGGGTTCAGCATTACGAAACGGTGTCGCAACTGCCCAACGAACGGCCCATTTACGCACCAAAGGGCGACCCCCAACTCATCATCGACTATTATTTTACGCCCCGCAACCTGCTTTATAGTCGCAATGCAGGCGTAGAATGGATTGGCAACCTGCGCGATATCAAGCCCTTGGGCTTAGGCGTTAACTTCTCGGTGGTTTACAATTACAGCCTTTACCATCAGCAGGGCGAACGCGTGGGCACGTCTATCGACCTCGACAAAGAGGCCGTTTCGGGCATCTACGCTCCTACGAAGAACAGTTCGCACGAACTTATCTCCACCCTAAGCCTCACCAAACAGATACCCACCCTTGGCTTGATATTCAACCTGCGCTTACAAAACTTCTGGTTCAGGCACTTCAATCGTCATGGGTTCGACATCTATCCCATCGGCTATATCGACCAAAACTTCCGTCGTGTGTACCTCGACGAGCAGCAACGAAAGGACATTCGCTGGACGTATCTGCGACTAAAAGACAACGAACCCGTAAATATTTCGCAGCCAATCATCGTCCCCAATTGTCATCTTCGCGTGTCTAAGGAGATTGGCAAGCAGCTACGCCTGTCGTGCTATATAAATAATGTGTTCAATTATCGCCCTTGGGTAGAACGCCAAGGCGAACGAATATACTTTAATCAGCCACCAACGGTGAGCATGGATGTTAGCTACAAGTTTTAGTTAGTCTTATCCGCTGCTCGCCAAAAGCGACACAAACAAACAATAAATACATAACAAAATGAAAAAAACAAAACATTGGGGCAACCGTATCGCCCTATTTATGATGATGGTCATGCCCATTATCTTCACTGCTTGTAGCGAAAATGACGCACCCGAAGTGTCAAGTGCATCGGTGAAAGTAAGCGTTAAAATCGACAAGGCTTTCGAGAAAGCGAAAGCCCAAAAGGTTGCAATTACCTTGCGCAACACCAGCACCGGGAAAGAAACAGCTTACGAAACCACCGTCAACGGCACGGTGCAGTTGCCCAATCTGCCTGTAGACATGTACGATATAACGGCTAGCTACACCCTGCCTGCCAGCGAATACAACGAAATTACAGGCGAAAAGAGCACCGAAGATGTGCTTTTCTCGGCCGCTGCAACGGGCGTACAACTTCAACCCAACAAAGAAACGACTATCAATTTGGTGCTAACCACGTCCACAACTGATGATTTCGTTCTCAAAACGATATACTATGCAGGGTCGGATAGCAAGAAAGCAGCAGGCGAAGACGATCGTTTTATCGAGATCTACAACAACTCTTCGCGCACACTTTATGCCGATAGCCTTTGTTTTGCACTCACAACGATGAACCGTTACGGCTTTTTGGCCGATGGAAAGCCGCATCCTTACAAGGATAAGAATATCTATACAACCCCCAGTGGCGCGTTCGATTGGAGCAAATCAGAAGGTATGGCCGACACGGAAGGCGCAAACAGCAAGTACGTTTACGGCGATGTAGTTATCATGGTGCCTGGTTCGGGCAAGGATTATCCCATCAAACCCGGCGAAAGCTTTATCATTGCGCCCTTCGCACAGAACTATAAACAACCCTTTACCACGTCATCGGGCAAGCAAGTTACACCCGAATGGCCCGACTCAACGCTCGACCTAAGCAAGGCAGAGTTTGATGTTGTGTACCCCGGCTACGAGGTATTGGATAACAAGAGTGCCGCAAATATGGTGATTATAAAGAAAGGTAGTAACAAATACATGCGCCTTTCGCGCAACGGTAAAGAGGGTTACGTCATCTTCCGCCATCCTTCTCCCAGCAAGTTACCCGAATATCGCCGTCCATTTATCGACCCCAAGAAAGGCAGTCACTTTACTTACATGCAAATTCCGAACACATCTATCATCGATGCCGTTGAGGTTATCAACCCCAATGCCGATGGTTATGTGTCGCCAAAGGCTTTCCAGAAGTCGCTTGATGCTAGCTATGCCTTCTCCAAACCTGATAACAGCTTCCGCTGTATCACACGTAAGGTGAGCCGAGTGAATGATGGTCGCCGTATATTACAAGACCTCAACAACTCTGCACTCGACTTTGTTCAGATGATTCCAAACCCTAAGGCGTTTGCCCCAAGCAAGTAACGCCCCATTATAAGCTTCTCCGCCTGCCTGCTTTTGCTATACAGGCAGGCGGAGAATTGCCTATAACGAAATTCCCAAATCAACAACATGCACGCACGTTTATTCGTATCTAGCCTCTTGTTCGGGCTTTTCCACATCGCCTCCGCTCAAGATTCGCTCACGCATTTTGCTGTTCCAACTCCCCAAGAGTGGCAACAGCACCACCAAACCATGGCTTCGCCCCTAGGCATTTACTTGCTACCGGCTCAGAGTTATGGCTATACCTCGGCGACTTTCAGCCACGAACAAGGCCCTTTAATGCGCTTGCAGATACCCGAAAAAGATACGAATCTGCGACTCTCGTCAATGGGCGTGTACACGTCTAAGCGTTGGCGACTATATGGGGAATTTGCCTACAACCGACAATTTGCCGATAGTGTGGGTTGGCTGCTTAGCGAAACGCCACGCCTGGGCATGCCTTACTACTTCGCTTCGCCACGCAAAGGCAACTGGCTAAACGAAACCTACCAACTTAAAGGCGCAGCCAATTACCGCCTTTCGCACCTGTTCGACCTCGGTGCAGCCCTGCAAATAAGGTATCATAAGGGTGCACGCAGCAACGACCCACGCCCCTCTACCGAGAGCTTTTACTCGCGTTATCACCTCAATGTGGGCCTAAACCTCGCCCCCGTGCATATCTCTATGGCGGCAGGAATGGTCTACGGAACAAGCGATAACAACCTGATCTACGTGAACGAGAATAACGATCGCATCGACCGATTGGACTTTATGGCCTACGAACTGATGGGATTTGGCATGCACCGAAAGACAGGTAAGCTGCAAAACCGCGAGATGCAAGCCAACACCTACGGGCACGAGCTGTCGCTGCAAGCCAGCTTCACCTGGAACGAAACAATGCTTTGGGCGCGCGCCAGCCATCTTGCGCAACGCGACAGCATACGCCGAAGCCGAACAAAAAACGTGTCGGCCAACCTCCTTTCCACCTATAACCTCCGTCAAACGCGCATTCTTGCGGGCCTAATTCATTCCCTTTCGCCCGCTCTTCGCCTGCAAACCACAGTTCACGCCCACTTTACTAAGGGCTGGGATAGGCTAGACAACATCCTTGGCGGACAGAAAAACTATGTGTATAACCATTGCGATGTCGGCCTTAACGCTTTGCTCTACCATCGTTTTACCTCGCAGCGGCTCGACCTATTTGCACTCGATGCCACCGCCGAACACGAGAAACGACAAGACGGAGCCACGCAACACACCCTCGTTCGCGATGCTTTCCATCTCGCCGCAGCCTATCGTTCGCAACGTCCCTTGCCTCGAAACTTCGCCTTTTTCTATGGTGCAAGCCAAGCTTTCACCCTGCCCAAGGCCTCGTTAAGCTACCCTTCAACGCAAGAAACGGTGTTCTCTACCCAACTAGCACTTCCCCTGCAACGTTTCTACGCCACGTCTACGGCCAGCACACGCATAGCCTTGGGCACGGCCAAGCGTTTCGCCCACTATCAGCTGACGCTCTCATTGGCCTACCAATTGGGCTATGTGCTTAAAGCCCAACCCACCATTCACGGCACGCGCCACAACTTTGAGGCCGCCCTTGGCTTGGCTTTCTAGCGGGGCACAGTCCTATATCAAACAGCGATAACACCCCTTTGCGGAAATGAAAAAATACCTCCTTATCCTTGCTCTCGCCCTGTTTGCCCTTTCGGCAAACGCCAAACGCACACAGGCAACACTGTCCACCGACCCCAATCTGCATGTGGGCAAGTTGCCAAACGGCCTTACCTATTATATACTTCGCAACAACACGCCCCCCAATCGCGCCAATTTCTACCTCGCCCAATGCGTTGGCTCGCTGCAAGAGAGCGACAACCAACGCGGCTTGGCCCACTTCTTAGAGCATCTTTGCTTTAACGGCACGCGCCATTTCCTATCCAATACGCTCGTGGCTTACCTCGAAACGCTTGACCTAAAATTCGGTCAAAACATCAATGCCTATACCGGAATGGAGCGCACCGTGTATCATCTCAACAACGTTCCCACAGCGCGCTCCTCGGCCTTAGACAGTTGTCTGCTTGCACTTCGCGATTGGGTGTGCGACATTTCGTTATCGCCCGAAGAGATAAATAAGGAACGTGGCGTGATTAACGAAGAGTGGCGACAACGCAATTCGGCCACGGCACGCATGCTACAACGCAATCTCCCGCGCCTTTACCCCAACAGTTTGTACGCTCGGCGCGCCCCAATAGGCTTGATGGAAGTGATAGATACCGTTGGCCCTTCCACCCTTCGGCAGTATTATCACCGCTGGTATCATCCCCAGAACCAAGCAATTATCGTGGTGGGCGATGTGGATGTGGCACGCACGGCCAAACGTATCGAGGTACTTTTCGCCCCCATACGCCCCACCAAGGCCGCGCGCCGACCCGCCATTGTGCCCGTTGCCGACAACGCCAAGCCCATCGTTGTGGTGGATAGCGATGCCGAACAGCGCACCACGCTTGTACAAGTGTTCTGCAAAATGCCGCCCATAACGCCCGCTTTCAAAGCCTCAAGCACTTATCAACGCCTCTTAGTGCGCCGCTCTTTGATGATGTAGATGCTGCGCATGCGCCTTGCCGAGCAGGTGGTTAAGCCCCAATGCCCCTTCACACAGGCCGTGGTGGGCTATGGCGTATATCTCTATGCCTCCTCCAAATACGCCATCCAAGTAACCATTATGGCCAAAGACGGACAGGCACAGGCTGCCACACAAACCGTGATGACCGAATTATGGCGTGCTGCCAAGCATGGGTTTACACCTGCCGAATTGGCTCGTGCCAAGGCCGAAGAGCGCAATATCATCGAACGGCAGTATGCCGCACGCAACGAAGTGGGTAACAATTACTTGGGCAACCAACTGGTGGAACACGCCCTAAGTGGCGAACCCATGCCTTCGCCCGATGTTCTTCGGCAGTTGCGAACAAGCATAGTCGATACCATTACGCCTGCCGACGTGCAACAATGGCTGCGCAAGATGCTCCCCACTAGCGGTAGAAACCTCGTTGTTTTAAGCCTAAACCCACAACGCGAGGGTGCAACCCAGCCCACCCAAGAGAGCCTTTTGCAAGCCGTTTTGCAGCCCGCCACGGCCAACCTTGCACCATATAAAGACGATACCCCCAACCAACCGCTGCTCCCCGTATTGCCCAAGGCAGGCCACATCGTTAGCCAACGCCACGAATCCGCTTTGGGTATCGAGCGCATAGAGCTGTCTAACGGGGTGACGGTGCTGCTCAAACCCACCTCTACGGGCAAAGACGAACTGCTGATGACGGCCTTCGCGCCCGGCGGTTCGTCGCGTTTGGAACAGGCCGACTTCGCCAATGCGCGTTTCTTCAACCGCATTGTGGGTAGTAGCGGACTAGGCGATTTCTCATCACAACAGCTCACCAAGGTGCTAACGGGGCAAACGGCCAACGTCAATCTCTCGCTCGACACCTATTGGCTAAGCCTCAACAGCAGTGCCTCTACACGCGATGCCGAGTGCCTTTTGCAGCAAACTTACCTTTATTTCACCGCCTTGCGCCCCAACCAACAGGCTTTTGACAACATCATGGCCAACAGCAGGGCGCGCCTTAGCCAAGTGGCAGGCCTGCCCGAAATGGCCCTTAGTGACTCGCTTGCGGCCACCTTGCACGCCCACAACCCACGTTTCGCCAACAACACGCTCGCCGATCTCGACCATGTAGACCCCAATCGCATTCTCAACCTGGCGCGTCAAGGCATGGCTAACGCTACAAACTTCACCTTCGTTTTCGTTGGCCACTTCCAACGCGACAGCCTTCTCGCCCTCGTTTGCCGTTACATCGGCTCGTTGCCTGCAAGCACCCCCCCGTTCGCTTCATGGCAACCAGCCCTTATCAACGAGCCTTCGCCCCACCATCAGGCAGCGCAAGACTCTACCACGCCCACCACTACCACCGCTCCCAACAACGAAACATCCCTTGTTGGCACGCTGCGCAGTGTGCAAACCTATGCCCCCGGCATTGTTTGTAACCACTTCCGCCACGCCATGACCACGCCCAAAGCCAACGCCTACATCGTTTGGTGGGCTAAGGGCACGCCCTATACATTGGCCAATATCGTGATGGCCGAGGCCGTAGGTCAGCTGCTTGGCATGCGTTACACTCAGCGAATACGCGAAGAAATGGGTGCGGCTTACAGCACCGATGCTTCTTGTACCCTCGCACCTGACGTGAACACCACCTACTTAAAACTATATGGCATCTGCCCAATGAAACCAGAATTGGTTGACAGCACCCTCAAGGCAATGCGCGCCGAGGCCGAAAACATGGCTCGCAACATTGCCCCCACGCTGCTCGAAAACGTGAAACGCCACCTCGCCAAACGCTTTGAAGAACGCACAAAGCAAAACAGCACGTGGCTACGAGCCGTGCAAACATGGGCGCAACAGGGCATCGACATCCACACGAACTACCTAACCGAGCTGCAAAACATCACACCCCAACGCCTGCAACAGTTTGTTGCACACCAATTAATGGCACAAGGGAATAGGGTTGAAGTGGTGATGTTGCCGGAGTAAAGGAAAATAAGCCTCACCCCCAAACGGCCTCATCCCCTGTCAACTGGCCTCACCCCGACTTCATAGTTATCTCAATCCTTCGGTTACTCTTGATAATGGCTTGCGCCACTTGCTGTATGTCGGCAGCCGAAAGTTGGTCTACCAACGCCTCGTAATCTGCGTGCAGGTCAATGCAGTAGCGCAGTTGTTGGTACAGAATGTTGCTCCAATAGTCGTTGACAAGCTTTTCTTGTTGGTGAGCCTTTTTTAAGTAAGTCTTAATCTTGCCGATGCTTTCGGGATTGATGCGCCCTTGCGCCACGTGTGCCAGCTGACGATACACGATGGGCATCAGTGCGGCGTACTTTTCAGGATCAGTCCGGAAACCAATCTTCAACAACGAGTTGGGCCGACTGTTGCAGTCGAGTTCGCCTTGCACACCCACGCCATAGGCGCCGCCTTTCTCTTCGCGAATGCTGTCGGTAAAAGCGATGGTAAGCACGCGACGAAGGGCATCGAGCGCCAAGTTAGACTTGGGCGTATAGGGCAAGTCGAAGGTGTAGATGATGGTGACAAGTGCCGATGGCGTGTTCATCTTCTTGGTGAAGACGTGCGTTTCGTTAACGTTGCGCACCTCTGGAAGGTTGTTGGCAAAGCTCTCTTTGCGCCCTGCTGCCGGCAACGAGGCCACATATTGGCAGAGAAGTGGGCGAAGTGAGTCGATGTTTACGTTGCCCACAAGCAACATCTTAAAGCCCGTGGCATCGGCAAAGCGTTCGCGATAGAGTTGCATAATGCGCTGATAGTTCACCTTGTTGAGGCGTTCGAGGGTCATTGGGGCGGTGCGTTCGTTGTGGCCATAGGCAATGAGCGAGAGCGAGTCGTTGTATTCTACCTGCGGATTGGCGTTTCTGTTCCTCAACATGGCACGCCTGCGGTCGATGCTGGTGGCAAAAGCGGTGGTGTCTGTTCGCGGACTGATGAAGTAAAGATAAGCCAATTGGAACATCGTGGCTAGGTCTTTGCGGTTAGATTGTCCGCTGATGCCCTGCGTTTCTTGACCAACATAGGGCGAAACACGCACATGTTTGCCTGCAAGCATCTTGTCTAAGCGGTCGGCCGAGAATGCGGCCACACCGCCATCAACGATGGCATTGGGTAGGAAAGAGAAGTTGGGGGCATCGGTTTCGGGACAAAGCGAAAGGCCGCCTTCGCCCCAAAGGCGCATGGTTATTTGGTCGGCGGCAAAGTTGGTGGGCTTAACATACACCTCGATGCCGTTGCTGAGCACAAGCTTTGTAACGCCGGATACCACTTGTTGTAATAGTCTTTGAGGTCTTGATAGGGAAAGTTGTCAACAATGTCCATCGAGCCAATGGGCATGCAGTCTTCGTATTTAGAGCCCTTAAAGATGGTGGGTTGCAGCTTTTCGTACATGCGTTGCGAGGCCATTTTCGCCCTGCGCGTGCGCCATTCTTCGTGTATCACGCCGCGTTCTTTGTCAATCTCCTTATCTTGCAGCAGCAAGTAGTGGCTCCAATCGTGGAGGATGAGCAGCACCGAGTCGACCACGGACGAGCGTTTCAGCGGCACTTGCGAGATGTTGTACACCGTTTCGTCGATGCTGGTGTAGGCATTGAGGTTGGTTCCAAACTTCACGCCGATGGTTTCGCACCACGGAACGATGCCCGGAGAAGTGCCATCGTTGCGGAAATGCTTGGTTCCGTTGAAGGCCATGTGCTCTAAGAAGTGGGCCAATCCGCGCTGGCGTGGCTCTTCGAGGATGCTGCCCATGCGCTGTGCGATGTAGAAATCGGCCACGCCTGGCTCTTTGGCGTTGTGGCGAACAAAGTAAGTTAGGCCATTTTTAAGCTTGCCCGTACGATAGGTTGCATCGTTTTTGAGGGGCTGTGCCAACAAAAGGGTTGGCAGAAAAAGTAATAAAAGGCTTACTTGCCTTAGAAATCTTGTTTGCATATTGGATAATGTTTTTGCTGTTTTAAACGTACGCCGATGTATGAAGGCATTTTTTAGAACCCGCCTTAAAACGTGCAGCTTATGGCCAAAGTGGCCTCGGTGCGGTGTTGGTTGTCAATCCAAGGCGAAGGCTTGGCGGTTCGGTGCCACGTGGTTTGGGCGCGAACGTAGAGGGGAAAGGGCAAATGGCGTAAGCCAAAGGCGTATTTGACGGCCAGATGCAAGCCCCATTGCGGTGCGGTTAGCAGGTGATGATGGCGGTAGAGATAGGCTTGCATCAGCGTTGGGGGCTTTTGTTTGTCGCTAGGTGTTGCCAATGTGGCTGTTTGGCCTGGCTCGCCGCTACCCCATTGGTGAGAAAGTCCGCCCGTAAGGGATAGCATGGCGCGGCGACTAAGGGAGATATTGCGAGTGACGAGCAGCGAAAGCAGGTTGGTATGCAGCTGTTGTCGCTGAACGTAGGGGTAGAGATAGGCCGAGATGGTCCAATGCGCGATGCCGCCAAACAGTCTTAACCATGCCGTATAGGTCAGTTTCAGGCTGTTCCAGCGTTTGTTGGATGTTTTTATTGGGTCGAAATATTCGTAAAACGAACTGCCTGTTGCTGTTTGGTTCTCGCGATAAGTGGTCTTGTGGTTGGTCAACAGTTCGTTGGCGTACGACAGCAACAGTTGTTGTTGACTGTGCGAGCGGTATTTATTCAGCACCAATTTCAGTCCAAAGTTGTCGCCCTGATGCTTGAAATGCACAATAGAATAAGGCGAGTTGCGCCCGTAAAATCCGTTTCGGTGCACCATCTGCGCACCAAGAAAGAGCGAGAACCCACGCCCCAAATTGCTTTCTGCCTGCAAGGCAAGCCCGTTTTGTTCGTCAAGTAGGGGCTGTTCGCGCGAGTCGTCGGTGTAGCCTTTGTTGCCAAACTGTTCCACTTCGCCCGTAAATGCGCCATAGTCTACAAGTGTTTTATACACCTTTTCGGTTTTTCCGTAGGTTACAAAGCGCAGACTTTCGGTGCTTCGGCCGTAAATATAGTTGGCACCCAGCATCCAATTTTTACCTATTGGGGCTGCAATGCCCAGCGAAAGGTTGAGCTGCATCAGGCTGTTTCGGTGGCGAAGGTCTTTATATTTGGCGTAGTTGGCGGCGGTATAATCTACCTTTGCGCCCACGGCTAAGCCTCGCCAGAGGTCTATGCCTACGGCTCCTACGAGGTTATATGTGTCGCGATGCTTGTTGCCGGGGTTGGTTAGCGAGTCTTCGGATAGGTCGAAGGGCTTGCGTTCGGGGTTGATGAACACCGAACCCAACATGTTTTTGCCCGCGAAGTTGTCGTAATCCATTCGTCCGTAAACCACGGTGCGTGGGTTAATACGGAAAAACGACTCGACCATAGCGCCTGCTTGCACCACGTTGGAGGACTGGGAGTAGTCCACAAGGTGGCCTTTGGCCACGCTGCCCCTTACTTCGGCCACCGAGATATTGCGCTGATTGTAGCTTGTTAGTGCAGCAGCGTTGGGCGAAGTGAGCCACGGCTTGGCCTGTTTCACGTAGTTGAAGTCGCGAAACACAAGCTGTTGGTCGGCCTCAACATTGGGCGATGCCAGGGGAAGGGCGAGTAAAAGGAGTGATAACACAGGGCAAATGGAGGGGTTAATGGGTTTAAAGAGGTAAGGATTAAAGGGGGATAGGGGCTGGGGTTCTAATAATTTTAGGCATCCCAGTTATTCATATTATCCTAGGGATTCTAGATATTCTAGGGATGCTAATTATCCTAGAAGTTCTAGGGGTTCTAGATATTCTTGTTATCCTAGGGCTTCTAGTTATTCTAGTTGCCCTAGGATTTCTAGGCATTCTGGTTGTTCCAGAACGCCTAGCTTTCCTAGAAAACAGCCCCCAAAGCCCTTTTTTGTTAAGCCAAGCCACGCACGTGGCAGAGCGTTTTCATCTTGTTAATTTGTTAACTCGTTAATTTTCCAACTTGCCAATTTACTTTCCTTTAATGGAGAAAGCCTTCCTTTCGTGGAAGTCGTTGGTAGAGTTATTGGTGTCCATATATATAATATGTGCGCCATTCTTTATCGAAGCCTCGGCATCAATGCCGCTGGGGGCGCCCGTAGACACGCCCATCGTGTAGCCATACACCAGCTTTCCCTTGTTTTCGGGCAGCTTTTCGGTCTCTTCTTTGTCCACGTTGCGGTAGAGGGTGTAGCCCATCTTGTTTGTCATCTGCACACTTCCACCGTCTATTTCAGCAGGGAAACGTTTGTTGCTATTTGCAATATAGGCCGTGTTAAACACCTCTATGGCATCGAGCACCCATTCGTTGGGCATTCTCAAGTTTGCATTCACCTTCGTTTGTGCAGCTCCTGGGGCATAGATAATGTTGGCAACGTTAGTGGCATAGTCGTGTGGCGTAATGCCTTTAGTTTGGAAAATGAACATGGCAGGCGAGAAAGTGCTGAGTGGCCAGCCATTACCTTGCCCGTATTCAACGGCTTTCAGATATTGAGAAGTGGGGATGAGCTCTGATGGAGAGGGGTAATAATGCGCATGGTTGTAACCTGATTCGGGGTCGTACATGGCGTAATAGTCTTTATTGGCATAGTTAACCGATTTAGAATAGGTTTTTGTGTTGTCGATAGCACCATTAACATTAACCACAATTTGTGAGTAAGGTTGTATCGTTATGGGCTTTTGGAAATACCAGATACCATGTATGGCAGGGATGAAACCTTTCCCATCGTATTCTAATTTACCATCTTTCAGCCAATCTTTTTTAGGTGAATGAGCGTTAAATGGGTCGACCATTCCAACGGCTAAGTTCTCAATTGTGGCCACTTCTGCACTATTATTGTAGAGGATAAAGCCCTTATCTTGGTGGAAATAGCCAGTACCTTGATCGGCAGGACATCCTCCGCAATAAAGCTCTTTAATGATAATCTGAGCAGCCTTGGCCTTTGACAGCTTCATTTCAAGCGTTATTTCCGTAGTGGGTGACGACACAACAACCTTGCTTTTGTTGCCATTAAGGTGGAATTTCCATGTTCCATCGCCACGTGTTGCACTACTACGAACATCGTAAATGCCGGCCGGCACGTTAAATTCGGCCACTCCCTTTGCGTTGGTTGTGGCTACGAACACCGATGCGCGTGCGTCAACAAGTTCAACTTTTGCGCCTTCGTAGGGCTGAATGCTGTTTTCGGGATACTGCAAAGTTACGTTAACCTTGCAGGTTTGCACGGTGTCTACCTTGTCGTCGCTGCTGCACGACAAAACCAGCAGCGCAAAAAAACGCTGCTAAGAACGAATTGATAAGAATTGTTTTGCGATACATAATTGCTTATTTATTAATGAGTTTTTTAGTTTATGAGTTTATGAGTTTGTGAGCTTGTGAGTTGATGAGTTTGTGAGTTTGTAAGTTTGTAAGTTTGTGAGTTTATGAGAACGTTTGCCACGCTGCAACAACACATTTGGCTTAACTCCTTAACTCCATAACTCCTTACTACTTTACTCCTTATTCCTTAACGCCTCAACAACCCACATCATATCTTCACTTTCAGTCCCAACCCATAGTAAAAGGCGGGCACATACGAGCTGCCATAGAGCGAAGTTTCTTGTCCAGTGCGTGTGGAACGCACTCGGCTCATGGTGTTCCAGAAGTTATTGGCATAGAACATCAGCTGTACGCGGTCGCCAATCTCCTTCGTCACGCTGAAATTGGCCGAGTAATAGGCCGACAGACGTTCGGGATTCATCACGAAGGCATAGTTGGTTCGTTTCACCAGCTTAGCCAAATCGTTGAACAAAGCGGGGTCGTTGTCTTTGGCCCAAGCAAACTTTTCGGCGAAAGGGATAAGCTTATCGGGTTCTTCCCACGTGCTGTAATATTCGGGATAAACCACCATGTGCTTGTCGCGAACATCCCGCGTGTAGGGCTTTCCAAAGAAATCGTCGCCCTTCTCCAAAGCATATCCGCGCGTTCCGTTTGGCAATTCGCTCAGCGGACGGTTGTATTGATAGAGCGAACACTCAACGCGTAGCGACATGATGATACGTATGCGCGGCACGTGGGTTGTGAGGGTAATGTTGAGATTGGCCTCGTGCGTGAGCGAACCGTTGCTTACCGAGGGCGACGCCGTATTGTCGGTAGAGGTTGTTCCGCTGCCGCGATAATGGCCAATATAGGTGTAAGGCTTGCCTTGGGCATTGAGCGTGCCAGCCTCCGAGGGCAACGCGGCGAAGAGCAAATCGTCTAATCCCTTGTAGTAATAGTAGTTTCCATCGAGTCTAAGCGAAGTGCGTAGCGCCTTGATTGGGGCGAAATCCACAATCCATTCTATGCCGAAACGTTCGGTGGGCGACCCATTTACGTACTTGCGGTTGCTCAGATAGCCTTCTCTTTCCTTGTAAGGCAGCTGTATGGGGGCGTTGGCACCCGTGATGTCGTTCACGGTTACGATGCCTGTTTGTTGGTCGATGTGGTATTCGCGGTTGGCCGATGGGATGGGACAATGCTCTAATGCAGCTTGCGAAGTGTACTTATAGGTGTAGGGTTTGTACACCACTACGGCTGTATATGGGTTAAACGTTTTGTGATAAAAGGCCGAAACATTAACGCGCGTGTGGCCAATGTTGGCCTGTAAGCCAAGGTCTAGCTGGTTGGTGTACTGCGGGCTTCCATGCTGTCCAATTGATAAGACAAAGCGATGATGATAGTAAGCGGATAAAGCAAGGCATAACCTTTTAACTGTCCATTTACGAACACTTCCACCTCCCCTATATTCCTTTCCTCGGGATGTAGGGAAAATATTTTGAGGAGTAGTTGCAATTGATAATTGAGCTTCTTCCATATTACATTAAAGAAATCTACGAGTTCACTCTCTGTCATGGCTATATCACCTTTGCCTTTGCGAATGATTTGCATATTGTCGCTCCATTCAAAATAGCTGCGGTCTCTTTTTGTTTGATGGTGATTGATGTTCATATTGCTTCCTCCTTTGCTTTCTCCTTTTGATATTTTCTTATCAGTCTGTCCATGTCCTCCGAAATCTTGTTATCCGTTACCTGTGCATATATTTGCGTGCTTGATATGGAAGTGTGCCCCATCATTTTGGCAATGCTTTCGATGGGTATTCCTGCACCTAAACTCATCGTGCCGAATGTGTGCCTTGCCATATGGTAGGATAATCGTTCTCTGATACCGCAAGCCTTTCCCACGATATCTATCTTTGCATTCATCACACTACGGCTACAAGCACAGTGAAAGATAAAGTCATCGCCTTTTCCTTTCACCGTCTGCATTTCTTTCATGCAGGGTTATTCTTCCTTACATTGATTGATGATGGCCTCCGCTATGGGATGTAGTGGCACAATAAACTCCACCTTTGTCTTCTGCCTTTCTTTACGGATATATTTCTGTCCGTCTGCTGCCGTTTGGATATGGCTGTATTCCAAATTTTCCATATCAGCGATAGCCATACCAGTGAAGCAGGAAAAGATGAACATCAGTCTTGCCAACTCCGTTTCCTTATCGTTCATCCTCATTGACATAAGTTTCATTACATCGCTCTTTTGCAGAAAGCGTATCTTCTTTTCCTCCTTCTCATACTTGGCATTCTCAAACGGATTGCAGCGGATAATCCTCCTGCTCACCGCACGAAACATCAGTCGGCTCAGCCAACAGAGATTGGTATTGACAGTCGATGCTTTCAGCCCACGCTTTTTCAGGAAGAAACGGTATTCCTCGAACAAACTCTCCGTAATGGTGGCGATAGATATGTCTTGTACTCCTTTGTTTTCGATAAATTCTCGGAGATTTCTATCAGAATAGTAAAGGTTCAGATAAGTCCCCTCTGCCCTTGACCTGTCCACACTCTCCTTGACGGCTTGCAGCTCCGCCCTGCTCATGGCAAGGAGTGTGGTGGGATTGGTGGCAATACCCTGCAAGCGGTTTTTGATAAGTTCCACACTTACCACTCCGTCCCTCGTCAGTATGTCCCGATAGGTTTTTTCTACCAATTCCCTGAACTCATTGATTCTTTGGTTGGTCTTCCTATTGGTTGTCAAACCCTGTTTGGTGCTCCACTCGGAGGGATTGCACTCTTCGCCTGTGCGAATAGTTGTGTTCTTTCCATCGATGGTGATACGGCTGAGAATAGCAGTATTGCCGTCTGTCTTAGTTTTCTGTCTGTTGATATAGAACAGTATCTTGAATGTACTTCTCATAATGATTTTAGTTTTAATATGTCTATTGCTAAATACTCATCTGCATATCCTCCGTGAAAGAAAGAAAACGATTAAACTCCTCAAAGAGTTTTTGGGGTGTAACCTTTGCATAACGCTCGGTCATACTTACGTTGCTATGTCCGAGCATCTTGCTCACCGTTTCTATTGGAACTCCTTGCTCAAGCGTAATGAGCGTGGCAAAGGTGTGTCTTGCCGTATGCGTGGTAAAGGGAAAGGCTATACCCTCTCTAAGGCGCAATGCTTTAAGATATGACTGATAGGTGGCATACTTCATCTGTGGCAGCAGTCTATCCCTTTCTTTGCCTCGATACTTCTCTATTATCCTAATCGCTTCGGGCAACAACTTAATACGGTAAAGAACACCTGTCTTCTTCCTATTGAACTTCATCCAAAGATTTTCCTCATCATCACGGACAAGATGTGTCTTACTTAATCCCATTAAATCACAATAGGCTGCACCTGTATGACAGGCAAAAACAAACAAATCCCTTGCTGTTTCCATTTCTTCCTCCAACTCTCCGAAGTGGGTATTCATTAGTTTGTCAAGTGAACGTCTGTCAAGTGCCTTTGGGAGTTTCTTATCACCTCTTGCTATCTTTACATTAGCAAATAATAAGGTGTCAGCCAATCCTTCACGGTATGCCAACCTGCATACAGTCTTTATTTGGGATGCAACTGCATAGAAACCACTTTCCTGAAACCCTAATTTGTTCAAGTAGTAGTCCCTGAAATCATAAATGAAATTTTCTGTAAGTTGCGAGAAAGACAAATCTTCCACCTTGTACTTGTCTTCGATAAATGTCCGAAGATTATTACGGGTAGTATAGTAATTGGAAATTGTTTCTCTCTTAATGTCAATTCCAATATGTTCTTTCTTCTCCCTGATGAGGATATCCAATCGTTCGATAAGCATACATCGTGTCTGTACGCTGCCTTGAAACAGTTCCTTTACATCGATTGCGTCAAATGGGCAACCTTTGGAAAGTAAGGCTTGATAAGCCGACTGAACAGACAACAGCAAACTCTCCAACCTGCTGTTTATCTCCACCGCCTCACGACTCTTGCCGTCCACTCTACTCTCACGGGGATTCCACAACTCTGGATTGCAGGAGAGTTTACAACTGAACTGGGCAACATTCCTTCCAAGTGTGATACGTCCCATAATCGGAGCCTTGCCCGACTTGTCAAGACCGCTCTTTTTGAGGTAGAGCAACACCTTCATTTTCTCTTGTTTCATACGCTTTAATTTTTATGGGCAAAGTTACCCGAATTAAAGCGTTCCTCACTTATGCAGAAAACTGCCGACCGCAGCAACAGCCACACGAGCGAAAATAATTCAGTTACCGAACATTACTCCATCGTTACCTATCTCAAAATCAGGTAATGCTTTGGTAACTGAACTTTTGCCTAAATCTGCATGTTCCTGCCCTTTTTGAAAAGAGCACTTCTATGCAAATCGTTCTGTTTCTTCCTCATTATCAATTAGTTTACATCAACTTCGATTTCTCTTCATTTTCGTTGATTAGTTACACTGTTACAGTCGTCCCGTCACGATGGTACAAACTTATTCTTACGAATAAAATTAAGCAAAGAGCGTAGGGCGAGTGATATATTCGAGCTTTTATCTCCATTTTTGTCTTCTTAGCCGCTTGATGCTTGTTGTTGTGCGACCTTTTTATGGCTCTTTTGTACAATGTGTGGGAAATCTTGTCAATTGAAAGCTTTTCGGTATATTTGAATTCCCTCGCCGCGTAATAGAGTTAAAGAGTTGAGTGAATAGGATGAGTAAAGGGTGAAAACCGTCTTGATATTGCGCAAGGATTACAAAGGTGTAATGGCTGTGTAGAGATGGGTGGTAGTAGATAGGTGAAAAGCGTGTAACTATATTTGCAACCGAGTTGCACAAACTTTCCCGTATTTTTGCAACAAAATCAAGAGTTATGTGCGATACTTGTAGTTGTCATCATCATCATGCTTGTGGAGAGCAAGGGGGACATGGGCATAATGGCCTACTTTTTCCGTTATTGTCAGGTGCTTTATTGATCATCGGTCTGCTTTTGGACCATTTTGTGCTTATACCTTCTATCCTTCGGTTTATATATTATGGTGTGGCTTTTTTGCCTGTAGGATTTCCGATCCTGAAAGAAGCTTGGCATGAAATTTTGAAAAAAGAAATATTCAACGAATTTCTGCTCATAATTATTGCCACTACTGGTGCATTTTATATTGGTGAATATCCGGAAGCGGTCGGTGTGATGCTGTTTTATGCTATTGGCGAATGGTTTCAAGATCGTGCGGCTGATAAAGCCAGAAACAGTATCAAGTCCTTGGTTGACTTGCGCCCGGATATGGTGACACTTGTTCGTGCTAATGAAACTTTTAGAGTTACGCCACAGGAAGTAGAAGTTGGGACTATTATAGAGGCTGTTTCAGGTGAGCGCCTTTCATTAGACGGCACTCTAATTAATGATGTCGCTACTTTTGACACTGCTGCACTGACCGGCGAGAGTGAACCACGCACTATATACAAAGGAGAAGAGGTGTTGGCTGGGATGATTCCTCATGGAACGACGGTCAGGTTAAATGTGCTTCGGCCTGTACAGGAGAGTGCTTTGGAGCGAATTTTGAAATTAGTGAACGAAGCCCATAGCAGAAAAGCACCGGCTGAACGCTTTATCCGTCGTTTTGCCAAAGTTTATACGCCTATTGTAATTTTTTTAGCCTTTTTCGTGGCTGTATTACCTCCCTTGCTATTGAATAATGCAGCGTTTGAGGATTACTTATATCGTGCTTGCATTTTCTTGGTGATATCTTGCCCTTGCGCACTTGTGGTAAGTATTCCGCTAAGCTATTATGCCGGCATTGGCGCTTCATCAAAACGAGGTATACTCTTTAAGGGAGGAAACTACTTGGATGCTATTACAAAAGTAAAAGCCGTCATTTTCGACAAGACAGGTACACTTACCGTCGGAAAATTTGAAGTAGAAAAGATTACCATAGAAGACAATGCTATCTTAGCCGTTGTTGGCGGAATGGAAGCGAAATCTACGCATCCGATAGCGCGTGCCATAACGAACTATTTACAAGAGCACTTGACGCTTACTTCGTTAGCGAGCGTCGAAGAATCAGCCGGGTATGGCTTGCGTGCCGATGTTGGCGGACATATATATAAGGTAGGCAACGCCCGCTTTATCGACGTGCCGGTAGATGAGGTGAGTGAGGATCTTACGCAAGTCTTTGTTTCTGTAGATGGTGTCTATCTAGGTTATATCGCATTAGCGGATAAACCAAAAGTAGATGCAAAAAGGGGCATTCAAGCCTTGCGTAGATTGGGTATCAAAACGATTGGAATCTTATCTGGAGATAAAGAGAGTATTGTTGCCCGTTTAGGAAAAACGTTGCAGGCTGATGTATGTGCCGGCGCTTTGCTGCCGGAGGGAAAGGCCGATTATGTGATCCGATTTAAGAAGACAACCGACAGTCAGACAGCCTTTGTTGGCGATGGTATTAATGATGCTCCGGTCTTGGCTTTAAGTGATCTCGGTATAGCAATGGGTGGAAGTGGTAGCGATGCGGCAATTGAGACGGCAGATGTCGTTATTCGTTCTGATAAACCCTCAAAAGTTGCCGAAGCAATTCAATTGGGGCGCCAAACGAGGCGTTTGGCCATATTGAATATAATGTTGGCATTAGGGGCAAAGTTGATCGTTCTGTTACTCGGGGCTTTCGGGTGCGTTACACTTTGGTTAGCTGTATTTGCGGATACGGGCGTTGCACTGCTTTGCATTGCAAATGTTTTCTGTGCGCAATATCGTATGTGCAGGCCTATTCGTCAGGATAAAAAGTAGGGTTTGTCGTTGTTTATTTTGAATAATAGTTACGTCTGTTTATGCTCACATTGAAAGGTATGTGTTGCAAAACGTCTCGAAATACATAAAATGTAAGCAGATTTCAGTCGTTTTTGACGGATAGTATCTTTTCCTTTTGTATCTTTGTGCACAGTTGAAATTACTATAAAACTTACACTTACAATTATGTACATCGAGAAAATTCATGCAAGAGAAATCCTCGACTCGAGAGGAAATCCTACCGTAGAAGTTGAAGTAACTACCGAATGCGGCGTTATTGGTCGCGCTTCTGTTCCGTCAGGAGCTTCTACCGGTGAGAACGAAGCGCTCGAATTGCGCGATGGTGACAAGCAACGCTATGGTGGCAAGGGCGTACAGAAGGCTGTAGCCAATGTCAATGAAAAGATCGCGCCGGCTTTGGTTGGTATGTCTGTTCTCGAACAGCGCGCCATTGACAATAAGATGATTGCGCTCGACGGTACGAAGACTAAGTCCAACCTGGGGGCTAATGCTATCCTTGGTGTTTCTCTCGCAGTGGCGCATACAGCAGCTAATTATCTCAATATTCCTCTTTATCGCTACATCGGCGGTACGAATACTTATGTACTTCCCGTTCCGATGATGAACATTATCAATGGTGGTGCTCATAGTGATGCTCCTATTGCTTTCCAAGAGTTTATGATTCGCCCTGTTGGCGCGCCTTCTGAGAAAGAGGCTATCCGTATGGGTGCAGAAGTATTCCACGCTCTTCAAAAATTATTGAAGAAACGTGGACTTAGCACCGCTGTTGGTGATGAAGGCGGCTTTGCTCCAAAGCTTAATGGTATTGAGGATGCTTTAGATAGCATTATTCAGGCTATCAAAGATGCAGGCTACGAACCAGGTAAGGATATTAAGATCGCAATGGACTGCGCTGCTAGTGAGTTTGCATTTGTAGAAAACGGCAAGTATTTCTATGACTATAAGCAATTGAAGACTGGTATGCCGAAGGATCCCAACGGCAAGAAGCTTTCTGTTGATGAGCAAATTGCTTATTTGAAAGAACTCGTTGAGAAATATCCGATTGATTCCATTGAAGATGGCCTTGATGAAAACGACTGGGAAGGCTGGGTTAAATTGACTAAAGCTATTGGCGATAAAGTGCAGCTCGTGGGCGATGACTTGTTTGTTACCAACGTTCGTTTCTTGGAGAAAGGTATCGCAATGGGAGCAGGCAACGCTATTTTAATTAAAGTAAATCAAATTGGTTCGCTTTCTGAGACGCTTGATGCGATCGAAATGGCACATCGTCATGGTTATAACACTGTCACTTCACATCGTTCAGGTGAAACTGAAGATACAACAATTTCTGATATTGCCGTTGCAACTAACTCTGGTCAGATTAAGACTGGTAGCTTGAGTCGTACAGATCGTATGGCGAAGTATAATCAGCTTATCCGTATCGAAGAGGAACTCGGTGAGCAGGCTGTGTATGGCTATAAGAAAATCAGATAATCATATTTGATTCAAAGATCATCATAAGAGTAGGGCGGAAAGGTCTTTTTATAGATACTTCTGCCTTGCTCTTTATCGTTTCTTCTAGTCTTAAATCTCATAGCTCTTTTTTAAGCTCCTATAGAGACCTTTGAAAAATGGTTCGGACAATAATTCTCTTCCTTTTCAG
>ERZ773180.359-NODE-359-length-28928-cov-13.924393_pt1 | contig 28928 bp, 22 predicted proteins | sample MGYA00511080_ERZ773180 | MGnify/ENA primary metagenome ERZ773180 (study PRJEB29015, sample SAMEA2738175) | human oral metagenome | biome: human oral; feature: human-associated habitat; material: saliva | place: China | collected 2178 ... | reverse complement strand
TGAGCGTTGTGTTGCGAAAGCAAATAAAAGCCGTTAGAAGCAAAGAAAACGGCAAAGAGGCGATAAAAAGCAACGAGCGAGACACCCATAACATAGTGTCCCGCTCGTTTTGTATCGTTAGATATGATCTATCGCACCGATAATTATTCCCAACCAGGGTTTTGTGTTAGTTGCTTGTTAAGCACCAATTCTTGTTTAGGAATAGGATATAAGAAACGACGATCGTTGGTTTTCCATTGTCTTCCTGCATCATCAAGTTTCTTAGCAGCCTTGTATTGGTATAGATAAGTTGCGCCATTGTATTCTATTGTTGGGCGACCTGTTTGGCTATCGAATGTGCCTGCAGGGAATCCGCTGATAGATTGTGGTGTAATCTTAATACCAAACATTGTCTTTGGATTAGACATTAGCTTCATTGCGTTCCAACGTTTGAGGTCATCAAGGCGGAATCCTTCAGCAATAAGCTCAATTCGGCGTTCACGTCTGATCTCATAAAGCAGATTAGAGAGTGTATAACCATAATCAATAGGCTTCGCATCGGCAACAGGAGATGTGGTTAAGTGAGGCATTCCCACACGGTCACGCAACTTGTTGATGGTCTTATCAAGCACAGCTTGTGTGCAAGTGTTCAATTCTGCATTGGCTTCTGCATTGATTAGCAACACTTCTGCATAACGATAAACGAACCAGTCGAATGTAGAGTTACGTGCTTCTTGTTGCACAGTGTTAGCATGATGGAACTTAACGCAGTCGTAACCAGTTACAGATTTGCTCGATCCTACTCTATTTGCAGGCTCGTTAGCAATGCGTTCGCCGTTGCGTACATAATAAGGTTTGTGACTATTGTCTACAATTTGATACAAACGGGGGTCACGATTGGTTATTTCTTGTTCTAAATCGTTGTCGCCTGCATAGCCAGAACCTGTGTTGTAGATAGGTGTTCCGTCTTTCATTAAGAACGATTCGATGAAGTCTTTAGATAAACCCATACCGCCATTTTGTGCTTGTCTACCTAATTCGTGAGTCAAAACACCTGTTTCATAGAAACGAGCAAGAATACATTCTTTGTTGGTTGAAAGGTCTTCTTGGGTGAATTGGTTTGAATAGTAGAGTGGATAATTAGCGTAAGGAAGTTGGTCGCAACCTGTATCTGTACCCTTCACGATGTCGAATTTGCCACTATCCATCAATGTGTCGGTTTGTGCCACCGCTTCTTTCAAAAGCATATTAGCAGCTAAGTCGCCTGTACCTGCTTGGTTGTGGTATTTCTTATAAGTACCAAAGTGAAGATAGATGCGTGCCAATTGGGTGCGTGCAGCTTCTTTGTTGAGGCGTCCAGACTCTGATAATGACTTCTCAGGAAGCCATCTTATAGCAAATTTAAAGTCCTCGATAACATGCTTAAGCACTTCGTCTTGTGGATCACGAGCTTTATATAGTTGCTCTTTATCATCGGTTTGAAGGTCTGAATCATAGTAAGGCACGTCGCCAAACATCTTCAATTTATTGAAATAATGCAAGCCACGGAAGAAGCGAACCTCTGCAACATACTTGTTAATTTCATCTTGACTGCCTTGAACTTTATTGTAACGTTTCATAAAGTAGTTGCAACTTCTGATGTCGTCCCAATACCATCCGTTTCCTGCAGATGCCTCTGTGGGTACAGTCATCTCATCAAATAGATAAGAACTATAGTTGGTTGTAACGAAGTTATCACTCACATTGTCGAGCGAAGCCGATGGACTGCTCAATGCTCCGTATAGTCCGTTGGCATAAAGTTTTAAGTCTTTGGTTGTGTTCCAGTATGTTTGATCTGTGAAAGAGTCAAGCGGAGACAAGTCTGTATAATCACACGCAGCTGCCATTCCTGCAAGTAATGATAGTGCGATATAATTTTTAAATTTCATAATAAAATTGTTTTTAGAAGGTGACACATTAGAATGTTAGATTCAAACCTACAGCAATTTTCTTGTTAATTGGGTAGGTCATGTTGCTTAAAGTCTCAGGATCGAACGCCTTTATGAGCGAAGTGAAGGTGAATAGGTTTTCACCTGTGATGTAAACTCTAAGACGTGAAACACCAATCTTGCTAACAATAGATTTAGGAAGGGTGTATCCTAAGGTTACATTCTTAAGTCTACAGTAGCTTGCATTTTGCAAATAGCGTGTACTAACAGTACGGTTACCTCTGTTTGCCCATCCTAATTTAGGGAAGTATGCACCTGTGTTCTCTGGAGTCCAATAGTCGAGAGATGTTGTAAGCGGTGTTTGCCACTCGTCAGTGAAGCCCCAAAAGGCTGCAGAACCAGAGCCTGGGAACCAATCACGCTTACCAATTCCTTGCCAGAACATTTCGAAGTCGAATCCTTTATACTCGAGTCCAGCTGTAATACCATAAGCAAAGCGAGGTGTTGAGTTACCAATTATCTTTCTATCACCAGGGTTTGCCAATGTGTTGTCGCCTATATCGATTTTGTTATCGTTGTTTAAGTTCTCGAAACGAACGTCACCTGCGCCCCATTTACCACCATATAGGTAAGATTGGTTAACGTGATCTGTAGCCTCTTGGTCGCTTTGGAAGAGTCCATTAGATACAAAACCCCAGATTTCATTCATCTTACGTCCTTCGTAATATTGGCTAATTAGGCCTGTAGGGTTATTGAACTTGGTGATAGTTGATTGATAATCAGATAGCACACCCTTAACATGATAAGACAAACCACATGCTAAACGGTCGTTCCATTCCAATGAAACTTCCCAACCAACAGTCTTTAAGTTAGCTGCATTTTGGCGTGGAACGCTTGCTCCTAACACTGCAGGAAGCACCTCACCATTCACAAGCATGTCCTTAGTATTACGACGATACCAGTCGAAAGAGAAGTTAAGACGATTGCGAAGGAATGTTGCATCGATACCAAGGTCAATCTGATTCACTGTTTCCCATGTGAAAGAAGAGCTCACAAGACCTGGTGCTGTGATGGCAACAGGGCGTGTTCCGCCAAGGATTGCGCCATATTTGCTGTTAGTTCCATAGGTAGCAAGATATGGGAAGTTACCATCTACCACCTGATTACCCAAAGATCCGTAAGAAGCACGTAGCTTTAAGTTGTCGCACCAGTCCTTCATGCTTTCAAAGAACTTTTCTTCTGATGCACGCCAAGCCACAGAAACAGATGGGAAGAACTGATAACGATATCCCTTTTTGAATTTAGATGAACCGTCGTAGCGGCCGTTTAATTCAACAAGGTAACGTCCTTTATAATCGTAGTTGATACGAGCAAAGGCGCCATTAACCGACCATTGACCCATATTTCCGTCGATATTCATATCTCCTGTTGCCTGATTGACAGCTGGATTGTTAGAATCTATCAAGTCTTTTCTACCTTCAAAGTGATAGTCTGTTAGCTTCTTTTCTTGGTTATAACCTAACATAAATCTGAAGTTATGTGCTTTTTTTGCTAGCGATAGGTTATATTCTGCGAAAGCATTGAATGAAGAATAGTAGTCTTCGTTATTCACTTTGGTTACACTACTTGGGTTAGTCCAGGGATAATAGTTTTCAGTTCCAGGCACAGCAGTGTAGTCGTAGAAGTTACGAACGTGCTGAGTTGAAGCCCAACCATAGTAGTTCCATGTGTAATCGGCATTGATAACAAGACCTTTAAGCGGAGTAAGTTTCACGCCAGCAGTCATCCAAAGGTCGTTTTGACGAGAGCTTGCGTTACCGCCTTGAGCCTGAATTGCAACAGGGTTAGTAAAGTTTCCTTGTCCAGCATAATGGCCATCGGGGTGCTTAACAGGCATCAATGGACTCAAGTCTGATTTCATCATACCGCTATAAGCAGAGATACCAGAGTATGCTGTCGAGTTCATTGCAGTTGTTCCACCTGTTGGGTGCTTTTCTGTTGTATAGGTATGAGCAATCTTTGCCGACACTTCCATCCATGGAGTTAATTCAGATGTGATGTTAATGTTAGCGTTATATTTGTTGTATTTCTCGTTTACAGCCTTTAAAATACCGCCTTGATTGTTTGCACCGAGCGAAACATAGTAGCGAGTTTTTTGACTTCCGCCGCTAATACTTGCGTTATAAATTTGCGAGAACGATGTTTTATAAAGCTCTTTCCACCAGTCTGTGTTACCGTTATAGCCATATTTGAATGCACTATAGCTCTTATCGAAGAAAACAGGCTGATCATAAGTGCCGTTCATGTATTTTTCTGTGTACGAATAAACCAATGGATTGAAGTAATGTCCACTACCACCGCTGTTTTGATAAGCGATGTCTATCATCTTAAGATAGTCTAACGAGTTGACATTATGCATTTCAACAGCGGGCTTTTGCCAGTATCCTGAAGCCGAGAACTGCACTGTTGGGCGAGAATTTAGCTTACCTTTCTTAGTGGTAATGAGGATAACTCCATACGCAGCACGTGCTCCATAGATAGCAGCAGAAGCCGCATCTTTAAGCACAGAGATAGATTCTATATCGTCGGGGTTCACTAAGTTGGCGTCCATTTGTACGTTATCCACCAACACAAGCGGTCCACCTCCGTTGAGAGACGTTGTACCACGAACGTTAAACGATGCTCCTGCGCCAGGAGCTCCACCCTTACCCATCGATACATTGAGGTTAGGTACAACACCTTGGAGGCCTTGTCCGAGGTTACTAATAGGTCTATTCTCGAGCACACTACCGCTAACTGAAGCCACAGCACCAGTTAAGTTGGCTTTCTTTTGTGTGCCATAACCCACAACAACCACCTCATTTAGGTCGTTAACGTCGCTTTGTAGGGTGATGCGCATGCCGTTTTGAGCTTTTGCACTGTGCGATTTAAAGCCCGTGTACGAGAAAGTGAGTTGCGTTCCGGGTGCAACATTAATAGAGAAGTTACCATCTAAGTCGGTAACAGTTCCTGCAGAACTACCCGTTGCACGTACAGTTACACCAATAAGGGGCTCTCCTGTGTTACTAAGAACCGAACCTTTGATTTGCTCTGCAGGCCGTGTTTGTTGAGTGATAGTGTTAGAGGCTCCTGCCGAAATGTTAGGAAGGAGTAGCATTCCACACACTAAGGTGGTGCTTCGCAATAGATGGTTGAAGCGCATCTGTTGCGTCTTGTAGGTTAATCTTTTCATATTTATGTTTATCAAAAAAGGTTTATTGTCTATTCAATACAGAGGTTTAAAGCGTGTTTAGTGATTTAAGTCAACTGTAGATGCAAATATATGGAAAGATTTTTGTAAATCATCTCTGTGTAGCTTTCATTCTTAGTTAAATAGTTTAAAGTATTGAGAACAAAAGGAAAAGACAATTTTTGCTACCTTATTATATAAGAAAAAGACACCAACCACTCTCCCATTTTGATACTTTTAGTGTAAAAAAAGTAGACAACAATAGGGCAAAATAAAAGCTCTTACAAGCACCTTGCACACCCGTTGCATTGCCTGTAAGAGCTAAAAGAATTTGTTGTTGTTCTAATATCAATGTAATTGCACGCTAAAGTCAATGCAATTGCAGTGTAATAGCTATGCTATTGTGAACCAAAAGCTATGCTTATTTCAACGAAAGAATCAACTCAACGAATTGAGGATCTCTGTGAGAAGCGAACAAAGTGTGCTTAGTATCCAACTTTTCGATGGTCTTCATGTCCTCATCGGTAAGTAAGAAGTTAAAGACATCCATGTTTTGTTCCATGCGATCTTTGTGAGTTGATTTAGGAATAACAACCACGCCACGTTGCAATAGATAGCGAAGAGCCACCTGAGCCACCGTTTTATTGTGTTTGTTTCCTATCTCGATTAAAGTCTCATTGTTGAAAAAATCGTTCTTTCCCTCTGCAAATGGACCCCAAGACATGATCTGACAATTGTATTTTTCCATGTATTTTTGCTCCTCAAGCTGTTGATTAAACACATGGGTCTCTACCTGATTCACGGCAGGTTTGATATCTACATTGTGATGAAGGTCGATCAATCGGTCGGGATAAAAGTTGCTTACGCCAATTGCACGCACCTTTCCTTCACGATAAGCACGCTCCATTGCACGATAAGTTCCATAATAGTCGCCGTATGGTTGGTGAATAAGAAGCAGGTCGATATAATCGCTTTGTAATTTTTTAAGGCTCTCTAAAATCGACTCATAGGCCTTTTCTTCGCCTGCATTAGCTGGCCATACCTTTGTAACGATGAATAGTTCTGAGCGAGGAACACCGCATTTAGCAATGGCATTGCCCACACCTTCTTCGTTTTTATAAAATTGTGCGGTGTCAATTAGTCTATATCCCACGCTAATTGCATCTAAAACACAACGCTCTGCCTCTGCTGGTTCTACCTGATAAACACCATATCCAAGCTGAGGCATCTTCACTCCGTTATTCAATTCTACGTAATTCATATTATCCTTTCTGTTTAAATTGTTATTAAGTTGTATGGAACAAAGATACGAAAATATTATTACGTAAAAAGTTTTTTGGTCTTTTTAGCTATCTTTTTACTACTTTTTGTGCTCCATTAATGATTGTTTTTACCACTTTGTCGGCACATAACGAGCCTATGATGCAACAAGTTGTGGCCACAAAGGCAAAGACAAAGCGGGTAGGGTCGAAGCTAAAATAGAGCTTGAAGGCCTTAAATAGGAAGGTGAATAAAGGAGAATAGAGGTAAATAGGGAGGGTTCTTTGACCGAGATAGCATACTTTTGAGCGCAAAAAGTGAGGACTAAGGTTGTAAACAAGTAGCATAACGCTCATCATCACATACACAATTGCGATGCCCGAAAGGCTCTCTTCTACAAAGAAAGCAGGATTAGTGCACAACACAACTAATGCAATTAACGCCAAGATGTTAGGACTTAAAACGTTGGTTATATGTATGTTAGAACGTCGAAGAACAGCTCCTGCAATGAAAAAACAGCCCGAAGCAAACGAAATGATGTGTACATATTGAGCCAAAACCCATATTGTGAGTACCATTGCAATGGCTTGTTTGCTTGTGGAAGAGGCGAAAATGGTGTGCCAAAGCTTATACACCACAGCGCAAATAATGAGCGTATGTAGGAACCAATAGGGCCCAACTGGCGATGCAAAGAAGTGATATAGGAATGTGCTTACATTGAGTTCGGGTATGGGAACCGCCACCATTTTGAATGCAGAGATAACGATATAGCCCGATTCGAACACGATATAGGGTAGGAGTATCTTTGAGATCATTCGCCCAAAGTGGGGTAATGGCGCTTCGATGTTCATCAACCAACCCGAAATAACTAAGAAAGCGGGCATATGAAAGGTGTAAACAAACTGCTTTGTAAGGGTGTATTCGGTTGAGAAATAGGTTAAATGAAAGAGCACTACGAGCGTAATCAATATGCCTTTTAAATAGTCTAACTCTTCAATTCGTACAGGTTTCATTCGCTTTATGGTGTTAGTAAAATATTCAGTAGAACTGTTTTCTTAACTCGTTGCACCTTGTTTGGGGCTCGCTAAGTGCGTTGTTCATACCTTGTTAGGTGCTTAATGCAAAGGTAGAGATTAAGTGTGATATTGCAAAATCTATACTCTTTTTTGTAGGTGGATGTGTTTTTTAGGCGGAAAAGGGGAGAGTTGGAATCTAAAAAGAGGAGAGTTGAGATCCAAAAAGAGGGGAGGAAGGATAGAAAAAGGGGGCATGTTGCCAACTAATAACCCCATATTGCAAGGCAAATGGAGTGGGAGAGGATTGTAATAATGTTTCTCGTGAAACATTGTTGCGATGTTATTGAAACACAAGGGAATAATAAAGATGATGAATGTGTAACGCCATGAGAAAACAAAAAAGATGAATGTCGGTGGCGTTTGTTGCGCTTTTGCCCACATTCATCTTTTGTTTTATGTGCTTTTTGTTTCGTGTGACGATGCAATTCGTCTTTATTCAGCACGCATAAACGAAGTAGGAGGTTATTGAACCACCTCTTTTTTCGTTGTGCCGTCGCTGTATTTCACGATGTTAATGCCCTTAACAGGAGCCGAAATAAACTCTCCATTGACCGTATATCGAGCCACAACGTGCTTTTCTTTGTTGTCGATTGTGGTGCTTTCGATGCCTGTTGCGTTGGCAGTTTGAATCTTACATTTATTAGCATTCACAATTCTTCCATTGCTCGTGTCGATCAATAGCACGCAAACAGATAAGTTATCTTTGTTCTGTATCTTTTTATATTGAGCGATATTGTCGAACGATGTTTCGTGAACAATAGACTTATCGGCAACGAATGGAGCCGTTACAATGCCCTCAAGTCCATTTGTTATGTGCTTTGCAGCAATGGCAACATGATTGTTAGTCATGTCATAAATAGCCTGACCACTATTCATAAAGAACTCAGCTTCTTCCGAAACGCCCTTTAAACTCATGTCTCCTGCGAAGTTATTGTTTTGTGCTCTTGTGGTTTTTATGCCGTCTTCGGTCAAAACATAAGCCAAAGCATAGTTTCCTTCGCTTGCATCTAGTCTGAAAGTAGTGGTAGATGTGATGCTAATCTTCTTCTTTCCTTCGTCCCAAACAGCGTAAATGTCAACGTCCATGTCTGCTCCTGCATCTCTTTCTCTTTCTAATTCGTTTTTAGGTACAAAGCTGTTCACTCTTGTTGTGCGGTTCATTAGAACGTATGGGCGACCTCTATACTTTGCCAAAACATAGGCATAGTCTGGCGTACTCAATACATCTCCATCGTGAGCAGCAATACCAATGAAGCTTTCTGGATAGTGTTTTTGCATGTATTCCATTGCTGCAATACCACGAGGGCACCATCCACACCACATGCCTGTAAAGTCTTCGACCACCACTTTGCGTGTTGCAAACTTTGAAATAAAGGTAAAAGGAATGTTACAAGAGCCTAAAGTAGCCCCGTTGCGTTCATTATTTACCTTATTGATGTTGAATGTTAGACTTGTGATATCAGTGGTTTTGTTTGTAGGAAACTCTATTTCACATGTTGAAGTGTCATATTTTCTGAATGCTTCTTTAAAGGTATAAGTACCTTCAACCACTGTTCCTTTGTCGCTTGTTATGGTATATTCAAACGAGTTTACAACGTCTCTACCAAAGCTTGTGACGCTAATAAAGGCCTTAGCAGTGCTCGATGAACGTGCAATATACGTTTTTCTTGCTGCTGCGGGTGCAAGACTTAGGTCGCCTGCCCAACACTCATTGGTATTAAATAAAGCGCTTAGAACGAAAATAAATGCGCTTAGAACGAATTGTTTCATATTAGATTATTGCGCTATAACTTAGCGAATGATTTGCTTTGTTGTGCTAACTAAGCCCTTGTTGTCGTATGCTTGCACGATATAAGTACCTGCTTGAAGACCTGAAAGACTTGCTGCTTTGTTTAAAACTTGAATTCCTTGAAGGTTGAATACATTGTAGTAAGCAATGTTTGCAGCCTTTGTTGCGTTGATTCCAGTAGTCTCTGAGGTGAATTCATAAGTCACTTTAGGACCTGCTGTGAATGGATCTCCCTCAGAACTAAATATACTTTGGTAGAAAAGTTGCACAGTAACGCTTGCCTTACCCTTTGTTTCAAAAGTGAAATCAACGTCTACAACTTGCTTAGTTTCATCGGTAGAAAGAAGTTGTTGTTGGTCCATTTGATATGTTCCTACCTCTTCTTCTGCTGTACAATCACCGTTAAAGCAAACGCCAAGGTTAGTTCCTTCGAGCTTGTTGATAGTGTATTGGATGTAAACAATATAGTCTTGTTTGCGCAAATTTTCGATAATAAAGCTTTCTTTAATCAACTTTCCGCCTTCACCATAAGGGTTATCGATAGCGTTATTGCTTTTAATTGTAGCACCATTTTCAATCTCTTGTCCGCCTGCTGTTACAAACTTGAAATCAGAATTAGCTGTTTGTGCCTTAGCTTGAAGCATGAAACACAAAAGGAAAAGTAAACTAATTGAGTAGAATTTTTTCATAATTGTATTGTTCTTAATTATTTGATGTTATTTATTTGTTATCTTCTTTTTATCCTTCAGAAACCATTTCCTATCGTAGTATTCTACTCATTAGAAACAGCTTGTTGCACCACTTGCAACACCCCGCTATCGTTATACACAAAAGCAACGATGTGACAGTTGTTTAAATTGATGTTAGCATTAGCCGAATAGCGGTGTTCAAAGGTTTGAGGGGTGTTGCTGTTGAGGCTCACCTCTTCGCCCATTGCTCCGTTAATAGCGTCTCTCAACACATGATTGTGCACATAGTTGCTTTGTACATCGTTGTTAGGTAGCTGCTGAATGGCAGTGATATTGTTTTCAACGAGCCACAATTGCAGATGCACTTTCACCGCTTCTCCCGTGTTGTTGATAGTGGTAGAGATGGTGATGTCGTTGCTATTGGCAACACGTTGAGCCTTTGTTGCGATTTTGATGCTACTTTTTTGTTGCAAATCCTCGTATATCTTAGCCGCCCAAGCGTTTCTTCTTAGCACGCCACTGTTGCGGTTTATCACGGCACAAGGCACGCCACTCACCTTCCATAGCTTATAATATTGGTCGGAAAGGTCGGTTCTTAAACCTACAATATGATCGCTTGATTTGAGTGCAAGAGGTCCTCCATGAATGGCAACAACCACTACATTGCCCTCATTGTATTTGCTTTGAATATCCTTTAAGGCAACACCTGCAGCAGGACAGTTGAGACATTTCTGACCAGTAAACTCCTCAACCAACACATTGCGCTCTACTGTTGCAACTGGAATTTCAATCAATCGATTATTACTATCGATGTTGTTACAGCCCAAGAGCATAGCCATGAAAAGGAAAAGTATGTAATATTGTTTCTTCATTTACATTAAAAATTATAATTATAAGATAGGCTTAAGCCCTTAGTTGCAGGCACATAGCGACACACTCCGCCTGCACAATTATAGCCAGCACGGGTTCGTTGATAGCCCAACTGAATGCGATGTGCTCCGTTATAGTAGCCAACAAACGACTGATAGTAGTGCTGTTTGGTGCTACCGCTGTTGAAAAGGTCGGAAACCGACACCATCCAATGAGGTGAGAACGACACTTCTGCCAACGCAAAAAGCCAGTCTTTATCCCCATCGGCAGAGCTTAAATACTGCGCTTCGGCACGAAGTGTGGTTTTGTGCGATAGCTTTTGTTTTAGTTCGGCAATGAAAATGTTGTTGTGCAACATGCCCCCTTCGCCCTTAATAGCCGTTTCGTTGTATCTTTGATTCATATACATCAAGCCTATTTGGGTGCTTTTAGAGAGCTTTTTCTCTACCTGTAAGTTGATATCTTGATAGTAAGTGGCATCTCCCCACTTCCAAAATGCCGAGCCATAGCCGTCTTTTCCAGGCATGTTGAGGCCGTTGTTTTGAATGGCGTGCACATGACTTGCATTGAATTTCACCTTAGTTCCGTATGCTCCACCTAACGAACTGCCCTTTTTAAAGGTATAGTTCAACGAGCATTGGTAGGCCCATTCGCCATCGGGGTGAGTAGAATAGGGATATAAAGCCGCAAGAGTGTAGGTGTGTTCCATGGTGAATGGGGGCATGTGATTGATGAAAGACGATAGTCCGTCCATACTTCTCACGCCTCTAAAGCCCATGTTTACACTTCTTTTGGCTTGCACGATAGCTCCCAATCCGCTTTTAGAATAAGAGCAAGAGAGCATTGTTACATATCCTTTTCGATAGATGTAGTTGTTGTTAAGCGTTGGGTCTTGTCCTTTAAAAGCACATTCTGCCAAGATGTTCACACCCTTGTGTTGCAGTTGAACCCTTGCATCTACCACCGAAACGTTGTGTGGAAGGTTTAAACGATGTGTAGAACCTACAAGAATATCCTCATCTTTCTCGTTCTTGTTCACCAACGATGCTCCCACAGAAAGGTAGGTTTCGCTTTGTTGAAGAGGCTTAATCCATTGTTCTAAGTTCAGTTCGAGGTCGGCACCCGAGATGAAAGAAGGGTTGAGTTTCCAATATCTTCGTTGCTTTCCTGCCAGTGCTTTGAGGCGAACACCATCGAAAGGAGTAGCCACAATGCGTGCTCCAAGAATAGAGTTGTCTATTCCCAAGCTACGTTCTTCATAGCTTCTGAGAGCAAATCCTGCTCCGAATTGCTCGTAGAAATGTCCCAATGTAAGCTCAACTTTATTGAATCGACCTTTTAAATAGAAATGAGGTACGCCCCAACCCTTAAAGTCTTGTTCAAAACCTGGTAAGGGATGTTGCATATATTCCAATCTAACTCCAGCGTCAAAGTTTTTGTATGAGGCATTCACATCAACATAAGTGTTGTTCAATACCTTGTGTTCGATGTTGTTAATGCCCAGCTTTGTGTCTTTTTGAGGTAGTAGAAAGTCGGTCTGAATGCTTCCCGATAGGCGCACTTTGTCGCCCTCTTCCTGTGCAAAAGCAGAGAGAATGGGAGAGAGGAGAAGCGTTGTTGCGATGCAAAAATAGCTTAGTTTCATTTCTTGCAGGCTTCCTTCACCTTTTCGTATAGTTCGTTTTCGCTTCCGTCAGCATAGCCACTATGCTTGTAAACGATGTTTTTATTCTTGTCTAACACCAACACAAAAGGAATCATTTGTGCACCAACGGCACGACGAACCTCTCCATTTGGATCGAGAAGAACCTCGTATTTCCAACCATTAGCATCTACCAAAGGCTTTACTTTGTTGACGTTTTGAGCTTGGTCGATAGAGATAGCGATGAGTTTAACGTCTGTTTCTTTTTGCCATTCGTCGTAAACCTCGTTAATTGCGCTCAATTCTCTGTTGCAAGGCTTGCACCATGTGGCAAAGAAAGACACGATAATGGGTTTCTCGTTGTTAGAAATGGTGTCGAGGCGAACGCTCTTTCCATCGATACTTTTAAGTGTTATTTGAGGCAATTGCGCTTTGATAGGTGCACAGAATGCAGCTAATAAGACCAAGAGTAAGATCCAATTTTTCATATTTGTCTGTGTTATTGTTTTGGTTAATGCTGGGCAAAGTTAGTTAGTTTTAACTTATTTCGCAAGTATTTTGTAGCTTATTTATGAGGAGTTGTAACTCTTTGAGTGTTAAAGAGAAAAAGTGGAACTACAAAAAGCATTGAACTTGCTTTGTAATTCCACTTCTTTTAGGGTGTAATAGCATTGAAATTGCGAGCCAAAAACACTGCTTTTTCAAGCCGATAAAATAGTATTTCTTTTGCGTTAGAGAGATGGTTCTCTTCTATCAAGTATCTTGTTCTACTTTGAATGGTGCGCCTTTTTCTTGTTGAGGTGTTGCATCTTTCTCTTGGTAGCGCACTTTTCTGTTTAAAAAGCACCTCACTTTTGCCTCTTTCTCCTTTGTATTGGGAGGGTGTATCAATGTGCTTCGAGCCAGTTGGCACCCCAGCCAGCATCGGCAATCAATGGCACTTTTAGCTTAAAGGCATTCTGCATCTCTTCGAGTACAATTTTTTCAACCTGCTCTTTCTCGTTAGGAACCACGCTAAAGTTCAATTCGTCGTGCACTTGAAGAATCATCTTGCTCTTTATTTCTTCTTTTTTGAATCGCTCATAGATGCGAACCATTGCCAATTTGATGATGTCTGCCGCACTACCTTGTATGGGTGCGTTGATGGCATTGCGCTCTGCATAACCACGAACGGTGGCGTTTTGACTGTTGATGTCGGCAAGATAGCGACGGCGATGCATAAAGGTTTCTACATAACCATTTTGTCTTGCGGTTTCTTTACATTGCTCCATGTAGGCCTGAACCTGTGGGAAGGTGCTGAAATAGCCATCGATGAGCTGTTTGGCTTCGCTGCGTTCGATGTTCAAACGCTCTGCCAATCCAAAAACAGTGATGCCATATATAATACCAAAGTTGGCACGTTTGGCCTTAGTGCGCTCGTCTCTTGTCACCTCGTCGATAGGCTTTTTATAGATCTTTGCAGCGGTGGCAGCGTGAATGTCGTGCCCTTCTATAAAGGCTTCGATCATGTTTTCGTCGCCACTTAGATGCGCCATGATGCGCAACTCTATTTGACTATAATCGGCACTGAAGAACAAACAGCCATCGTTAGGAATGAAACACTTGCGAATTTCTTTTCCGTCTTCGCCTCGAACAGGAATGTTTTGTAAATTAGGATCGCTCGAACTCAATCGTCCTGTGGCTGTTGTGGCTTGGTTAAAGCTGGTGTGTATGTTGCCAGTTTTGGGGTTTACAAGCTTAGGAAGGGCATCTACATAAGTGCTAAGGAGCTTCTTTAGTCCACGATATTTCAATATCTCGTCGACAATAGGGTGTTTGTTGATGAGCTTCTGCAATTCTTCTTCGCTCGTAACATATTGCCCTGTCTTGGTTTTCTTGGGCTTTTCAGAAATCTTTAGGCTCTCGAAAAGAATGGTTCCTACCTGCTTTGGCGACGAGATGTTAAAGGTTTCGCCTGCCAGTTCGTATATCTTTTGCTCGTATTGATTGAGTTGCTCGTTGAAGGTTTTGCTTACTTCAGAAAGTGCTTGCACATCGAGTTTAACGCCATTGCATTCCATCTCTGCCAAAACATAAATCAAAGGCATTTCCACTTCCTTAAACAATGGGTACAAACCTTCTTCTTTTAGCTTGGGTTCAAAGATGTTTTTAAGTTGCAAGGTGATGTCGGCATCTTCGCAAGCATAGTCTACTACCTGCTCAGGAGCAAGTGAACGCATACTTAATTGGTCTTTTCCTTTGGCACCAATGAGCTGATCTATGTGGATAGTTTTATAGTGAAGATAGGTCTCTGCCATATCATCCATGTTGTGACGAAGCTCTGGTTGGAGAAGATAATGAGCGATCATGGTGTCGAAGAGGGGACCTTTCATCGTGATACCATAATTTCTTAGCACCTCGATGTCGTACTTAATATTTTGTCCTACCTTCTCAATTTCTTCGTTTTCGTATAGCGGTTGGAAGACATTTACAATTTTTTGCGCTTTTTGTTGTTCGTTAGGAATGGGCACATAAAATGCTTCTTGAGGACTAACAGAAAAGCTCAAACCTACTAATTCTGCCTCTAATGGATTCAAAGAAGTGGTCTCTGTGTCTAAACTTACAATTCTTTTTGTCAGTAATAAATCACATAAATTATTTATATCCTCTTCTTTTTCAACGAGTTTATAATTATATTTGGTGTCAAAAAGTGTCTTATAATTCTCAAATTTAGGCTCAACTGCATCGTTGGACGTGAATTCTTCAAAGAGATTTAACTGCGAATTGTCTTTCGTTTGTATATTTTCAGTCTTTTTAAAGAATTTGTTTGCGAGTGTTCTAAATTCGAGTTCGTCGAACAAAGCACGCAACTTTTCTTCGTTAGGAGGGGTGAGTTGCAAATTGGTTAGATTGAGTTCGATGGGCACATCGGTTTTGATAGTCGCCAAAAAATTTGACATCTTAATATCTTCCACTGCGCCTTCGACCTTCTCTTTCAACTTTCCTTTGAGCTGATGGGTATTCTCTAATAAGTTATTTATCGACTTAAAGTCGTTGATTAGCTTAATAGCTGTCTTCTCACCAACGCCTGGACAGCCTGGAAAGTTATCGGCAGAGTCGCCCATTAAGGCAAGAATGTCGATAACTTGCGATGGACTTTCGATTTGATACTTCTCTTTTATCTGCTCAACTCCAAGTATTTCATACCCTCCGCCGTGTCTTGGTCGATAGATAAAAACATTGTCTTTCACCAATTGACCATAGTCTTTATCGGGCGTAAGCATATAAGTTTCGATGTCAAAGTGGCTTGCTTGGGTGGCAAGTGTGCCGATAACATCGTCGGCTTCGTATCCCTTTACCTCGAGAATTGGGATATTCATGGCCTCAAGAATCTGCTTTATGATGGGAACAGACAGCTTAATGTCTTCAGGAGTCTTTTCTCTTTGAGCTTTATAGTCGGCAAAAGCCTCGTCACGAAAGGTGGGACCGCTGGGATCAAACGCCACTCCAAGGTGCGAAGGTTGTTCTTTTTGGATTACTTCATGTAGGGTATTGACAAATCCAAGTATTGCACTTGTGTTGAAACCTTTAGAGTTTATGCGGGGATTCTTAATGAAAGCGTAATAAGAACGATAAATTAATGCGTAGGCATCTAAAAGAAAAAGTTTACTCATAAATATTTATTTTGATGCGTAAAATTACGAAAAAAGAGCGATACTTACCGATTATTTGCTTATTTTTGTAAGAAATTTGAATGAACATGGATTACTTATCGGTAATAAAAAAGCCAATAACTGAAGAATTAAACCATTTCATCGATCTTTTTAATACATCGCTTGAGCATCAAGATGGATTGTTATCTCAGGTGCTAATGTTTATAAAGCAACGCTCAGGAAAGCGCATGCGACCTATGTTGATGTTGCTTATTGCAAAGGCATTTGGATGTGTTAGCGAGGTAACTCAGCATGCCGCAATAGGTTTAGAGCTGTTACATACAGCCTCATTAGTGCATGATGACGTTGTAGATGAAAGTGGAGAGCGACGTGGACAAGCGTCTGTTAATGCCTTTTATGATAATAAAGTGGCAGTACTTGTTGGCGATTATATACTATCTACAGCCCTCTTACATGTTAGTTACACCTCTTCCGACCGCATTGTGTCTGGCTTAGCAGAGTTAGGACGCACCCTTTCAGACGGAGAGATATTGCAATTAGAAAATATAAGCAATCAAACGATATCTGAAGAGGCTTATTATGAAGTGATAAAGCGTAAGACTGCGGCTCTATTTGAGGCGTGTACGGAGATCGGAGCCTTATCTGTTGGAGCATCAAAAGACGATGTTGAGCAGGCAAGACTATTCGGTTTGCACCTCGGAATGGCGTTCCAAATACGTGATGATATATTTGATTATTACGAATCGAACGACATTGGAAAGCCCACTGGCAATGATATGGCAGAAGGAAAGCTAACCCTTCCTGTGATACATGCAGTGTTAAGCACCAACAATGCCGCAATGAAAGACTTGGCGTTGAAGGTGAGAAAGGGTGAAGTTACACCCGAAGAAGTGGCTCAGTTGGTTGCTTTCACAAAAGAAAATGGCGGTATTGAATATGCAGAAGCTAAGATGCGAGAGTTTAAAAACAAAGCTATCGGATTTATAGAAGAGAAGATTCAAGACGCAGACATTAAGCAAGCACTCAATGCTTACTTAGACTATGTGATAGAACGAAAGCTATAATGCCAGTAAAAACCCTTGAAATAGGGTAGAGCAGAGCATATAGATACAATAAGGTCTCATAAGAAAATGGAATAGAAAACACCATTTAAATCTTATGAGACCTTTTCTTTATATAAGCATCAACGCTGCCTTTTGATTTAGAAGAACTTTGTTTCTTCGCCAGTTAGTTCGCTAAGTAGCAAGTTAGTGAGGCGACTTGTACCCAAACGAAGATACTTGTTGGTGAGCCATTCCTTACCCAATACCTCCTTAACGATGGTGTAATAGATGATAGCATCCATCACAGTGTTGATTCCCCCCGCTGGTTTAAAGCCGATTTTGATACCTGTTTTCTCGTGGTATTCTTTGATAGCTTGACACATTACATATGCAGCTTCAGGAGTAGCAGATATAGGTTCCTTGCCAGTAGAAGTCTTGATGTAGTCGGCACCCGCATACATTGCAAGTAAAGACGCCTTTTTAATGTTTTCAGCAGTCTTGATATCGCCAGTCTCAAGAATCACTTTCAAGGGCACATCGTCACCGCAAACGCTCTTAATTTCGCTAATTTCGTCGCACATTCCCTCATAGTCTTCGCTCAAGAACTTACCTACCGACATCACAATGTCAATCTCAGTAGCGCCGTCTTTCACAGCAAGAGCTGTTTCAGCAACCTTTATTTCAGGAAGCATTTGTGATGAAGGGAAGCCCGCAGACACACAAGTAACCTCAACGCCACTCACCTCTAAGCTCTCGCTTACAATGCTTGCATAGCAAGGATAGGTGCAGATTGTAGCCACATGAGGCATGTTTGGATAGGCAGAGTCGAACTGATTAACACGCTCGGTGAAAGCAAGTATGCTCTCTTCGCTATCAGTTGTTTTGAGAGATGTTAGCTCGATACTTCCAAAGAGGAAACGCTTTACATCGTCGTTGTCGTTTTCGTGTACCTTTTCAGCAATAATTTTGCGCACTGCTTCGCTCACTTCAGCATCGTTCAACTTAGTGTTGTAGAGTGCCAACATATCGAGATATTTGTTCGATTCTTCGTGATGATGACCACAGCAATCGTGATGCTCGTGGTTGCATTGGTTTGTTTCTGAATTCATGTTTGTATTATTTATTTTGTTATTTCAATTTATCGTTGTTCAAATGGCGTGTAGCGTCTCGTTCAGTCTTCTTCTTCATCGAGTCGTTAAACGCCTTAGTGAGGTCTACACCCGTTTGATTTGCGAGGCAGATAAGCACCCAAAGCACGTCCGCCATCTCTTCAGATAGGTTGTGATTTTCGTTCTTTTTAAAGCTCTGGTCGCCATAAGTGCGAGCCATAACCCTTGCCAGTTCGCCCACTTCTTCGGTTAAACACGCCATATTGGTAAGCTCAGAGAAGTAGCGAACGCCATAAGTTTTAATCCACTTGTCTACCTCTTGTTGCATGTCTTGCATGCTCTTAGGCTCTGTGTGCTCATTGCTTGCGTTGCAAGCGTTTATCTTTTGCGATTGATTGTCCATATCTTGCGAGTTAAAATAAAGGCTCTACGGCTCGTTTTTACCCTATTCTTTGTTCTTCGAATCCATGCAGATGGTAACAGGTCCATCGTTGATTAGACTCACTTTCATGTCCGCTCCAAACACACCCGTGGCGATATCTTTGTTTAAGAGTTGCTTTAGTTTATCCACAAAGCTGTTGTAGAGTGGGAGAGAATGGTCGGGACTTGAAGCTCGAATGTATGAAGGTCGGTTGCCTTTTTTATAAGATGCCATGAGAGTGAACTGACTAACAGCGAGGATTTCGCCATCAATATCTTGGATACTCTTGTTCATCACGCCCTCTTCGTCGTCGAAAACACGAAGCGAACACACCTTGTTGGCAAGCCATTCTACGTCTTCCTGCGTGTCGGTTTGGGTAACTCCCACTAACAAAAGAAAGCCTTTTGAAATGGCAGAGTGTACCTCGTTGTTAATCGAAACGCTGGCGTTTAAAACCCTTTGAATAACTATTCTCATGTTACAAAATTACAAAAAAAAGCGCATATGGCAGTCGTTATTTTCAAGTAGTTGTGTTGCACTTGTGCAAAATGCACATTTTTATTTTTAATGTGCAGTATCTTTTGAGGCCTATTTTGTCGATTTGCGCCCTTGTTGCGTGTGTGGTGGGTATTGCAGTGGAAAAGAAATAAAACGGCCTTAGAACGCAAATAAAAGTAATGTGGAGCGTCTTTGCTGTGAGTGTGCTGTACCCTGTAGAAATGGTGGGTGCGCTATGGGGAAATAAAAGGCTTGCTTTTAGCTTGCAATTGCATTGCTTTTAAGGGGCAAACTCAATGCTTTTTTAGGGCAATTGCACTGCTGTTGCAAGGTGTGCGAAAAGGTGTAGAAATAGAAAGGGATTGAGGGAGTGAGGTGAAAGTGTAGAGAAGATGGTAGAAAAGAATGGAGCGAGTGGGAAAAGGGATTGGAATGGATGATGAAAGAAGACGAGGAGAGCGATAGAAAAAGATTGTGATTGTAGGGACGAAGGGGTGTGATTGTGGTGGGAAAGATAGGGCTTGGGGTAGAAAGTGGTTAAGGGTGAAACGAAAAAGGTGTAGTGTGAGGCAAGAAAGGGGCGTTTGTGGGGTAGAAAGCAATAAAAAAGATTCTAAAACGAGATGTTTACTCGCTTTAAAGTCTTTAATAACTTGATTGTAAAGGGGTTATGGATTAATTGTCGCTGTTTTGCTCTTCTTGATGAAAGTAGTTGAACACGGTAGCAGCTTTGCTTGCTCCGAGCACCTCTGTAAGTTGCTCTAAACTTGCACTTTTAATCTTTTTTACGCTCTTAAACTGAGCTATGAGAGCCTCTTTAGTCTTCGCTCCAACGCCTTTAATGTTGTCTAACTCAGAGTGTAGGGCGGTTTTAGAACGCTTGTCTCTATGGAACGAAATGGCATAGCGGTGCACCTCGTCTTGAATGCGCATAAGTGCCAAAAACAATTCGCTATTGTTCTTCAATCCAATGACAATGGGAGGGTTTCCAAAGAGCAATTCGTTGGTGCGGTGATGGTTGTCTTTTGCTAATCCAGCAATGGGAATTTGGAGGTGTAACTGGCCTTCAATCACCTCTCGAACAACACTCATTTGACCCTTTCCACCATCGGTGATGATGAGGTCGGGTAGCGGCTTTCCCTCGTCAATCATACGCTTATAGCGCCTATAAACAACCTCTTGCATCGACGCATAATCATCAGGTCCAACTACAGTTTTGATGTTATACTTGCGATAGTCGCTCTTTGAGGGTTTCATTCCTTTGAAAACCACACAGCCAGCCACTGCATTTGTTCCGCTAATGTTTGAGTTGTCAAAGCATTCTATGTGATAAGGCAGTTTAGAAAGCTGCAAATGGTTTTGCAATTCTTTCATTATTCGGGTGTATTTCTGCTCAGGATTGAGCTTGTCGGCTTGCTTCATGCGGTCGAACTTATACTGCTTTCCGTTCATTTCCGACAGTTCTAAAAGCTTCTTTTTGTCGCCTCTCTGTGGCACAGTGAAGTAGGCATTGGTCAATTGCCAATCTATTTCAAATGGAACGATAATCTCTTGCGCCTCACTGGCAAAACGATTGCGAATTTCGAGGATTGCACTCACCAAAAGTTCTTCGTTTGTTTCGTTCACCTTTTGTTTGTATTCGTAGGTGAAACTCTGATTTATTGTGCCATTTTTAACGTGAATGTAGTTGATAAAAGCCGTTTTTTCGTTGTCGTGATGCGTGATACTAAACACGTCTACATTGCGTATGGTGTGACTAACCACCTCGCTTTTGGCAACGAACGAGGCAATTAATTCGTATTGCTTTTTAAGCTCTTGGGCTTCTTCAAAACGCATCTCTTGAGCCAACTGCATCATCTTTTCGTAGAGTGCAGCGCTGGTTTTGCGAACGTTTCCTTTGAGTATTTCTTTGGCTTGGGCAATCTTTTCGTTATAATCCTCCATAGTCTGCTTGCCAATGCAGGGTCCTAAGCAGTTGTGAATGTGATACTCTAAGCACGATTTGAACTTGTTATTGGCGATGCCTTGTGGTGTAAGTGGGAGCTGACAACTACGGGGTTTATAGATCTTTGTAATGAGTTCTAAAAGCGATTTAAGGGCGGTTACGTTGGTGAAAGGACCAAAATAGCTGCCTGTTTTGTGATTAATGGTGCGGGTTTTGAATATGCGTGGAAAGTATTCGTGCGTAACACAAATGCTGGGGTAGGTCTTTCCGTCTTTAAGTAGAACGTTATAGCGTGGCGTGTATTTCTTAATTAAGCTGTTTTCGAGTAGTAGTGCGTCTTCTTCTGTGTTAACAACGGTGTAGGAAATGTTGTGAATTTTACTTACAAGTACCTTTGTTTTAAATCTATCTACTTCTTTGTGGAAATACGAAGACACACGACTTTTGAGGCGTTTTGCCTTTCCTACGTATATAATAACATTGTTTTCATCGTAGAATTGGTAACTACCTGGTTTCTCAGGCATGCTTTGTACGATGCCTTTTAATTTGTTGATACGTTCTTCTTTTTTATCCTTTGTCATGCACTATAATGCCTTTAGAGTCAGTATTTTTATACTTTTGCGTTTCACGTGAAACTTTTATATGTAATAAATATTGTGTGATAAAGTTTCACATATTGTTCATCTTGTCGATGAAAGGTTTGTTCCTTTCTTGTGAAAGACGAGAAAGGGGTGGGGAATAATAAAAGGATTGAATGGCGCCTTATGTAAGTTCGGCAAACCGATTCAATCCTTTCGTATCTTAAAGTTTCAGTAATGTGGTAATTTCGATGTCTTTATCGAATACCTCTCTACCATTAAGTCCTTCGTCTAAGAGCTCGATGATGAAATTGCAATAAATCTTTTTAGGTTTGAATTTTCTAACAAGATCGCATGCAGCTTTCATCGTTCCGCCAGTAGCAAGCAAGTCATCGTGAAGCAAAACCACGTCGCCTTCTTCTATTGCGTCTTTATGTATCTCGATAGTATCGATGCCATATTCCTTCTCGTAGCTTTCTTGTACAGTTTCACAAGGTAGCTTTCCAGGCTTTCTACATAACGCAATACCAGCGTTTAGTTTGATGGCAATAGCAGAACTCATAACAAAGCCACGGCTTTCGATGCCAACTACCTTAGTAATACCTTTATCTTTGTAAAGGTCATACATTTCATCGGCAATTGTCTTTAAGCACTCTGCGTTTTTAAATAGGGTGGTAACATCTCTGAAGTTGACACCCTTTATAGGCCAATCTGGAATTGAACGCAGATTGTCTAATAATAGTTTGTTGTTCATTATCAAATAATTATATTGTTATTTTCTATTCTTTTGTTTCACGTGAAACTTGCGCTTGTCTTGTGATAGTTCCACGCTTGTTTCTTTCTTATTTTGCGAATGCATCGAAGAAAGTTCTCGATGCGTTCGAATGTTATTGCAGTTGTATTATCTTCCCAATAAGATAAGGAGCACGTTGATATCGCTTGGAGATACACCAGGAATTCTACTTGCCTCTGCTAACGTTTCAGGTTGAATCTTTTCGAGCTTCTGTCTGCCCTCAGTAGATATCTCATGAAGTTGCGCATAATTGAATCTTCCCTTGATCTTGATATCTTCTAAACGTCTCATTTTATCGGCAATGATTCGCTCTCTTTCGATATATCCTCTATATTTAATTCTGATTTCTGCTGCTTCGGTGATTTCTTCCTCTCTGTTAGGAACTTCTTTTAAAATCTCGTTCAAATGGGGAATAACTTCAGCAAGGTTGCTCATTGTAAGTTGAGGACGAGCAATTAAATCTGAAATCTTGATAGATGAGTGGATAGGAGTGGTGCCCAAACGTTCTAAACTTGCATTGATGTCTTTGGGTTTTATGCTGGTTTCATCGCAGAATTGTATGATTTTAGAAATAGAATCTTCTTTCTGTTTCCACCAATCGTAACGCTCTTTTGTAGCAATACCCAATTCAAATGCCTTAGAAGTTAATCTGTAGTCGGCATCATCTTGGCGTAATAAAATTCTGTATTCTGCTCTTGAAGTAAACATTCGATAAGGTTCATCGACACCTTTAGTGGTTAAATCGTCGATGAGAACGCCAATATAGCTCTCGTCTCGTTTCATAACAAACTCCTTATCGTTGTAGAAACATTTTAGAGCTGCATTGACACCTGCAACTAAACCTTGACCTGCGGCCTCTTCATAGCCAGTAGTTCCGTTTACTTGTCCAGCGAAGTAAAGTCCTTTTACCACTTTACTTTCAAGAGTATGTTTTAGTTGTGTGGGGTCGAAATAATCGTATTCGATGGCGTAACCTGGGCGATAAATCTTCGCATCTCTTAGCGCAGGGATCTTATGAAGTGCGTTTAATTGCACCTCGAAAGGCATACTTGAAGAGAAACCGTTGAGATACATCTCGTTGGTGTCGGTGCCTTCGGGCTCTAAGAATAAAGGATGTTTGTCTTTATCGGGGAATGTTACGAGTTTGGTTTCAATAGAAGGGCAGTATCTTGGACCTGTACTTTGAATCTGTCCGTTGAACAATGGCGAGTCGGCAATACCCTTGTTGAGCTCCATGTGTGCTTCGGGGGTAGTGTAAAAAGTCCAACATGGCAATTGTTTGAGTGGCTTATGAAGATTCATATAGCTAAACTGATGGAAGTCGAAGTCGCCATCTTGTTTCTCCATTTCATCGAAATGCACCGAACGTTTATCGATTCTTACGGGTGTTCCTGTTTTCATTCGATCAGAACGGATACCCAATTGGTTGATACATTCGGTGAGATGGGGTACGGCAGGCTCTGCACATCTACCTCCAGGGAAGGTTCTTCGTCCGATGTGCATTAAGCCATTGAGGAAGGTTCCCGCTGTGATAATGACACATTTTGCGGTGAATTCTACTCCCCAAACGGTTCTTACGCCAACAATCTCATTGTTTTTGACGATCAATTCGTCTACTTGGTCTTGCCAAATGTCGAGGTTCTCCGTTCTATCTAAAGTTTCTTTCCATTTAGTTATAAACTTTTCTCGGTCGCATTGTGCACGTGGACTCCACACAGCGGGGCCCTTTCCACGGTTCAACATTCTGAATTGAATAGCCGTTGCATCGGTAATTAGACCCATTTGTCCGCCTAATGCGTCGACTTCTCTAACTATTTGGCCTTTTGCAATGCCACCAATAGCGGGGTTACAGCTCATCTGTCCAATCTTATTCATGTCGATAGTGATTAGACAAGTCTTAGCTCCCATGTTGGAAGCAGCGGTTGCTGCCTCGTTACCAGCATGTCCTCCGCCCACAACAATCACATCATATTTGAAGTTCATTCTTGTTATTTTGGTTTTATCCTTAAATATGTTCTCGTATAATATATAAATAGGTGTGAGTCTTTCAACGTTCTTTTCAAATGTAAAAGAAACCAACCTCTCTTTCAGTTTTTAATCTGTTGTTTTAGAAGCAATATCCTTGTATTGTGTAATAAATAAAACATCTTCTTATAGAAGCTTAAAAACATTCGAACACAAAAGTACAGAATAAAATTGGATTTTTGGTCAAAAGCTTTGATTTATCATCAAAATATAGTATTTTTGCAAGCGGTTTTACGATTCATATACCTACAAATGGGGGTACTGTGAAGCGTAGAATTGCAACTTAAACATCAGATTTAAGCTTCAAGAAGAATATATTCTAACAATTAAATAATTAATTTTCAGTCAATTATGTGGTTATTTAAATCCTCTATTGGTAGAAAAGTTATAATGTCTGTAACAGGCATTGCGCTTATTCTATTTTTGACATTCCACATGTCGATGAATGTTGTTGCTTTGTTTTCAGAGGCAGGTTACAACATGATTTGTCATTTCCTTGGTGCTAACTGGTATGCTGTTGTGGCTACAATGGGTCTTGCAGGTCTTGCAATGTTGCACATTGTGTATGCTTTTATCTTGACAGCACAAAACAGAAGAGCACGAGGCAGCGAGCGTTATGCTGTTGTTGACAAACCAAAGAAAGTGGAGTGGGCTTCTCAAAACATGTTAGTTTTAGGTATTATTATTCTTCTTGGCCTATTACTACACTTATTTAACTTCTGGTATAACATGATGTTTGCAGAAATTATTGGTGTTGAATTTGCTCATTCTCCATCAGATGGTTTCGCATACATTAGAGACACATTCGCAAATCCAGTTTACGTTGTGTTGTATGTTATTTGGATTGTGGCAATCTGGTTGCACCTTTCTCATGGATTCTGGAGTGCAATGCACACCTTAGGTATTAATGGTAAGGTTTGGTTTAAGCGTTGGCAAGCTATCGGCTTGGTATATTCTACTATCTTAATGTTAGGATTCCTCGTTGTAGTTCTTGCGTTTGCGTTTGGCTGTGCGCCTAGCTTATGCTGCCATTAATTCAGTGTGTAAGAATTTAATTACTTTCTTTTAAGATTTAAAGATTATGACTAATCAGATAAATTCAAAGATTCCAGAAGGACCAATAGCAGAGAAATGGACCAATTATAAAGCACATCAACGTTTGGTTAACCCAAAGAATAAATTAAAGTTAGATGTGATTGTCGTAGGAACAGGATTGGCTGGAGCTAGTGCAGCTGCATCTCTTGGAGAGATGGGCTTTAATGTTCTTAACTTTTGTATACAAGATTCACCTCGTCGTGCGCACTCTATTGCAGCGCAAGGAGGTATCAATGCCGCTAAAAACTATCAGAATGATGGTGACTCAGTTTATCGTCTTTTCTACGATACAGTTAAAGGTGGCGATTATAGAGCACGTGAAGCAAACGTTTATCGTTTAGCAGAAGTGTCAAATAGTATCATCGATCAGTGCGTAGCTCAAGGTGTTCCTTTCGCTCGTGAGTATGGTGGTATGTTAGCAAACCGTTCTTTTGGTGGAGCTCAAGTAAGTAGAACATTCTACGCAAAAGGACAAACTGGACAGCAATTGTTGCTTGGTGCTTACTCAGCGCTTAGCTGTCAGGTGAATGCAGGAAAGGTAAAGCTTTACACTCGTTATGAGATGGAAGACGTAGTTCTTGTAGATGGCCGTGCAAGAGGTATCATCGCAAAGAACTTAGTTACAGGTAAACTAGAACGTTTCTCTGCAAATGCTGTTGTAATAGCAACAGGAGGATATGGTAATGCTTATTTCCTTTCTACCAATGCGATGGGTTGTAACTGTACAGCAGCAATACAATGCTATCGTAAGGGAGCTTACTTTGCAAATCCATCATACGTTCAAATTCACCCAACATGTATTCCAGTACACGGCGATAAGCAATCAAAGCTTACCTTGATGTCTGAGTCTTTGCGTAATGACGGACGTATTTGGGTTCCAAAGAAGATCGAAGATGCTAAAGCTTTACAAGCAGGTACAAAGAAAGGATCTGACATTCCAGAAGAAGACCGTGACTATTATCTTGAACGTCGCTATCCAGCGTTCGGTAACTTGGTTCCTCGTGACGTAGCATCTCGTGCTGCTAAAGAGCGTTGCGATAAGGGATTTGGTGTAAACAACACAGGTCTTGCTGTATTCCTCGACTTCTCTGAAAGTATTGAACGCTTGGGAGTAGATGCCATTCTACAACGTTATGGTAACCTATTCGATATGTACGAAGAAATTACAGACGTTAATCCAGGCGAATTAGCAAACGAAATAAACGGTGTTAAGTATTATAATCCAATGATGATCTATCCTGCAATCCACTATACAATGGGTGGAATCTGGGTTGATTACGAGCTAATGACTTCAATCGAAGGCTTGTTCGCAATTGGAGAGTGTAACTTCTCAGACCACGGAGCAAACCGCTTAGGTGCTTCAGCGTTGATGCAAGGTCTTGCAGACGGTTACTTCGTACTCCCATACACCATTCAAAACTATCTTGCAGATCAAGCAATTTGGCCTCGTTTATCTACCGATCTTCCTGAATTCGAAGAAGCTGAGCGTGGAGTTCAAGCAGAGATCGATCGCCTAATGGGCATTCAAGGAAAGCGTTCAGTAGACTCAATCCACAAAGAACTAGGTCATATCATGTGGGAACACGTAGGAATGGGCCGTACAGCAGAAGGACTTCGTGAAGGTATTGCAAAGATGAAAGAACTAAGAAAAGAGTTCGATACCAACCTATTCATACCTGGAAGCAAAGAAGGACTTAACGTAGAGCTAGACAAAGCCATTCACCTTCGTGACTTTATCATCATGGGAGAACTTGAAGCATACGACGCTCTCTCTCGTAATGAAAGCTGTGGTGGACACTTCCGTGAAGAATATCAGACCGAAGAAGGAGAAGCTAAGCGTGATGACGAGAACTATTTCTATGTAGGATGCTGGAAATATAATGGCAGCGATACAGCAGAACCAGAGCTTATCAAAGAGCCATTAGAGTATGAAGCAATTAAAGTTCAAACACGTAACTATAAGTCGTAATTAAGTTAACGAGTGCATTTTATGTCGACAGCTCACAAACATTAGAGCACAGCAGTAGCACACAAGGCTCCTAAAAGCTCAAAAGTTACTCAAGTCGACATAACAACTCTAAACGAATAAGCTATAAAACCCATATGGAGAAAAATATAAGTTTCACGCTAAAAGTATGGCGTCAGAATGGTCCTAAGGCAAAAGGACACTTCGATTCATTCGAAATGAAGGACATCCCTACAGATACTTCATTCCTCGAAATGCTCGACATCTTGAACGAGCAACTCATCGAAGAAGGTAAAGAACCATTTGTGTTCGACCACGATTGTAGAGAAGGTATCTGCGGTATGTGTTCACTTTACATCAATGGACACCCACACGGACCAGCTACAGGAGCAACAACTTGCCAATTATACATGCGCCGTTTCAATGATGGAGACGTAATAACCGTAGAGCCATGGCGTTCTGCTGCATTCCCAGTAATTAAGGACTGTATGGTAGATCGTGGTGCTTTCGATAAGATTATACAAGCAGGTGGATACGTAACAGTACGCACAGGCCAACCACAAGATGCAAACAGCATCCTAATTCCAAAGCAAGATGCCGACGAAGCAATGGATTGCGCAACATGTATCGGTTGTGGTGCTTGCGTTGCAGCATGTAAAAATGGTTCTGCAATGTTGTTTGTAAGTTCTAAGGTAAGTCAACTTGCACTTCTTCCACAAGGTAAACCAGAAGCAGCACGTCGTGCAAAGGCAATGATGTTGAAGATGGAAGAACTCGGATTCGGTAACTGTACAAACACTCAAGCATGTGAAGCAGAGTGTCCAAAGAACGAATCTATTGCCAATATCGCTCGTCTAAACCGTGAGTTCATCATGGCAAAGTTAAACGACTAATATTGCTTTAATTAAAATAGACTAAGGATGCCTGTCTGAGAAAGATAGGTGTCCTTTTTCATTTTATGCCCCCTTGTTCTCCAATTCGGTAGAATATTGAGCCTAAAGACATCACCCCGCACCCTTATTCATCATTCCGTTATCCATTGTTGTAGCAGAAAGACGAGGAAAAGAACCCTCACAAAGCCTCAATAGCTGTATTTCTTCAATATTTTCGCTGTGTTTCATTAAAACACCTCGCCCCTTACTTCGCTCCATTTAATTCATTTAAGCGTCTTAGAAAGAGATTAATGAACTATATTATTAATGCCTTGTGATACATTTTTATTGCATTTTATTTGGAACATATGTAATAAAGTGGTATATTTGCAACGATTAAGTTTAAGAACTATTCTTAACTTTAGTCGTGCGTCGGGGTGTTCCTAGAGAAACCCGACTTATTTTTTT
>ERZ773180.357-NODE-357-length-29098-cov-3.113900_pt1 | contig 29098 bp, 36 predicted proteins | sample MGYA00511080_ERZ773180 | MGnify/ENA primary metagenome ERZ773180 (study PRJEB29015, sample SAMEA2738175) | human oral metagenome | biome: human oral; feature: human-associated habitat; material: saliva | place: China | collected 2178 ... | reverse complement strand
TCACATAACATGGTTTCTCCATCAATTCCAGCTTTTGTTAATGAGATTTGAGTATTCAATTCTACATCATCTACTAGCCAATCTGTAACGTCATGTACTGTACCATTTTTCTTTTCTTCTAATTGTGCCAATGTCTTTTTTAACCCAAGTGCAGGATTGCCAATAACAAATAAACCACTTCTTAAATGATTTCGCACAGATATTGCTAATTCCTTATCCTCGGGCTTTATACCACTCTGGTCTAATTTCACTCTCTTGTACCTCCTTTAAAGGAAAGGTGAGAGATTAACCTCTCACCTTTTTGTTCTTAACTACTGCACCAAGTCCAAGTAGCGATAACATTCCCATTAGTGAGAACATTCCTGCATTGGTATTAACACCAGTTGGAATATCGTCATTCTTTTCGAAGATATGCAATACATCTCCATTTTCTAATGTTTCTGTTCTTACTAACTTGTAACCAGTAAATGAACCATGTTCCTTAACACCCTTTTCTGATGCCTTTAATTCAACACCAGTAGTTGTCTGCCAAGAAGTCTTAACCTGACGATAGATGTGTTTAATAACACCCTCTGTAACGTTAGGCTCAGTGTTTCTATAAGCATAACCTGGAATTTCCTTTTGGTTCTTCTGACCATTTTCTTTAGGGGAAATTTCATGACCATCTTCATCAACATAGATAGTATGTAAGAGTTTGTAAATATGAGTTACATTACCCTTATCATCAGTTTCTGTCTTTGTATAACTGTAGTCATAAATAGGTTTTTCAGGATGTGTTCCCTTTTCTGTAGGAGACAACTCTTTATTGTCGCCCTCATGCACATAAGAAGTCTTTACTTGACGGAACACATAAGTAACATTGTCCTTATCATCCTTCTTAGTTTCTACATAGTAGTACTGAGGAATTGCATCACCGATTTCAACTGTCTTATTTCCCTTAACAGGTGTCTTTAATTCATTACCTTCTTCATCTACCCACTTAGTTGTGTACTGACGGAAGATGTGAGTTACATTGCCATCTTCGTCTGTTGTAGATTTAACGAAAGAATAAGAATCAATATCACCATGTTCTTGTGTTGTACTTCCTGTAACTTTATTCTTTAATACATTACCATCTTCATCAACCCAGTTAGTGTCGTATTGAACAATCTGAACACGTCTGAACCTAACTTCTGTATTCTCTACTTCCGCAGGTGCATTTGTAGGAGCTACAGGATTTGCCATATTAGATTCAACCGGAGCAGTTGGGTCTACAATAGTATTTAATGTAGGTTCTTCTGGTTTAACAGGATTTTCTAATGGAGTTGGTACTTCTTCGTATGTAGGTTCTTCAGGGATTTTCTCATACTTAGGAGTAGGAATTAAACTCTCATCCCAAACTGCTGGTGGAGTAGGTTCACTCTTAAATTCGATATATTGGTTGTTTAAACCAAATCCACCACCGGCACCACTCCATGATGCAGAAACAGTATCACCTGCAAAGATACCAATACTGATACCACGCTGAACAGAGTAGTTATTACCTACAGTAGCAGGGTCATTAGGAAGATTTGAATGGTTAAGGTTTGCCATATGTTCATCACCGTATGTCCATGCTGTGTAGTCATTCATTTGTTGAACCTTTGTATAACCTTCTTGTCCTTCTGTAACACCACGAGCCTTATCTGAAGGTGCGATAGGTACAGTTGCCTTAACAATATCGTTAGATGCTACACCAAGGTTCTCTCCGGCTTCCAAGTCACCTAAAACGAACATACGAACTAACTTAATTGGTTGTCCAGTTTCTTCGTCATAGAACTGATGTTGCTCTAGCCCCATCTTCAAACGCACCGAGTGTACCATCCTTACGGAATGTATAAACTGCACTTGCACGTGATTGATGCCACTTGCTTACTGTTACATGGGCAGAAATCTTCTTTCCACTAGCAGTTGTACCAAGATTATGTAAATCAAACTTTAAGAAGTTATCTACTACTTGACCTTGTGCAACTAACTTATAGTTATGACCGTATTGGTTATCATATTCTGTTACACGAGAATCCTTATAAGTAATATTCATTGTCGTTTGGTTAGTAACGCCAATATCACCTAAAGAATATTCATAACCAAGTTCTGCTAACTTTTCCTTGTCATACATTGTATAGACGTTCTTAAAGTATTCAGTAGTATTACCATTACCGTAGTTATGGAAATTCATCTGAGATGCATCAGGAGTACCCATAACAGCAGATTGATTATTAGCAATCCACCAGTTCTTATATACAGTACTTTCTCCCTTATCTACTGACCTAGCACTGTCATTGTAAGTACCACGAATTACAATACCACGACTTGAACCATCTAATAATACTGGATTATTTTCAATAAACTGGTCGTATTCACTCTTTTCTTGTTCGTAACGAGTTACTTCTTGGTCGTGTGCTTTCTTAGCATCTGCTACTTGCTTATCATAGTTATCCTTGATTTGCTTATTGCTTGCAGTAATTCTAGCTACATCATTCTACCAATTTGTTTTCTTTGTTTCATTTCGATTTGTAACATCTGCAATCTCTTGATTACGTTGATTGTATGCTGCTAAATCAGTGTCATACTGTTGTTTCTTAGCATTGTATTCAGCAGTTAAACGTTCATTTTCTGCCTTTAATTCCTTATTTCTAGCAATATCAAGCTCATACTTTTCCTTTTGAGCAGAATATAAAGTCCATAATTCATCATATGTAATCTTATCCTGCTTATACTTTTCTAATGCTTCATCATATGCTTTTTTCTGTGCAGCATATTCTGCTAACTTTTCATTAACTTCCGTCTTTGTTGTTTCTAGTTGAACCTTTTGTTCACTCTCACGTTGCTTTGCTTCCTCTTCTGTGTGTACTGTGATTGGTTCATCTTCCACAATCTCTAATTTTGGATTTTCTCTACGTAATTGTTCTACAAACTCTAAGAAATTAGGGTCTGTAATGTCCTTAGTCTTTGTCTCTGCAAAGGCAGTTAATGGACTTAACAATGTAGAAGTAAGTAATCCTACAGTTAGTAACTTTCTTAACTTCACTAAGTTTTCTCCTTCTATTTATGGCTAGTTTAACGACTTACCTACGGTCGAAAAGAGTTGAACACTTGATGATATTTGCATTAACAAACTGTTCAACTGTCATATCCTGAACATCCTTACAATCTCCAAAGGAATTATAATCTATCTCATAGATACTCTTTCCTTTGATTCTTTGCTTTAATTTTTCTCGTGCATTTTTACCACGTTCATCATTATCTAGTGCTAAAATAATCTTTCGTTGAGGTAATTGTTCTATTTCTTTTATCTGTTCCCAAGAACCAAGACCATTCAATGCAATAGCATATTTACCACAAGTCCAAATGAATAACGCATCTAATATTGACTCACATATATAGACTTCCTTTGCATTTGTCTTAGAGAGTTCATAAATGCCATATAAAGGTTTCTCCACACTCTCTGGATAATGAAAGTATTTTCTATCTACTGCACGTTTAGCAAAGAATAATATATTACCAGAGATGTCTTTAACAGGAAATGTAATACAATTTGTATATTTATCATATCCTACATCAAACATCTCTATAATATCATCAGTTAATTTTCTTTCATACATATATGGGTGCTTTACATTAAAGTATTTAAGAGTTTCCTTATCTACATACTTTGTAGTATTATTCGGTCTCTCTAATGTTATTCCCCATGACCTAGTAGAAACATTACTACTATCAAACTTCTCTCGTAACCAGTTAGTACCATCTACGTCAAGACATTTTGTAATAAGTTGAGGAATTGTCTTTACTGCCCCACAGGTAAAGCAATGGCATATACTGCCATCTTCCTTAATTCCCATAGATGGTGTATTCTCTTGACCATCTTTGTGAAATGGACATTGTACCATTCTATACTTACCACTCTTCTTTGGTGGTTTCACTAAGTAATTACGATGTTCGAGTGTTATATCACTTCTTAGTTCATTTAATATGGTGTCAATAGTTGCACCAATCTCCATGTTTTCAATTCTCATGACACACTCCTAACTATTAAGCAAGTTCTCAACTTCACCAGTTTCTTCTTTTTCGACCATGCTATGTAAACTATACATCAAATCTTCGTATATACCATTAATTACTGTACCATTAATATTTGTACGGTAGTTTTTACTTGCAAGAAGTTGTTTAGCCTCGGCACACGCCTCTTTCGTATATAGTGCCACGATTGATAAGGAGTCGCCGTCACAATCTGCTGCAAGAGCGGTAAAAATAATAGGGTTTAGCTGGAACACATACCTATCCTTATCTTTATCACTAAATTGAGGTATCATACCAATTGTAGAACCTGCACCGATTGTTGGCATACGATTTAATAAGCAATAATATTCACCTTCAAGTAGTTCTCTATTAACAGAATCAATATCTGTAATACCAAGCACTGTATATTTATTATACATGTTAGGGTATAAATACTTAATAAAGTAACTTCCAATCAATACAACATCTTCTTCAAGTGAGAAATTGTTTGTAATAACTGCTCTACACATACCATCTACTGGGTGACCTTTTAATTCCAATTGTACCTTACTACGTTTACCATCTTGCATAAGGGAAATCAATTGATTATAGATTATCTCTAAATGGCTAATGATATGGTTTTTAACTGCTAACTCAAACCAAATATCCCTTTCTTGAATTTCTGCACAGTAAAAGTCATATCTATTTTTAAGACGTATAATATCAATATATGCTTGATTAATCTTTGATAGATGATATTTACCTGTTACCTTATTTTTAATTGGTGGTCTATATTTTGGATGGATAACACAAATCTTACTTTGTACATTTAAGTTGTATTCTTCTTCACTCATGCCAAAAACTGCAAGACATGCTTCCTTGCCAATTAACATCTTTGAAGTATCATACTTAGTTAAATCACTTGATAGGTCACCATCATAGATAAACCCATTATAATATAATAAATCTCTAAACAATTCAGACTTATTTGTTAGGGAATATCTAGGAATACACAATTCTCCAAAGTCAATATAACCATAGTCTGTATTAAGTTTATGGTCTACATATCTAGGAAAGATTTTATAACTAAATATGCCATTTTCATCAAAGGCAAATTCACCATTTCTTTGTACTACAGATTTCTCAAACAATCTTGAAGAGGTAACCTCTTTAGCAGGATTATCTTCAATCACTAATCGCTTTATCTTCATTAGTTTCATCCTCCTCTTCTTCATAGTCAAGTTCATATCCAAGAACCTTAAAACTATCTTCAATCGCCAAACGTGGTTTACCAATCTTATCAGGTAGTTCTCTAGTTCTTTGTAATGTCATTGAACTGTAGTCCATTCTATTACTTCTTAGGTCTAATTCCTTCATGATTGCAGTACAACCATTTGCCGCTAAGTGTAATAATTCCATCTCTCCAAATCTTAAACCACTTGGGGAAATATGAGTAAAGGCATGATGGTGTATTCTCATAATATTATTAAGACCTAACGGAATACGCATTTGTTCTCCATTATACTCAACAATAGATTTCTCTGCGTACTCATTCATTTCTTTTTGGTAACGTTCTACTGCAATAGATGCAAAGTCCTCACCCTGTTTAAACTCAATACCACTAGCAAGAGACCAAGCCTCAAATATTTGTCCTAGTGAAACACGTCTAGTGGTACTAAACCCAGAAATAATTATCTCTAACGGACCCGCTTCCATATTACCAACTTTATTTAACAGTTTTGGCATTTTATCATCAGGTAAAATTAATCCAACAGTACCTTTTGCACCATGTAAATTAGTAATCTTATCCCCTAATCTAAACGGAATTTCCCAAGATACAAACACTCTAATAATATCTTCAATGTATTCCACTCTATCTACATTAAGATTTTCATAGGCCTCACCAACAATTTCACCCTTTGTAAATAATTCCTCAATACGATTATATACTAATGATTGTTCTTGTTCACTTCCCTTTTTGATATAGAAAACCTTACTACCCTTTGTACATAATCTCTCTGCAAAACTCTCGGAGATAATAATACTATCTGCATAAGAGTAACCACCTAAATCACAGAACCCAACTCTTGCAAGTATTCTATGTGACATACCATCAACCTCTTCCTCTAATGGTACAGATTGAGAAGTTAGTTTAGCGTTCATCATGATACGCTTTGCCTTATCATTATTACAGAATGGAGCAGAAGATAAACATGATAATCTAATCTCCTGTGGTTTCTTATAGTAGTAGAAGAAGTTCTGTTCTTTCTTACCTTCTTCTGTGATATACAACATGCCGTGTCTTACAAACACATTATCTAGTAGTAGTCTTTGTCTACCAGCCTCACCAGATGTAACTGTTCTAAAACTGTCAAAGATACCAATAGTATCATCATAAGTAAATGCAGGTTTATATCCTGTATCAGACCTATATATGTTACATACTGTTCTAAAACTCTCTAATGCCTCAATCTTAGAAGTAGTTGCAGTTAATGCACCATCCAATAAGTTTCCACCCTCACTAAACAACTTCTTAGGGCTAACAAACATTCTGTTAATACCTAATAGTTGTCCTGTTAATGGTTTTGCGAACTTTGTACCCTTAAAAATAATGTTTTCAAAGTACTCTAGTCGCATATACTTAAAAGCAAATACACTATCATTAGGAATGATTGGCATATTTCTCATAGCCTCTTTAAATGTACTTGCAGTTAATTCCCTATCTAAAAATGCCTGTAATAAACACTTACTTCTATATGATAATTGTGAATTAAAAATAACATCATTATCTGGTTCAAACACATTCTTAGTTACTAAAACAGTGAACTCATCTTTATCAATAAAGTACTTCCAACCCTCACCAATGATTGTATTTTCATCTACCTTACTAATGATTGTGTATAAATCTCTTAGTGCAGTAATTCTCGGTGTATAGTGTGCATAATTGACTATCCAAGATAAATCATTTGAAGGAGTAGGGAAAGCACCAATCTTACACAATCTATACTTTCCCTTATCGTCATATTCAGCATACATGTCAATACACATGTTTCTGGCATTTAACTTTAATTGAAAACTATTAGGCTTTCTCTTTGCAACATCTTTATCTAATCTGTCAGAGGAGTTTAGATGTCTTACAAGTTTACATGGTTTATCACTGTTCCAATGCTTTGCACAACACTCATCTATGATTGCTTGTATATCAGAAAAAGGTAAGGTTTCATCAATAGGTTCTACACCAAACAGTTTTACGTTCTGTTTTTTCCAATACGCTAATTCCTGTTTATAAAGTTCTGTTATATTCACAAATTTCCCCACCTCTCTAAAATTAATTACTTGCTGTTTTCACGACTTTCTTCTGCGTTCTTCACCATTTCGATAACGAACTTTGGAAGATATGCTTTAACTACATCATGTGTATATAAGAATAACTTACAGAAATCTTCATAAGTCATGCCTACACTAATCTTGGTATCTGGTTCTCCGTCAGGAAGAATAGCCCCAGTTTCTGTTACTTTGCCATTTCCAATAGACGTATTTACATACAACTTATTCTTATAAGATGCTACATACATTTTTCTTGATTCTGGTTTTCCATCTCTGTTCTTAGACTTTGGAACACCATTGATTACAATTTGGTATCCCTTATCTTGAACCATCTTAAATAGTCTACCAGTTGCAATATCATTTGCAACAAGTGAAATAGTAGCAAAGTCTACATAAATATCAATGTTCTTCTTTGTCTCATACTCAAAAGCCTTGAAATGTACCTTTTCAATTCCAAAGCTGTCTAAGTATGCAGAAATAACCTGCTTTGACGTACTTACTTCGTAAATCTTGTTTAAATCAAATTCATTTTTTCTTTTCATATTAGATAGTATTCTCCCATTTTCTCTTTTTAGTATATCACATCCAAAAGAAAAAGTAAAGGGAATTATCTACCAATCTATATTGATACATATTTGTCATTTTACCAAACCGTTTAGGATAACTCTCGTTTTCTAGGCAGTGAATTAACTGGTTGTTCCCTCAACCATTATTAACTGGTGAATTACTCCACATCGTTTTTATAGTTTAAATTGTGATTTTTATTGGATTAAATATAGTTGTTTGTCCTTGATAAGGAACATTGATTTCTGCTTTCTTTAAAATCTGATAAGCAGAATTAACATCCGCATTAACACGTTTTCCATTATTGGTAATGAATACCCCTCGTGAAATTCTGCGTTTAAGGTTGTATTGTTCATTAATAGGTTCTTCACCATCCATATAACTCGTTCCTGATGTGTAACTCTCGTCAATGACAATAAATTCAATCCCAACTCTCTCACACTTATATCTAAGATAATCTAACAAGCGGAATACTGGCACTTGCACAAAATTCTTCATCTTATTTTTCTGTTTTTGACCTGCGTTTTTACCAACGATTAGTTTGGTAATGCCTTTCTCAACTAACAGATTTACAATATGACGTGAAATTTGATGTAAACAGTTATCCATAATATCATTACGTTTGTTATACAGTTGTTTTAGTTTTCTTGAAGTTCCTTGGTCTTTCTGCGTCTTGTCTAAGATGGATTTATATTCACTAACTTTGTCGTTGAAGTAATGATTGACAGACTTTAGTGGTTTACCATTATACAAGACAGGTCGACTAAAATCATCAAAAACTAACGTTGCTAAGTTACTTAATCCTAAGTCAATACCTGCAACACGTTCATTTGTTTCTTGTAAGGGATGGTTAGGAACTTCATAGACTATCTCTACAATAAAATACAATCCTTTTGGAATAATTCTAACTTGTTGGATTTTCTCAATACTATCTTCTCTTAACTCGATTGTAAACCCATCTAATTGTTTAGGAAAATAAATTACATTATCTGATTTTAAACGTGCTGACTGATTAGTAAATATCAAGATATACATATCATTACTCTTCCGAAATCGTGGTAATTTAGGCATGCCTCTGTATTTACCACGATTCTTCTTCCAATCTTTAATAGATTTAACATAAGATTTCATGTTTTGTGTAACCGTTTTTAGAGTTTGTTGTGCAACTTTGGCAGGTAACTGACCGTAGTTACCATATTCAGGTGTAATAACTCTAACATATTGTTTCATAAACTTATCTAAATCATAATAATTATACCACTCACCGAAGTTTTCAAGACTGTAACGTAACCAATAGTATGACTGGTTATAGAGATTATTACTAATCTTTGCTAACTCACATAGTCTATTGAAGTATTTATTAGAACTTTTGATTTTATGTTTTTCAACTAAATACATTATGTTTCCTCCTTTCTACTAGTATTAACTTCCACTTACTTTTGAAAACTTTTTTCATGTTTTAGAATACATCAGTAAACTCTGATGAATCATTGAATTTACTTGTTAGTTCTCCACTGATTTCTGCATCGTGTTGTTCCAAACCACTTGCCTTATTAGGTTTATATTGGAAGAATCCCTTATCAACATCCCAATCCCACAATAGTTTATTACCTACAACACCATTACGTTGCTTTAGAATTGCCAACTCTAATGTGTTAGATGTCTTTCTCATAGAGAATACTTTGGATGCATTGTGTGCAAATCCATCACTTCCACGTACTGTTTCTAGCGTAGGAGCAGTAATAACGTCATCACCAGCAGCCTCACGATTTGCTTGTACAACCCCAATAATAGGAACACCAATTTCAACGGATAATTCCATAATATCTTCACTAATACTTGTTAGTCTTTCTGTTGTATTTTCCTTACTTCTGCCACGTTCATTCTTTAAGTAAGTCATTCCATCAATAACTAGGAAGTCTAACTTATTCTCAATTATCCAACTTCTAATTGCTGAAACAGTTGTATCCTTACCAAAACTCTTGGGAGTAGTTACCAAGAACTTATTCTTATGTTTTCTTAAATCCTCAATATACTGTTTATAGACCGCTTCTTCATCTCCAACATCTATGGCATTAACCAACATACTGTTACTGAAATGCTTGTACATTGTATCAAAACGATACCCAATAGATTCACCAGACATTTCAGGAGAGAAATAACCTACATTATATCCTTGTTCCCAAACAGAAATAGCAATCTTCTGACTAATCCAAGATTTACCTTGGTTAGTTCTCGCAAAGAGTAATATAAATTCTTCTTTACGTTGAATACCACCTGTTACCATATCTAATTCAGTAAGACCTGTTTTAAAGAAGTACTTATCTCGGTTGTTCTTTCTATCAATTAATGTTTCATAACGCTTTTCTGCATCTTGAATAATATCTTCACCAACTACACCAAAGTTTGTAGGTAATTTACTTAACTCTTTAAGGATGTAATTAACACCGATATTACTATCTTCATTAACTAAATCTTCTGCCTTATTTAAAATCTCTCTTGCACGATTATATGTGTAAGATTCTCTAAGGGCACTAATCAAGAAGTCATTAGATTCACCTACTTGGATAAGTTTAAAGTCTGGAAATCTATTTTTGAATGTTGCTACATCAGGAATAGTGTTATATTTATCAAAGTGTGCTTTAATAAACTCATATTCTTTAGGATAGTTAGGAAAATGGTCTACACCAATACCACTAGCAGATAATAAACTGTATTCTTTTGAGACAATTAGTTTACTTAAATACTGTAACTCAATCATGACCTATCCCCCTATAATACTATTCCACGAACATCTTTTCCAGTAAATACAGCAACAATAGATGAATTATATACTCGACTGGTTAATCTAGCCCCCAATACTTTTAATAGTTCATCCTTTGAAACAACATTACTTGTGTAAATGTTTGATTTCTTGTTAATCGTTCGACTATCAATTAAAACTAATAACTGGTTATATTCATAGTCTGTTAGAGGAGTTGTTGCAATATCATCCCAAATTACAACATCACTCTCTTTAATCTTTTCAATATACTCATCTGACACTGGATTATTGAAGTTCTTTAATTGTCTTAATAAAGTAGGTACATGAACAAATAGACCAACTGAATCAATGCCAGATGTACTCCACTTCTTATCAAAATAACTAAGCATTAACTTAATCGCCCAAGTTGTCTTTCCTGTACCACTTTCAATAGAACTAAGAAAGAAGTTATACCCATGTTCAATATACTTATCTATCTTACGTTGAATATCCTTTAACTTACCAAAGGTTCTCTTATCTTCTTCTGTTGTAGGAGTTAGTCTATCTGGATACCATTGTGCTTTTGGTAATTCAGACCGTTCTAACATATCTACAATTGTTCTATATCTTACACAGTTATGACAGTCTAACTTACAGATGTCTTTGTACCAACAATTATTATTTCTCTCCATTAGAATGTCTCCTTTGTACTCTTAATACTCATTAATTCTTCTTCTGTAAAAGAGGAACTAACTGTATTATCTCTACTCTTCTTATAGTTATTCTTATGATATGGGTAGAACTTCATCCAACCCTTATCAATACTCTGGATAATACTTTCAATTCGAGTAGGGCAATCGTTAAGAGAGTTAAGTGCATTGATAACTTGTTGCTTTCCTTTTAGTCTATTTCCATAGAATTTTGAATCTTCTGGTGGATTAAGTCGTAAATTAAAATATCTCATCAACTGTGTTCGTTCATTCTCATCAGTTGTAAATGCATTTACACACTCTGTAATTACTTGTGGTAATGGTTTCTTTTTAGTCTTTAACTTCTTGCTTGGTTCAGTGTAGAATGGCATATCTGATACATCTTCAACTTTTTCTTTCTTAGTTATTGGAGAAATCAATAGGACATATTCATTCTTCTTTAACTCAATGTAACCATTTTCAAACAATTCATTGAAAGCATTTTCATCTTCTACCTCAATACCAGACATCATACAAGCGTAAAATCCCTTAGCACGTAAGGAGAGTGATGTATCAAGTAATGCTTTCTTAGGTATTGTTGTATATGAAATTTGTGTCTGTACTCTCATTCAATGTCATTCTCCCACTCTTCCAGTTGACTTAGAACATACTTTCTTCCCTTTCCTTCAGAAGTTTCTGGGGAGATGTGATTGTTCTTTAGTTCTTTAATAATATTCTTATTATCTGTGATATAAAAGGTTGAATTTTTAATCTTGTTATTAACCATGTATCTCTTGTAAAAACTTATAAAATTGTTATTTTGGTCAGGATTAAAAATACTAATTGCTTTTCTAAATAGCAAATAGCGTTCTTCCATATCGGATACATCTTGGTATCCTAGATATTTTGTTCGTTCCCAGACATACATATAATCTTTACGCCTGATTGCTTGTAAAATATCATATTGATTATTACTCATCAAACCACCATCCTAACCATTATTTTATGTCAAGTTGATTGGATTTGCACCAATACTTTCATTAATTGAATGTGCTACTGTTACACAACAACTTGAAGTTAGGGGTAAATTCTACCCCAATTATAGCATTGAAATAACCATTGTCAATAGTTAATCACAAAGAAATTCTACCCAATCTTCTTTGAAAATATCTAACACTTCGGTATTTGAAGTATCTGGTCTATTCTTCTTTCCGATTGGTTTCATGTCTACCTTAGTTACTACGTGCTTAACTTGTAATGTTTCTTCACTTGGAATCTCCAACTCTTCTCGAATTGCTTTACGAATTGCCTTATGTTTCTCAGCAAATTCTTTCTTTGACTCCAACTTTGTGTATTTTGGTAAGGTGGACTTATCAATCTCGCCTAACTGTTCATTAAAAATTAGATAGCCAATAACAGCCTCTTGAAGAGTAAACTTGTGGTTTGGTATGAAAGAAGATTTAGATGCTGTGAAATCATCTAGTGAATCTGTTACTTCTTTTGTATCAAACTCATTTAAGTGAGAATTTCTGTATTCATACCACTTTTCATCTGCATAAATCAATCTATCTACATACGGGCCCCTTAATTTTGCACTTGCAGCTTCATCAATTTTTTCCTTTACCGATTCCCTTGTGTAGATATGCTCTGTATCTAATTCTATAATTCTTTCTTTGAAGAAAGCCTTACCAACTGTGTATAATCTATAATAGAAGAATTGTGTAAATCTTCCATCTGAATAGTATTTACTTGGCAGTCTTTCTAATTCTTTTTCTTGCAACACTCTGAGTAAATCCTTACTAATGACCTTATGTACTCATTGCCACATTTAAACTTAACTACTTCATCTAAACTATTTGTACGATTACGAACTTCCTCAGTAAAACCTAGAAAGAACGAATCGGTCATATAACTTAGACCATCAGGTAATACTATTGTGTTTTGAGTATTCCAGTCAATATTATCTTTAATTAAGTTCCACACATTTTTGCCATCTTCCCTACCACTAAGATAGGCTCTATTGATTTCTAATTCAATCATTATCTCATGTAGATTTCGATGACATCACCACGAATAACTGGTACATATTCCTTATGGTTCTTCATAAAGAAATACTTATTGTAACTCATCTTACTCCAGTATACTGCTTCTTCTTCATTACTCTCGTTAGAATTGAATACCTTACTATCCTTATGCAATAGTTCTGCAACAAGGCATCTACTTTCATTGTCGTAGTAATAGTCAGTATTCTCATCCTTTAGGATTGTATATCTCTTTGAGTATCCACAGAACTCTAAAACATGTAATGCTAACTCATTATCTAACTGATTGAAGTTTAATGCAATATCCTTTGTAGTAGTACATACCAATTTACTATGAGGTCCTAAAAAGAAATTCAAGTAAATATTACGAGGTATCTTAAACTTTTCACTATCAATCGCAGGAATACTTACTAATGCGTATGGATTGACATTACCTGCAGGTGTAACACATGTTTGACCTGTTTCTCCATCTTTGTAAAAGCTAATTGGGATTTCCCAATATAGATTACAGTTAGGGAAGAGAATACGATGTCTAGCCATAAATCTTTCAAATCTAATCTGTCTACTATTCTCTGATTGTTCTAATGCCATCTCTGTAAAACTATTACCTGTTTCATCATACATTAGTTTTGCTTGTGATAGAGAGTTAATCCTAACCCCTGTATTCTTTTCATAATACAATCTATTCACTTGTAAAGCAAAGAATAAATATCTAGCCTCACTAAATAATAGTGGGATTTTAAATGAATCAGATACAGTCAATGCACACACTGCATTACTATAAACACTGGGAGTAATCTCATCATGGAAAATAATTTCTGATAAGGTATTAAAGTCTAATGTCTTAAATCTACTCTGTAATTCTAAATCTGATTCTAGTCTGTTGTAATACTTTTCATTGGAAATATGAGAACTTTTGAGCTTATACATTGATTTCTTCTTGGAACATCTTTCTTGCTGTCTGTAACTTTTCTAAATCTTCCTTACTTAATTGATTGTTAATTGCTTTTTCGTGGAATGAATCCTGTTGAATGTCAATTTTTACGGTTTCTTCTAATGTCATAATTCGCCTTTCTTCTTTAAAATTCTGCAAAAATAGCCTTTATAATATCATTACCACTAGTCTTAAATTCCTTATTGCTAGTAGAGTAGATATCAACCCCAATAGACCATTTTGATGGGGTAAATAGTGTGCCAGTATCCTCTAAACGATTGAATATATAAATATCATCATCTGCAATTCTACCACTTAGATAATCTGGTTTAATATAAATCAATCTCTGAGCAAATGTGTCAGGTAGATACAACTCTTTTGTTTCCTTAGCAACTTGTAACATCCTTTTCTTTAATTCACCCTTTGATATAGTTAGATGTGTTGTAGTCGTTCCATCTATTTCTAGCACATTATATGATTGACCTTTTTCTCTTTCACCAATAATATATACTCGATAAATCTTATCTACAACGCATAAAAATGTAGGTGATTTAAACCTATCTAAGTAAAACAACTCTAAATGGGGTACACTTTCCCAATCTCTATCATCAGATAGAATATGAGATAGTTCTAATGCTTGTTTTACTAATTGGTTATTCCCACTTACATAAAGTAGTCCTTCAATTACATCTCTTGTTTTCACTTACCGATTTTACCAATTACAAATTGTCTATCTTTAAAAAACCCACTCAATGCACCCGCCCTATCCATATCACTAAACGATACGATAGCACTAAATAAGCCACATTTAAAGATACATTCTCTACTATGTTTGTATGGGAATGTAAATTCGTATAACTCATCCACGTTGTCTGGGTTAAATATTCTGATTGTATCTGTTCCATGTTCCTTAGCCAACTCATACAAGTAAATTATATAATCTTTAATTACATAATCCAACTGTCTTTTCGGCATGTCAATACAATCTAGCCTTAGCATGAAGCTTGTTGTCCCCAAAGATTAATGAGAAACTTTGTTTGTTCTAGTTGCTCTTTGATTGTCTTATATTCTGTACTATTTTTATTAACTAGTGGTAATGTTGCTCGTAAAGTACTATCCAACTCATAAAGCACTTTATTTATCGGTTTAAACTTACTACTTTGCAGTACAATCTTGTTTACTGTATTCCCACCGGTTGTGCAGGTAGCATACTTCTTCTCCTGCAATAAATATTCTTTTACTGTCATATTAATCTTCCTTTTGACTACGCAAGAACTCAAGGAATAATTTAAAATCATGTTCTTCTAAGATGTAAAAATTGCCATCATCATCTCCAAAATTAAATGAAATTACACTGTGGTCTTTTCTCATAAAGTGACATTCGTCTCTGTTTTTAGTAATCCACTCTTTTTTGATACTAAATGACTTCTTTGGTTCTACACATGTTTTACACTCGATTAACATAGAAACATCATTTACATTTACATCACCCTTTTGCCACATGGTAGCACCACTGTTTTTCACAGTAGCACCACCTGTAGCCTTAGCAACATTATTCTCTTGTTTCTTAGAATAGTATCGTGTAGGATGTTTTATTCCTTGGTCGAAAGGTAATTTCACATGTGTTTCCACTATGCCTTACCTTCCTCTCTATCAAGTCTTTCCATTTCTTTCTTAAACTCAGCCTCTTCTTCTGAATCATAGTTAGAAACCTGTTGTTCTTGTTCTAAGATTACAGATAAATCCTCGTCAGCCAATAATGAAATATTACCACTATTTGACATTGCTTGTTCTAAACGTTCTGTGTATTTCTCTGCAAATTCTGGATGTTCCTTTAAGAAAGTGATAAGTTTTTGTTTACCATTGAACTTCAATGGGTCTCCGCCCTTTGTAGTAAGCACCTCGCCACTCAACGGGTCTGTCAATGTAATCCAAGCACCACCTGCTGTAATGTAACCAAAAGTGGTTGCAGTAGCCACTAAATCGCCAAGATAGTCCATACCACTATCATATAAGTATGTGATGTATCCACCACCACGATTTGTTGCACCAACTCTACTCTTTGTAGTACTAAACGAAATTCTGAATCCAACTGCCTCAGTTGCTTTCGAATCGGAGATTTCTTCACCCTTAGCGTTGATAAACTTACGTGTACCAAATCTCATCTTAAATGACGGATAATAATTAAGTGCGTATCCACATGGTTCATTATATCGAATAGCACCATTATGCAATTTTTCAATTCTTACTTGGTTGATAACTAATAAGATGTTTCCAACTCTTGCTGTTAGAGTGGTCATCTTTCTAATAAACACCCCCAACGACTTAGCAATACTTGCTCTCATTCCCTTATCCACAGTGCTGGAACTATCTAAAACTTCTTGTGGAATTAACATCGGTGCAGAGTCCAGTACAATCATACCAATCCAAGGCTTTAATTGTAAATCTTCAATGAAGTCAAATATCTCTTCTGCCGACATTCCATCAACTTCACCTCGTAGGAATTTTCCTTCTTCCGTACTTAGACCAGTCATTTTACAAAGAAATTCTTCTTGTCCACGTAATGTGTTTTCAGCATCAACATATACACAAACCTTACCAGGATTTTCATGTTGATATTGTGCCATTAATTGACATGCACCCAATGTCTTTCCACTATGTTCTACACCACTAGAAACAATAATTTTTTGATACGGTACTCCACCAAATGTTGCATAGTTTGCTGATACGCTGCCAAAACTCAATCGTCTGACCGTACCAATGATGTTGGATAATCTATTCTTTCCCCACTTTTTATTAAGTGCCTCAACATCTGCTTTAAATGATTTTAAATCTAATTCTGTTGCTTCCTTACTCATCTCGAACTCCCATCTTCATTTTCTTTTCTGCACTTCTACTGATTAATACACTATTTAAGGTATTTACTAATCTATGTGCCTCGTCTAATTTAACACTCATTAAGTCTTTAACCATCTTATATAAAGAACTTACTGCTTGTTTATCCATTGAATTGATTGTTGCAATACTTGTTTTTTCTGCTTGTGTTCCTGTTGCAGTTGAATACTCTCTTGCGTTCTTCTCTTTCTGCAAAATAGTAGCACAATCACTCATCAACGAACTTTCTGCTGTATAGTTACCAAAGAAATAACACTCGATAGATAATCTCATCATTAACTGTCTGATTTCTTCATCAGTCATTGATTCTAATTTTGACATTTCGTTTACAATCGTGTCAATTGGTTTACTATACTTCTCGACTGCTTCCTTGGCAATTGGTTGAAGTTGTAGATACACATGTCTACACTCTTTTCTTGCTTGCTCAATATCCATTATCAGTTCCTCTCCTATTCTCACTCAATCATAACATACGTTTTTAGCTTGTCAAGTGGTCGAATCCACCTAGCAACATTTCCCCAATAGAACCTATTGTATTTGTTGGTAAACCTACAACTTCAATGTTATCTTCACACAATGTAAAGTTCTCTGGACTATCTGTCGGAATGGTGTCACATGATGTGAAGTAGACATTATTATTGTCTCTAATAATCCATTCTGCCCCATCTCTATATGTCTTTTCAATTCCAACATTCATGAATATTTTACCAGTTTTTCTCTGGTGATATGGGATTGTGAACAGAACTAAAGTAGATACAAAGATTTCTGTAAATGTAATGGCTTTTACAAATGAACCACCAAACGCTACAATAAGTGGTAGAGATACAAGAAATCCACCAAACAAGTGTCCTAAGTAGTAGGCTAAGAAGTACTTAAACTTTTCTCCTACTGGTAGTGTAGAATACTTCTCAAAAAATACTTTCTTTCTTACTCTACCAAGGTATTTTTTGATACCCTTTCTCTGCTTATTATTTATTTCAATCATATGCTACCTCTCAATAAATAAATAGCATAACTTACAACCATAAGTCTTTAACAATCTCACTTGCATCTTTACTATCCCAAAGTGTTACAACGTCAAATCGTAGGTCATAAGGAATTTGCAAATGTTCCAACTCACTTGGATGGTTCTTCTGTTCTTCTGTAAGTCCATTATCAAACTCTGTGCCATCAAGGTTTAATCTGTTAATCAGTACAACCTTAAAGTCAATATCCTTACAATTCTTAAATAGATTATACTCACATAAAAAGCGCATATCAGATAAGAAGAACACTTCATTGTCACTATTCAATATCTGATTTAATACGATTGCACTATAATAATTATCATTTCCATAAATACCATAATGCTCAGGGTCATCTAATGCCTTTTCATTATAATAATTCTTTACTGGTCTGGATAATGCTTGTAATAAATTTCTACCTGCAAAATCCTTTTCTCCATCCCAACCCAATGCCTTTGCTTGTTCCTTTAAGTGTTTAGCAAAACTGACATGTTCACACTTAGCCTTACATAGTGCTTTAGTGTGAATTACCATAGTATCCTTACCGTGTCTAGCCTTACCAATAAAAGCAATTACTAATCGTTTACCAGTTCGTTGATACTCTTTCTTTTCTTGTTCAAAACGTTCCTTCATTTCCTTGGTAACTGGCATATAGTACCCAAAAGAACTAAGATAAATCTTGTCAATTTCTTCCATAAATTTCCATACCTCTAAATATTAATATTCTTCTTCGTCTAACAACTTTGTTTCACACTCAGTATCTTTGTAGTATTGTAGGTCGTCTAAGTCATCTGCGATGATGATATGTAACCCATCTGATGTTTCATGTGTATATTGATATACGTTGCTGAAAGTCATTCCAGCATCAATGTCATCTTTAAAAGTAACTTCATACTTAGTCACAACCTTATCCCCATCTAATAATGAGATTGTCTTTATGTTATTATCTTTTAGTTTATCAAACACAGACCGTATATGTCCTTCATAAGAAGAATACACTATATTACTGGTATCCGGAATAAACATCTTAACAAAGTGTACTGTTTCTTTGTGTGTAGTACTTACATCACTATAACTTGTATAACTAATATTCTTAGATGCGATAATATTATCAAGAATTAGGCTGCCAATATCACCTATATCAATAGCAAACTTTTCATCGTGGTCAGAGAACTCAAATTGAATTGTATCCCATGTTCCATAAGTGTTTTCTTCTACTCTTGTGAATAAATTTCCATATTTCACAAGAACATCATTCCAATCATCCCCAATATACAGTTTGTTTAGTGTTGGGGCAGCCTCTAACAGTTCTTCATAGTCATGATATTCCCAAGATTCATCAAGTTGTCCAAATAGCAGAAAAGGAACTTTCCTAAACAGAAAATCCTTCTTACAATATGGAGAATTAGAATATCCGTAACAAGGTTCATAGACACTTGTAGATAATGGGAAAGCAATCTCTACTGTATCAGTGTAGAACTTATCATACACTGTTCCAGCATTATGTTCATAGGGAATATCGTTCCAATCATCACCATAGATACCATTAACTGTCTCACCTAGGTACAGTTTAATGATATTACCAAAACATTCAAAATCTAAAATCTTCATTATATAAAATCTCCTACCATTATACTACCACATCAAGTGGCTTGTGTCAAGAAGAAAAAGAGAGGATATTACACCTCTCTTAAAGATTCATTCTTCTTTAGAATATTCTTACCACAAGAAGTTCTACCAGACGGTTTGTAGTCTTTCACTACAACATCAATAGTTCTCTTGTCAGTTTCTAGTTGTATTGTATCTGTATCATCTACAGTATATACCCCATACAACTTATCTCCATCTTGTTTAAAGCCCATTACAACTGCACCAGACTTCTTAGAAATGCCAAATGACTTAGCGTATTCACACTTTTTAACAAGACCTAACTTAGATACAAAGAGTACAAAGTCTTTAGGTTGAGTGTCAATGAAGATAACCTTATCTGTAATACCAAAACTTTCAAAAGACATACCCTGAGCAGTAGATAGACAAACATCAATCTTCTTGACAGGAATCTTATACATCATACCTGTTTCAGTTACTACAACTACATTATCTTTCTTAGTAAACTTACCTACATATAGGTCTGAAGGATTCTTCTTATATTTAATAACCTCAGTAGATTTAATCGTATGTTCAGAAGATAAAGCAACCATATATTCCTTTTGTTTCTTAGGAACACGTTCTTTCATTTCTTTCTTAGCAACAGCCAACTTAACATCTTCAATATCTGCTAACTTAGTTCTACGTTCCCAACCATACTTATCAACTAGTTTATCAAATCTATCCAAGAAATGTTTATCTCTTGCTTTTTCATCATTTAATAAACCAGTATAATATTTAAGTTCTTTATCTAACTTAGTCTGTTCATCACGAATCTTAATTTGTTCCAAGTTAGCCAATCTACCTAATGGCATATCTACAATGGCTTGCGTTTGAAGTTCAGTAAAGCCTAACTTCATAATAGAATCCTTGGCATCTTGCTTAGATTTACTCTTCTTAATTAGAGAGATAATCTTATCAATCATATCAAGTGCAGAGATAAGACCATTTAAGACTTCTAATCTGTCCTTATTCTTAGCAACGAAGTAGTTAGACTCTTTAATTACAAGTTCTCGATTATTTAGAATAAATTCATCAAGGTATCTCTCCATTGTAATTAACTCTGGAATACCTCTACGTGTAATTGCTACACGATTATTAGAAAGACTTAATTGTAGACTGGTTTTTGCATATAACCAATTCAGTACAAGATTTGCACCATCATTGTCAGTGCAAACAATTTCAATCTCGACACCATCCTTATTACTGTAATTAGCTACAGATTTAATTGGTAAGTTATCTACTTTTGTGGTTAAGTTCTTTAAACTTTCCAAGAACGTCTCTGGGTAAACTTGATATGGTAAAGAGTGAACTGTAATAACATTGTCATCTATTGTAACCTCCCCACGCAATTTAACTGTTCCACTACCAGTTTTGTATATATCACCCATCTCAGACTTATTAATGATAATACCACCTGTAGGAAAATCTGGGTAAATGAGGGAATAATCCACCTTACCACTCTTCATATACTTGTGTAGTAGGTTCTTAAACTCAATTAGATTACCACCAACCCATGTGTTAGCTTTACCATACCCAATACCTGATAGGTGTGAGATGTATAGTAGAGGTACTAATGACACCCACTTGTTTAAAATAGGTTGTTCATCTTCCTCTAAGTAGTTCAACCCCATATCAAGTAATTCTTTATTATAAAGAAGAATGTCCTGGGAAAATTCAGACAATCTCATCTCTGTATATCTTTGACTCGCAGCCTCATCTCCACCAACAACAGAACCAAAATTACCATGTCCATCAATTAAAGGAACTGGATATATAAAATCTTGCACCATACGAACAAGTGATTCATAAGCATCTGCGTGAGGAGAGTAGTTCATCAACTCACCAGTAACTTTTTGAGATTTTGAATAAGATTTGTCATAAGTGTGCTTATTCGCATACATAGACCAAATACCTAACAATCCAATTGGTTTTAGCCCGCTGGATAGATAGGGGATAGCACGTTTTAAATTTACCTCATTTGCATAGGTATACATACTATCCATTATCTCTGAAACAATATCTATCTTATCTGTCATAATTCTATGTCAATTCCTTTCTTTGCCACATCCTCATAGTAAGAATCTAGTATCTCACTTCTTCGAGTTACATCTTCTCCCATAGCAATTTCAAGAGCATCAACAAAGTCATCATAGTCTGTTATCTCTAATTGCTTTAGGTTTCTAGTGCTTACTTGCATTAACTGCTCATAGGCCTCTTCTTTTGTTAATTCACCAAGTCCCTTTGCACGGGATACTTTATATTTCTTGTTAGGATTTTTCTCTTTCCAAGCTTCGAAAGACTTATCATCTTGAAATAAAAGATATGTTCCATCAGGGAAAATAACTTTAAACAATGCACCGTACACACGATACACATGTCCATTAAGTAATAGTTCAGGGCACAACCAATTAAGTGCGGCGATAAACAACAAACTAATGTGATTTCCATCCGAATCCCCGTCTACAGCGATAATAATTTTACTATAACGCAACTTCTTAAGGTTGTATAAGAGTTTACCTGTATCCTTGTCTACATCTAATCCAAGTGCCTTTACGATACTAGCAATTTCAGCATTTGCATAAACCTTGTCAATAGAGGCTTTTAAACAGTTCAATCCTTTACCACGAACGGGGAGGCATGCTTGGAAGGTACTATCTCTTGTAGATTTGATTGTTCCTCCAGCAGAATCACCCTCTACAAAATAAATTTCACACTTACCCCTATCATTTCTGTTCTTAGGGTACGCATCAGATAGTTTTGTAGGAAAATCCCCAAATAAAGAGGTCGTATCTTTCTTGGCAACCTCTCTGATTTTATCTTTAGCCTTTTTAGCTGCTTCTCTAGCACGTCTTGCTACTAAAGCACGTTCAAGAATAATATCGGCCTCATTAGGATTATTCATTAACCAAGTGGCAAAATCTCCACTAATTGTTTGGTTGATAATGTTAGCATCAATACTATCAATTCTGCTCTTGTTTTGCGCATCATATTTAACAGTTGTAGTAGTTACATTAAAGATTACATATAAACCTTCCATTAACTCGTTAGAAGTTAGGTTCTTTTCTTTAGCCTTTAACTTATTTGTTTCTTGTGCATACTTATTTAATGTTCTAGTAAATACACTCTTAAAGGCGGAAATATGTTCCCCACCCTCAGTTTTACCTAAATTAACAAAGGAAGTGATATTATCTGAATAATCTGATGTATAAGTTAAACACATGGAGATACTATCCGTTCCAATCGTTCTATCAATAATAAAACGATTAGAGAATAGTTCTTTATCCCCAACTCTCTCTGTTACCAAGTGGTCTAACCCATCTGGGATGTAATATACAAACTTCTTCTCTTTACCATCTTTGATATATGTAAAATTTGTTGTCAGATTTGGAACTAATGCCCCAATTTCTTCAAAGTATTCACATAAAAATGAAAAATCTGGTTCATTAGAAGCAAAGAACTGTTTATCAGGATACCACTCTACAGTAGTTCCACTATGTTCTGATGTCTTGCCTAACTCTCTTTTTTGGAAAATACCATCCTTAAACCAAAGTTTCTCATATTCCCCATCTCGAACAGATGTTGCAATCAACTTGCTTGAAAGCCAGTTTGTTAGCTTTGCTCCGATTCCGTTAACTCCTAATGCTGAGCCACCATAAACCCCATCAGCAGACGTCTTTCCTGATGTGTTCATAACATCAAAACTTCGTTGCATGACCGTCTCACCATTCTCGTCAATGCCTGCATTGATTAAGAATCCTTGTCCAAAGTCTTGTACGATATACTTATTCTTATCAATATCTACTGATACATTAATAGTGTTTCCATGTTCCAATACGGCCTCATCTACAGAGTTAGCATACACTTCTTTAATAAGATTTGTATTTGTCTTAGAACTTCCTAGATATGTTGATGGAACTCTTCGACAGAACTCTCTAGGTGTTTCTGATACAATACTATTCTCAGTATATAGTGTTTTATCTTTTTTCTTTACCATTTTCTATTTCCTTTCTTTTTAAGCCAAACATCCGTAATTTACTATATTTTACGGACAATCACTTTACTTGTGATATTATCACTACTTTTCACAATCTTTCTTCCTTTGAATTAATATTCTGGAAAATCTTATTTTTGCACATCCATTTTCATACAAACATAAATTTCTCATAGTTGGAGTATAATGACCTTTATTACCGTTAGAGAAGAAATCATTACACCATTGTTCTCCCATTTCACCTATTCCTAATTCAATACTATATGGTAATCTATCTAAGCCAACAATCTTGAATTGATTAATGTCATACTTCTCGATAAAAGTAATCGGTACTCCCATAATGCCAAAATAGTCATAGGGAATATCAGATACTTTATCTATATTGATAGCATCGAAGTTATGATACTTAATATAATTTTCTTCTTTATATTTCTTTGTTAGAGTTAATTTCTTAACATTTTCCCCAATATTTGTTATCCATATAGTATTTCTAATTTGATAAATACTCCCATCTGGTTTTATATAATTAGCAGGATGTGTTTTACCGGTCCACACCTTATTTTCTTTAAGTTCCTTAAATACGTTCAGATACTTGACAACATTTATAGTTCCGATAAAGAGAAATTGCTTATTATACTCAACCAATAGGTCAAAGAAAGGTCTAATTAAACTAAAAGGTGGGTTAGTTATTACTATATCACACTCTTTTAATATTTCGACACATTCATCACTCCTGAAATCTCCATTCCCAACCAGTTTTTCTTGACTAATTGTTTTACCATCGTAAGTTGTTTTATATGATTGTTCGCTGTCGAGATAAGTAGAAACAAGTTTCTTTAACCCAAGAGAATGAAAGTTATAATAAAAATACTTCCAAAAATTAGAATACTTAGGGCTATCACAATTACAGTAAACAATCTTATCCTTAAAGTATTGTGTATAGAATTTTAACTCATTTTCTATCTCATGTAGTTGCGTGTAGAACTCGTCATTCTTGGCAACCATTGCTCTTCTTAAATTATCAGTCTTTCCCATTAGTTACCTCTTCTTGATAAAAAGTCTAACATATAACAATTTTGTTAGTTTATTCCCAACAGAGAAATACGGATGTGTATCTCTCCAATCCTTATTCTGTGCTTTCAAAATTTTCCTTTCTTCTGGACTGGGTTTTAAGAAGAAATCACAATCACCCTCAGCAAATTCTCTATCACCGGACATACCAAGTATCTTAAACTGTTTTTTGTTATATTTATCCAAAAATGTGATTGGCACACCAATAATCTCATCAGTGTCAGGGATTTGTTTAATATCATCTACATTAATTGCGTTGTAGTTAAATTATACCCATTAGAAACAAGTACGTCTCGAATATGTCCTTTACCTGCACATGGTTCTAGGATATTTTTATTAAATGTTTCTTTCTCTAATAATAGTTCGGTTGCTTTTGGTTCAGTAGCATAGAAATCATTTTCTTCTCTATCACTCACAAGCCCCTTAGCACCCATTGTAACAAATGTGTTAGTTCTTTTCATTTTATTTATTTAATTCCTCTTGCACACTTTCCCACTTCGCTCTAGGAGTATATAGCCATAGTGAAAGAATTAAGAACAAAATTGATGCAATAAGACGGAAATGTTGGGAAGAAACAGAGTTAGTGTAGTGTACTCCTACGGAATTTAATAATGACATGTTAATACACATATTACTCATTCTTAATCTATTTTCTGCATTTCTTTCCATCTTATTAATCACTCGAACACTAATAAACCCAACTAAAATACCAACAGTACCTAACCATCCACCAATAGTAAAAAGAATTGGATGAGTTCCCTTGAATGGTATAAATACTAACATCACTAAGATGATACCACATTGAATTAAATCTAACTTTTTAAACATATATTTGTCTCCTCACAAAGCATTATATCATACAAAAATAAAAAGTAAATACCTTAGTATCTACCTCTTAAACATTTACACTAAACAATTTAATGATTAAATTAACTACTTTCCCCCAAACGGTTAAAAATAAATTAAACATAATTTCTCCTATTTAATCAAGTCAGCAATTTTGTACTTCTTACCCCTTGTTACATTATAGTTCTTTTGAAAATTCATTGTGATATGTTCATTATTAGGATTAGCGAATGTTGCCATGAGAATATTGCCTTTCTTGTTCTCTTGCGGTTCACTAAACTCCACGTATACAGAACCATTACGGAAGAACTTTCTAATAATTTCTAACATCAAAGCACTTTTTTTCTTCTCGGTAGGTAGTTTTAACATGTACACTCGTTCTAAATCAACGTTAGCAACCACAGTTCCTTCAGTATATAACAAGAATGAGGAAATTAAACCAACTACAAGTAAAATAATACTATTAGTTGACATAACTACACTAACGATAAGAAGTGAGATAACAATATGTAAATATCCGACATTTCTATGATGGTACAAACTATACGATAGACCTGTTAAACTATTTAATTGTGAAATAATCTCTTTTTCTAACAAGTTACTATTCTTCATTGGCAGTCCCCGTTCTGAAATGTGCTGAGGCGGTTGCTAATGAAAGGCTTGACCATGACAATGCACTCATCATGAAAAACTCAGGTAGTATGTACCAACAAAGAATAAAGTTAATAAGTGCCATACTTGAAAGGAACTCTGTTCTTGTGAGTTTAGTACTGCTGTCTCGGTTTTTCCAGTCGAACACAACCAGTGAAACTAAAAGTGAAATTCCAACACATACTCCACTTACTTTTACAATCAGATAAGTCTTTGCAAGTCCCAAAAGAGCAACCAACACTAACAATCCAAAATCCTTAATAGTTCTTATACTATTCATGGAAGTTATCCTCTCCACAACACTCATCACCAACACTAGCCATCATATCCCAGCACTCCCCACAGATACCTGACATTAATGCTTCTCTATCTTCATTAGAAAGACTTGGTAAACAATCTTGGATTCTGCCACCATTTCTCCAAGCAATAAATCCCTCATGAGGAACAATAACAGTATAAGACTTACCACACATCGGACAACGACATTCAATATTACAAGTATTCATAAAGTATTCTCTCTTTCTATTTAACTGCTTTGTCTGTCAAGTCAGTTAGTTGTACTAATTCTGATAATGTTAATTTATCAAACTCAATTCCAGATTTAAGGTTTTTCTCAATGGTTTGGATGAGTGTTTCTCTTCGTGATGACTTGAAAGATTTTTCTTCTTCATTAAGTAAGGCAACTTCCTTATCAATAGCAGAAACAATTGGTTCTAAGGCGGTAATAAGTTTTTCGATTTGAGTATCAGTTAACTGTGAAATAAATTTCGAGGTAGTGTTTTCTCCAAATACAGTTATTCTGTCATCTAAAGTCTCCTTACCATCTTCGTAAATCTTTACTATCATTGAGGATGGAACAATCTTCTTTTCATATGAGCTAGGCAGAACCTTGATTTTAACATCCCCTAAATCCACTTCCTCACAATTACAACATAGTGTATGGTTTAAATTAGAGGTTCTAATAACCTTACCATTAACATATACTACCTTATTCTTAGTAAGTTTATCCAAGTATCTCTTTAACAACTTTTTCTGTTCCATATCGTATTACCCCTCTTTACATAAATAAGTTTAACACATTTTATTATTAATTGTCAATAAGAAAAGAGAGGTTTTTACGCCTCTTCTCTTGTTAAATATTCTTTAACTAATTGTACTACAAGACTTGCCTTCTTACCGAAAATCTTCTCAAAGAAAGGCTCACCTGTCTTTAAATAATCTTCCTTCACATCAGCAAGATATAAAGGAATAATCTTTCCTAAATTCTTAAGGTCAATATCAAACGTTTCCTTACTCATTACAGATTCCAGACGAGCCATAGTAAAATAACGGTCAATCTCATAATTAAACTTAGCCTGCTCTGTACTTAGTTCAATCTGTTTCTTTTCCTTAGCATTATTCTTAATTTCAGTAAATCTTTCAGTTTTATGCTTAACTGCAACATAATTCTGGATAGAACCAGTTTCCTTATCTAGTTCAAAGATTTGAGAATTGATAGGCTTATATACCAAACCTTCTTTTTCTCCACCTAAAGCAGATTCAGCAGTAAGAGGAGTATTCATTAAATTCTTTAGTGTGTCAATGCGAACAAAAGGAACAAGAATATCTTCTGGTACAAAGTTCTGTAATTCTTCAAGAGAGAAACTTCTAAATACTTCATTAGTCTTTACAAAAATCTCAAACACTCTAAAGTTACGAACCTTATCTAAATTCTCTTGATATTCCATGTGTTGAATACCAGAACCATATAACTCACCAAAGATATAAAATTCAATCACATCAGGATTTTCTCTAATATAATCTTGTGCAAGAGAAATCATACGATGAGTATTCTCACAAGCATCTAATCTACTACCAAGACTATCTTCTGTATTAACTAAATGATTTCGAGAATAATATTCAACAGAATTAGAAGTAACTAAAATCTGCATATTCGAGCCGTGAATCTTCTCTGTTGCATAGAACACATCATCCATAAAGGAATTTAAATACTTATTTTTAAACACGTTATAGTAATTCTCAATACTTGGGTACTTTAACATAAACAATTACCTCATTTCTACCTCTATATATTAACACAAATAATAATTCCTGTCAATAATAAATAAAATAAAAAATAAAATAATATTCCCAAAAGGAAAATTAAAAATAGTTTCATGTTTTTCTTCTTCATATTTATTCCTTAAATTATGTTAAATACTTCCTGAAGTATGTGAAATGCACCCAACAGTACTACCATTGATATTAATAGAAGAGCAATCAGGATCTCCTCTACCAATATGCATTATTTTACTAATTTGCATTGCAGTCAAATCTGCTGCTGAATAACCTGTGTTATATTTGATTATTCCATCAACAATATACTCAACTACAATTTCTCCAACAAATAATATGACTCCTGAAATAAATCCGCGTTCAGTTTTCGTAATAGAATTATCATCTGAATATGTTTTTTTTGAGGATGGTGGAATCTCTGATGCAAAAACAGTGGTATATTTGAGAGGCATTAAACTGAAACATTAAGTTACTATTAAAATTCTTAAAATAAATTTTTCATATTTTTCCACTCCTTTAGAAAAATACGAAAACTATTATTTTGAAGTTTTATAAAGTATCTCCTGTCTTATACCTCGCAACACACATAATAGAAAATCTTTCTATATATCATCTATGT
>ERZ773180.356-NODE-356-length-29177-cov-43.933899_pt1 | contig 29177 bp, 24 predicted proteins | sample MGYA00511080_ERZ773180 | MGnify/ENA primary metagenome ERZ773180 (study PRJEB29015, sample SAMEA2738175) | human oral metagenome | biome: human oral; feature: human-associated habitat; material: saliva | place: China | collected 2178 ... | reverse complement strand
CCCGGCCACAAGCAGCCAGGACTACTCAGAACAACCCTCTCACAACAAACGGTCCGAAAAACCCAGACCCCTCCACTCACCCACACTCAACTCGGAAGATCCCATACACTTGTAGGAGAACTATCCTCCACCGGTAAGGCATCCCATGGCAACGACGCCCACCCGCACGCGCCGCGCATCCCTGCGCGCCCTCACGATGACCCTCGGCCTGTCCCTCGCCCTCATCGCGCTGCCCGCACAGGCGCGCGCAGATGACGGGGGAGAGGTCGCGCCGCAATCCACGCCAGAGGCATCGACCGCAGCCCAGTCCGCCCCGCAGGCCGCGCCGTCCGACCCTCCCAGCCCCGCGACCACGGGCGCACCCGAGGCCACCGCCCCCAGCGCGAGCGACCAGGACCGGGGCGCCCAGGCCTCGTCGGAGGCGAACGAACCCCCGACCGTTCGCGCCGCCGACGAGACGGGACAAGGAGCGTGGCTGCGCGACTCAATCGGCTGGTGGTGGCGCCGCCACGACGGCACCTACCCGGCGGGCAGCTGGGCGCGCATCGCCGGCTCGCGCTACTTCTTCGATCAACGCGGCTACATGGCCACCGGATGGCTGCGCGACGGCGACCACTGGTACTACCTGGCGCCCTCCGGGGCCCTCATCGGCGGGTGGCTGATGGACGGGGGAGCGTGGTATTACCTCGATCCGAACACGGGCGTCATGGCGACCGGCATGGTGGGCGTGGACGGCACCTGGTACTGCATGGACTCCTCGGGTGCGATGCGCACCGGGTGGGCGCGCCTGGCCGACGGCTGGCACTACTTCGCGCCCAGCGGCGCCCAGATCGGCGGGTGGCTGAAGGACGGGGGAGAGTGGTACTACCTCGACCCCGATAGCGGCATCATGCGCACCACCCCGCTCGAACTGAGCGGGCGCCGCTACGAGTTCGACGCCTCGGGCGCGTGGCGCGGGTACGAGGCGCCGGCCGGCTACCTCCAGCCCACCGACCACATCACCGGGCTCGGAGACCAGACCAACACCCTGACGTGGGGCATGAACGGCGTCAAGGTCCGCATCGTGCAGCAGCGCCTCGGCCTGTGGCACGCCACCAAGCTCGCCAGCGTCGACGCCGCCTTCGTCTCTGCCGTCACAAACTTCCAGCGACGCGCAGGCCTGAGCCCGACCGGAGTCGTCGACCGCGCCACCTGGGACGCCATGGACACCGGATACCCCTGGACCGTCGACCAGTACCAGGCCAGCCCGCTGCCCCTGACCGCCACGCGCTCAGAGCGCATCGAAGCGCTCATCGGATACGCGTGGAACCAGACCGGCTCGTCCTACACGTGGGGAGGCGCCGGCCCCTACGACCTCGGATTCGACTGCTCCGGCCTCGTCCTCCAATCCCTGTACGCCGCGGGTCTCGACCCCCAGCCCATCACCGTCATCAAGCACGGGTGGCCCGACTACCGCACGTCCCAGGAACTCTACGCCTACCCATACTTCCAGCACGTGCCGCTCGCCCAGCGCCAGCGCGGAGACCTCATCTTCTACAGGAGCGGCGGCGTCGTCACGCACGTGTCCATCTACCTGGGCGACGACATGATCGTCCACACCGACTGGATGGGCCGCCCCGCGCGCATGGACCACATCACCGCCAGCTACGGGTGGGCCAACATGACCCCCGACGTCGTGCGCCCCCTCCCGTAGGGACAACCACGCAAACGGGTCGGCCCCGAAGCGGGGCCGACCCGGGGACGAGGCAGGTGGGCTCGCGCTCGCGCCCGACGAATACCCTATCCGCGCTTCAAGAGGCGTCGCGCCGCGCGCGTGGGGGCCTTCGCCGCGCTGCGCAGCGACTCCCCGAGCGTCGGCTTATCCTCCAGCTCCTGACGCAGGGCAGCCACCTCCCCACGCAGCTCGTGCACCTCTTGATGCAGGGCCTTCATCGTGTTCAGCAGGTCAACGTGGACCAGGTTCAGCGAGGAATGCATCCCGGAATCCACCCGCAAGAGCTCCTCGCGCGTGCGCCGGTAATACTCCGCGGTGAGCAACGCCTGGCCCAGGTGCGGAGACGACGGATCCTCCGTCGCCAGCATGGCACGCAGGTAACGATCACGGATATGCAGGTTGTCCCACGTGTGCAGATACGCGTCCGTCACGATCGAATTGCCCAGCGACGGATCCAGCGTGTCACGGTGATGCCAGAAGGCCAAAGGCCCCTCGTCAATGAAACCGACGGGGGAATCCGCGAGCAGACGCAGGTTGAAATCCCAATCCGCCTGCGTCTGCAGGGAACCATCCCAGTGACCCACGCGATCGGCGACCTCGCGGCGGATGAGCTGAGAGATCGGCGGCGTGTAGTTCTCCACCATCATGTCCACGAGGGAGAGGCCGAACATGTCCGTCGACAGGACCTCGCGCTCGATCTCAGTGCAGGTCCCGTCCGCACGCACACGCTCGCGGATGATCTCGCAGCGCGTCGCGACGCCCCCGGCGGCCGGATGCTCGTCCAGATAGGCGACCGTGCGAGCCAGGAATTCCGGGTGCCAGGAATCGTCGTCGTCGTGGACCGCGTAGTAGCGGTTATGCGAGGCCTGCAGGCCGCAGTCGAGGGCAGCCTCGCGGCCCTTCGACACCGCGTTGGTGACCACCTGAATCTTGGCGCGCAGCTCCGCGTCCTGGGTGTCGACCACCGAGGCGACCGCTGCCTCGTCCCCCGCGTCGTTGACGACGACGACCTCGTAGTCCGTGAAGGTCTGCGATCCGATCGAACCCAGGGCTCGGGTGAGCATCGCCGGGCGGTTGCGCGTGCGGACGACGACGGTGACTGTGGCGCTCATTTTGTTTCTTCCTTCTCGCGGACGGCGGTGGCGGCGGGCTCAGGCAGCGGCTCCGCAGGCGGCGCGATGGCCGCGTGGGCGGGGGCGTCCGCTTCCTCGGCGTCGCGCACCCGCGGGCCGATCAGGTAGGCGCCCGCCGTGAGGGCCAGGGCGTAACCCATTGACGCGATGAGCCACAGGGTCATCGGAGTGATCGGGGCACCCGCCCACCACCACTCGATGTTCCCGTTTAGGTTACCCGGCGCAATCCAACCCAGGTGTGGAATGTAGAGGAGTCCACTGACGTAGCGAGCGATCGTCGTGTGCATCGCGACGGCATCGACGACGCTCATGAAGAAGACGAAGATCGTCAGTTGCCCCTTCGTGATCGACGAATTCTTGCGGCTCGAGGCGAGCCAGATGACCAGCCAGGTGCCGAGCAGGGGCAGTGCGTAGCGCGAGTGGTAGCCGCCGAGGTTGGGGAACGTGGGCGGGGTCGCGATCAGGAGGGGGATGCCGGCCATCGCGCCGAAGACCACGAAGGCGGCCAGGGCCTTGCGCCAGCTCATCGCGCGCGCGCCGAAGAAGATCACGGCACCCAGGACGAGGAGCCCGATGATCGTCGTGTAGCCGGGCAGGTGGGTGTCGCGCCAGCCGGGTCCCGAGTCCAAGCCAACGAATCCGGCGAAGTACTCGGGCAGGTAGCGGATGTTCATGATCGCGATATCGATGCGCTCGCGCAGGGTCACGGACGCATCAGACTGGGCGATATGTCCGGACTGGCCGGACCCGAGCATGCACCACACGCCGATGACGCTCAGGACGGTCGCGATGCCGATTTCGGGAAGGTGACGGCGCGTGGCCGCCAGAATCAGGATTCCCAGGGAGGCAACGAAGACGTAGAAGGCAGCGTCGCCTCGGGACCCGTAGCACAGCAGCGCCGAGAAAGCGGCCGCGCCGAGGAGAGCCCAGCGTCGCCACCCCTGCGCGTTTAGGGCCGAGTAGAGGGCCGCGCCGTAGCAGAAGACGCCGGTGATCGCCCACGACGAGGGGTTGTTGGAGGCAATGAAGTACAGGCCGATCGGCGTCCACGACACCAGGGCAGCTAAGAGCACGCTGAAACGCACGGACCGGCGCGACAGGGCAGCGATCGCCCCCATGAGGATGATGGAGATCCCGGCGTTGATGGCACGCATGACCCACACCGAGTGCTCGACGTTGTGTCCGGTGAAGAGATGGTGGAACTGGTAGAAGCCGTAGGGGTATTGACCGTCGTTGTAGCGGTCTGTCGGAAACATGGTGTCGTCCGAATAGTCGTAGATGCAGGCGTGCGACTTGTCAGCCTTGAATGCTTCGCACGGCGCATGCGACGTGGTCACGGGTGCCATGACGTACAGGTTGCCGTCGATCGTGGTCGTCGCGCACGAGGAGGCGGCGGGGCGCGGACACCACGAGGAGACCAGGTGGTAGTCGTCGTCGGGGGAAGCACCCGGGGGCGAGGCGAAGACCCATCCCGCGCTGACGGCGAGGACGCCGAGCACGACGATGATGAGGGCGAGCGGTCGGGCCGCCGAGGCGACGAAACGATCCCGCAGGGGAGCAAGGTGGTCGGCGAGCGCGCGTGCCATGGAGTGAACCAATCTGTTTCGGACGGATACCCATAATTTACACGAGTCGCCGCCACTTCGGCCGCCGCGAGGCCGTGGTCGGGTTAGAAGACGACCGGCCAGTGGGGCATGCAGGTCGTCAGGGTTGCGTGGGCGCTCGTGGCCTCGGCGAGGGCCTGCTCGTAGGCGGGGTTCGTCTCCGGCTTTTCGCCGCGCTTGAGTGCCTCCTGGGCGGCGGCCTGGTCGGCGTATTCGGGGATGGCGCCCGAATCAAGGGCAGCGTTGCGGTCCACGTAGACGTCGAGGGCGGCCAGGGCCTCGCGTGCGGTGTCGTCGGTCGCCGCGGCGCTGAGCTGCGTGGCGTAGTCGTTGCGCAGGGTCGCCGCGAAGGCCTCCCACGCGTGGTGGCGCTCGTCGGCGGTGGTTTCCCCGGCGCGCCGCGACGCGACCGTGGAGTACGCCTGCCCGGTCTCGGAGGAGGCCAGGGCCTCGGTGAAGACGGCGTCCATGGCGGCGCAACCGGGGGAAGCCGCGCGCAGGGTCGGCATGGAGGAGTTCGCCGGCTGCCCGGGGTCTCCCGGGGATACGGACGCCACGGGCACCGACTGGTCGGACTGGGCGGAGTCGGTGACCTGGCACGAGGCCGTGGCCAGTGCGCACATCGCGAGGAGGAGAGCCGCGGGGGCGAAACGAGTCACGTCGAGTCCTTTTTCGTTGGGGATGCGTCCAATGTAGCAGCGCGGTGGGGCAGTAGTGGGACCTCGTGCGTGGCGAATAGTGACGTATCCGACGAGGCTGCGGGGGTCGCGGGTCGGGTTTGCGGTGAATGTGCGGCATAATGGTGGGCAGGAAACCGGTGAAAACCACCCTCGGACGCCCACGGGCGCGCAAAGGAGAATACCCATGAAGATCGTTGTGACCGGCGGCGCCGGCTTCATCGGAGCGAATTTCGTTCACACGCTGCTGGAGGACCATCCGGACGTTGACGTCGTCGTCCTGGACAAGTTCACCTACGCGGGCAACCGCGCCTCCCTGACTGACATCCCCGCCGATCAGGCCGCGCGTCTGAGCGTCGTCGAGGGCGACATCGCGGACGCCGACCTCGTCGACGGCGTCGTCGCCGGCGCGGACGCGGTTGTTCACTTCGCAGCCGAGTCGCACAACGACAACTCGCTGCTGGACCCCTCGCCCTTCATCCAGACGAACCTGGTGGGCACCTTCACCCTGTTGGAGGCCGTGCGCCGCCACAAGGTGCGCTTCCACCACATCTCCACGGACGAGGTCTACGGCGACCTCGAGCTGGACGATCCCGCGAAGTTCACGCCCACCACTCCCTACAACCCTTCCTCGCCCTACTCCTCGTCTAAGGCGGGCTCAGACCTGCTGGTGCGCGCGTGGGTGCGTTCTTTCGGCGTGGAGGCCACGATTTCGAACTGCTCGAACAACTACGGTCCCTACCAGCACATTGAGAAGTTCATCCCCCGCATGATCACGAACCGCCTGCGCGGCGTGCGCCCCCGCCTGTACGGCGACGGCCTGAACGTGCGCGACTGGATCCACGTGCGCGACCACAACACGGCCGTGTGGGACATCCTCATGAAGGGCCGCATCGGCGAGACCTACCTGATCGGCGCGGACGGCGAGACGAACAACCGCGACGTCGTCGCCATCCTCAACGAGCTCATGGGCTACGCCCCCGACGACTTCGATCACGTGACCGACCGCCCGGGCCACGACCTGCGCTACGCGATCGACAACTCGAAGCTGGTCACCGAGCTCGGCTGGGAGCCGCGCTTCACGAACTTCCGTGACGGCCTGGCCGACACCATCGCCTGGTACACCGAGAACGAGGCCTGGTGGGCTCCCCTCAAGGAGGCCGTCGAGGCGAAGTACGCCGCCGAAGGACACTGAGTCCTTGGGAAGCGTGACCCGAGACGACGGTGGGCCTCGCCCCCGCGTCACCGTCCTCATGGCCACCTACAACGGGATGGCCGAGGGCGGGGCGTGGCTCGACGAACAGGTGGACTCCGTGCTCGCCCAGGTGGGCGTGGACGTGTCCCTCGTCGTCTCCGATGACGCGTCGACGGACGAGACGCGCTCCCACCTGGAAGAGCGCGCAGCGGCCGACCCGCGCATCACCGTGTTGCCTCAGCGCGACGGTGCCCCCGGCGTGACGGGTAACTTCCTGCACCTCTTCACGACGCATCCCTTCGACGGGTCCTTCGTCGCCTTCACCGACCAGGACGACGTCTGGCACGAGGACAAGCTGGCCACCCAGCTCGCCCTCATGGCCGCCACGGGGGCGGATGTCGTCTCCTCCAACGTGACTTCTTTCGAGTCGCTGCCCGGCGGTGGAGTGGGGGAGCGCCGCCTGATCCGCAAGTCGCAGCCGCTGCGCGAGTGGGACTTCCTCTTCGAGGCAGCCGGGCCCGGCTCGACATACGTGTTTTCTCCGCAGGCGCACCGCTCGCTCGTCGGCGTGCTCGCGCGGCTCGACTACAGCCAGATCGGCGTGCACGACTGGTACGTGTACGCCCTTGCGCGCGCGATCGGCCTGACCTGGGTGATCGGCGAGGAGCCAACCCTGGAGTACCGCCAGCACGGCGGCAACGTGCAAGGCGCCAATTCGGGTGCGGGCGCTCGCGATGCGCGCATGGAGAAGCTGCGCAACGGCTTCTATCGCGACCAGTTCATCCGCACGTGCCGCGCCGCCCTGGCCGTGGGGACCTTCGATGCGCCGCGCCGCATCGAGCTCGCGGCGATCCTGCGCGAGCTTGAGGCCGACGGGCAGTGGGCCCGCCTGCGCTTTGCCCGTCGCTGGTCGCAGATCAGGCGCGACCGCCTTGAGGGGCTTAAGCTCGCGGCCGCGCGCGTCCTGCGCGTCTGGTAGTCGCTAGCGGCCGTAGGTGACCAGCCCCGCGTCCGCGGCCTCCGTCGCCAGGATCTGGGGGAGGCGCTCCGGCGACACAACGTGGGGGTCGATGAGGACCACGCTGCGCCCTCGCATCCACTGGTCGAGCACTTGCCCTGCCCCGGTGTGCTGCTCCCATAGGAGCGCGACTCGCGACCCGCTGACTCCCTCTGGGGCGCGTAGCCCCGCCAGGGCCTCGTCCCGTGCGCTGGCCAGGAGGTCGGGGGTGTCCACGATGAGGGCGTCGGGCGCCGTGGCGATCTCGGCCAGCGCGTCCACGGCCCCGTCGAGCTGCGCGTCCCAGGCGAAGGACAGGTAGGCGCGGGGCTGGGCGAGCACGTGGGCGCCGGCCGCCAGCGCGTCGCGTGCCTCCGACCCCAGAGTATTTGTCACAAATAGATCGCCGGGCAGGGGCCGTCGCGTGTCGAGGGGCTCCCATCCCATCGCGCGCGCGGCGATCTGCCAGAGCACGTCCTGCCAGGGTTGAAGGGACGTGTAGAAGCGAGTTGGTGCCGGTTCGTCGGAGCCGAAAAGGTCGGCAGCGAGCTCGTTTGTCAGGTAATTGGCGATCTTGGAGAGCCATCTGCTGACCACGGGTCCTCCCAGCTCGACTCGTTCCTGGCCGTACTGGGTGAGGGCGGGTCCTGACCATCCGTTAATCACACGAACGAGGGTAGTGAGCCTCGTCATATTATTTGCTGCAGAGTCACTCATAGTCGTGAGTATATCGAAGGTCCCAGGCTTTCCAGCTACTGGGTAACTGTGAAGTCATTACAAAACTGTAAGGATCTACCGGGGGGTCAGGTGCTACTCTAAAGGTCTCAATAACGCGAAACCGCTTGACTTCCTGCAATGACACGCGTGTAATTCTCGTATTGATCGATTCGTTATAAGGAGTCTTCCGCATGTGGAACATCTTCGGTGACGGACCCCTCGAGTGGTCCGAGGACGCCGATGCGGCGCTGTATGCCCGCGTTGACGGCCCCCTTGCGTGGCAGCAGCACGCACTGTGCGCGCAGACGGATCCCGAAGCATTTTTCCCCGAAAAGGGCGGCTCCACTCGCGAGGCCAAGGCTGTTTGTCAGGCATGCCAGGTGCGCGAGGATTGCCTCGAGTACGCGCTCGCCAACGATGAGCGTTTCGGTATCTGGGGTGGCATGTCCGAGCGCGAGAGGCGGCGCTTGCGCCGTATGGCCGGTTGATTCCCACTTCGCGCTCCGTCGGCGCCATCCTTGTCACCCGGGGTGACGCGCCGCTCACCCAGTCCGTTCTTCGGGCCATCGATGCTCAATCGATGGCCCCGGACTCCCTTACCATCATTGACGTGGCCGGGCGCCACGTCACCCCCTTCCCGGCCGACCGCGTCCCCGCCGGGGCCGAGCTCGTGCGCGTGGGTCGCGCGCGCACCCTTGGAGGCGCCATTCGCCGCGCGCAGGCCCAGGGTGCTCCCTTCGCCTCCGCCCAGTGGTGGTGGATTCTCCACGACGACTGTGCGCCCGAGCCCGAGTGCCTGAGCGAACTCGTCCAGGCCGCCGCCGTCGGCAAAACGGTCGGTGCGGTCGGAGTTAAACAGCTGAGCTGGGACGGGCAGCGTCTCCTCGAACTCGGTATCTTCGCGACCTCCAGCGCCCGTCGCCTCGAGCGCATCGGCGAGGAGGAAATCGACCAGGGCCAGTACGACGGCACGACCGACGTGCTCGGCGTCGGAACCGTCGGTATGCTCCTGCGAGCCGAGGCCTACCGGGACGTCGACGGCTTCGACCCCGCCCTCGGACCCTTCGGCGACGGCCTCGACATGGGACGGCGCCTCCACCTCGCCGGCTACCGCGTCATCGTCGCCCCGCGCGCCCGCGTGCGTCACGCCCGCGCCTCCCTCACCCCCGCGCTCGAGGCCGGCGCCGCCCCGGGTACCACCGCGTCGGACGACCCCGCCGAGGCGGACGCCCTCCGTGAGGCCGAACAGGCCAAGTCCTTCCGTCGGCGCCGCTTCGCGCAGCTATACAACTGGTGCAAGGCCACTCCGGCGCTCGTCCTGCCCTTCCTGGCGGCCTGGCTCCTCGTGTGGACCCCCGCCCGCGCCCTCGGGCGCATCGTCACCGGCCGGTCCTCCCTGGCCGTGCCGGAGATCGCCGCGCTGCTCTCGCTGATGGGCGCGACCCCGCGCCTGCTCGCCGGGCGCGCACGGGCCGCCAAGAGCCGCACCGTTCCGCGCTCCGCGCTGCGTTCCCTCGAGGTGACGCCCGCGTCGCTGCGCAAAGAACCGGCCCACGTCGACGAGGACGAACACGGCGAACGCATCGACCCGCTCATCGTCGCCTCGATGCGGCGCTACCGTCTTCGGTCGGCGTCCGCCGCCGTCGGTCTCCTCGTCCTGACCTCTCTTCTCGCGGCCCTCCAGTGGTGGGGGTCGAACGCCGGGCTCGTCGGCGGCGCGTGGGTCTCGCTGCCCGCCTCGTGGACCGAGCTGTGGAACGCCGCGTGGTCCGGGTGGATCCCGGGTGGCGACGGCTACGCCGGGGGCGCCGACCCCCTGACGATTCTCCTGGCCCTGCTCAGCGCGCCCGCGGCGCCCCTGGGCATCACGCCGGGCGCCGTCGCGACCTTCCTCCTCGTCGCTTCCTCGCCCTTGGCCGCGATGGTCGCGTGGGTGCCCACGCGCTCCCTGACCTCCTCGCTGCGGGTCCGATTCCTGCTCTCGCTGGCCTGGGCGCTCGCACCCGCCCTCCTCATCAGCGCGACGCACGGCGTCCTGGCCGGCGTACTCGCCCACGTGGCCCTGCCGGTCCTGGCCGCCTACTGCGCGCCCGAGGCCCGCCCCCTGCTCGTGGACGGCGCCTCCGGCGTCACCAGCGCCCCCGTTAGCCCGCGCGGCGTGAACGCCGGCTGCGCGGCCCTGGCGGTTCTCGTTCTCGGATGCTGCGCGCCCATCGCCGTGGTGGCGAGCCTGATCGCGCTCGTGTGGCGTTCGCGCCGGCGCGCCCTCGTCGCGCTTCCCGCCGTGCTCGTGTGCGCCCCCACCTACGTCTCCATCCTCGCCCACCCCTCGGCGTGGCCTGTCCTCGCCTCCACAACCGGTGGCGTGCACGCCTACACGCGCGCCTCCTCGTGGATGGCCCTTCTCGGCATGCCGGCCGCCCCCCAGAGCGTCCTTGAGGGGACCGTGCTGGGAGCCCTTGGCGCCGGGAGCGTCCTCCTCGCCGTCCTGGCGCTCGCGCGCCACCGGTCGCGCTCCCTCGGCGCCCTCGCGTGCGGCGTGCTCGTGGCCGCGGCAGCCGGGTGGGCGGCCTCGCACGTCGGCGTGGGCCTCGACGGCGCCTGGGTGGCCTCGGCCTGGACGTCCCCGGCCCTGTCCCTGTCCTACGGCCTCCTGCTCCTGTGCGCGGCTCGCGTCGGCGCGCCGGTCCCGACCGACGAGGCCGTGGCCGCGTGGGACGGCCACCGTTCCCTCGCGCTGCGCGCCGCCGGGGCCCTCGGCGTGCTCGCCCTCCTCGCGGTGGGCGCCACGCAGTCCGCGGCAGCCTTCGCGGCACGCGGGGACGCCTCCCAGACCCCGACCTACGTGCTCGCCCAGCGCGAGACGGTCTCGCCCGTGGGGACGCCCATCGTCTCCGCCGTCGCCTCCCAGGCCCAGCGTTCGCCTCGCGCCGGACGCATCCTCGTCCTGGACGGAGACCCCGCCAACGGCACCGTCGACGCCTCCCTGTGGCGCGGCGCCGGTCAGTCCCTGACGGATGCCTCGCCCTCCGTGCGCGCCCTCGCCCTCGCCCGGGCCCGACGCGGCGCGGCCGCGGGCACGCTCGGCGACCCGGCCACGGCCTCGCTCGCGCAGGCGGCCTACACGCTCGTCGTCTACCCCGATGACGCGACCGTGGACGCCCTCGCCGCCCACGACGTCGACACGATCCTGGTCCCCCTCGGCGCCAGCGGCGCTCAGGCCCTCGCCTTCGGCCTCGACCGAGCGGCCGGCCTGGAGAAGGTCGGCGACACCAACTCCGGGACGGTGTGGCGCGTGCGCCCGGACGCGACCACGCCCTCGCGCGTGCGCGTCGAATCCCCCGCGGGCGTCACCAGCCCCGTGGGCGCCTCCCAGCTGCGCGTCGACGGCGACGTCAACGCCATCGGCACCCTCGTCCTGGCCGAACGCGCCGACTCGGGCTGGCGAGCCTTCGTCGACGGAGTCCCCCTTGCGGCCGCCGACCCGGTCGACGGGTGGGCGCAGGCCTTCGACATGCCCGCCGCCGGTCACCTCACCGTCACCTACGCCGCCTGGTGGATCATCCCCTGGCGCATCGCCTCAGGCATCAGCCTGGTCATCGCAGCGGCCAGCGCACTATCCGCGTGGAGGAAGAGATGAACGTGCACCGGATCGCCTCCCTGGGTGCCATCGCGCTCGCCGGGCTCGGGGCCACGGTGCTCGCCTCTGGGTCCCTGTTGATCGACTCCGCACCCACGAGCGTCGAGGGCAGTGAGCAGAGCGCCCACCCCTCGCAGGTCCAGCTCGCCTGCCCCACCGGCCTCGTCGACCCCTTCAACACGACGAACGTCGCGGCCGCGACCACATGGTCCTCCCTGTCACGCACCCCGATCAGCCCGGCTCCGGCCTCGGTGACCGGCGTCGGCGGCGTCATCCCGACCGCGCTGACCCTCGCGGGGCAGGGCGGCGGTGAACTCGCCGGGCTCAGCGCCGTCGGCTGCGCAGCCCCGCGTACCTCCCAGTGGATCGCCGCGGGCGCCACCACCTCCGGCGCCGACATGGTCCTGATCCTGTCCAACCCCGGCCCCACCGCCTCGGTCGTCAGCGTCGACGGGTACGGAGCGACCGGCCCCATCAACGCCACCCCGCGTCAGGTGACCGTCGCCGCCGGGACTACCGTGTCCGTGCTGCTGGCCGGATGGTTCCCCGACGAAGGTTCCCTCGCGGTCCACGTGCAGGCCGACGGGGGAGGAGTCGCCGCCTGGGCCCAAGCCTCGCTCATGAACGGCGAGATCCCCCAGGGCACGACGCTCGCCTCGGCTGTCGTCCCGGCGACCACCCAGACGATCCTCGGCGTCGACCCCTCGGGTACCTCCCTGCTGCGCCTTCTCGCCCCCTCGGGCGAGGCGCACGTTAGCGTGTCCGTCGCGGACTCCGACGGCGTTCACCCCCTCGGCGGCGGGCAGGCGACGGTGGCCCAGGGCAGCACCCTCGAGATGCCCCTGGACGGCGCTTCCAAGGACTCCACGCCGATCGCCCTCATCGTTTCCTCCGACCGGGAGATCGTCGCGCAGACGACCACGATCACGCTGGGCGCCCCGTGGGCCGAGCGCGCGAACGCATGGATCATGCGCTCCAATGCCGCGCCCGCCACCTCGCTCACGCAGGCCGACATCCCCGGTCGGCGCACCCTGGAGTCCATGGCGACGCAGGTGCTGTCCACCTCGCCGATCCGCGACACCTCGGTGGCGACGGACTCCGGGGTGAGCGCGACGCGCGCCAGCCTGCTGCTCTACGCGCCAGCCACCGGCGCCGAGGCCTCCCGCCAGGACGGCGACGAGCAGTCGGGCACACCCGCGCCCACGGCGACCCCGAACATCTGGGCCTCCCCCTCACCCGCGGCCACGAGCGCGCAGTCCGGAGACCAGGGCACCGCCCAGTCCACCGGCACCAGCCCCTCCACCCCCGGCGCCGTCACGGTGACCGTTGGCGGACGCACCGTGTCGATTGCCCCCGGAGTGCCCACTCTCGTCGAGCTGCCCGAGGAAGCCGCTCAGATCAACGCCGATTCCCCCATCCAGGCCGCCGTCGTCGTCTCCGCCGACACGGCAGTCGGGCGCATGACCACGACCTGGAACGTGGGCACCGAAGGAATCAGCGCGGTGCACGGATCCATCCGCACCAACAACTGACCAGGTCCGTGCCCCTCCTAGCCAGGCCCGCGCGACGGGGAGCCGACGGGGCCACTGGCGAGGCCCGCGGCGCCAGCGCCTCAGCGCATCGCGTCGTCAATCTCGTCGGGCGGCAGCGCCAGGATGTGACTGATCCGCTCCACCAGGACCCGGCGGGTCACCACACCCACCTCCTCGGGCTGGCAGCGCAGCGTAATGGGCAGGCGATACACGACGATCCGGTCGCGCAAGCCCCGGCGTCGATCCGCCGGAAAAATGCGGGCCACGACGACGTTGTGAGACTCCCAGGACGCGGGATTCGACGGGGGAACGTCCTCGACCGCGAACTCGATCGTCGCGACCTGCGGCCAGCGCCCGATCAGCTCCGACACGAGCTCGCCGACCATCAGATCAAAGTCCTCCCGGCGCGTGCGCCAGGCAGGGGTCCCCGGGAAAAAGAGGGGACCGCGAGGACCGCGACCGTGCCGGTCGCGGCTCGAAACATGGCGTCGGCTCGCACACACCCCACCAGCGTAGGACCACAGCGTGCTGGAGCGCGCGATGCGGGCACAGAGTGTCGTACTCTTAGTGGCGTGATTGCCCAACGACACTGCTCGAAGCCCGGCTGCTCCGCCGTCGCCGTCGCCACCCTCACCTACGACTACCGTGACTCCACGGTCGTCGTCGGCCCCCTCGCCACCGTCGCGGACCCCAACTCCTACGACCTGTGCGACGAACATGCCCAGAACCTGAAGGCGCCCCTGGGCTGGCAGGTCGTGCGCCTGGCCACCACCTTCGAGCCCGCCCCACCCTCGGGCGATGACCTCGCTGCTCTGGTCGACGCCGTCCGAAGGGTCGCCCAAGAAGCCCAGCAGGCCCCGGCCTCGGCCCCCGACGCGCGCATCCCACGCACCGGGCCCTACGCTTCGGCGCGCTCCGTGGGAAACCCCGACACCTCCAGCCCCCTGGATCCCTCCAGCCCGTATGCGCGTCGGCGCGCCCAATTCACCGTCGTCGACGGCGAGGAGGGGGCCGGCCGGGACTGAGCGCTACAGGCCGAAGCGGGGCTTGGTCGCCTCGTGGAAGCGTTGCGCGCCCCGGTGACGCCGCTCGATCTCGCGCCACCACTCCCGATCCCTGCGCGCCACCAGTACGGCGGCAATCACGAGCTCAGGGTGAAGCCCCTCGGGCAGGGGAGTCTGCACGCGCCGGGAGAGGCGATCCGCCAGGGAGGTCGCGACCTGGATCCTCAGCGCCCTGTTAAGGGAGCGGTTCGTGCCCAAGAACGCGCGAGCCTCGGCGACGAGCTCATCATCCAGGGGCAGGATCGTCGCGGTGGCAGCCCACATCTCGAGCCCCGGGGGCATCACGAGCGGCGGATAGAAGACAGCGGAGCCCTGCGAACACACCATCGTCCCGGCGGCCAGGTCACCCAGACGCTTGCCCTTGGAACTCAAAAACTCCGACGCGAGGGCGATGGCCCCGAGGGACAACCAGTTTTCCACGATCCCCACCCCGACACGAACCGCACTGTGGCGCGCCGTGATGGGGCCACCGTCGTCGCGCACGACGCGCAGGTTCATCGCCCACTTGCCCAGCGAACGCCCGCCGGTGGCAACCTCGACCGCGAAGGGGACGAAGAACAAGGTGGAGGACGTGAGGGCAATGATGAAGATGCGCAGAGCCGATTCTGAGTCGCCCGACCAGGTCTTGACCGCGATCAAGAGGATGATGAACATGGCGCCCACATACGTCGTCCCGTCGATCGTGGCGGAGGCGATCCTCTCCATCGGGGACGCGGGGGAGACGTCAAGACTCACCGCCTCGCCGGTGCGGACGTAATCATCCTGAAAGTCGCTCGATTCGATGCGTTGCGCGCTCATATGTGACACGCTAGTCCAATGGACATCGATGTGCTGCGGGTGAGCGGAAAAAACCAGTGGAAACGTCTCGATGAGCTCACGCGCGCCCGCGTACTGAGCGGCGAGGACATCGACGAGCTCGACCGCCTCTACCGCAGCGCTACCACGGACCTGGCGCGCGTGCGCACGGTGAGTCCCGACCCCGACGTCATCGCCGAACTCTCGCGCATCCTGTCGGCCGCGCGCGGGCGCCTGGCGGGCACCGGCGGCCTCACGGGCGCCGTCATCGCCCGCTTCTTCGTCGTCTCCCTGCCGCTGGCCCTGTACCGCATCCGCTGGGTGATCCTGGGGGTGATGGCCGTCTTCATCGCGCTGTGCGCGATCCAGGCCCACTACATGATGACAACCCCCGAGGCCATGAACGAGCTGGGCAGCCCCGAGAGGCTGCGCACCTACGCGCAGTCCGAGTTCGTCAAGTACTACAGCCAGGACACGCACGCGGAATTCGGCGTGTCCGTGTGGGCGAACAACGCCTGGATCACCCTGGTCGGCATCGCCACCGGCATCACCGGCTTCTTCCCCCTCAAAATACTGTGGGACAACGCGGTCTCACTGGGAACCTCCGCCGCGGTCGTCATCACCTATGGGGGCGCGTGGCACTTCTTCCGCTTCATCCTGCCCCACGGCGTGCCCGAGCTGACCGCGGTGTTCATCTCGATCGCGGCCGGGCTGCGGATCTTCTGGGCGTTCCTGGTCCCGGGCCCCGCGTCGCGCTTCCAGGCCGTCGGGCAGGCGGCGCGAGCCGCGATGACCGTGGCGGTGGGGTGCGCGATCCTGCTGGCGGGTAGCGGATTCCTGGAGGGCTTCGTGACGCCCTCCGAGCTGCCCGACGCCCTCAAGATTTCCCTCGGCCTCCTCCTGACGGCGGCGGCCTGGGCCTACATCCTCCTCCTCGGGCGCCGCGCCGATCGGGCTGGGCAGAGCTCCGATGTCGGCACCGACGCCGGCTACTATCAGCCGGTCTCCGGCTAGGTCTCCGCTCGACCGCTAGAGGCACCCGCTAGAGACGCCCGCTCTTCTTCAGCTCGATGTAGCGATCAGCCGTGCGGGCGGGCAGCAGGTCGGCGGAGGCCTGGAGCGTGAGGGCGCCGGCGAGGCGCACGTCGGCCGCCCCGGCCTCGTCCGCGCGCTGGGAGAGGGCTGCGGAGGCCGCCAAAAAGACCTCCTCGGCGTCCGCGCGGCCACGGCGCGCGCGCAGCTCGTCCGGGTCCGTCGCCGAGGCCACGAGCACCGTGTGGCGCTCGGTCAGGCGCGACAGGGCATCCGTGAACTCTGTCTCCATGCCCGCGGGCGGGATCTTCGTGGCGATAACGACGAAGGCCGGATGGTGCACCGTCTGCTCGACGGTGGCCGCGACCTGCGACCAGTCGGTCACGTCCAGGCGCGCGGAGATGTCCGTGAAGGTGCGAGCGAGCGTCTCGATGATCTTCGGGCCGCGCACGCCGGAAACGCGGGCACGAACGTGTGAGTCCACTGCCAGGACGTGGACCTTGTCGCCCGCGCGGTCGGCGAGCGCAGCGAGGAGGAACGCCGTCTCGATAGAGGAGTCCAGGCGCGGCGCGCAGCCCAGGGCGATGGAATCCACCTCCATGCGCTCGGGGGCGCCCAGCAGCGCCGACGCGGCACGACCGCAGTCCACGACGATGACGACGTGGCGGTCGCGTTCGGGACGCCACTGGCGCACCATGAGTTCGGGCGCGCGTGCCGAGGCCCTCCAATCGATGTCGCGGGGGTCGTCGCCCAGGACGTAGGCGCGCAGCGAATCGAACTCCGTTCCGGCCCCGCGCAGCGTCGTCGGGGTGGTGCCCTCCAGCTCGTGCAGTCGGGCCAGGCGCGAGGGCAGCAGGACACGCGCCTTGAACTCGGGCAGGACCGACAGCGTCAGGGGCGCCGCGATGGAGACCTGTCGTGCGCCCAGGTGGAGCGGCCCCCAGGAACGGATCGTGACCACGTCGGCGTGACGGGTTCCGCGGCGCGTCGGCGACAGCGTCGTGGAGATCTTCTCGGCGCCTCGCGCACCGATGGACACGCGTCGGCGCGGCGGCGAGGGGTGCAGGGAGGGCGGCCACGCGTCGCGCACGTCCAGGCTCATGCGCCGCTTCGTCGTGTTGGACAGGCGCAGGGTGGCCGTGGTCGTCTGGTCGGCGCGGATCGGGCCGGTCACCTCGCGCCGCAGGCGCAGGGTGCGCGGCGAGGGGGCGCCGAGCGCGTCAAGCACGCAGGTGGCGACGATGATGCCAAACCAGCCCCACGCGAAGGCCCGCGAGGGGGCGAACGCGAGCGGGATGAGCCCGACGAGGACGAGGAGCGCGCTGCGCGCCGAGACGATCATGGAGGCCTCAGCGGGGGACCGGGGTCGCCGCGAGGACGCCCGAGACGACGTCGGTGGCCATGACGCCCTCGAGGTTGGCCTCGGCACGCAGCCCCAGGCGGTGCGCGAGCGTCACGGGCGCCATCGTCTTGACGTCGTCGGGGGTGACGAAGCCTCGGCCCTGCAAGAACGCCCAGACGCGCGAGGTGCGCAGCAGGGCGGTGGCGCCACGCGGGGAGACCCCGAGGCGCACGGCGGGGGAGGTGCGCGTGGCGCGGCACACGTCGACCAGGTAGGCCATGACGGCGGGCGCGATCTCGACGCGAGAGGCGGCCACGGCGGCGGCGTGGATGTCGGCGGCATCAGCGACCGGGCGGATGCCGGCCTCGGCCAGGGACATGGGGTTAAAACCCGCCTGATGGCGTGCGACGATGTCGATCTCCGCCTCACGCGAAGGAAGGGGCAGCTCGAGCTTGACGAGGAAGCGGTCCAGCTGGGCTTCGGGCAGCGGGTAGGTGCCCTCGTATTCGACGGGGTTCTGGGTCGCGATCACCATGAAGGGGTCAGGCAGCGCGCGGGTCGCGCCGTCGATGGAGACGGTGTGTTCCTCCATGGACTCCAAGAGCGCGGACTGCGTCTTGGGGGGCGTGCGGTTGATTTCGTCGGCGAGGAGGAGATTCGTGAAGACGGGACCTTCGCGGAAGACGAACTCGGAGCGCCCCGCGTCCCACACCATCGAGCCGGTGATGTCGGCGGGCATCAGGTCGGGGGTGAACTGGATGCGCGCCATCTCGACGTCGAGGGCGCGCGCGAGGGTGCGCACCAGGAGGGTCTTGGCGACGCCCGGGACGCCCTCCAGCAGGGCATGCCCGCCCGCGACGAGGGCGACGATGAGGCCGGTGATCGCCCCGTCCTGGCCGACGACGGCCTTGCCGATTTCGGCCTTGAGCGCCAGGAGCGCCCCCTGCGTGGTCTTCTCGGCCGCGCTCAGGGAGCGGCCCGACCATCCTTCGCCTGTGGGGGCGGTGAACGAGGCCGGGGCCCCCTGGGCGGGCGCGGCCAGGTTGGCGCCGCCGCGGGGTGCGTACCCGCCGGGAGGGGCCGCGCCGGCCCCGGTTGGACCGTACTGCGGGGTGGGCATGGGGCTAGTCATGGCGTATCTCCTTCTCGAGGGTGTCGAGGTCGTTGGCGAGTCGGACGAGGTCCGCTTCGGAGGTCGGGGGAGGTCCCCACAGCAGCGCCTCGTAGCGGGAGGGGGGCAGGCCTCGCGCTTCGATGGCGCGAACCAGCGCCTCGCGGTCGGCGCTGTATGCGACGCCGAGCGTGGATGCGATGCGCGAGGCCGTGGCGGAGCGCAGGGCCGTGGCGGCGTGCGCGTAGGAGCGCTGGGATCGCATGAGTCGCGCCTTACCGATGAGGGTTTCCGCCGCCGGAACCTCGACGGGCAGGCGCTCCGGTGTCAGGGGGCCCAGGCGCTTGCCGCGCGCCAGGGAGGCCAACAGAACAGCTCCGATGACCATGAGGAAGGCGGGGGCCAGGTAGGGTGACTCGGTGAGGACGGGGTCTTCCTTCGACATGGAATCGTCGGAGGTGACGACGTACCAGGCGACCTTGTCGGTGCGGCCGATCGCGTTGAGGGCGAGCGCAGCGTTGCCCTCGTCCAGGATCGCGCGGTTGCGCACGCGCAGCGAATCGGGGATGACGGCGCGGAACCTGCCGGGCTCGGAACGCTCCGCGTAGGCGTATTCCTGACCGTCGGCGGTGAAGCACAGCTGCCAGCCGGAGGCGCCGTTCGAGACCGTGTAGTTGGAAGACGTCAGGGAACGGGCGCGGTTGGCCGCCTCGGAGGAACACCCCGGCGAGGTTCGTTCGGGTGCCTTCCATGCGCGCGAGGACGTGAGGCCGTCCAGGTAGGAGGGCGAGGACCCGTATTCCTGCTCGAGCCCGATGTAGACGACGTTGGCTCGCGTCGAGACCCCGGCGCGCACGGAGGGTGACATGCGGGAGGGGAAGACAACGACGAGGGTCGTATGCTCGTCCACCGTCGTCGCCTCACGCGCACTGACCTCGCGCACCGAGACCCCGTGGCGCTCCAGCACCTGCGCCAGGGCGCGCGCACCGTCCCCCAGGGGGTTGCGTATACCGACGGGCGTGGAGTCAAAGCCCGCGCGGGGAAGAAAAGCAATCCCGATGCACACGAGGAGGAGAAAAACGACAATCATGATCGCCGGACGCGCCGCGCTCACGCGCTCGCGGGCCGTGGGACTCACGATCTGGACCTGCGTGGCTTTCATGCGTTCTCCTGGGCCCGCTGGCAGGCGTGCACAACGAGAGGCGCGAGTTCGCGCAGCGCGTCCACGTCTTCACGCGACACGGAGGAATGACCGTAGCGGACGCGGTCGAAGGTGGCGGCGTGGTGCCCGAGCTGTTGACCGTACTCGGTGGCGAGTCGCGTCGCCGCATCCGCGGCTTCTTTCGCCGTCAGGCCGGGCGTGGAGGAGACGACATCGGCCGTGTCCAGCCCCAGGACCAGCAGGCGGTAGGACCACACGTAGGCCAGGTCCCAGTCCCCGGCCGCCACGGCCTCGTCCAGAGACGCGCGCACGTCCTCCGCGGTGGTCTCCTCCTCGAAGACGGAGTGCGAGGCCCGCGACCGCAGGCGAATCGGGTTGAGAATCAGTGCGATGATGATGGCCGCGAGCGCGATGATGCCCAGGATGATGAGGACCAGCGAGATCGGAGGCGCGCCGGTGCCGCGCCAGGAGGCGGCCTTCGAGAGGCCATCGAGGAAGGACTGGATGAAGCGCGCGATGGGGTTCGAGTCAGCGTTGTATTCCGCGCGCGACAGCTCCTCGCTCAGCCAGGACTGAGCCTCGTCGTTGTCGGGCGTCAGGGGAGCGCCGCACGCGAGCACGTGAGTCACCCCCGACCCTGGCTTGCCTGCGCGAGGACGAGGGCGAAGTTTTCCTTGCGGATCTTCTGGTCCACGTACATGAGCGTCTGATACGCCGACATGATCGGTAACACGAGGCTGTAGACAAGGGTCTGCAGGGCGCTCGTGATGATGAGGAGCACGACAAAACTCCACGCAGTGTTGGGGTCGTCGAAGGACGCGGAGCTGAGGAACGCGAAGCCGGCACCCATGACGATGACGCTGATCAGTGTGCTGATGATATTGATGATCACGCCGCACACGACGCCGATGAGGAGCACGCGGCCGAGCGTCATCCAGAAGGCGCCGGAGGTCAGGGTCCACGAGCGCTTGAGGGACTGAATGGGGCCCTTGCGTTCGAGGACCGCGCAGATCGGCGCGTACAGGAAACGCACGCTCAGCGAGTACAAGGCGAGCAAGAGAGGCAGTCCGATGAAGAACATCACGGCGGCGAGCGAATCCGCGATATTGGATTCGAGGCCCCAGATCAGCATGGCCAGGAAGCCCACACCCCACAGGATCATGGGGATGGCGATGATGAGGAAGAGGAGGAAGGACGCCCCGATCATCGGCAGGAGGCGGCCCCTGACCATGGACCATGCCTGGCCGAAGGTGATCTTCTTGCCGATCACCATCTGCGAGACCGTTACCGACAAGACTCCGTTGATGAGCGCTGCTCCGAGGAAGGTCGCCAGGAAGAGGACCACGTAGCTCAGGAGCGTGGAGATGAGGGACAGGGAGGACGATGCGAGGAAGTCGTTGTACGAGGCCTGCGGGTCAGACGTGGACCCGCTCAGCGTCATGAGCGAGTAGAAAGGCATGAAAACGGCCAGGCCGTTCAAGAGGGACACGATCGTCATGATGAGGATCGTGTAGCCGAAGAGAACCTTGGGGTTGCGGCGCAGCGCGGCGAAGGAGCCGCTCATCAGATCCGAGACGGTCAGCGGGCGCAGCGCAATGATGCCGGGTTTGGCGGCCCACGCCCAGGAGGTCGATTGGCTGTAGCCGGAGGCGCCGGGTCCCGCATCGGGCCGCGGCTGCCCGTTCTGAGGGGCGGGGAGGGGGGAAACGGGCTGTGTGCCGGGTGCGACGAAGCCGGGCTGGGTGGGCGGGGTGCTGGGTGCGATGAAGCCGGGCTGGGTGGGTTGGGTGCCGGGTGCGACGAAGCCGGGCTGGGTGGGCTGGGTGCCGGGTGCGACGAAGCCGGGCTGGGCGGGTTGGGTGCCGGGTGCGACGAAGCCGGGCTGGGCGCTCGACTGCTTGGAACGCTCCCGGGCGGAGTCGGTCGGGTCGGGGGACACCCACGGCGAACTCATCATTGCCTCCAGCATCTCGGTGTTGTACTAGTCTCAATCCTGCCATAGCAGCGGATGAGGTGACACCTGTTATCGGTGAAAAAATGCGGCGTCGCCGCTCGAATCTCCTGCATCCGTGACGAATTCGTGACACTATCGTGACATGAGTTCGCGCATCCTCGTCGTCGACGACGACGTCGCCCTGGCCGAGATGATCGGCATCGTCCTCGGGAATGAGGGCTTTCGCGTCGCCTTTTGTGCCGACGGTTCACAGGCGCTGACTCAGTTTCAGGAGAACAACCCGGACCTGGTCCTCCTCGACGTCATGCTCCCCGGCATGGACGGCTTCGACGTGTGCCGGGCAATCCGTCGCGTCTCTGACGTGCCGATCGTTATGTTGACCGCCCGCTCTGATACCTCCGACGTCGTCACCGGGCTCGAAGCTGGCGCGGACGACTACGTCCCCAAGCCCTTCAAACCCAAGGAACTCGTCGCCCGCGTGCGCGCGCGACTGCGCGGCCGCGAGGACGCGCAGGCCGACGAGGGCCTGACCCTGCAGGACCTGTCGATCGACGTCGCCGGCCACATCGTCAAACGCGGGGGCCGCGTCATCGCGCTGACCCCCCTCGAATTCGACCTGCTCGCCACGCTGGCGCGCTCCCCCTGGAAGGTCTTTTCCCGCGAGGAGCTCCTCGAACAGGTGTGGGGATACCGCCACGCCGCCGACACCAGGCTCGTGAACGTCCACGTGCAGCGCCTGCGCTCCAAGATCGAACGCGACCCGGAAAAACCCGAACTGGTCGTCACCGTCCGCGGAGTGGGTTACCGTGCCGGCGCGGGAGCGTAACCACCCCCTGCGTCTCCTCACCGGGGCCCTGGCCTCGTCGAGGCCGTGGACGTTCCTGCGCTCCTCGCAGATCGGTCACCGCATCCGCCATTCCCTCTCGGCCAAGCTCGCCGTCGCAATCACGCTCGCGGCCCTCGTGCTCCTCCTCGTCTTCGGCATTATCGTCGCCTCCCAGCTGCGCTCCTCGATGTTCGAAACCCGCAAGGATGCGATCCTGGCGGACGCGTCGCTGCGCTTCTCCTCGGCCCAATCCGTCTTCTCCTCCTCGACCGCCACGTCCCCCGACCAGGTCCAGGAATCCGCGCGCGGCGCCCTGGCCTCGCTCAAGGCGTCGGCCGCCGGCGCCGGCGCGACCAACGTCGCCCTCCTGCGCTCGGAGGGCTCCACGGCCTCGTTACGCATCAACCAGATCGAGGACGAACAGATGCGTGGGCTGATCACGCCCCAGATGCGCGAGGCCGTGGCTCAGGGAGGCGCCCAGTGGCAGTCCGTGGGCATCAGGGCCTCCGACTCCGACAAGGTCTCTCCCGGCATCCTCGTGGGCACCCAGGTTCAGCTGCCCCGCGCGGGCACCCACGAGCTCTACATCCTCTACTCCCTGGCCGCCGACCAGCGCCAGGTCGACGTTGTCCTGCGCGTCCTCGTCCTGTCCGCCCTGCCGATCATCGTCACCCTGCCCATCGGCGTATTCGCCCTGCTGCACCGCCTCCTCCTGCCCGTGCGCCTGACCGTCTCGGCCGCCACGAAGGCCGCGGAGGGGGACCTGGACGTGCGCGTCGAGGTCCACGGCGCCGACGAAATGGCGGCCCTGGGGCGCGCCTTCAACGCGATGACTTCCTCCCTGCAGGACACGATTTCGCGCTACGACGAACTGGCAAAGCTCCAGCAGCGCTTTGTCTCCGACGTCTCCCACGAGCTACGCACTCCGCTGACCACCATCCGCATGGCCGAGGACATCGTGTGGGACAACCGCGAGGACCTGCCCGCGCACGCGCGCCGCTCCGCCGAGCTCCTACACGATCAGACCGAACGCATGGAACAGATGCTCGCGGACCTGCTCGAAATCTCGCGCTACGACGCCGCCAGCGCGCTCCTGGACGCGGAGGAACGCGACCTGCGCCCGATCATCACCCGCGTCGTCGAGGCCTGCGCCGAGCTCGCGCAACGCCAGGGCGTCCCGGTCGAGGTCGTGGCACCCGCCCGGGCCGCAGCCGAGATCGACGAGCGGCGCATCGAGCGCGTCATCCGCAACCTCGTCGTCAACGCCATCGAGCACGCGGACGGGACCCGGGTGACCATCACGGTGGCCACTAGCGCCACGGACGTGGCCTGCCGCGTGCGCGACCGAGGCGTGGGCATGACCCAGGAGGTCGCCGACCACGTCTTCGACCGTTTCTACCGGGCCGACACGGCGCGCGCTCGCACGACGGGCGGCACTGGCCTGGGGCTAGCCATCGCGACGGAGGACGTGGCGATCCACGGAGGCCGCCTCCAAGCCTACGGCGAGCCGGGCAAGGGAGCCTCGTTCCTGATGACCCTGCCCAAGCACGCCGGAGATGAGATCGCCAGCCGGCCGCTTGCCCTGTGGGAGGACGAATGAGGAGACATCTCGCCCTGATCGCGTGCGCCGCGCTGGCGCTCGCGGGCTGCGCGTCGCTGCCCACGTCCTCGCCGCCCGCGCCCTTCGACGTGTCCGCGCGCGACGGCAGCGGCGTCCAGTTTTCGGCGGAGGGCCCCTCGGATGGGTCGGATGCCGCGACCCTCGTGTCGGACTTCCTGCTGGCGTGCGCCGCGGGACCCCAGGACGACTACGCGACCGCGCGCCTGTTCCTGACGGCGGCCTCGGCGCGCTCCTGGCAGCCCGAAACCGAGATCCTCGTCTACGACACGGACACGGCGCCCGCCGTCAGCGCGACCTCGGAGAACGCCTCGCGCTCCGAGGTGACGGTGTCCGTCCTGGGGGTGGCGAGCATCGACCAGGCGGGCGTGCTGACGCGCTCGAACGGGGCGACAGTTACGCGCACCTTCACTCTCGTCCGCGAGGATGGGCAGTGGCGCATCGACGCTCCCGAGAACATGATCCTCATCAGCCGGGCTGGCCTGACGGCCTCGTACACGCTCGCGAACCTGTATTTCCCGAGCACTGACGGCACGGAACTGGTCGCGGATCCGCGCTGGTACCCCTCCCGGCGCCTGGCCTCCCACCTGCTGGCGGGCCTCGTCAACGGGCCGCGAGCCGACCTCGATCCCGTGGTCGCGAACGCGATTCCGGCGGGGGCGACGCTGCCCTCCCACGGCGTGGAGGTCAGCGACGGGGTCGCTCGCGTCGAGCTGAACGCCTCCATGCCGCCCAGCGAGTCCGCGCGAGAGAGCCTGCAGTGGGAGCTGACGCGCACGCTCACCCAGGCCGCCGACGTGTCGCAGGTGAGCGTGTCCCTGACGGGCGAGGTCATGGAGGTGGCTGCCCTGCCGACGCCGCCCTCGTACTCCCTCGATACGCTGGTGGGCGCGGGGAGCTCGGGCGTGGGCATCATCTCCTCCTCGGGCGTGGCGCCCCGCGCCTCGGCCACCGACGCGTTGAACCCGACCGCCTCGCCGGTCGATTCGTCCCTGGTTGCCTGGAGCGGCGCCGACGGCGTCTACGCGGAGCGGGCCGGGACCGCGGTGGCTTTTGTGCCGGGCCAGGCCCCGCTGGGACCCTCGATCGATCGCTACGGTTGGGTGTGGGGGCCGGCCACGTCCGCGTCGACGCTGAGCGTGGGCGGGGGAGCCGATGGCGCCTTTGACGTCGCCATCGAGTCGGAGAGTGCGGGGGAGATCCGCGCGGTTCGTGTCTCGCCCGACGGCTCGCGCGCCCTGGTGGTTCGCGGGTCGACGCCGAGCGCGTGGGTGGGCGTCATCGAGCGCGGCCCGGGCGGGCGGCCGCAGGCGGTGCGATCCTTGGAGCAGGTGTTTCTCGACGGCGCGGTCATCGACGCCTCGTGGACGACGTCGACGGGCTTCGCAGTCGCTGTGCGCGGGGGGAGCGGTGAGGACGATCAGCTCGTCACGATGACGCTGGGTGGACTGCCCTCGAGCCTGCCGCTGCCGATCCGCGTGTCGTCGATGAGCGCGGGGGCCTCCTCCGCGTCGGTCGTCATCGTGGGGACGGACGACGCGGGAAGGAAGCAGGTGCTGGTGCGCTCGGGTGCCCTGTGGCAAAACGTCGTCGTCGACGTGTCGTCCGCGCGATACGCGGGGTGAGGATCGTGGTTGGCTCGCGCCCGGTGGGTGCCCTCGTCGAGGGTTTCCTCGGCGCGGTCCTGCCCGTTCAGTGCGTGGGGTGCGGCGCCTGGGACGAGGTGTTGTGCCCGTCGTGCCGCTCGTGGGCGTGCGCGCAGCCGCTGCCCACGAGCCTGGAGGGCGCGCGCGGGGCGATTCCCGGACTGGTCCTGGGGGAGTATTCCGGAGCGCTGCGCAGGATCATCCTGGGCGCCAAGCACGCGGCGCGCACGGACGTCGGCGATTTCCTCGACGAGGCCGGGGCTACCCTCGGCGCGTCCCTGTGGCGGGTGGTGGGCGGCGCCAGCTCGCCCGCGTGGGTACGGGGCTCGGGTCGTGGGAGGGATCGCCGGGGTGGGGCAGCGGCGCAGGTGTGGGTTGTGCCGGCGCCCTCGTCGTGGGGTAGGCGCCTGCGGGGCCGCCAGGTGGCGCTTCCTCTCGCACGCGGGGTTGCTCGGGGCCTGGCGCTGGGCTCTCCGCCGGGTGTGCGCGTGCGCGTCGTGGACGCGGTGGCCTTGCGCGCGGGCGCGGGTTCGCAGTCGGGCAAGGCGGGGGCGGCGCGCACGGTGGGGCGGATGGGGTCGATGCGAGCCCGCGTCGTGGCGCCCGCGGGCGCCCTCGTCGTTGCGGTGGATGACGTCGTGACGACGGGGGCGACGATTCGGGAGATGGAGCGTGTGCTCGGTCGCCTGGATGGGATCGCGGCGTTGGCCCGACCGGGGCTTATCTCATGACGCAGGTCACCGGTCTGGGGTATGCTGTAGGCACAGACTTTCGATAGCGCGATGGGCACAGACGCCTGTCACGTCAGTGCGGGAGGTGATAGCTCAGACCACGGTTCGGGCAGTGAGCACCGAACAATCCCCACCCGCGGGCAACGATGCCCGCCGCACACCATGGAGGAAACACATGGACATCACCGTCGTCGCACGTAATGCCGAGATTCACCCGAATTTCCGGGCATACGTGGAGGAGAAGGTTTCGAAGATCACCCAGTTCTACCCGCGCGCGCAGCGCGTGGACGTCGAGCTGACTCACGAACGTAACCCCCGCCAGGCCGACACCGCTGAGCGTATCGAGCTGACCGTCTACGGCAAGGGCCCGATCATCCGCGCGGAGGCTCAGTCTGCGGATCGCTACGCGGCCGTCGACATTGCCGCCGGGAAGCTCTACGAGCGCCTGCGCCGCCTGCGCGATCGCGTCAAGGACCACCGTCGTCGGTACCCGCGCGACCTGGTCGAAGCTGAAATCCTCGAAGTCACTCCTGTCGTCGAAGAAGTCGCCGAGCCCGAGCCTGAGGCCCCCAAGCCGCTGCGCAGCGCGGAGGATCTGAAGGTCGGCGAGGCCCGTGAGGAGCAGTGGGGCGACACGCCCATCATCGTGCGCCAGAAGGTGCACGAGGCGCCGCCGATGAGCGTGGACGAGGCCCTCGATCAGATGATGATGGTCGGCCACCCCTTCTTCCTCTTCGTCGACAAGGAAACGAACCAGCCGTGCGTCGTCTACCACCGTCACGGGTGGACGTACGGCGTACTTCGCTTGAACACGACGATCTGACGGTTCACTGATGTGGTTGTGCCCCGGGCCTTGGGCCCGGGGCACAGCCGTATGTTCGCTCTGAGGCGTTAAATGCGTCCATGTTCGCGCGGGCGTTTCCACTTTGGGCAGTTAGTTCGTAAACTAATGGGTGGATTTGACTGTTCGCTCTACAAGGGGGCGGGCTATAGACGTCAGGAGCTATTCGTGTCGATTATTGACAAGATCCTTCGCGCGGGCGAAGGCCGCATGCTGCGCAAGCTGGACCGGCTTGCGTCGCAGGTTGATGCCATGCAGGAGGACTTTGAGGCTCTGACGGACGAGGAGCTGCAGGCCAAGACTCAGGAGTTCAAGGATCGTCTGGAAGAGGGCGAGACTCTGGACGACATCCTGGTGGAGGCCTTCGCGACGGTCCGTGAGGCCTCGTGGCGAATCTTGCGTATGCGTCCCTTCCACGTTCAGGTCATGGGCGGCATCGCCCTGCACCAGGGCAAGATCGCGGAAATGAAAACCGGTGAAGGTAAGACGCTGGTTGCGACCATGCCGTCCTACCTGCGTGCGCTGACTGGAAAAGGCGTGCACGTCGTGACGGTCAACGACTACCTGGCGAAGTACCAGTCGGACATCATGAGCCGCGTCTACAACTTCCTGGGCCTGACCTGCGGTTGTATCCTCGTGGGTCAGACGCCCGCCGAGCGCCGCGAGATGTACGCCTGCGACATCACCTACGGTACGAACAACGAGTTCGGCTTCGACTACCTGCGCGACAACATGGCGCAGGTGCCCGAGGATATGGTCCAGCGCGGCCATGCTTTCGTCATCGTCGACGAGGTTGACTCGATCCTTATCGACGAGGCCCGTACCCCCCTCATCATTTCGGGTCCCGCTGATGGCGACCTGAACCGCTGGTACGTGGAGTTCGCCCGCATCGCGCGCATGCTCAAGCGCGACGAGGACTACGAGGTCGACGAGAAGAAGAAGACCGTTGGCATCCTGGAGCCGGGTATCGACAAGGTCGAGGACCAGCTGGGCGTCGAGAATCTCTACGAGGCCGCGAACACCCCGCTGATCGGCTTCCTCAACAACGCGATCCGCGCCAAGGAGCTGTTCTTCAAGGACCGCGACTACATCGTGGACGGCGGCGAGGTCCTCATCGTCGACGAGCACACGGGCCGTGTCCTGCCGGGTCGCCGCTACAACGACGGCATGCACCAGGCGATCGAGGCGAAGGAAGGCGTCGAGATCAAGGCTGAGAACCAGACGCTCGCCACGATCACGCTGCAGAACTACTTCCGTCTGTACCCCGAGGGTTCGCGTTCCGGCATGACCGGTACGGCCGAGACCGAGGCCGCGGAGTTCCAGTCGACCTATAAGATTGACGTCATCCCGATCCCCACGAACAAGCCGATGATCCGCAAGGACCAGTCCGACCTCGTCTACCCGACGGAGAAGGGCAAGCTGGACGCGATCATCGAGGACGTCGTGGCTCGTCACGAGGCCGGCCAGCCGGTGCTCATCGGTACCGCCTCGGTGGAAAAGTCCGAGCTGCTCTCCCAGATGCTCAAGAAGAAGCACATCCCGCACCAGGTGCTCAACGCCAAGCAGCACGCCCGCGAAGCCGCCATCGTCGCGATGGCCGGTCGCAAGGGCGCGGTCACGGTGGCCACGAACATGGCGGGCCGTGGTACCGACATCATGCTGGGTGGTAACTCGGAGTTCCTCGCCCAGGCGAACCTGGCGGCCGAGGGCCTCGACCCGAAGGAGAACCCGGAGGAGTACCGCGAGGCGTGGCCCAAGGCTCTCGAGGCCGCGGAAGAGGCCGTCGAGGCCGAGCGCGAGGAGGTGCGTGAGCTGGGCGGCCTGTACGTGCTCGGTTCGGAGCGCC
>ERZ773180.343-NODE-343-length-29849-cov-4.721219_pt1 | contig 29849 bp, 28 predicted proteins | sample MGYA00511080_ERZ773180 | MGnify/ENA primary metagenome ERZ773180 (study PRJEB29015, sample SAMEA2738175) | human oral metagenome | biome: human oral; feature: human-associated habitat; material: saliva | place: China | collected 2178 ... | reverse complement strand
AGCGAGTTTGAAATACTTGCCTTCACCCTTCACCTTCACCCGCAATCCGCTGATTACTTGCGTTTTGCGGGTGAAGAATTGTGCTCTTTTTTGCCTTCACCGGTGAAGGAAATAAAGGTGAAGCCTTCACCAGCAAGTCGTTGATGCATAGTTTTTTACGGCCTTTTGGTGAAGAGGTGAAGGCAAATAACGAAAAACGCCGGACGCGCGCGTAACGCGCGCGCGTTGGGCGTTGAAGTGGGGGCTGTGGGAGCTGAGGGGAGGCCGGAGGGAATCAATGATCGAGAGGGCAGCGCGAAGTCAGGTGAAAAAGGACTTTCGGTAGTTGCCGCATCGCTCCAAATGTCGGATGAACCATAAAACTGCGATACAGTGAGCTACACATATAACAGGGTGAAGCGCATTGTATCGCATAGGGAAAAGAAAAACCGGAAACTCCCAGAGAGAGTTCGTGAAGCCGATCATGTTCGTTCAATTCGCGCCGGCATTTGGTTCTATCTCGGATGACGTCCGCTAAAAGAAGCCTCGGTACATGTCGATCAGCGTCGAAAGCTGTTGCAATTTAGTATCAATTAGTTCCATCTTGCAATCCAACTGCCCGCGTTCACTGTCGATCACCTCAAGATAGGTCGCTCTATTATTGAGGTATAACTTCTGTGCGGCAGAAACGGCACGCATCAGCGCCTCATCCTGTTTCTGCTTAAATTGGCGAAGCTGCTTTAGATTCGTAATTTTCGACTGCAGTGTACTCATTTCGATGTAGGCGGTCATCAGCGCCTTGTCGTAGTTGTACAGCGCCTCAATTTGCAGCGCATCTGCCTGTGAAAAATTGGCCTGTATGGCTTTTTTGTTAATCAACGGCGCTGTGAGACTTCCCAACGCACTAAAAATCAGCGATTCCGGCAACTTGACTAAATACTTGGGGTTGAATGCATTCAGTCCTACCGCGGCAGAGAGGTTAAACGAGGGGAGAAATTCTTTGCGAGCGGTTTCAACATCCCATTTGGCGGCTTCGAGTGCATGTTCGGCCTGCACCACATCCGGCCGTTGCAGCAAAAGCTGTGTAGACAGGGCGTGGGCAGTCGCCGGCATCGGGAGTTGTAGGAAATCGGACTTTGCTCGTGCGATGGGTTGAGGCAATCTACCCAATAGCAAGTTGAGGTTGTTCTCTGTTTCTATGATAGACTGACGCAACACATACTCATTGGCCTGCGCTTTGGCCAACTCTGCTTCGAACTTCTCGACGGCCAACTGCGTATCTGCATCTGCTTCTTTCTGAATGCGCGCAATTCTCACCGCATTCTTCTGCAAAGCAATGTATTGTTGCATCACGAGCAACTTATAGTCAAGGGCCAATAGCGCGTAATAGTTCTCCGCTACGTCGGCTACCAGCTGGCTTTTTATTGCGCGCTGCCCTGCTTCCGAAGCCAGGTAGCGCTCCACGGCCGATTTCTTGTCACTGTTCAGTTTGCCCCACAAGTCTACGGTCCAATCCATTTGCAGTGTGGGAGCCAAATCGGGGATCACCGTTGGGATCTTGCGTCCCGGCGTGAGTTCAGTTCCCACATTGCCGGCTCCCTCAGCAGTGTAGCGACCAACTTTGGATATGCCAGCTCCGACATTGGCCGAAATGGAAGGCAGCAACGCACCCTGCTTGGCCGTGATCGCACTTTTGGCAATGGCTAATTCCTGCAACGTGATTTTGAGATCGTGATTGTTTTGCAGTGCCGTGTCGATTAGCGACCGGAGCACTGAATCTTGGAAGAAATCGCGCCAGGCCGGTGAGATCGTCACACTGCTATCCCTTGACATCGAGGCGAGCGATTCCTTCAGCGTGTCTTTGGGGAGGGTTGTCGCCTGTGGAGTCTTGCATGCCCCGATGCAGAGGAGCGTAGCAAGTACCACCGCGAGGTAAAGCACCTTATTCGTATTCGTCATGACCACTTTCCTTTAACCGTTTGTTCGAATAGCGTTTGTCTTTCTCTTCGCTCAATGGCTTCTCCTTCTGGTAGTGCACCAATTTATCGGCCATTCCGGCAAAGATGTAATAAAGACCGGGGATGAGTACCAGTCCGCCCAGCGTACCGATGAGCATGCCGCCCATAGCAGCCGTTCCGATGGTTCGGTTGCCCACAGCGCCTGCGCCGGAGGCAAACACCATGGGGATCAAGCCGGCGATGAAGGCAATACTTGTCATGAGAATCGGGCGGAAACGAGCCACCGCTGCAGAGATCGCAGCCTGCGAGATCCGTTCTCCCGCATTCTTACGCTGGACGGCATATTCCACCATGAGCACAGCGTTCTTCCCTAACAGACCGATGAGCATCACCAACGCGATTTGTGCATAGATGTCGTTTTCCAGCCCGCAGACTTTCAGGAAAAGGAAGGCACCGCAGATGCCCACAGGCAAAAATACAATCACAGGCAGCGGGAGAAGGAAATTCTCATATTGAGCAGCCAAAATGAAGTAAACAAAGACCAGACAAACCACAAAGATGACGATCGCAGTGTTGCCTTGTTCCGCTTCGTCTTTTGAGATACCGGCCCAGTCATAATCGTAGCCCTTGGGCAAAGTGCGTTGTGCCACTTCCTGAATGGCGCGCAAAGCCTGTCCGCTGGAATATCCCGGCGCCTGCGCTCCCGTCACTTCCGAGGAGTTGTAGAGGTTATGCCGCGTGATCTCACTCATACCGTATGTCTTGGTCAGCGACATGAAGTCGGCATAGGGCACCATTTGCCCGTCTTCGTTCTTACTGTAAAGCCCTAACAGATGGTCCGGGAAATCGCGATACTGCGGAGCGGCCTGCACGATCACCTTGTAGGGTTTGCCGAAACGAATGAATCCGGTCTCATAGTCCGAACCCACCAAGACTGACAGGTTATTCAGCGCCTTGCCGGGTTTGACACCCTTTTGCAGCGCCTTGTCATCATCCACGTGTAGCATGTATTGAGGATAGCTTGCAGAATAGAAGGTAAACGCATTGCCAATCTCCGGCCGCTTATTCACTTCCGCAACGAACGCCTTGCTCACGCGCTCCATTTCGTGGTAATCGTTGTTGCCGGTTTTGTCCAGCAGACGCAGTTCGAATCCACTGGCCGCACCGTAGCCGGGCACCGAGGGCGGTTCGAAGAAGTCGATATTAGCTTGCGTGATGCGTTCGCACTTCTTTTCCAAGTCTTCGATAATCTGCTTCGCCGTGCGTTTTCGGTGCTTCCAATCCTTCAGATTGATCAAGCAGCTGCCCGAGTTGGCACTTGTACCCTCTGATAGGATTTCGAAACCGGCCAAGGAAGACACGCTTTCGACGCCTTCTTCCTTCTCCGCGACTTTGAGCAGCTGCTGTGCCACCCCATTTGTGCGCTCGATGGTGGCACCCGGCGGCGTTTCGATCACCGCATAGATCATGCCCTGGTCCTCCTGCGGAATGAAACCAGACGGGAGTCCCATGTTGATCCAATAAGCCAAACCGCAGAAGAGCAACGTCAAAATCATGGTGAAAGCCTTGTTGCGCACCGTGCGCCGAACGAGTCGTTCGTATCTCCGACTACCGGTGTCGAATTTGGCGTTGAAACGTTGCAGTGCACGCCCCACGAAGCCAAGTTTCACATGGTGTTCTTGCTCTTTGGTGAGGATGAGCGCACACAGTGTCGGGGTTAAAGTCAGGGCAACAAAGCCCGAGAAGAGAATGCTCGATGCCATTGTGATTGAGAACTGACGATAGAACATGCCTTCCGGACCGCCCATAAAGGCCACGGGGATGAATACCGACGCCATTACCAGCGAAATGGCAATGATCGCCCCGCTGATTTCCTTCATGGCCTTCTCGGTGGCCTCGACCGGCGAAAGCTTATTGCGTGAAATCTCTACATTTACCGCCTCAATCACCACAATCGCATCGTCCACCACGATACCGATTGCCATGACCAAAGCAAAGAGCGAGATCATGTTGAGCGTGATGTTAAACACCAGCATCGCGATAAAGCTACCCAACAACGAAATCGGGATGGCCAAAATGGGAATGACAGCAGCGCGCCAGTCGCCGAGGAAGATAAACACCACGATACCCACCAAAACAAAGGCTTCGATCAGCGTGTGGATCACTTTCTCGATACTTGCATCGAGGAATCGGCTCACGTCGTAGCTGACTTCGTAGTGCATCCCTTTGGGCATGTCCTTTTGCAAACGTGCCATGGTCTCTTTTACGTGCATGATCACGTTGCGTGCGTTACTACCGTAAGCCTGTTTCAGCGTGACAGCAGCAGAGGGCCGTCCATTGAAGGTCGAATAGATATCATAGACCTCACTGCCTAAGTGCACATCGGCAATGTCTTTCAAACGCACCACATTCCCACCATTATTACTCTTGATAATGATGTTTTTGTATTCGTCCTCTGTGGTGTAGCGTCCCGGATACTTCAGAATGAACTCTTTGGCTTGCGGTCGCAAACCGCCACTCTCTCCCAACTTACCCGGTGAAACTTCTATGTTCTGGTCTTCCAGCGCATCGCTCACGTCGTCTGTAGACAAACCGTACGCCACCATTTTGTCGGGGTGCAACCACACACGCATTGCATAGTTGCGCGTACCGAGAATATCCAAATCGCCGACACCGTCGACGCGTTGCAGCTCCGGCGCAATGTTGATGTCAAAATAGTTGTAAAGGAAACCTTGATCCACCTTCGGATCGTCGCTGTACAGATTGACATACATCAGAATATTCGGTTCCTCACGCGAAATTTTCACCCCTTCGCGGATCACCTCAGGCGGCAATTTGTTGGTGGCCGACGAAACGCGGTTCTGCACATTCACCGCATCGACGTTAGGATCCGTTCCCAACTTGAAAACCACATTAAGTTGCGCCTCGCCGTCGTTACCCGCATCACTCTCGATGTATTTCATGCCGGGGACTCCGTTCAGAGCCTGTTCCAAAGGAATGATGACCGATTTCACCAGTAGCTCATTGTTGGCGCCGGGATAGTTGGCGACCACATTCACCTTAGGAGGAGAAATAGAAGGAAACTGTGTAATGGGAAGATTAGACAGCGACAGAATTCCGATAAAGGCGATGACCAGTGAGACGACAATGGAGAGCACCGGTCGGCGAATAAAGATCTTGAACATCCTAATCTGCGTTTAGCTTATTCAACTTCATAGCGGCCCGGGGCGACACTTGCGATACGCGCACCTTGTCTCCTTCGTTCACTTTCTGTATGCCGTCGACGAGATACCGGTCGGTTACCTGCAGACCGGAAGACACGACATAAGTTCCTGTATATTCAGCATCAATTTTGATGGCGCGTTGATGCACCACGTTGTTGCGATCCACTACAAAGACATATTTCTGATCTTGCAGCTCATACACCGCTTCTTGGGGGATCAGCATAGCCTGCTTTTTCTCCACGAAAAGCTTCACTGTGCCTGTCTCCCCGTTGCGCAATAGGGAATGGGGATTGTCGAAGCTCGCGCGAATGGCGATTGTCCCCGTCGAACTGTCGAACTGTCCGCCGAGGTCTAAAATCTTGCCATGAGCCGGGAATACCTCTCCGTTGGCCAATACCAATTGTAAGGGATTCTGAGCATAGCGTTCCGGGTGGAGCCGGAAGTCCAAATAGTCTGTTTCCGAAATGTTGAAGTAGACCAGCACCTTCGTGTTGTCCGACAAGCTGGTTAGCAAATTATTCTCTTCGATCAAGCTCCCTTGCTTGTTGGGGATACGCCCCAAAATACCGGAGAAGGGTGCCCGAATAATCGAAAGCCGCTTGCGCATCACGGCCAAACGATAGTCGGCCTCTGCTCCCTTCAGTTTTGCCTCTGCCATGCGTTTCGCATTGTTCGACACGACCTTACTTTCTGCCAGCTTCTCCACGTTCTGGAGGTCGATACGCGCTTGCTCAGCGGCGGCCTTAGCCTTCGTCACCTCTTCATTCGCACCGAAAATCGCAATACGAAAAAGAGGTTGGCCGGCTTTCACATACTGCCCCTCACTGGCATACACATTTTGCAGCACACCCGCTTGTTGTGAGCGTATTTCCACATTTCGCAGCGAAGCTATGTTCGCCACGTAGGAACGCGGAAGCGCAATGTCTTCGACCAATGGGGTTGTTGCGGTGTACACCGGCACCACTTGTGCTTCTTTCTTGGCCTGACATGCACACAGGAGCAAGGATACCGCGAGACAAGTCAACCGAATTACATTCTTCATACTTAGTCTTTGTTTTGGACGTTGGCCTCAGCGGAAGCCAGTTGTCGTTCTCTATTTTCCGGCTGCCCGCAGGCCGTCGGTGGTGTTCATTCTGTTTAGTTCTTTTCTTGCCCGAAGAGTAACGGCCGCATAGTGAGCGCCCGATCTCTCACATCGTTCTCTCTCTTTTTGCATGCCTGGACGCAAGCAAGAGGGAGACGAAATACGCGCACAAAAGTACCATTTTCAGTCAAGCGAACAAACACTGCTCCTTTTTTTTTTCAGTCAGTCGGCACAATGCCTCTACCTTCGGACGCTGCATGCCGAGTCTATTTGACAAAACGACCGGAAAAAGCCCTACCACAACCGGGTTGATACAAAAAATACGCATCTGCGAACACTGATTTGCCACCTGTTTTGTCAGAATACCCAGAAGGACATGATGCCCACGCCGGCGTCGGCATATCGTGCAGCCGATTAGACAGCGTCCCCGCAGGAGTAGAGCCGGGATGAGGCCATCTTCTTCGTGGAGCGTTGGGGTATGGCACTCCGTGGTCTGCTCTATTGCGCTCTCACCGTTCACCGCATCGCTGCAATTCGCTGCGAGGATGGGTGGGGCGCGGTGAGCGCGTTGATATTGAGCTGCTCGTGCATGCCCTTGAGGTGTAAATAGCATTTCCTTGTCTGTACAGTCGCATGCAAAGTGGAGAAGTTCTGCGGCTGATCAATCGTATTTAATGCAGGAACTGCAAAAATAAGCATTTCGTCGGAGCACGTGTATCATCCGTCAGGATAATCCAGCACCGCTTCTGTGAGTCACGGACAAAACAGGGAGATAAATGAAAAAGTATCCCTTCTTCTTTTCGTCGATCGCGCATCTTTTTCGAGAAGATAGTAGAGAGAATTTTATACATCAATCGTCTGCGTAACGTGCCACCCTTCGCCCATTTTCCCTTCCTACGTACGCGCGCACTTCAGCTACTTTTCGTTTTTTGCCTTCACCTCTTCACCCATTTTCTGCATCTTGCAGTGGATCATTGCATTAGGGGTGAAGGCTTTTTGTGGAAAGGGCATTTTTTCTTCACCAGGATCTTCACTTACGACTGCGATTACATATAAAATTATTGGGGTGCATTTATGCATGTCCAGAAGCAGGAGAGGAAGCTCCGCACTTTCTCGCTCGCCGATAAAGTGACGCGTGAAGGCCGAAGGGTAAAAGCCTTCACCCCTATTGCGCTGTGCACAAATATGTTGTGCGCCACGGGTGAAGGTGTGAAGGCAAAAAAGGAAAACCGCCTGACGCGCGCGCGAGGGCTCGCACTGGATGCACGCGTGCCGGCAGCCCAAAGCAGAAAAAAGAAAAATAAATCTTCAGCAGAGGGGGAGGCATCCGCAGCACTTCGCGATTGATGTTGCGAGGTGCGTGTCCAATCAAATGCACAAGGGTGAGCTTTCATGATAGGGATACAAAAAATGGACGATTACGCTGAAACTATGTGCGCAATCGTCCAATTAATTTTTTGCCTCCTTGAAAATTGAGGAGTTTTGCGGAGAGAGGGGGATTCGAACCCCCGAAACGCTTTAGGCGTTTACACGCTTTCCAGGCGTGCCTCTTCAACCACTCGAGCACCTCTCCGGTTGAAAAGAGTTTTCTCGAACGAATCGAGAAGGGCAAACGAATTTTTCTCGTTTGCGAGTGCAAAGATAGTACATTTCATTGAAATGAAGAAATACGAACCCCGAAAAATGAGCGAAATGCGTGTTTTCGCGCAAAGTTGCCGAAGGAATTGGCGGCGATTGCTTAAATTTGCGCCATCGCACAGCAGAAAGGAAAAGCTGTGAGCAGACCGAACGGCAAGATCGAAGGCAGATCGGACGAATCGGTCGAATGATTTACAACGAACTCACCAAAAGCGCGACAATGGAAAACTATGCCTACCCCGTGCGGCAATTTGCCGGCACCACCAAGCGTGTGGTACAAACCTTGGATTTGAAAGACGACCCCGAGTTGGTGTCCGAATATCAGCATTGGCACTCCCGCGAAGGGATCTGGCCGGAGATATTACAGGGCATTAAGGACAGCGGTGTCCTCGAAATGGAGATTTACCTGCTCGGTACGCGCCTATTTATGATCGTTGAGTTGGCAGCCGACGACAGTTGGGACGAAGTCATGGCGCGCATGGGGGCAGGCCCGCGGCAAGCAGAGTGGGAAGCCTTCGTTTCGCGTTTTCAGCGTGCGGATCCCGCTGCCGGCAGTGCAGAGAAATGGCAACGCATGGAGCGTATCTTCCACGTTTACGAATAAGGGCAGGGAAAGTCGCACAACGATTGCTCACGTGTAGTGCTGCGGAGCGGCAATGCTCATTACGTTCCTCCCAAGTTCGCCAACCGTTGAGCAAGCCGCCGCGAATCTCATTGGCTTGCAGCACACCGTCATCAAAAAACAGCAACGACGCGCATCACTGATTGTGGTGCGCGTCGTTGTGTTTGGAGCAAAAGCGGATGAGGGCGGCGAAGTCGCCGTGAAAATGCGCAAGGGGACGAGCCGCGCAGGGCACGGTGCGAAGCGAAAAGGCTTAGTCTTCGAGCAAGTCGGGACGCAGGCGCTTGGTGCGTTCGAGTGATTGGTTCAACTCCCACTCACGAATCTTGGCATCGTGGCCCGAAAGGAGCACATCGGGCACTTTCCAACCCTTGTAGTCTGCCGGTCGCGTATAGACGGGAGCCGCGAGCAGATCGTCTTGGAAAGAGTCGCTGAGCGCGCTTTGTTCGTCACCGATCACGCCCGGAATGATGCGTACAATCGCGTCGGTCATGCAGGCCGCGGCCAACTCTCCGCCCGTGAGCACGAAGTCGCCGATCGAAACTTCCTTGGTGATGAGATGTTCGCGAATACGGTAGTCGATCCCCTTGTAGTGACCGCAGAGAATGATGAGGTTGCCCTTCATCGAAAGGGCATTGGCCATCGGTTGGTCGAACTTTTCTCCGTCGGGCGAGGTGAAAATCACTTCGTCGTAGTCACGTTCGGCTTTGAGCGCCGCGATGCAGTCGTCGATGGGTTGGCATTGCATCACCATACCTGCGAATCCGCCATAAGGGTAGTCGTCTACCCGACGATGCTTGTCGTTGGTGTAGTCGCGCAGGTTGTGCACATGAATTTCTACCAAGCCTTTTTTCTGGGCGCGAGCCAAGATGGAGGTGTTCAGGAAGCCGTCGAGCATTTCGGGAACGACGGAGATGATGTCGATGCGCATGCCGTTTTTGTTGTGTTGGTGTTATTTTTTTGTAGGTGTAGAGGCGCGTTGTGATCGCGCTTGTTGCTTTCACTGCAAAGTTAGCGAAAAAATGTCGAGCCCCGATGCCTCGTTTCTCTTTTTCGCGCATTATTGGCCGAAAATGAGGCCTATGCGTTGTGGAGTCGTTTGAGATGAAAAACCGATGTAACAACCTCTGTGCACGGCTCGTCGGCTAAGAAAAGAAGTGCATAATCCCCGCCGGCAAAAAGCGCAAACGTCCCTTACCGATCGCGGAGATCGGCAAGGGACGCTTTGGTGTAATGTGGGATAAGCCCGAACGCATCACTCAAAGTCATCGCCGTAAGACAATTCGGCCTCGACGAGGAGTTCAAGATCTTCGACCGCGAAATCGCCCACCTTGTCTTTGAGCGCCGTGCGGCGCAAGGTGTCGGCTATGCGTTCCAGATCGACATTGACAAAACCCTCTTCGTCGGGTTCGGCTTCGAGGATGTCGCTCTCGGCAAGGAATTCTTCGATCAGATCGTGGAAGTAGTAGAGTTGCTCTTCGTCAAATCGGGCTGCCACTTCGGCAGGCAGTGTGCGCTGCACGTGGGCCACGATTTCCGCATCGAGCGCTGCGTCTTCCAAGAGTTCGTTGTCTAATACAGCCATGGGAGTAGCGTTTTGAAAAGTGGAAAGGAGAGTGTATCAGAGTTGCGCCTGGATCTTGGCAACGATTTCTGATTTGGGGAGAGCGCCCACGAATTTGTCAACCTGCTGTCCGTTCTTGAAGAAAAGCACCGTGGGGACTGAGCGGATGCCGTAGTCCATAGCGAGATCTTCGCTCTCGTCTACGTCTACCTTGACAATGTTAACCTGTTCGCCGAGCTCTTCGCTCACTTCGTCGAGGGTGGGAGAGAGTTTCTTGCAGGGACCGCACCAAGTGGCGAAGAAGTCAACGACGAGGAGCTTATCTTCTTGGAGGAGTCCGGAGAATTCGGAAGAGTTGATGAGACGTGCCATAAAGTTGTGATATTATAGAGTTGATAATCGCGGTGCCGGTGCGGCAGCGCGTGTGAGATCGGGGGCGAATGTGCCTCTTTGCGAGGTGTAGTGCCAATAGTGTGCCAAACTGTCGGCCGCCGACGGCAGACTGTCAAAATGCGCGGTTCGATTGGTGGCTGCGCCGCTTCGTCCACCGCCTATTGCGGGGCGTATTGAGTCAAGCGCTCTCCGTCACAGCTTGAGGAAAAGATAAAACAAGCAGACAATGAGCAGAACGGCCACAACGCCTTTCCCGATGCGCACCGCTTTTTCGCCGAAGATCTCAATCCAAAGTGCAGTGCAATCGCTTGCATCACCGGGCAGGAGCGTCCATTTCCAATTTCGGATGAGCCCCAAAAGATAAATGCCCGCGAGCAGTATGGCCACCGGAAGCCCGTATTTGGGATGGGCTTGAAGAAAGGAGAAAACCCGACCGAAAAAATCATTGATTTGTTCTAACATCTTAATACTGACGGAAAAAAGGGGAAGTGAGTCGTTTGGCTCGCCGACGACAGCGTTGCTGTGGTCATCGGTCGAAAGGGTATGACAACAAACTGCTGCCGAATTTCGAGAGCTGTGAACCGCGCAGCTGAGAACTCGGAAGTGCCGCTGCAAGGACTTCAAGCACCGAAAAAAAGGCCTCTACTCGCCCCGCGGCGGAGTTGAAATAGGGCCGCGGCTACTTGTCAATACGTTGCAAATGTACTACTTTTTTGTCGGTGAGCGATAAGAATAAAAGAAAATATGTGTCGCGCCGGATGTATTCGGCGAGAATGTGTTTCGAAGTTGTCGTTTTCTGCCTTTGTGCCGTGAGGAACACAAAGAAAGCCTCGGCCTACGTGTGGCTGCAAGGGGCGATGTACTGACGAATTGTCAGCCGACGGTGGGCAAATGACAAATGCACAGAAGCGCATGGGCTGCAATGCCGAGAAAACGGAGTGCTGTGGCTAAGCCCAGGGACTGTTCCGCGCACTGAAACGGAGAGGGGAGAAAAAGGTGGGAAGAAGGCCGAAAAAGTAGCCGAGTTTTGTGAGAAAGCAGGGAACAATTGCGCGAAAGTCCCCATGTTTTCGCGGATATGCTTCGCAAAGCCGAGCACGATCTTGCGGTTGTGCATGCAATCAGTGGACGACCGCGGCGAAACTGCCGTCGACCACCTGCGCACAAAGAAAAACCTCCCCTTTGCTGCGCGGAACGCAGTGAAAGGAGAGGTTGAATGGGGAGATTGGCACTTCGACCGAGCGGCACCTAGGCTTGGTGTTGCGGGCGGAAAAGGTCGTTCACCGTTTTCACGGGATTGAAGGTGCTGAGGGGGACTTCTACGAAGACGGTGTTCCAGTCGCTCATTGCGCCGTTCCACAGCCCCGGGAGTTCGAGGGCGAGAAGTTCGCGACCATCCTTTGATTTCTTTGAAATGAAGCCCGTGGCGGGATCGACGAAGTCGGGGAGGTTGAATTTCTCGCCGTTGTAGTCGCGCAAACCGCACACCAAATCGACGGGGTTGAAGTGAGTGCCCTTTTCAAAGAGCGCCTTCTTCGCGGGATCGCTCATATCGATCTGGCTGCTCTCGAGAATTTGGAGCGAAACACTGCCGTCGGGGTTGTGCGCGAGGAAGGGGCCACCGCCGGGCTCGCCGACATTGCGCACCATGCCGCACACGCGCATCGGACGGTTCAGGCGGCAATAGAGGTAGTCGAGGAGTTCGAGCCCACCGAGGGCTTGTGCGGCGTCGCTGTGGCAGTGTAAGTCTTGTTCGACGAACTGCAACATTTCGCGCAAGCGCTCTTCGCTCACATTGCCCATTTCGAGCTCTTCGAGGTAGGCAAAGGCGCGCGCTTGGAGCGTGACGAGCAGACCGGCCAATACCTTCTTGTAGGTTACGGTATCGGCTTTCAAGTGGTCGGGGCAAACATTGTCGACGGTCTTGACAAAGAGGACGTCGGCATCGATGTCATTGAGGTTTTCGATGAGAGCGCCGTGTCCGCCGGGGCGGAAAAGCAAACTGCCGTCGGCATTACGGAACGGCGTGCCGTCGGGATTGGCAGCTACGGTGTCGGTCGAGGGTTTCTGCTCAGAGAAGGTGATGTCGAGTTGCACGCCTTCGTTTTGGACGAAGACGGGGGCACATTTTTGCGCCAAGGCTTCGAAGAGCGCGCGGTGCTCGGGCGAGACGGTGAAGTGGAGCTGCACGCGGCGACCGGTGGCGGCATAGTTCACACCTTCGACGAGGTGCTCCTCAAAGGGCGTGCGCGCGCCGGTGGGGTAGCGGTGGAATTGGAGCAAGCCCTTGGGTAAACGGCCATAGTTGAGTCCTTCGGGCAAGAGCAGGGCGGCTACGACCTTTTTGTGTTCGCCGGCTGCCACCAAAGCGGCGCTGTCTTGACCGTGAAGTTTCACGAGTGCGGCATCGAGTGCGGCCAAGAAGGGAGCGTTGGGCAGGTTTTCAAAGAACGTTTGCGTGAAGGCGTCGGCAGGCGTCTCGCTTTCGCCGTCGAGGAAGGCAAAGAGGTCTTTGAACATGCGGCTGGCGGCGCCGGAGGCGGGAACGAACTTCACCACTTCGTGATCGGGATCGGCCAAATAGCGTTCCCATGCCGCGAGATAGAGATTGCGCTCCGTCTCTGTGGGAGCAAAAATGCTGCCGTTGTCAACGGAAGCGGCGGCTTCGAGTTCGAGAAACGGAAATCCGTGCTTGAGGTCGGCAAGTTGTCGGTTGAATTGCTCCTCGGTGATGCCCTTTTGGGCGAGGAGTTCGCGGTCTTGAGATGTAAGCATGTGGATGGGGATTGATTGCAGTGATAAGGAAAACCTCCAGATATGACTCGGATCCGGACACGGTCGTCTGAAAAAAATGCCAGTTTGAGCGGAGCCTCGGCGCTAAAAAGTGAGAGAAGCCCTGCCTCAAAAGGAACAGAGGCGGCAGTAGGAGACTACGCCCGGAAGAATTTTTTCCAATAGGGGTTCTCTTCATCGAAGATCTTTTTTTCTTCAGGAGAGAGGTTGTGCGGATAGTCGGAGAAGAGGTTGTAGATTTTCTTCCTGTCGAAGGTGAAGAGGTAGAGCCCCACTCTGTCCACCGTGTTGACCCACCAAACTCGGTCGTTGTCGTTTTCTTTATAAAAATCGTATTTCATTGAAGAGGAAATTTTGGTGGATTTGGGTAATGAATGGCGGAGAATAGAGGACTTCAGCGATCGATGTGCACTTTGGCGACGAGCTTGCGCAGTGCGCCTTCGCCGATGATGGGCGCGTGGGCGTCGTCGGGGAAACAAATGTAGAATTGTCCCGGCTGAACGGTGAAGTAGGTTTGCGCCGGGCCGGGATAAAATGCGCGATCGTGCGGCTCATCGTAGGGCACGAGGGGCGTGGTGAGTGACGAAAGGGGCGACCATCCGCAGATTTCCGTGCCGGAGAGTGGGAAATGTACATCGATGTAGCGGCGATGCACTTCGTGGATTTGCGCTTCGTGGGGGCGCATCTCGGCATCGTCGACGTTGATGAACAGCGCTTCGCCGTCGATTTCGATCCGTCCCGTGGGGGCGTTGGTCAAGTCGTGCTGCTCGAGGTAATCAGCGAGCAGTGCAAAACGCGGATGGAGTGATGAGTAGGCGCGAAGGCGCGAAAGTTCGTCGAGAATCATGGAACCTATGAATGGTTTTGACAGATAATGTACAAAAGTAGTGCGTTCTGCCGTGTGAAGCAAGAAAAACAGTGTGATTTTCCTGCCGGTGGAAACAAAAGTTGGGGACTTTTTTCGACTGGAAGTCTGTCGGTGTCGAGGCAAAGGGCATTTCTGTGACAAGCCGGGGACAATTTGCTCGGCAGCCTACGGTAAAAGGCAGGCATCGCTCGTTGGCTTTGGCGCAGACACGAAGAAAACCAAAACGCGCCCCCGTTCTGTAGGACAGAAAGGGGGCGCATTGGCTGTTAGCCTTCAACCGATGGGCACGGAAGGGAGGAATTTACTGCATGTCTTTAGCGCTCTTGACGGTGATCTCGACGATTTTGGTGGGATCGAGTTCACGATTGCGGCGTTCGGTGGCTTCTGCCACGGCACTTGCGAGGTGAGCGAAAGCCTGCCCCGTGATGGTTTCGGGGCGTAGTGCGACCGGTTCGCCACTATCTCCCCCGTCGCAGATGCTTTGTACGATGGGGATTTGCGCGAGTACGGGAACGCCAAGCTCTTCGGCCAATCTTGTGGCACCTTCGCGCCCGAAAATGTAGTAACGATTGTTGGGCAGTTCGGCGGGCGTGAACCATGCCATGTTTTCTACGAGGCCGAGGATGGGAACGTTGACTTTCTCGTTGCGATACATATCGATTCCCTTGCGGGCATCGGCCAGTGCCACTTCTTGTGGGGTGCTTACGATGACAGCTCCCGTGATGGCGAGCGTTTGCAAGAGGGTGAGATGAATATCGCTCGTGCCCGGGGGCGTGTCGATGATGAGATAGTCGAGTTCGCCCCAATCGGCATCGGCAATGAGCTGCTTGAGCGTGTTCGAAGCCATGGATCCGCGCCAAAGGGTGGCGGTTTGCGGATTGACAAAGAAGCCGACGGAGAGGAGTTTCACGCCATATTTGAGCGCGGGGATGAGAAGTTGTCGGCCTTCGACGATGTGTGCGTAGATGGCTTCGTCTTCTAAACTGAACATCTTGGGCATCGAGGGACCGAAGACGTCGGCATCGAGCAGTCCGACCTCATAACCTTGTGTAGCCAAGGCCACTGCGAGGTTGGCGGAGACGGTGCTTTTGCCCACACCGCCCTTGCCGGAACTCACGGCGATGATGTTTTTGACGCCGGGCAGGAGTTTTTCGAGTTCGGGACGCTCTGTTTGTCGATAGACGGGGGTGATTTCTACTTCAACGTCGGGACTGATTTCGCGATGTATGGAGGCCTCAATCGATTTGAAGAGGCTCTTCATGAAAGGATCGGGATTTTTGTCGAAGACGATGGAGAAACTCACTTTCATGCCGTCGATGTGCGGCTGATCGTCGAGCATGTCGGCTTCGATAATCGACTTGCCGTTGCCGGGATAGCGGACATTGGCCAGCACATCGGTGATGAGTTTGGGATAGAGGGTCATGCGGAAAGAGAAAGAGGGGAGTGGATCAGCATTCGAAGTCTACAGCCACGCGACTTTCGGCCACGCGCTTGGCATAGTCCACGATTTTGAGGTGTTCGGGGTGGTTGGCGTAGCGCGACAAGGCTTCGACATCGTCGACTGTCACGGTGAGTACGCCGTCATAAGAGGAAGGCGTGCGAAGCACATCGATGCCGTATTCGAGAGAATGGAGCTCGGGCACGACACCCATGAGGGCTTCGAGATTTTCTTTCATCCAAGCTGAATGTTCGAGGGCTGTTTTTCCGTCGACGCCGTCTTTGTAGCGCCACATTACGATATGTTTGAGCATGAGGTTGCGTGTAAATATAAAAAATGAGGTTATTTGGCTTTGTTGAGTTCCGAACGCTTGTGCCGATTGTAGGAACGATAGTCGTCCATCTCGATTTCTACGTCGGGTTCTACGAGGACTCCTGTTTGCGGGAGGCGGAATTTGAGATACTTGATGGTGAGTCCGCGATCGATCCACTGCTGTTCGTAGTAGGTTCTAATACCGAGAATGTTGGCCACTTCCGCATTTTCGTTCGCCGCAAGCGTATGATAGAGATCATCGGTGCGGAATTCGACGGGAAGTTGGTTTTCTTTGACCATCAAGTCGGTATAGGTGAACAGAAAGTTGGAGTCGGTTTTGAGATGTATGAGGCCATTGTCCGCCAAAATGCGGCGATAGCGTTCGAGAAAGTGGGTGGAGGTGAGTCGTTTGGTCACTTTTTTCATTTGAGGATCGGAAAAAGTGAGCCAAATCTCGGCAATTTCGCCGGGCGCGAAGAACTTATCGATAAATTCGATGTGGGTTCTCAAGAAACCGACGTTGTGCATTTCTTTTTCGTGCGCTTCCGTTGCACCACTCCACATGCGGGCGCCTTTGATGTCCACGCCGATAAAATTCTTTTCGGGGAAGAGTTCACCGAGCCCCACGCAATATTCTCCGCGTCCGCAACCGAGTTCGAGTACGATGGGGCAGTCGTTTTTGAAGAAATCACTGTGCCATTTGCCGCGAAGAGGGTGGGGCGGTGTGTCAGGTGTCTGAAATGGGGCTTCGACAACGTGGGGGTAGGTCGCCATCTCGGCAAACTTGGAGAGTTTGTTCTTACTCATGGTCTAAAAGTTTCTTGACGTCGTCGGTGACTTTCTTAAGTTGTGATTGGCAGAGCGCGAGCAATTCTTGAGCACGCTTGAGTTTTGGGGTGAGTTGGTCGATATCCATTTCGCCGCGTTCGATTTCGGCAACGATTTGTTCGACTTCTCTCACCGCTTCTTCGTAAGAGGGTTTGGTACGAGGCATGAGAAAACAAATTATTCGGGACGAACGACGCGACTGCGCACCGTTCCTTCTGCCAAATGGGTTTCAATGAGGGTGTCGACGGGGAGTTGCGCGACATTTCGCACGGTTTTTCCGTCGAGCGTGTAGGTAATAGAGTAGCCCATGCTGAGAATGCGCTTGGGATCGGCGGCTTTCACACTTTTGTCGGCGACTTCCAATCGATGGGCGGCACGTTCGAGCAGTCTTTCTGCCGCGGGTGCCAGCCGTTGTCGGTAATGTTCGAGTCGATGTGAGGCGGTGGTGAGTTGCTCGAGCGCTGCATTTTGCAAACGGTTGGCTTGTCGCAACACGCGTTGCTGTTGTGCGGAGACGAACTGCGTAGCACTCACGGAATAGCGGTGGGCCAAGAGTTCAAAGGTGCGCTGTTTTGCTTGTAAGTGACGAAGTATGCCGTTTTCTACGACAGTGGCCGCTTGTAACAAGAGCTGTTCCTCCGCTTGCATGCGCTCTATCAAGAAAGCAGCGACGGCTGTTGGCGTTTTACAGCGCACGCCGGCCACCAAATCGACCACGGTTTCGTCGCGTTCGTGCCCTATTCCGGTGATGACGGGGAGGGGAAATTGCGCGACATTGGCAGCCAATTCATAATCCTCGAAGCCGTCGAGATCGGTTGTAGCGCCTCCGCCGCGAATGATGACCACGGCATCCCACTTATCGAGCTCTTGCGCGATGTTGTCCAAGGCACTGATGACGGTTTGCGGCACGTTTGCGCCCTGCATTTGGGCAGGAAAGAGCGAAAGTTGGAAGGCGTAAGGCGATTGTTCGATCTGGTGACAGAAATCTCCGTAGCCGGCAGCGCTTTCTGAACTAATTACGGCAATGCGCTTGGTCAATCTCGGCAACGGGATCTCTTTATTCAACGTGAAGACGCCGTCTTCGATCAGTTGATTGACAATTTCCTGCCGCCGTCTGGCCAACTCTCCGAGCGTAAACTCTGTATTGAGATCAATGATGTTGAGCGAATAGCCATACACCTCGTGGAAACTGACATGGACTTGCGCCATAATCTTCAGTCCCTTGCGCAGGGATTGTCCGGTTTCGCGCTCAAAGCGTGCACGAAGCCGCTGCCACGTCTTATTCCATACGTTGGCATGCGCCTTTGCGCGGAACTCTCCGGAGCGACGTTCGTCCTTTTCAACGAGTTCCAGGTAGCAATGCCCGTTAGGTGGCTCACGCATCTCAGCAATCTCAGCCACCACCCAAAAACTGTCCATGAGGGTCAACTCCAACGTCTGGCGGACGATGGAATTCAACTCATAGAGCGATAGGGAAGGGGGGGAAGTTGAATCTTGCACGAGTAGCGGAGGGAGAAAATGTGAGATGCAAATATAACTATTTCTATTCGAATTCCCAACGAACGCCGTTTTTTAGCACAGGAAAGCGCGTTGTAGGTCGTTCGTTGGGAAATACGAAATGAAGATTATGTTTTATTCTTTCGGACACGCCGAGCCCTTGAAAATAGGGTACAACTTATCGCACATTGACCTCTCTTACTTGCACTTGATTGCGCGGAAGGAGCTGCGAAGAGTTGCAAATCACGCGTTGTCCCACGTTGTCTTTGAGGAAGAAGTAGAAAGATTTGAGTGTGCTGCGCGTTCTCGGATCGGTGTTGATGGCCCACACGCTGCGCACCAAAGGATATTCGCCGGTGGCAATATAATATTGGTAAGGACGTTGCCAATCCCCAGCTTTTTTACCGAGTTTGCCGACCAACATCACGTTGACATCAAGGCCTTGAAAGCTCTGAATCGTAGTGGAATCTCCCCTTTGTTGACGCAACCAGTCCGTAGATACGACGCCGATCACGTTGGGGTTTTCTTTCACAGCCTCAATCACTTTGAGGTTGCTGCCTTGTGCGAAGATGTTGCCTTTGAGTTCTTTCCCACCGTTGAGACTATCCTTCATGTAGCGCACAGTGCTCGAGCCGGAAGCGTCGAAAACCAAAGAAAGTTTGCCGCTGCGGTGCGTCACCTCGAGTTGTTTCCAATCGGTGATGCGCCCTTGTATGATGCCGCGCAGCTCTTCGAGGTTGATTACAGTGTCTGTGTTCGCCTTGTTGACGATAAGGGCAAAGGCATCGTAGGCAATTTTGCTCTGTGTCACGGCAAGGTGGTGGGCAGCGACGAACTCTTTCTGCTTGTCGTTGAGCGGTTGCGTGGTAATGGCCATGCGTACGGAGTCGTTCAGCAGCAAACGGAGGGCAGAATCTTCGCTGCAATAAACAGGCATCATGGTTGCTTCCGGCTTACGGAGGGCATAAAGGTCGGAGAGTTCTGAGAGAATGGGCTGGAAACTTTCATCCGCCGCAAAATGTACGTCGTCTTCGTGAAGTTCTTCGTAGGCCGCTTTGGGATTGGTGCCGCAGGCTGTGGCCAGCAGCGCGGTCAGCAGGAGTAGAAAGGTGAATTTGCGCATGGAGATAGGATTTTATTGAAGAATAGCTCGGCAGTGATAACCCGTCAGTCGGCCATTTTAAGAGAGGGTGGGGGATCGACGGCTGAAAATGTCGAAGGGAGTGGCTTACTTTTCGGTTGTTTTCTCGGGAATCATGAAACGAATGGGGAGGGTGTACCAAACGCGTACAGCCTTACCCCCTTGCCTACCGGGAATGAAGCGGGGGAGAGTTTTCACCACGCGCTTGGCTTCAGCGTCGCAATGCGGTTCGAGAGATTTGATAATTTGTACCTTGCCGATGCTACCGTTCTCGAGAACGACGAAACGGAGCAGGACGACACCCTGCACGCGGTCTCGTATCGCTTGTTCGGGATATTTGGTTTGGCTGGCTACGTAGGCGAGCAATGCGGCTTCGCCACCGGGGAAAAACGGCAACTGCTCGGGGATGGTGCACACTTGCGGGCTTCTTTCTTCCTCTTTGACGGGAAGCCGCTCTTGTTCACTCTTGTTGTTTTGCGCGCTAAGTGTCGCTGTCATGGTCAACAGCATAGCTACAATGAGGAGATGTTTCAGCATAGTCCTTCGAATTTGGGAGTTAGTCTGAGAGTTTGGGTTGTTACCCAGGACAAAGGTAGCAACAACTGCTTCAATCTCAAAACTTGCGTCGCACTTTTTCATGCGAGTGTTTTTGGGAAAAGTAAATCCGCGCACCGGAGAAACCGGAGCGCGGATAGAAAATGTATTCGTTCGAGAGCTTACTGAATCTGGAAGCGGATGGGGAGGGTGTACCAAACGCGTACAGCCTTACCTTGCTGCTTACCGGGAACGAAGCGGGGGAGTGACTTCACCACACGCTTTGCTTCAGCATCGCAATGAGATTCAAGTGATTTGACCACTTGGACATCGCCAATGCTACCATTTTCGAGAACGACGAAACGGAGTTGGACGATACCTTGTACATCTTGCTCTTTCGCGATTTCGGGGTACTTAACGTGGCTTGCCACATAAGCGAGCAGTGCTTGCTCACCGCCGGGGAAGACGGGCATCTGTTCAACGATGGTGTGTACTTCAGGAGCTTTTTCTTCCTCCTTGACAGGTACTTGATCACCACCGGCGCGCTGATTGTCCTTGAGGTCATCGATGTTCATACCATCTTTTGAGTCACCCATATAGTCTTTCGTGGCGATGGAGATGTTAGAACGGTTCAGTTCGTCTTGGTTTTTGAGCTTTTTGGACTCATCTACCTTGTCGACGATTTCAGGAACGGTGAAGGCCATCGAAGCACGAACAGCCACCTTTTGGATTTGCTCCTTGGGTTTCTCTTCTTCCTGCTTCACCTCGGTCTTTTTCTCCTCCTTCTTGGGTTCGTCCTTCTTGAGTTCGGAGAGTTCGGTCACCGCTTGTTCGTCAACGCCGACGGTTGCTTCATAAGCTTTCTTGGCAGCCGAGTAACTGAAGATGAGTGCAGCCAAAACACCAATACCGATGAGGATATCGATGAGGGCAAGAACGTGTCGACGTCCGGCTTTGGAGCGCAAATCATAAGCACCGTAGCTCTTATTACGTCCTTCAAAGACGAGGTCGCACCATTGTTGCGAGATAATATCGACTTTTGACATAGTGAATTACTTTACTTATGGTTTTTACTTGGAGAGGCCGTCAATGAGCTCTTTATCACGATCGTTTACCTTATCGATCACATACTTACCGATGTAGCAATTCTGCATCTCGTCGAGTACGTCAATCAAGTTGAGGTAAGTAGACTCATCCATGGGCTTGATGATGGCCGTAGGCGTGCCGTCTGCGTTCTTGATCTTCTTGAGTTCCTCTTTATACCAAGCCTTGTTAGCTTCGGCCTTCTGTGCATTGCCGGTGTACATACCTGCATATTGCTTTTTGAGCGCCTCCACCTTGGCTTTTGCTACCTGATTCTTGCGAAGGAGGACAGCGCGGATTCCGTCTTTGCCGTAGGTGGTTTCTTCAAGTTTGGCTTCAGAGGGTTTACCCTCGAAGTAGTAGAGCTTATTGTCTTTGCCAATGATAATCGTGATAGCTTCATCGGTCTGCACCTGGCTCTTGTTCTCCTGTTTGATGTCTTCCTTGTCCGAAGGCATGGTGATTTCCATCGTTTGGGGCTTGAGGAGCGTAGTACAGAGCATGAAGAAAGTCACGAGCAACATAATCATGTCGACCATCGGGGTGAAGTCGACACGGGCGTTCATTTTCTTCTGCTTGGATTTTTTACCCTTGCCGTTTCCGCCGCCAGTATCTAATTGTGCCATAACTTTATTCTATCCGATTATTTCTCTTCGCCTTTGAGTGTCGTGATGAGGTTGTATCGCGACTCGTCGATTTGACGAAGTGAGTTCATAACTTCTTTGATGGTGCTGTACGGTGTTTTTTCGTCCGCTTTGATGGCGATACGCATGTTTTCACCGTTCGCTTGGCGTGCTGCCGTTACCCAATCTTTGAGTTCATTATGTGTGCTGTCGCACGGAATGCCCGCATTGGGATCTTTTTGGAGGATATCGTTGCGCTTGTCGCCCGATTCCAACCAACTTTTGATCGTATTGAGGGGCGTCCCGAACATCGGAACTTCGGAGAACTGTTTGAGCTGTGCGCTGTTGAGCTCCAGCTTCTTATTGTCCACCAGATTTTGTGCCATCGCCTTTTGTGCGGTGGGGTTGTCCATGTTCATGAACACCTTTCCGAGGGGCGATACATAAATGGTGAGGAGGTTATTCTCCGGGATCTTAATGTCAGAGACCGATCCGGGCACATTCACCTTGACAGGTTCTTCCTTGGTGAACGTGGCAGTAAGCATAAAGAAGGTAAGCAGCAGGACCATGACGTCACTCATCGGGGTCATGTCGATGAATGTGTCTTGTTTTTTTACATGAAAACGTCCCATTGTTTTGGAGTTACCTATTTATGATTACTTTTGAGTGGTCTTGAAGGTCTCTACGATGGTGAAGCCGAGTTCGTCGATAGCGAAAGTGAGACGGTCGATCTTGTTGGTGTAGTAGTTGTAGGCGATAACGGCAGCCGCACCGGTGGCGATACCGGAAGCCGTGTTCACGAGTGCCTCAGAGATACCGACAGAGAGAGCCGAAGAGTCAGCACCACCTTCGCCGCTACCCATAGCCGAGAACGACTTGATCATACCCATAACCGTACCGAGAAGACCCATGAGCGTACCGAGCGTTACGATGGTACCGATGATGGGGAGGTTTTCTTGCATCATAGGCATTTCGAGCGCCGTTGCTTCTTCGATCGTCTTCTGAATAGCGAGTACCTTCTTTTCAGTTTCGAGATCGGTGCCTTGTTGCTTCTTGTATTCGGTGAGAGCCGCGAGTACTACGTTAGCGACAGAGCCTTGCTGCTGGTTGCAGAGCTGCTCTGCCTTAGCGACATCGCCTTGCTTGAGTGCAGACTTCACGGCAGCGGCGAACTTACCGAGGTTACCTTTACCGTTGGCCGTGCTAATGGCAAACCAGCGTTCGATGGCGAGTGCAATAACGGTGATGAAGAGCGACCAGATGATGGGTACGATGAAACCACCCTTGTAGACTGTACCCACGATGCCGTCGGGCTCAAAGCTCTTGTCCTGGAAGAAGTGGAAGGGAAGTCCCGTAGCATCTTCCGTACCGCGGAAGTTGCCGAGGTAACCGGCACCGAAGACATAGAGACATTCAGCAATGAGGATGCAGACGAGGATTACTGCAAAACCGGACTTGATGCCCGTAAAGCCTTTTTTGGGGGCAGCACCCTTGGCTGCCGTAGCATTTGTAGTTGCCATTTAGATAAGGATTTGAGTGAGAGATAAAATTTGAATTGTTTCAAAGGGAAGCCAGTCGCGCCGTGGATAGTTTCGACATCAGCATCTATGATTTCCACTGCTTATGCGACCGAGATGAGGATAAAATGAGATTATCGTACGACAAAAGTAAGTAGTTTTTTGCATGTAGCCAAGCCGAAGATGCTTTTTTTCGTTTTGCTTGGTGCGTTTTGCAAGTGGGAAATTCAAGTTAGTGGTCCACTTCAGCTGCATTTGTTGTGGACTTTCCTGTAAAAACGGAGGACTTTTTTGCGAAAGGCGTGGAGTTTATCCCAAAAGTGGTGGACTTTTTCTGCAGATCTTTCAACACTCGTCAGCGTGTTCTCGGTCTCTCGTGCAAGGGCGTGAACTTTCGCCCACAATGATCGAGGTGAACATTGTCTCCTAAGGACGTACGCTTCAGTTCTTCCCTGCGGTTAGTGAAAAGTCGAGAGTATTTGCCGGAAAGGGGTGGCTTTGGTACAAGCCACCACAAAAGGGCAGGTTCAAGACGTGGTGTTTTTGGGCAAGGGTAGTTCATCGGCAAAAAGAGGCCTCGGTGGGGGGTGAGCAGTACGCGACGGGGGATATCTGCGCCTATGGTTCGCCCGTAAACAAGCGGGGGTGCAGATCAATTCTGCGCTGCCTTTCTGCCGGTTCGCCACCGATGAACTCCGTATACAAGCAACCGCCCCGAATACTTGCGCATTCGGGGCGGTTGTGGTGTGGGGTAGAACGGGTTCAGGCTTTCTCTGCAGCGTAGCGGATGACGCCATTTTCAGAAGAAGTGATGAACCGGGTGATATCCTCGATTTCGGGAGAGAGGGGAATTTGTTCTTTGATCTTGATTTCGGCATCTTCGAGTGAGAAGTTGCCTGCGGTGATCATCCGGAAGGCGTTGGCGATGTGGCGCAAGAGGCGTTCGTCCGTTTCGGGGCGCACCGCTGAAAGCACTTTGGTGTTGACGCCATGGTAAGCGGCGGGGTTTCCGCCGAAGATGCCATAGGGAATGACGTCGCGCTTGACGCGGCAGCCACTTTGCAAGAGGGCAAATTTACCGATGCGCACGCCTCGTTGCACAATGGTGGAAGACGAAAGAATCGCGTAGTCGTCGATAACGCAAACGCCGGCAATGCTGGCCGAGATGCCCAGCACACAGTGGTTGCCGATTTGGGCGTCGTGGGCGATGTGCACCTTGTTCATGAGGTGATTGTGGTTGCCGACACGCGTAGCATCTTCAGTGCGGTTGCTTCCGGCGATGAGTACGTTTTCGCGAATGACGTTGTCGTCGCCGATCACCACATGGGGTTGCTGGCCCTTCTCGAAGTGGAAGGATTGCGGTTCAGCGCAGATGACGGTGTTCTGATGAATGACATTGCGCGCTCCGATGGTGGCACCATTTAAGATGGACACATGGGGCATGATGACACAATCATCGCCGATGCGCACGTCGCCTTCGATGTAGACAAAGGGACCGATCTCGACATTCTGGCCGATTTGCGCGGCCGGGTCGACGTAGGCAAGAGGACTGATCATAATGGTATTACGTTGTAAGGGAGTTATTGTCGTCCACCTCCGAGGGCTTGGTAGAGCGCCACGACGGCTTGGACTTTTTCGTAACGATTGTTGATGAGCGAAAGTTGTCCGTTGAGCAGGGACATCTGTGCATTGAGTGTTTCAAGATAGGTGGTGGTGTTGCCATTCTTGAAGAGGAACTCCGTGTCGTCGTATGCTTTTTGGAGTTGCACGACCTGTCGTTGGGCGATTTCGGTGGTTTGGCAAGCGGTGTTGTAGGCATTGAGTGCATTGCTCACTTCCTGTCCGGCTTTGAGTAGGGTTTTCTCGAAATCCAATTGGGCAGATTCTTGCGCGATCTTGGCGATTTCGTAGTTGCCCTTGAGTTTGCCCTGTGCAAAGAGCGGTTGTGTGAGCGAGGCCACGCCGGCTGCGATGAACTTTCCGGGATTCATGATCATCCCGCCGAGCGAGTTGGTGAAAGTGCCTTGTGCCGAAAGGGTGATTTTGGGGAAGAAGGCACCGCGAGCGGCTTGAATGCCATAGAATGATTGCGCGAGTTTTGCCTCGGCAATGGCGACATCAGGTCGGTTGGCGAGAAGCGAGAGTGGCATGCCGACACTGAAGGATTGGGGGAAGCCTTCGGCAGTGAACGCTGTGCGTTGGATGGCATGAGGGGCCTCGTGGAGCAAAAGACACAGCGAGTTTTCGACTTCGCGAATGTTCTTTTGGATGGTAGGAAGGGTGGCTTCGATTTGGAGCACCTGCGCTTTTGCACTGGCGATGGAAGCTGAATTCATGTAGCCCGCTTCTTTCATGGCCTCCATGGCCACAATGTTCTTGCGCCAGAGGTCGAGCGTCGATTTTGTGGTGGCCAAACGCTCGTCGAGCATCTGTAAACTGTAATAGAGGTTGGCCACTCCGGCCACGATGGCGGTTTGCGTGGCGTGGCGCGCCCATTTGGTCTGCTCGAGCGAGAGTTCGCCTTGCTTCTTGGCATTGTAGAGTGTGCCAAAGGCGTCAATTTGCCAAGAGGCCTGCACGGGTATCGAATAGGTCTTGCTTGTCGTGGCATGATCGACAAAAGCGTGAGAAACGGTGCCCGAGGGGTTGAGCGCGATTTGCGGGAGATAGGCCATTTTGTTGATGCGCAATCCGATTTCGGCCTGCTTCACGGTGAGCACTGCCTTGCGCAAGTCGGTGTTGCGCACCAAAGCGGTGTCAATGAGGGTGCGCAGCTGCGGATCGGTGAAGACTTGGCGCCAAGGGGTGTTGCCAAACGAAGCGGTGTCGGTCACCGTGAGCGCACCGCCCACGGCGGTGGTGTCGCGGTAGAGCGCACGCGTGGCCTGTTTCGCGTGTTCGGTGTCGCGCTCGTAGCGTCCGAACAAGGTGCTGCAGCCGGTGAGCAACAGTGCCGCGGAACAAAGGAGGAGTGTATGTTTCATTGCTTGAAAGCTGTGTTAGGGTGGTCGTCGGCGGGGAGAACCGGTGTGTGCTCCCCGCCGTTTGAAACGACTCACCGCGGTGAGGTTAGAACGCCTTTACTTGGTGTACTGTTGCAAGTCGGAGGCTGCGTCGGCATCATGAAGATCGCCGAAGTCGATGGGCTTGATGCGTTCCTGAATGCCTTGGAAAATGCGGAAGAGCGCGGGCACCACGAAAATTTGGCAGATCATACCGATGAACATACCCCCGACGGCCGTTGTGCCGAGGGCGCGGTTACCGTTGGCTCCGACGCCGAAGGCAAACATCATGGGCAACAAACCGATGATCATGGCCAAGGAGGTCATCAAAATTGGGCGCAGACGGGCTGCGGCACCGTGGAGGGAGGCGGCGGTGATGCTCATTCCCATCTTGCGGCGGTCGAGTGCGAACTCAACGATGAGGATGGCGTTCTTGGCCAAGAGACCCATGAGCATGATGAGCGAGATTTGCACATAGATGTTGTTTTGTGCTTGTCCGAAGATGGCTCCGAGAAGCTTGCCGGGCAGGCCGGGCAGGTAACCGAGGCTGCCCATTAAGTGAATGAAGAGGAAGGCACCGAGCAAACCGAAGGGTACGGAGAGCAAGACGGCGAAGGGGAGGAAATAGCTTTCGTATTGCGCCGACAACAAAAGATAGATGAAGACGAAACACAGCACGAAGACCAAACCGGTGGTGCCGGAAGCGGATGATTGTTCCTCACGAGTGAGGCCGGAGTACTCGTAGGTGTAGCCCACGGGCAAGGTGGACTTGGCCACTTCTTCGACTGCCTTCACGGCTTCTCCGGAGGTATAGCCGTCGGCGGGGTTGCCGTTGATGGCAATCGAGGTGAACATGTTGAAACGGCTGATGACGTCGGGACCTTCTGAGGGCGTGAGTGTCATGAACTGGGTGATGGGAGCCATTTCACCACGATTGTTGCGCACTTTAATATTATTGAGTGACTCAATGTTGGTGCGATCGGCAAAATCGGCCTGTACCATGACGCGATACACCTTACCGAAACGGTTGAAGTTGGAGGAATAGAGCCCGCCGAGGTAGCCTTGCAGTGTGGTGAGGACGTCGGTCGGCGAAAGGCCTGCGCGCTTACACTGGGCAGCGTCGATGTCGATCGTGTACTGCGGGAATCGTGTGTCGAAGTTGGTTTGTGCCGATTGGATCTCGGGACGCTTGGTGAGTTCGGCGATGAAATCCGTGGCGACTTGCTTGAATTTGTTGAGGTCACCTCCCGTTCGGTCTTGGAGATTGAGCGAGAATCCGTTGCTCATACCATAACCGGTGATCATGGGCGGCTGGAAGAAGAGCACTTGAGCGTCCTTAAATGCTTTCTGCGACTCGAGATAGAGATTGGCAAAGACCATCGTGGAGCTTTCCGTCACGGAGTTGCGTTCTTCCCAGGGCTTGAGTTTGATGATGAACGAGCCATAGGACGAACCTTGTCCGCCGAGAAAGGAGAATCCGGAGATCACCATCGCATTGTCTACCAGCGGAGAAGCGAGTACGAGCTGCTCTACTTGGCGGAGCATCTTGTCGGTGCGGTCTTGCGAGGTACCGGGAGGAAGGGTCACCGCGCCCATGATAGTGCCGGTATCTTCGTTCGGAACGAGTGTCGTGGGCGTTTTACTCATCGTGAAGACGAGCAGAACGATGGAGAGAGCGACCAAACCCATGGAAAGCCAAGGACGTTTCACGAAGTGAGCCACTCCTTTCTTATAGCGCTCAAGCAAGCGATCGTAAGAGGTGTTGAAGGCATCGAGGAATCGCTGGGAGAATAGACCGAGCACGGCCACTATGGCAATGATCCATGCGGGGATCGAAAGGAAAAGATGCTCAGAAGTGAACAAACCGGCCACCATCATTACCACTGTTGCCACGAGGAGCAGCAGCGTGAGCCAGGGCGGGAGCGACAAACTGAAGCGCATGCCGCGTACCTTGTACTTTTCCTTCATGATGTGGAAGGCTTCGCCCTGTGCTTCCTTGACGCGTTCGCCTAACGGGCGCTCATCATTGTGTGCCTTGAGGAAGATGGCACAGAGGGCCGGCGAGAGGGTGAGTGCGTTCAGAGCAGAGAAACCGATGGCGATGGCCATGGTGATACCAAACTGGCGATAGAATGTACCGCTGGTGCCGCCCAAGAACGAAACCGGGACGAAGACGGCCATCATCACGAGGGTGATGGAGATAATGGCTCCGCCGAGTTCACTCATTGCATCGAGCGATGCTTTGCGGGCAGAGGTATATCCCATGTCTAACTTGGCGTGTACGCCTTCCACCACCACAATGGCATCGTCGACCACGATGGCAATGGCCAAAATCATGGCCGAAAGAGTGAGGAGGTTGATGGAGAACCCGATGATATAGAGGGCGAAGAATGTACCAATCAAGGCCACCGGAATGGCGATGGTGGGGATAAGTGTGGAGCGGAGGTCTTGGAGGAAGAGGAACACCACGAGGAACACGAGTACAAAGGCTTCGATGAGTGTCTTCACCACTTCATGAATCGAGGCGAAGAGGAAGTCGTTGACGTTCATGACGGTGCGAATTTCTAATCCCGTGGGGAGTGTGCCTTGCACTTCGTCCAGTTGTTTTTGAATGCTTTGTACAATTTCCGTAGCATTCGAGCCGGCAATCTGTGATACCATGCAAGAAACTGCGGTGTGTCCGTTGGTGCGACTGCCGGATGCGTAAGTGTCGGAACCTAATTCAACGCGCGCAATGTCTTTCAGGCGGATTACTTTTCCGTCAGCGGTGGCCTTGATGACCATGTTCTCATATTGCTCGGGTTCTTCGAGGCGACCACGATAACGGAGGGTGTATTGGAACGTGTTGTTGTTGCGTTCGCCGACATTACCCGGCGCTGCTTCGATGTTCTGCTCGGCGAGTACACCCGCAACGTCCGTGGGAACCAAACCATAGGAGGCCATTTTCTGCGGATCGAGCCAAATGCGCATGGCATAAGAGCCCGAGAAGACTTGCGCATCACCGACCCCCGGCACACGTTGCACGAGGGGAATGAGGTTGATCTTCGCATAGTTTTCGATAAAGTCGCTGCTGTAGCGGTCTTCCGTGTCCACAACGGAGAAAACCATGAGCATCGAACTTTGACGCTTCTGCGTGATCACACCGACGCGTGTGACTTCTGCCGGCAGCACACCGGTGGTTTTGGCCACGCGGTTCTGCACGTTCACGGCGGCCATATCGGGATCCGTACCCATTTTGAAGGTGATTTGGATCGAAGCTACACCAGTATTCGTTGCAGATGAGCTCATATAGTCCATGTTCTCCACACCGTTGATCGCTTCTTCGAGGGGAGCGATCACGGAGTTGAGCACGGTTTGGGCGTTGGCGCCTTGATAGGCGGTAGACACCTGCACTGTGGGGGGCGCGATGTCGGGATATTGGGTAATGGGGAGCGAAACCAGTCCCAGGAAGCCGAGAAGCACGATGAAAATGGAGATCACCGTGGACAAAACCGGCCTATTGATGAAAAGATCTAATTTCATTGATCAGCAATTTTGTTTTGCGTTGGAGGAAACTTGCGTAGACGTGAGGCGAAAGTTGGGTGGTGTGCCCTTACTTCCGTTTACTCTTGTCCGGGCATTTTCTTCTTTGCCATGTGATCCATCGACTTTTCGAGTTGTTTGGCACTCTGTTCGGGGGTGATGGGCTTGATTTCCATGTCGTTCTTGAGTTTGTTCACTCCTTCTACGACAATGCGGTCGCCCACACTGA